>Ga0256406_1000822_pt1 | contig 53417 bp, 71 predicted proteins | sample RumenRJG_03DNA_FD_185986 | JGI IMG/M metagenome (GOLD analysis project Ga0256406, IMG submission 185986) | Bovine rumen microbial communities from Lethbridge, Alberta, Canada - RJG_03 | ecosystem: Host-associated > Mammals > Digestive system > Stomach > Rumen | place: Canada: Alberta | collected...
TTAGCAAAGTTTAGCAGAAACGAAAAAGACCTGCATTTCCGCAGGTCTCCTACCGAATTTTACTTCGATATTATATATAGTTACCTATTGAAAATTGGCGGTAATTATATCCGCGTGATAATCGTCCGCGCTTGGTTTCTCTTTCATTATCAGTACGTTACGTATATTTGTAAAATTCCGAGCAACAAAATTGCACCAGAATGAAGATTTTTCGCTTGTCCGCGCCAGTTTCCCGACGCGGAGTTTTAAGCAATATGCTACCGCAAAAAGCAATAACACACTGCAAAAGTACTAATTTATTTCAAGATTCCTTGCTTCCGAAGAAAAAATGTGATCAAAAAATAAAGTATCACAAGTATTACAGCCACCCAGAGGATCTTTCCAGTCCTGCAGAAGAACTTCTGTGAAGCAGTGAGTCTGTTCACGTAGACGGTGTTCGTCTTGGTTGTCTGGTTATTGTTTCGGATAGTCTGGTTGTTGTTGGAGATCTTAGTCGTGTCCGCGACCTTTGCCGTTGTCTCCAGAGTCGCATCTGGCAGTGTCTCCAGTTTGTGATGCAGGAGTCCGCCCTCGATCCACGCGGTCGACTTGTAGAGTCTCGACTTGATAACGCTCGTTGTGTCCTTCGGTGTCACCTTGACAAGTTTCTCCACTGGTATCTCCACGCGGACTGGTACGGATCTTTCCTTCACAATGACGGAATCGTGCGTCTGGTAGATGGTGTCTGTCTGGATAACGGTTTTCTCCGCGACTGCTTTCGACGACCTGCACGCAGTCAAGAGCAGGGAAATCACGACCGCCATAAAGACGATCGTGATAACATTAAGAGTCCTATGCTTCATACTTCTGGTCATTGAGTCTGTTGAGCCACCCTTTAAGGTGGATTCTCTGCGTCGAGTCATGCGCGACGATGGAGTAGTAGAAGTTCCTCCGTCTTTTCCAGATCTTGGTGAACATAGCCTTCTGGTCGCAGGAGTTGATCGCTTTAATGGTCTGCGCGCCTACGATACCATCGTTTGGCACACCGAGACACTGCTGCGGATTCTTGACACCCCAGATTCCAGAACCCCAGTACCAGTCCACGACAAGTTCCGCCATTGACTGGTTGCGGATCTCGTCCGCCTTCCACTTGTCCCAGAACATAGTCTTCAAGAGATCTCTCCACGTCTTGAAATCCATCTTCTTCAAGTCGTCGACGGTCGTAGTCTTGAATCCTTTCTTTTTTCTGTAGGCTGTGAAGGTTGCGATCGTAACTCCCACCATCGTTGCTCCACCGCGGTCGTACTTCTGGTTCGCGTACCCTTTCTGGCGCGCTTTCTCAAACAACTGCTCGTTGGAAAGACCTTGCCCCGTAACAGAAGTCTCCCATTTTATGATCTTAGGAATAAGATGATCTATTGTTGCCATAGTCAGTCCTCCTTCTTTTTTGCTCCGTATTCATGACGTTTTCGGTGTTCCCACCGCTCCTTCTCTCTGTGCTTGATCACATTCAGAGTATCGTTCTCTCCGACGAGTTCGGACGCTTCTTCGCTGTCTATGTGTACGACTCTATTCGCGAAGATCTTGAGGAAAGACTTCATGGATAGGTCGATTCCCATAGGTTTGAGAATGTTTCCGATTACGGAGATTCCTTCCAGAAAAGCGATGAACAGACAACCCCACTTCGCCAGTAACATCGTATGGTTCGACGCTGTGTCGATCATGCAGACCATGAGAACGAAAGCAGTATAGGTGATCAGTTTACCCATCGTTTCGCGGAATGCCATGCTTACTGAAACATGAATGTTCAGTTTGAGCGACTTTCTTACTCCTGCGATCAAGTCCGCTATGACGACGAAGAACATCGTTATCAACCAAGGTATCATGTCCTTGATGGAGTCGTTGAGGAACATTACCGCAGCAGGAGTTATAAGTCCTGCTGTGGTGTTTGTAACACTTTGTGGTATTCTCATTTGATTCTTTTCTTATTAAAGTTATTAATGTTATGGTATCAGTCACTTACCACTTATGTCAGTCAGTCCTCTATAGAAATGTCGTTTGAGTTAGCGTCGATGTCGATACCCACGTCTTTCATCTGTTGCAGACAGATGATTCCTTGTATCTCGATCCCAGTCTCCTGCTTGATGGATTCCACGACGTTGTTGATGTCCGCAAGTAAGAACTGCGCGATCTGGCGGTTCTGAAACCAGACGAACGTATTGCAGTAATACGCGTCCAGATCTCCGCCTGCTCCCACCAGTTTTGTCGGAAAACGTCTGCCGACCTTGATCTGGTATCTCTTACGCTCGCGATAGTTGATCAGACCTACGCTTGCGCCAGTGTCCAGAAGAAATCGTGCCACCTCTCCGTTGATCGCGCACTGCACGATCAGCCTCTTATCAGATAAACTTCTCATACCTTATTATATTTTAAGTTCGACAAATAATTTTCCCTCGTTCGGAGAACGGTCGTCCGACGTGCATACCTCTACGTAGGTGTCGGTGATCTCATAGACGCGCGCCAACCAACCGTGGGTAGTCTCGTTCTCGATAGCGGTAACGAAGCAGACTCCGTTAGTACCTATCTTATAAGTAGACCACGCGGTCGGAAAATAGATGCGATAGACACCTTCCTTGACTCTGTAGACCGATCCTGCGTTCGTCGTTGCCGACGTAGTATTCGGGTTAAAGGTGGCATTGCTCTTGCAGATGATGGAGACACCAGTCGAATAGCCAGTGATCCGCATAGCGAAGAGAGTAATCATTTGCTTATGCCAGAGTGTTCCCTTCTTCATCATTACTCCGTTCCCGTTGCTCACGTCCAGTCCGTAACTTGAGTTAGAGATCGCCATTCTCATATTTGTCGAGTTCTCAAGCATTGCTGCGAAGTAGTTATCTGTAGACTTTGACAAGACCAATCCGTTTCCGAAGAACATATTCGAATAAACGTCAGACTCGATCGAAGCAGACAGAGCGTTGTACTTCGCAAAGCAGGTCGAGACGTTGCTTGATCCTCCACCGAAATAGGAGAGTTCGACACCCAGACGATAGTAACCTCCAGAATAGATGCGAGTCGATACATGGAAGTTATTCTCTATTGACTGGCATGCTGCTCCGTCGTTCTTACCTTGTCGCGTCAAAGTGTATAGAATGGATCTCGCAGACTGCTTCGTGCCTGCAGAGTCGCTGTATCTGTATAGGCAGAGTGATACGGTTGCCAATCCTCCGACATTCTGGTTGCTATGATACTCCGTCGTAATCGACACCAACATCTGGTTCATGTTGACCGTCAGAATACCGTTCGCAGATGCAGCCCAGACGCTTGTGAAGTAACTGGTGTCAGTACCCTGCACTCCGTACCAGATCCTATCTACGCTTGGATTGATCGTTACCAGAGTGTTGCTGCTTGACAGAGTGACCGTACATCCTGCAGGAAGGATCGAAGACAGATTAGAGAATGTCTTCGCGTTATGCTCCGTTACGAACTGGTTGCTTGAGTTGAAGAACTTGATGGTCTTTCCTGCAGGATCGAGAAGAATGTGTTCTCCCTGCGGATTTCCATACGTCGCGCTTCCGTCGATATTCTGTTGGTATGCTCCAGATGATGGATTCTCCGCGCCTGCCCAGAAGATAGGAATTGCAGGATTTCCCTGCATACCTCCAGAGACGTTTCCGTCGTTGTCGTAGACGGTGATCTGGTTACTTGCCAGAATCTTGATCAGAGCGTTCCGCGCGAGCAGTACTTTAGTCGCGACGAAGTCTCTCTGGTCTCCCTGCTTCCAGTGAGTAGTGTCTTGGTCTGGAGTTGTGGTGGACGAGATATGCGAGAGAATGCAGTCGTAGAAGTTGTCATTGTAGACGATCACGTCATGATATTTCTCCCCTCGATTGCCTGCCAGATACTCTCGCGGTACGTTCGCGTTCCATTCTGATAGACGTAGTATCGCACCCTGCTCTCCCTGCGCTCCCTGCGCTCCAGTCGTGTTTACTGGATTCGTGTAGACTTCCGTTCCGTCTGTGTAGGTGATATGATCACGCGTCCAGATGTATGTTCCGTTCGTCCACGTCGGTACGTCTGTAGACCATGATCCGCCCACAAGAGATATAGAAGACGTAGACTTATAGTATTCCTTGACGATGGTCTTGATACCATTGCCAGTGCTTCCGTCCTTGCCGTTGCGCTGTCTGACCACCGTCAAATGACCTTGTGCAGACCTATTTACCATTTCCTTCTGATTTTATTGCTTAAGACTCCAGTTTGCTGATCACCTTGTCCGCCACCTCCTTAGCATGACTGCGCCATGTCTGGAAGTTGGTGTATTCTGTCTGATATTCCGTCCGCTTCGCGTCGGTGATGTCAGATGTCGAGTCGTCAGCCAGAGCCTTGTTCGCGATGATAGCAGTAACGTCGTCGTTAGAGTACTTGCTTGAGACGATTGCTGCAACGATCGAAGAATAGTCTCTCTTCCCGTCGATGTCCACGTTCTCGCAGGAATAGGAGTTCTCGACCTTCGTCTCGTTGCCAGATTCGTCTGTCTGCGCCATGTCATACACTGCATAGTCGAAGTAGATACGGAGTAGAGATCCTTCCTCTACGGTGTTGATTCCATCTGTAGGAATGCCATTTTCCAGAATAGTGAATACCTTCATAGTGTTACTTTTTTAAGTTGATGATGATTTATTCAATATCGTATGTATAACGTCCGCCTTTCAGACGCACCTCGAAAACTTTCGTAGGCTGTGGAAAGATCTTCTCTCCATTCTTCTCCATGTCGCGAGCCTTGTTCAGTTTGTCGATGATTCTGGAAGACGACGTGATGAACTTTCTCCGAGTGTTGTCCTTGTCAGAGATGTTTCTGAATAGGATCGCACACTTGTTCGATTTTCCGTTTATTGTTAGACCGTCTTCGAAGTCATAAATGATGATGTCTGTCTCGTCCTGCGCAAGTTGTGCCTGCGTTGTTTCTGGGCAATCGAAGAACCGCTTTCCGTCCTTTGCACGACTCACCACCTCTGTCTTAATACCATGATCCGCGAAACTCATATTCTTACCAGTTAGGACGCGCCATAGATTTCTGCAGTTTCCCCACTTCGCTATTCCGTAGTATGCAGCAAGTATCTCCTGCCTTCGCTTTCTGGACTTCACTCTGTGGAGTGCCTTCGCGCAGCGTACCTTGTTACGCTTTCGCATTCCGACGTTGTGTCTGGTGTAGACATATCCGCAGAAGTCTATCTTGCGTCCGTTGTTAAATATATCTTCCTCGTCTTCTATTGGAGCGATTATTGATGAAGCCTTGACGCACATTCCGATCTGGTTCATCTCATAGTCCATGCGATTGAAATAGTAGTACGCTTCCTCTTTCGTATGTGCCAGAATCACGATGTCGTCGCAGTGTCTGTGATAGACCTTACATTTATATACCTCCTTGAACTTGTGATCGACTCTGGAGAGAACCAGATTCCCGATGATCTGCGAGATGCAAGATCCGATCGTTATTCCTCGTTTGCAAGTCCAGTACCAGTCTGGCAGTGGTTCTGTGGATCTCCATTTGCATAATTCCTTCTTCTTGACTTCCTCTTGCAGGAGATCTACCATGTCAGACTCATAGTCGAGCATTGTGTTCTCGATCAAGTTCATGAACAGATCGTCTTTGATGATACTTCTTAACGCTGCAATTACCTCTCGATGTGGTAATGTAGGATAGAACTTCCTCAAGTCGATCTTGACGAACCATTTATACTCTGGATAACGTCTCACGAACATTCTCATGCGTTTCTCGCATAATGTCTGCCCTTTTTCTTTTCTTCCTGCAGACGTGTCCAGAATGAGATTCTTCTCAACTATAGGCTCTATGACGTTCTTTACAGTATGGAAAAGTATTGACCAAGGATAGAAAGGCTGTGGATAGATTACTCTGTCCTTGTCGACTGCATGATGTGTAACTGCGTGATATTCCTTCGCAGGATATACTCCCAGTATGACCATGTTCTGGATCGCGTCCATATATTCGGTTTTGTTCTCGTCGAACCTTTTGATGAACGTCGGTCTCCAGTCGTATTCTTTTTCCTTGTTTTTCTCATTCTTCTCTTTCCTCCGCTTGACGGAGTGCTGCTTCCGTACCGCTGTGCGTGCGTCGTCCGCTCCGATCTCCAGATTCGTTCTGTCTGCGATCTGATCTATCACGTTCTTTGTTGTCTTCATGCTTGCTTATTTTCTCCGCCCAGAGCGTTCTCCATTGATGGTTACTAACACTGCTTGTCCTATTCGTGCAAGTCGTAGGACTTTCCTGCATATATTTTTCGACTTACAGATTTCTCTTTGTCGTCGCGGTTTGAGAAACTCGTCCGTCGTCAGTATTGAAAGAACATCAACTTGACGACCGCAGCGATTAATATCTAAGTTAGGCGAGAGCCGTAATTCGTCCACGCGTTCGACCACGCGTTATTCGAGTTGACGTAAGCGAGACCGCAGTTCGCACCGTTGTTCGCATTACCGCCAAACAGAACGACTCTTGTTTCTCTCCACCTTGTTTTTTTTGCTCCAAAAGTCGGGTCGCGCTCCCTTGCGTCCGCGCGACCGACCGCCAGAAGACTTGGCTTACTTAATTACTCTCTGCTTTACAAGTCTGCTCCGTTCACTATTGTGGGTGTACCATAATAAGCAAGGCGAGAGCCGCAAGTCGTCCACGCGAGCGACCACGCGGAATTCGAGCCGACGCAAGCGAGACCGCAGGCCGCACCGTCGTCCGCAGAACCGCCAAACAGAACGACTTGACCAGTAGTGTTGCCCCAGTGATAATCGCACCAGTAGCTGTTACTATCACCTCCATGTCTTGTAGGAATGAGATCGAAGTATTCTCCGAGAGTTTCCTCTCCTATCCAACCTTCAGTAGAAGTAGCAATACGTGTCAACTGGCGGAAGTCTCCAGAAGGTGTCGTCTTGAGTTCGGAGTCAGATGGAAGTCTGTTTCCTTGATAGATGAATACTTCTTTTCCAGACTGCGCGTCGTTGCCAGAGTTACCGCAGTAGATACCCTGCGTAAACTCCCATTGCCAACCCCAAGGATCTTCGATACCGAATAAGTTGACGCGAGAAGACTTGGAGTTTCCTGCAACGCTGCTGATGTCTATAGATCCGCAAGCGTCTCCCAGAGATGCGGTTGCGCCAGTGAGCAGACCGTTTGTCTTATCCCAAGTATTTCCGTCACCGCAACAACCATAACCGACATTTTCTTGATCGTTGGTATTTCCGAATTCGAAGAGCGAGATCATCTTCATAAAACGACGATGGTCGTAGTTAGTCAGACCAAAGTTGTTTCCGTTGGCTCTTGCTGCATTCCAGAAATCGTTGATGGTCTTACTGCCAGTCGGAGCGTAGCCAGAACGAGACACCAGTTTGTTGTTCAGAACATAACCTTTGTACGCACCGATCGTAGGTGCTTCGATGTAGTGTCCAGAGATAGGCTGCATACTACCCCAGAGATAAGGAACACCAGTTATGGAGTCCTCCTTGACCAGATAGTAGAGTCTTGGAGCATGAAAAACGACGTGACCTTTGGTCTCGTCCACCGTTGTTCCGTCCGCGAACTTTGTAGAGTCACTGGCGGAGAGTTTTGCCATAAGTCCGTTGTTCGTCAGCAGGTAACGTCCCATCTGTGACTTGTACTCTGCCCACATATCCAGATTTCCGACGCGTCCCCACGCAGGAGAGAACTGCTTACTCTGCATGATAGGCACACCCCACGCATACTGGCGGAGTTCAAGCGCGCCAGTCTGTATCGCGTTCATGAAGTTGTCCAGAGTGATACGACGGATAGATCCTCCTATCTCAACGACGATTGAGTTCGTTTTTAGCATTGATGTCACCGCAGTAGCAGTTGCAAGACTTTTCTTACTCATTTTCTTCTGTTTTATTGTTGTTTATAAAGTTGATTACTCGTCCCAGTTGACCTCTCCAGTCACTTCCACGTCGTTCTCTCCTGCGTCTGTGTCGGTGTCCGCAGTTGTGACGGTTACAACGTTGGAAGATACCGTCTGTGTCGGTGTCCAGTTCTTCTTGTCCATGACGTAGGTTTTCCACGATGCGGAAGACGCAGTGACTTCGGAGTTCGTTCTCATGTTCACGATCTTTCCAGTTACCTCCACGTCCTTTCCTTTGTCTACGGTCTTGTTGTCCGAAGAGATGTAGTAGACGATCTGGAAGTCGTCTGCTGCGTCCTTGATCCTGCAGGCTGCTCTGAATACTGGAGTGGTATCAGTGGAAGCAAGATAGAACTCTGCAATAAAGAGAGTAGTTCCGTTCACGTCGTCGCGTGTAACGTCAATCTCACTCTTCCCGTTCTTATCCGTCCATGCGTTGTTGGTTGTTACGGAGTTCTTGTACCACTTGACGTATGAAGAAATGTTAGATCCTGCCAGTGTCAACTGAGAGTAGACTTTTGTAGAAGTTACAGATCCAGTCAGTTGCTCTGTGATTGCCCAGACCATGCCATTATATGACGACGCGCCTACGCTCTGGATAATGATGTCCGTTGACTTCGAGAGGTTGTACTCGACACCTGCAAGCGTAGCGACGCAGGAATATTCCAGAGAGTCGTTCGCGTAGTTGGTTTTCGACGCAAGATTTGCAATGATCTTGATTGCTCCATTGCTTGGATTCATTTCGAACTTGCCAGTAGAATCCTTGATGTATTCTCCGTCGGTGTCTCCGTTGAATGTCAGTACGACTCCGTTGTGTTTCCACTGGTGGTTAGATACTGACACCGTCTGTCCTTTGATGGTAGTGATGTTCGGAATACGTACTGGCTGATTTGCTGCTACCGTCCAGTCTGGAGTAACCTTGCCAGTCTTCGTCGTGTCTACACCTTGATATAGCGGTTTTCCGTTCGTGTCGAAAGAGATATACAACGTATCTCCGCTGCGGAGTCGCTTGATGGTTATTGAACCTTGTGCGGAATAACTTTTGCTCATTTCCAGCCCTCCATTTGTATTACGTTGATAACTTTAGGCTCTGAATAAACGATACCGTCTATCTCTTTTGCCCTTTCATTGAGGTCTCCAGTGAGTTCGTTAGAGTCCAAAATCTCCTTCTCATTGAGCAGAATCTTGTCTCCATGCGTTCTGTGACCCATGACGGTGAAGCCTTTCGGAATCGCCTTGCTCTTGTTTGCGATGATATACTGCATATTAGTTTATGATTAATGTGTCTCCGTTTTCGTCGACAAGTTCGTTGCCAGACTCGTCCAGAGCAACGGAATATTCTTCCTTTTGTCCGCTCTCCGTCCATTCGTCGAGCCAGTCGTTGTTATAGTCTTTTCCTATGCCAGTGGATTCGAGCGTATATAGCGTCTCTCCGCCTTCGTTATGCTGCACCCTGCTATTGCTTGCAGTCGCAGTGTACCAGAGTATGGAGATGATATTCTCCGCGTTCTCGACGATGTTTCCGTCGCAGTCCACCATTGCTTTGTCGTAGCGGTCTGTGTCCGTAGGTGCGATGGACGTTCCGTTTGTTCCTCTGATCCTATAGTCTGGATAGACCCTGCCGACGGAGAACTGCCATTGATCCACGTTCTTTCCGTCGACGTAAGCGCGTAACATATAGTCCTGCTTCGTGACCATTCGCAGATCCATCGTGATGTGATCGTAAGCGATCTCGTTGAACTCGTTGTCGTCTGCAGCGGTGATTTCTGTCTCTGTTTTATCGCTGTTGATCTTGAAGACTTTCACCGTATAAGAGTTCTCCGAGAGTCCTGCGCCACGATACAGATAGATAGGTATCGTCCGTTCGTAGGAATTCACGTCCAGAGCCTCGTTGCGTGCGTCAGAGGACGCAGTGATAAGCCCATGAGCGACCTTGTAATCATACGCAAGTAGTTTGTCAAGAAACGGATTGTAGATGATCACTGGATCTTCCAGAACAGACAGAGAGTAGTCCGTCTCTGACTTGTCCGTTGTGGACAAATTGACTGAATCCGTCTTGATAGGTATGTTGACACCCAGTCGTCTGTCTGCCACCTCTGCTTCGAAGTGCAGGCTGTAGACCTTCTCGACCTCGACGTTCTTCGAGATCTGAATGCTACCTCTGTTCGCTCCGTCTGTGAGGATCGTGTACTTGTTCTTCCATTCGTCCAGTGTAGAGATGTCCGTACCGTTGACGAACCACTTCATGCTTGCGAGCATGGAGTTTCCGTAAGGTGTCTTGATACTGCCATCGTTCGCGTTGATCGTGACATTTGGCTTGATCACCGTAGGAGTCAACTCTCTATTAGGCTCGTAGGTGTTTGCCTTAGCGTTGAACACCTGCGTCAGCGGAGAACCAGAGGTCAGACAGACCAGAGACACCGCGACGTTCAGTGGAGCATAGTCAATTCTTACTCTTTTCTTCGAAGTTTCCATAGTCTTATAATGTTAGAGTTCCATTCGCGATCTCTTCTCCGTCCTCTCCGTATGCAGTGATCGTGAATAATGTCGTTATTACCTTGTCATTCGTAGATAGGTCGTTCTCGTCCTTCGTGAAACTGATCGTTATCTCTCCAGAGAAGTTTTTGACCTTGTCCTTGAGTAACCATGAAGCGTCCTCTGTGGAGTCTCCAGTGTCTCTCGTTATCTTCCACGTCTTGACTGTACTCGTCTTGTCTGTGAATCCCTTGTAGACGTAGCAGTCCAGAACCATGACCTCTCCGAAACTTAAGATGTCGTAGCCATGAGTGTCGAACTCTATGCGGTACGGAAGATCCTCGATCTGCTTGATCGCTCCAGACAGATAGATGTTGTTGTAGTAAGCGGAGTAACCAGTCATGTTCAGACCGAACACCGAGAGATTCGAAAGATCGCCTTCCTGCGCTGCGATGTTGGCTGCGGAGAACTTCCACGTGTTGACACCAGTGAGATAGCGTTCGTAAGTGAGAGTAGAGTATCTGCTTGACTGACGTTTCGTGTTCGAGAAGTTTCCGTAGCAGACGAAGTGCATTAACGCGACTGGGTGATGTAATGCTTTCCAGTCGTCGTCATTACGCAGCGCGTATCTGAATTTCTTGTTGACTCCGTCAGACTCCAGTATCTCTGTGATACGGAAGTACGAAGTGAAGAATCCTGCAAACTTGAAGTTTCCGTAGGAGTCGTCCAGATCCACCGTATCATTGTTTGAGAGCGTTATTCCGTCATGGTAGATACCTTGACAGATGTCGTCCACGTCTATATGCCCGATCGCTCCGTCCTCCAGATGGAGTACTGCAATGCCAGTTGTCGCGGTCGTTCCGTCGTTTTTGGTGTCTGGAGTGACTGACTCTATGACTCCGCCACCGCTCGCCCTCCACTGGTTGCCCACGAAGATGTCGATCTTGTTGAATCTATATTCTGGTGCTTCCAAGAAGGATCGCAGGGACATGGATTCCAGTTCTGCTGCGCCTTTTTTGTCGATACGTCCTCCGATACCTGCCTGCCCACCTACGTAAGAGTCACCGATCTGGAGTCCGTCGGAGTGAATGTCCTGCTTCTTGAAGGAGATCGTTCCGTTAGCGGTGTCGTCGCGATCCTTGCGCAGGTATTGCTGATCAGAGCGACGAGCGGAATAGACATTCGCGTCCGTCGCCAGAGTGTTGTCACTCATTCCGATCACGTAGACTGACGTTCCGCCAGATCCAGATCCAGTCTGGTTGATGTAGGTTGCTCCGTTGACCTTGATGGAGTCGATCGTCTCCTGCATAGACTTCATCGTGTTCGACTTCTCTGGTTTCTCTCCGAGAGTGTACTGCGGAGAGTCGTAAGGTTTGTCCAGTTTGAACTCGAAGCCGATGATTCTGGAGAGTCTGTAGTGGTTTCCGTCAGAGTCGACTTGTGTGAAGTACGCTCCGTTGATCAGTTTGATCTGGTCTCCTGCAAGAAAGTACTTGAACGTTCCGCTGTTGTATGCGTACTCGCTGAAAAGCGTGACAGTGTACGTAGACGCGTCGATCTTCGACTGCTTGAAGTATTCCACCGCGCGCTCTGCAAGCGTCGTCTCCGCCTTCTCTACAAGTCCCAGAGAGGACATTTTTGTCGCGTCCCAGTTATACAGACAGAACTCGTCGCCTGCGGACGGACACAACACCGAGTCTGGCAGATCCCTGCCATAGGTGTCGTTCGAGACGATCTCGAAGCATTTTCCGATCGTTGAGTCGTCTGTGACCAGAACGCACTCGAAGTCCATTCCGTTGAGGACTCCAGACGTGAATACGATGTGTAGCGTCAGTCCGTCGATGATCATGTCCTTCGTGAAGTTCTTGAGGAAGTCGGAGTCTTCCTTCACTCTCCAGAACGTCTGCGAATAGGTCTCTCCAGTCGTGTCGTCTGTTTTCGTACTTGTATAAGTCGAAATTCGACTAACTTTCAGTCGAGTTACTGGATAGATGTCGTCGAATACGACTACCTTTTCGACTGCTTGATCCTCTGTCTCGACTTCCGCGTCCTGCATATAGCCGTAAGGATAGGTGGTCGCAGGTAGCATTAGACGTTTCTGGACGACTCCGTCATGAGTAACGTCTGGTGTAGTCCCAGACTGGCGGTATGTCGTCGGAAGGTTCTTGTCTGATCCGAAGAAATAGACTCTTGACGCAGCCTTCTCCGTCGTGCCAGACCGACTCATATCCGAGACGTTGTCTCCTAACTGGAAGACGGTCTGTCCTGCGTTCTGACAAGTTCCGAAGAAGATCACCGATCCGTCCACCCACCACTCGCAGTCGAAGGCTTCCGCGATTGCGGAGATAGCGTCGTAGATACTGACAGAGTCATAAGACACCAGTTCTGCTTTCTCTGTGTCGATCACGTCGTTGATGTTGTACGTCGTATAGTTGACGGTGTAGTACTTTCCGCCATGCTTGAATCCAAGTGCAGTGAGGTTGCGGACGATCACGTCGCAGTGAGTCTCGATGTTCGCAGTCAGAGTGAATGATGTCTCCTTCGCTTCCGCGTCTGGTATGTACTTGCAGATCTTGTTCTTCCAGAGGAAGTAGTCAGCGTCGAACTGCAGGTTGTAACGATACGCGCCAGTCTCTGTGTCGTAGGAAGGCATATTCGCCAGATCCGTAATGACGAACTCTCCGAACAACTCGTCGTCGATGAAGTCTCCCAGACGGAAGAAGATAGGCTTCACCGTCTCGAAGACAAGCGTAATATTGTCCTCGCTCATGAGTGAGAACGTGCGCGTCGAGTCCTCCGTTATAGGTACGATTGCAACGGTCTTAGTCGCTCCGTTCACCGTTCTCTTGATTGCTATCTCGTTCTTTGTCCGTTCCTTCATCTTTACTCTGATTTACGGTCTTCTGGATTAGGTTCGGTCAGACGCAGCGTGAACTTGCCCACCTTGCCCAGATACTGCTGATATTGAGTGCAGGAGCGGTAGAGCGTCTTGTATACCACTCCAGACTGATACTTGGTAGATATATTGATCTTGCCAGTCTTGAGTTGCTCGCAGAACGACTCATAGTTGGCATAGAACTTCGCCTTGGTGTCCGCCACGATCTGGAATTTGACGGTAATGTCGCGCTCCGCGGTCTTGACGTTTCCGTCGATGAGATAGCGAGTTCCGTTCTCCAGACGTGACTTGTTGGTCGGATAGTCCTTGACCGACGCAGGAGTCATAAGGGACGAGAGAGATGTTCCGTCGAGCATGATCCCCCAGTTCTCCCACGCGTCGAGTCCGTTGATATATAGTTCACCTTTCATAAGCCTATAGTTTGTCAGTGTTGATCTTTATCTTCTCGATCATTCGGTTCATGTTCGGAAGAACGTCGGTGTTAGCCACGATCCTCTGCAGGTATTCCGAGCAGGTGAGGACGAGATTGTTCATCTCCGAGAGTACGGAAAAGTTCTGTCCAGATGTCTGACTGATCGTCGCGATGGACGCAGCGTTCAGTTTGATCTGCTCGTAGATCATTACCGTCGTCGACTGGATAGCGGTAAAGCGTCCGTTGAGTTCCTCGCCAGTTTCCTCCGACATTGACTGCCATGCGCCAGAAGACGCTTCCTGCGATGACTCGTCGCCAGTGTAGCCAGTAATCTTCGTCATGTCGTCGCGTATGGATATAGCGTTGCTCACCAGAGCGTCGTACTGCTTCTTGAGTTCCGCGATGTCCTCCTTGGAGAGTCCGTCCGCGTCCTTCATTCTGTCCGCCCAGTTGTTGTAGAAGTTCTGCAGGTCTTTCTGCATGAGGTTCGACACCGCAGCGTTCGTCCAAGCCTTCGCGATCATCTTCGTGAAGTCCTTGGAGAAGTCCGACGCGGTCTTCGACATATCCATGATGTCGTCGACGAAATCCGACTTGAGCGAGTCGAACGACACCTGCGTGAGGTTCTCGTTGATCTGCTCCGTCAGTTCCTCCAGTTTGCCTGCGAGTTCGATGTAGTTCTCCCAGTATTCCGACTTGTCGTACTTTCCTGCGTCGAGCATTTTCGTCCAGATGTCGACGTTGTGGTCTGCGATAGCCTGCATCTGCTCTGGAGTGAGTTGGTAGATGTCCTGCAGGGACGCTACGGAGTTGCGCGTCGTCTTAGCGTTCGGATTGTTCAGAGCGTACTGCGCCAGAGTCTCGTTGATCGCAGCATAGTCCGCGCTCCCGATACTCTTTCTCCAGTAGTAGTTGTTGGAGTGATGGTGGTCGTGATACCCCATCTGCGCCTGCAGGATCGCCATCGTGTTCTTGATCAAGTCCTGCTCGTCCTTGTATGCTTGCTGATAGTCCTTGACCGCCTGCACACCTCCGTTCTTGTCGATGGAGTCCTTGAGTCTCTCGATGGAGTTCTGGAGTCGGTCGTTTGATTTGGTCAGTTTGTCGGTCAGTTCCTTGACCTCCTTTGCGTTCGATCCGTTGATCCAACCGTCCTTCGCTCCGAACATTGATCCGATACCCTCGAAGACACCCACAACGAGATTGCCCACGTCATGGACGATGTTTCCGACCAAATTAGGTAGATCTGAAAGGATCGTTTCCACCGCGTTCGTTACCTTGTCAAACAGATCATTGATGAACTGCTTAGGATTGTCCCCCATAGCATCTAAGAGCTGTAGGATCGCACCTATGATACCGCCTATCTTTCCTCCCAGTTCTTCGATAGACTTTCCAAATCCTTCTGAACCCTTTGTGAGTGATGTTATGAGTTTGCTGATACCATTCGCGAAACCATAGAGCGATCCGTTCGTCATTTCCGAAAGGTAGTTGGAAAAGTTCTGAATTCCCTGCGCAGCAGCGTTGGTGGAGTCTGTGAGGTCTGATTTAGCCTTGTCCGCCTTCGCCTGCGCGTCCGTCTGATCCTTGCCAGTCTTTTCCACGTCCGCTTTCGCTGCGTCCACTGCGGTCTTCGCTATTGCCTTGGCTGCGTCGTCTGTGGCATTCTTGTAGTCGTTGTCCGCCTTTTCCAGTTTCTCGACCGCGTCTGTATGTTTCTTCTGTGCGTCCAGAAGGTTCTTGACTGACTGCTGATAAGCCTTGACCTGCTGTTCGATCGTCCCCCAGATCTTGAAGTTGAACGGAGAAACGGAGTTCTCGCCAGTCTCCTGCTGCAGTTTGGTTCGCAGTTCTGAATACGTTTTCTTCTGGTCTGCTCCGAGTCCTTTGAACTCGTCAGTCTTCATATATTCCTCGACCTGCTTCAACGTCTCGACTGCGATGTCCTTGAGTACCTTTCCGACGTTGCCGAATGTGCCAGACCAGTCGATACGCGTAGAAAGATTGCGCGCATCAGCGTCAGCGATAGCATTCTTTTTCTCCTGCTCCAGAGACTTCTTTTGCCATTCGTCATGCGATTTCGCGATCTTCTCGTCGTATTCCTTTGCGATAGCATATTTCTGCTCCTGCAGAGTGCCATAAGCCTTGAGATAGTCGTACAGATACTGTAGTCTCTGCTGTTCCAGATCGTGCATTTTGTCGTTGTACTCCTTGTTAGCAGCGTCGATCTTTGTCTGGCGGAGTTTCTTCTCGTCGTCGGTATAAGCATAGGCAGGATCGTTCTCGTTGAGTTTGAATGGAGTCTCGTCGTGTTTCGGATTCGCTTCCCAGAGTTGCTTTGCCTGCTGAATCTTCTTCTCCTTGAGTTGATTGTACTCGTCCTCGATCTCCGCCAGTTTCTTGTCGCGGTCGAGTTTTATCTGTTCGATCTGCTTCTTGGTGGAGTTCTCCTGCGCGTCGATCTCCGCTTGACGCACCTCCAGTTCGTTCTGCTGCGCCTGCTTGATCTTGTCCTGCGCGATCTCACGTTGGGTCTCCGCGTATTCCGCGTTCTCCTTGCGAGTGTTAACGACTTGCTTGTGGACTTTGTCAGCGGTGGTCTTCTGGGTCTTTGCGGTCTTGGTAGGACTCTCGCCAGTCAAGTCCTTCAAGTCCTTCTCCGCCTGCTCCACGTCAGCGCGTGCCTGCTTGACTGCTTGAGTGGTGGAGTGACGATCCTTGAGAAGTGCCTTTAGTTCCTTGTTTGCCTTCTGGTAGTTCTGTCTTGCCTTTTTTACGTCGTCCGCGTAGGTGGTTGTGGTAGTCTTGCCACCTTTCTTCTTACCGCCAGTCGCTTGATTCTGCAGATCCTCGCCATAGACAGACTGGACTGCTTTCTTCTGCTTGTTTAGTTCCTCGCGCTCCTTCTTGAGTTTCTTTAGTTCGTCCTCTGCTTGGTTTGACAGAGTGTAGGCATAGACACCGCCAGTGTTGGCAGCGACCTCGTTGTCCTTCGCGGTAGCGTCGCGGACTTTCTGCTCCGCCATCTTGATGTCGACCGCATTCTTCGCGATCTTCTTGCCCAGATCCTTGAGTACGTCCTTTGCACCCTCCAGTTCGTACATTCTCTGCAGGGAGTCCAGATAAGCGTCCAGAGCGTCCTTGTTCTCATAGTACTTCTGGGTCGTCTCGTTCAAGTAAGCGTTGTAGTTGGGGATCTGCTTGTTCAGTTTCTGGATAGCGATCTTGCGCTGATCCAGAGACAACTTCTCGTTGCGCGCTGCAGCGACGAGCGTCTCGATCTCCGACTTTTCCTCCGCTACCTTCTCCGCAGCCTGCTCGCGGATATTGTTCAGATTGTCCTCCTTGTCCGCTGCGTTGTCCGTAGAGTCGGCAAACATGGTGAGTGAGGTGATGACGAGAGCCAGACCAGACGCGATCAGAGCGTAGGGATTAGCCTTCGCGGTGATGTTGAAAGCCTGCTGCGCTGCGGTAGCCAGACCGAGTTCCTTGCGGAACATCATCATCAACTGGATATTCTCCATGATAGCCTTCGACTTCTGGATCGCGACGGTCGCCATGAGTGCAGCCTTGTAAGTGCCATAGGTAGCGACGAGCGTCAGAAGAACCTTTCCGAGCGTCTCGTAGTGTTCGATAAGGTACGACACCGCGGAGAGAGCGTCGTTGATCACTCCCTCGTTCTTCTTTCCAAGTTCATTGAACATTGAGTCGATAGCGTCTCCGATGTTGGAGATCTGACCTGCTATCGTGTGAGACTGCTTCTCCATAAGACCTGCGAACTTTCCTCCCTCGTTCGTCAGATCCTCGATCGCTTTCTTCACCTGCGGAAAACCGACCTTTCCTGCGGTGACGAGATCGCCCACCTTGTCCTTTGTGACTCCGAACTGCTTTGCCAGTTCGTCAGCAAGAGGAATACCGCGACCCATGAACTGACGCAGATCCTGCGTGAACAGACGACCCTGCGTCATTGTAGTGCCGTAGAGCATTACCAGATCGTTCAGAGGAATGGACAGACCAGACGCGATGTTTCCCAGACGGATCAGCGTGTCGTTGACCTCGTCAGCGGAGACACCGTAAGCAAGTAACTGCTTTGCGCCATCTGCGACTCCCTGCAGGTCGAAAGGAGTCGTCGCAGCGGTCTGGACGAGTTGCTTCATCAAAGTGTTAGCCTTGTCCGCAGATCCGAGCATGACTTCGAAAGCGACCTCCAGTTTCTGAAAGTCACCGCGCACCGTGAGGATCTTCTTTCCGAGTTCCTGCAGTGTTCCTGCGATACCGATTGCAGCGAAAGCCTTTCCGATGTTGGCAGCAGCGGTGGAGAAAGCCTTGTCGATCCTGCTTCCCTCCTGCTCCGCGGTCTGTCCTATCTGGTTGAAGGTGTTGATGACGCGGTTAGCGTCAGATCCCATCTTGCTATCGTCAAGGCTGACTGAATACTTTACTGATCCGTTGTTGTTGTCCATATTGCGTTAGATGAATGGATTCGTTACTTTTCCTTCGCCATGAGAGATCTTCCTCGCGAGTTCTGGATTGTTAGCGTCCAAAGACTCGTCCCAATCGCTCTTATCGTCTGGATCATATACTGGAGTCGCATATCCGTACATGATAAGGTTCTCGTAGGTCATCTCATAGAGGACGTGATCTGGTGTGCAGCCTATGTTCTTGCACATTCCCAAGACCATTGCCCAGACGGAGTCGTTCAGTCGTCCACTTCTCTTTTTGTCGGTTTTAGAAGATTTGCTTCTGCCAGAGAAGTGGTAACTCCGAAAAAATCTCCGAGATCGAGATCGACCAGTCTCTTGGAGATAAGTTCCGACATTTCCTTGCTCGACGCATTGTCCAGAATTTCTTCCGAGAGCGCGTCGAACTCATTCGGCTTGTCAGTCTTCCGCAGGAATGAAAAGAGACGCTTGTGGGTGCGCTTCTGTGCGTCCTCGCGTATCTCCTTCACCTTCTTCGCCCCCAGAATGAGGATTGCGCATATCTGACCAAGCACTTTCATGTCCTTTGCGGTGTGCAGAACCTCGAAGACGATCTTGTCCGCGGACACCTGCGCGACCGCAGGCATTCTGGAGATAAGTTCCGAACACATGATGACCGTTGCCACCGTAGGCTTTCCGATCTTGTATGTCTTTCCGCCTATCGTGATGTCCTCCTTCGTCTGCAGGATTGAGTCTGATACTTTCTTTTCTACCGTCATCGTGAAAGTGTTAAAGTAAAAGGGAGTAACGAGAGCAATTCACTCCGTTACTCCCCTTTAATGATACATTTGATTAACTCTGTATTATTACTTGAGTGCAGCGTCAGTGGTGAAACGCTCGTACCAGTAGTTCTGGTCTGCGCCATCTGTGCCTGCAGCGACCTCTGTGGTCTTCAAGATATTGAACGTCAGAACACCAGTGTTACCGTTCTGTTCGTCCCATGCAGGAGCGTAGGAGATGGTTGTCTTAGGTGCTTTGATACCGATTGCTCCCTTGTTCTTAGGAGTCACCTTGACTGACCAGTTACCACTGACTACGTGTGTAGTCACCTTTCCGTTTGCGTCAGCGATACCAAGAGTCTTGAGAAGGTCGTTGGTAGGCTCGATTACGGTTGTCTGGAGTTGCAGAGTGCCTTCCTGCGGTTCTTCCGCAACGATCTCGCCACCAGTTGCGGTTGCTGTGAGCGCGTCGCCTGCTTCTGCTGACAGAGTAGACGACTGGTTGGAGATAACACCGATGTCAGTAAGTTCTGTAGCCATAGCGTCAGCGTCGCCAGTCTTACCGATCTCGATCTTACACTTCGACCAAGCCATTATTTTTTTAGCCATATCTTTCGCGTTTTAATTGTTTGACTTACATTGCGGAGCGTTCATAGTAGACTCTCGTGTTGATCTTCGTCTGGTCGATACCTTCTTCCTCGATTGCCTGCGGAGTGGAGCGGATCTCAAGATTGTACTCTGGATCTTCGAAGACTGATTCCTCGAACAACTCCTTGATCTTGATCTCCAGTTCCTCGACTCTCTTTAGGTTCTCGACTTTGTTGGTCGACTTTCCGACACTGACCTTTGGGACGTAGATGTTCACGTTGACCGTGCCAGACTGGATTTGTCCCTCCAGACCAGTCAAGAACTGCACGACGCAGTCCTCTTCTTTCGAGTCTCTGGGACGCATTCCGCGACGGTACACCTTGCCACCGATCAAGTCCTTGATAGGACTCGCGCTGACGATTCGGAAGATGTCCTTCTCGATCTGTGTCTCTGTCTTGATGTCTGCCATTGTCTTTACTTTGTGAAACCTAACTGACCCAGTAATTGTGGGACGAGTCTGTCTGCAAGCAGTTCCGCGGAAGTGAGGACGTTGTAGCCTTTCGCTTCCACCGCAGCAGCGTACTTCATACCTGCTGCGACGATCAGAGTGATACCTTGGTATTCCTTCGCGACTGACGTAAGAAAGTCCTGCGTCGTCTTGATACCTTCCGATCCGTTCTTGAACTGATCCGACGAACCTCTGCGGACGATCGTGCCATCGTGAACTATGACGTAACCGATGGAAGATCTCAAGTTGCCAGTTCTATCCGTGTACGTACCGCCATCTCGCGCTTCCTTGACGCAGGCTTCTCCGACGTACTCAAGCGTCATAATGAGAGCCTGCAGTACTCTTTCGTTGTACTGCTTGTCGAAAGAAGCCTTGATAGTCGCGTTCGGTGTCTTGATCTTGATAGGCATTTCAGACCGTGATCTTGATTCTGTCCAGAGAGATCTCTTGGTTGTCCTGCACCTCGAACTCTCCGAGATCCTGCTCCTTTCTGGAGTCTTTGCGGTACAGATGTACGGAGTTGATGTCAGCAGGAACAGAACCGCGCTGCGCAAGAACCGTGTAACTGGAGACCGTGAACTCTCCGTCGGAATACTTTCCGTTGACGTTGTGGGTGTTGGTCTCGATGAAGCACTTTATCTTGTCTGGCTGCGTGTCCGCTGCAGCGACTGGTTCTCCGTCATCGTTGAACGCAGGCTCGCCAGAGATGCGATATGTGAGATAACCGTTCGTCCTCATATTACCATAGTTGAGATCCGTTCTCAATCTGTGAGAGTGAACCAGATAGCAGTTCAGACGCGTCGAGTCCGTACTTGTTGCACCAGAAGATGATGTTCTGCTTCACCTTCTCCGCGTCCGTAGCGGTTGACACACCTCCCTCGCTGCGAGATGTCTCCACCCACCCTCTGACGACCAGAATAGCGCACTTCACGACCGCAGCGACGTTCGCGGAGTCATATTCTGCGTCTGGGTCGAGACCTTCCTCGATGATCACGTCGTTGACAACGTCATCATCAACGTAGCAGGTGTTGCAGATCAACTTGCACTTTGCCCGACATACATCTGAATTGCTTCTGTTCATAAACGTTCCTTTCTAACTCTTTGATCACTCTGTCTTGAGAGTGTAGATACCGTTGATTTCGGTGATCACTGGGATAGACAGAGACTCTGCCTTCGTGAACTCCGTACCGTTGGAGTTCTGTGTCTCACCGACACCCCACTGGCTGACGCGGATACGTCCGTAGTTGGAGTAGGTGACACCAGTCTCCTGCTTGAGTTCGTTGTCCGCATAAGCATTCTTGATGATACCAAGTTTACCATCTGGGACGAACACAAGGTTCTTGGAGTTGAACGGAGTCAGAGAGGTGATACTATTACCGTTCTTGATGCGGACGATACGACGGATCTTCTGGATCACTGGCATATCGTTCGCGGTCATGAAGTTGTTAAGAGCAGCGAGAGTCAGCGGAGACTCGTTCTTGTCCTTGCCAAAGATCACCTGCTTGAGTTTGGTTGACTTGAGCATATAGGCGACCTTCGCAGGAGATGCGAGAATCTTGGTGATCTTCACCTTGTCGTCCGCAGCGTCCATAACCTCTTGAATGTCGTTGAAAGGATCGACAGAATCCTTGTTCTCGTCAGTCCAAGCGGTATTGGCGGAAGCGATGTTCTCGGTCGGCATATTGAAGTCGATAGAGCCTTTCACACCGCCCTCTGGATTGTTGGTGTCGTCAAAGGTGAACTTACCGCAGTTCGAGAGCGCGCCCAAGAAGATGATGTCGATCTTCGCCTTGACTGCGTTCACGACTTCCTCGACACCGCCCCACATGAGTTTGACCAGTTCGTTCTTCTTGGCGGTGTCACTGATTGACTTGGAGTCAAGAATCGACAGAGCCTTGCGGTACTCCTGCATGGTCATAGGACGAGTCAGAGCGTGCTTGAATACGCGGTTAGCGTAGGTCTGGAGACCTTCCGTACCGAGTACGCTTTCCTTTGAGTTGTCACCGATTGTCGGTGCAGCGATGGTGATGTTATAGCGACCGATCAATTCCTCGAAGTTCAGACCGATGGACGGAGTGTCCCAGTCGAGAAACTGCTCATAGATCGCATTGTCGAACAACTGCTTGTTAAGTTTTGAAGCAGCGTCGAAGCGGAGTTGCGTGTTGCGCGTCAACTCGCCAAAAAGAGATGAATACTCAAATTGTGCCATAGTGCTTCAAAATTTAAGAGTGAATGAACATGATGTTAGGATTGGTCTTCAAGACCAGACCTCCATCTGCGAGCCATTCTGCAGGGAATGACGGAACGACGTTCTTGAGTACTACCACGTCGTATGCTACGTCGAGTGCTACCATGTCGTTTGCTTCGACCTTGCGGTCTGCGCCCAGTACTGCGTTCGGCAGATACTTAGGAGCAGGAGTTTCTGCAGCACCGTCTGACTCGATTACAAACGCGCCCTCTGTTGCTCCAGTGAGAGCAGCCTTGAGAGTGATTACGTCATACTCTGCATTGCTTGTGTCTACAGCGGTCACAACCTGCGTAGCAGTGCCACCGATGATCTGCACAGTGTCACCTGCTTGAATGTACGAACCTTTCTCCACTCTGGGAGCAGAGGTCGTGCCACCTTTTACCACCTTCGCGAACTTGACGACTGCGCCAGTCTGCTTGTCGGTGTCGATATGCACGAACGCACCGCGAAGCAGTACCGTACCTGCAGCGATAGCGTTCTCCAACTTGTAACCGTTAGGGAGCATTTTCGCTTCACCGCGCCAGAAAGCCTGCTGACGACCAGAATAGGTGGTTCTTTCAAATGATACGCTCATTTTGCTTTCGATTTAGTTGATGTATGATTACCGAACATTACTCCGTCTGGGTCGGGTTCGCGTCTGGCAGAGTCTTTGCCCATGCTTCCGCGTCCTCTTCCATCTGCTTGTCTTGTTTTGCAGATCCTCCTTCGCCAGAATCCTTCGGTAATAAAGAGTTGTTGACCAAGTCCTGCTTGTACTCACCGAGAGTCTTCTCAATGTCCTCGTCGTCCTTGATGGAGACGTGTTTCATGAGGTAGTCTGGGATTCCAAGTTTCTTGGCAGTGGTGGAGATAAGTGCTGATCTTTCGGCTGCGGACTTCTCTGCTTTCATTTTCTCGTTCTCGTCGAGTAACTTCTGCAGTTTCTCGTCCTGCTCCTTCTGATACTTCTTGAACCAAGCAGGCTCGTCTCCATCGTCTTTTCCATCATCTTTCCCTTCCTTGTGAGAATCGTCAGATGAAGGATTCTTGACCGCTTGAACCTTGCGCGTTGTCTCGCCTTGCATGATCTTTGCAATGCTCGTGTAATTTTCTACGATCTTGGTGATGTCGTCGTCGGACGCATCATCTGCGACACCCTTAGACGCGTTCTCGATAAGCGCGCTAATTGCGTCTTTTGACAATCCGCAGTCCTTGACTGCGTCTTGTAATTTCTCTTGAAGTTTCTTGTTCATGAGTGAGTGACTGATATTTCGATAGCCAAAGATAATGCAAAAAAATGTTGCAGTGCTTATTAAGCACCAAATATTTCTGTTAATTATTATTAATAAAACGCGTTTCCTTCTCCGTTTTAGGACATATTTCGCAAATATGTCCTATCTTTGCGGTGTCATTAAAAAATTAAGCAATATGTTACAGCAAGAATTTCAAACCAGAGTACAGATGAACGTCACCGCTGACGAGTTCGCTCACATCAACGAAGTCTACATGAATTCCGACCTCGACAAGGACGAGTTCTGCAAGGTCTGGGCAAAGATGAACAAGAGTCGCGTCCAGAGACACAAGGAAGAGGAAAGGAAGCAGGACTTCCGCGATTCACTCCTGCGTATATTGGCAAACATGATCTGGATCGCTCCAGAGGAATACTACCAGATCGCAGTCCGCCATCTCACCGACAGAGAAGTGAAGACTCTCCAGACCGCAGGGATCTCGATGGAGACACCGAACGGAGACGTGAACAGATTCAAGTACTGCATAGAGATCGCCAGAGACTTGAAAGCATACTTGAACATCAAATAGAAGGTAACGGAGCGGTAAACCATCGCTCCACAACCGCTCCACAATAACATACAAGACTATGACGCATAACGACGAAAGAATAGGATTCCAGACGTGTTGGTGGTGCAAGTATATCTATCTGGACATTGCACCACCAAAACACTTCACCATGCGACGATTTCGATCCGAGCGAAGGAATTGCAGGATCAATGACGAAAACATATCAACGTAAACTTAACAAGACAAGAAAATGACAGCACATAAAGACATAACTCTGGACGATCTCACTCCAGAAACAAGAGAGTTATTATTCAACGGTCTCCAGACCGCATACGACGAGTTGGAAGAGAAGTACGGATTCAGCCAGATCATATCATGCGCGGATCACAACGTAGCGAAGTTATTCGACTTGACGACCGCCTGCTTCCGTAGCATAGCAAAGAAGGAGAACCAGAAATGAAAAGCAGATTCCTACAGCCAGTGGACGAGACCTACAAAGGTCTCCTCCGCTTCGCAGGTGACAGAGCCTGCCTTGTGAGACAATGTCGCGCGATCGTCGGTGGAAGCGACAAAGAGTTCTTCCATTATCTGGTAATACGACATTCGCAGAGAGATTGCCCAGATCTGGTCGACACCGTAGCGATGATCTTCTGGGATTATAGGATCGCTCTGGCGACCAAATAACAAACGACTATGACAGAACAAGAGTTGGACCAGATCTGCGAAAAGCAGACAGACTGCGACTGCAGGTGCATGACCTGCCAGATCTTCGCAAAGTACATGAGAACGAGGGAAGATTAACCATCAGCAGGAGCGAGACACCGTCTTTCTCCTGCTTTTTCGTTAATTTACATTAAATTATTGCCACAAATAGGACATATTTGAGAAATATGTCCTATATTTGCACCAGAAATAAACATTAAGCAATATACTATTATGAAGCAGTACAATTTTTCAATCAGCGAGATTCTTAACGACGCAACGAACGTCGATGTAGACAACAAGAAAGAGACCGCAAAGAAGTACGGTATCGACTCCAACAAGATCAAGGAGATCGCACACCAGATCTACGGAATAGGTCTGGAGATCATCAAGACTCACGACCAGTACGACGATAGCGATATGCTTGTCTGGAATAGATACTGGGATTTCCCAGAGTCTTCCGCTAAACTCCGCGTCGCTCTGGCAGGCATGACGGACGAGTTCATTCAGTCATTGATCAACCGCTCGCAGAAGTATATCGACTCTCATTCCTCCCGTCGTTATCCTTGGGTAGAGAAGAAGGTTCGCGCCCTGCAGTCGATTCTGGACGCTCGCCATGAGAGCAAGGACGACACCCTCAAGATGATGGTCGAGAGCCTTACCGAGCAGACCGCAGGCTTCCATGAGCATTATGTGAAGAACCTCCTGCACCAAGCAGAGGTGGTGTACTGCAAGATGGAGCAGTACAAGAACGTGAAGACGGAAAGCGATCTGGTCTATGAGACTCCAGAGAGACGCAGTTACATCATGAGAATGATCCGCAAGTTCCGCGTCATGAGTCACGACTACGACTACGGTTACTACATGGATCAGCAGAAGAGAGACGCAGAGGACAACTTCTTGAGTGCTATGACACTGGTGGCAAAGAGGTGCGAGAAAGCAGGACTGGACGCAGACAAGATTAAGGTCGAGTCGATCAGCGATACAGACGCGAAAGCATTCGACATTTATGTCACCGACGGAGCGAAGACAATGCACGCGCGTTCGATCTTCGTAGCGCAGTTCTCCGCCATCGTTACACCTCACTGGAGATTCATCATTACGAACGCATAACGACAACACTGGAGCAGGAGACAGACCTCCTGCTCCTTAACACCGAAGAAAGATGGAGAACTGGAACATAACAAAGAGAGATCTGGAACAGATCACCAGAATGCAGGGACGGATCGACCGCCTGCGCGAGAAGTATTACGACAAATACGGTACAGACCGCGAAGATTGCCCAGTTTCCGACATTGCAAGGTGTCTGGATCAAGCGGTCGCAGCGATGGAAGAGATAATTGAGCATACGTTATGAGCAGGATCAGATATAGGAAGTTCCGCGCTGCGATGGACGCAGCAGGACTTGGAAAGGTCGAGTTATGGAAGGATCGAGACTATCTCTGGATATATTCCGACGATCCAGAACTCGCGGAGAAGATCTCCAGTCTGAACGAGACTGGTATCTACACCTCCAGATTTTCCGACTACACCGTAGATGAATGGATCAATATTATTAGAGAACTTGTAAAACCACTTGGATTATGATGATACAGACAGACCATGCGCTTTTCGTCTATGACGAAGATAACAGCAGTGACTTGATAGAGGAATACAGAACAGAAGTGAACTTGGAGACGCTTGTCATACGCGTCGACGACACCCTTTTTACGAAGTATTATCAGTTGTTCCGCGAGAGAAAGGAGAAGAAACGAGTCCTGCGTGACAGACTCTTCGGAACGACACAACTGCAGAAGATGATTGGCTACATAAACACATACCTACAATGACAGAGAAGAAGAATCTATCCGTTTACCACGTTGAACTCCTTGATCCGCAGGAAGGAGAGCGTCAGCACACCTATTTCGGTTCTCTGGCTGCGATCTTCGACGTTTACACCAGAGATCGTCTTGGTATCTCATACAACGGAGTGAGAAAGAACTGCGATCTTAGACAAGAGACCGTCTACAAGAACAGACACTGCATTATCCGCAGCGGAGTTCTGGTAACGAAGAAACAACAACCAAAACACCAGAAAGATGAAGACAGACAAACAGAGAGATGATGAAGCGAACAAGATCGCGCAGAACAAAGGCTATGACTACGCGAAGTTCGTAGGAGTGAACAACGGAGACAGAATCTATCTCGCGGACACACAAGAGCAGAGAGACTTAGGTTTACCGCTCTGGATCATTGCCACACCAGACGACCAGTTCTGGACAGCGAGAGGATTCCAGTATTCAAACATGATTAAAGAATAAGACTATGAGCAAGAATGATAGCAGACTCCTGCAGTTCTGCAGGTATTACAACGGAGAGAGCGAATGTCCTTTCCGAGACAATGACAAGAAGATGTTCTGGTTCTATGAGAAGGACTGGTTGCAGACCTTAGAGTCTGGACAGACTGGATTCTTCGAACAGATGGTGAACGAATATCTGGCTGTAGGTCTGAAAGACTTCCGATTCGACGACGACACACCAGTAACACTGAAAGCGTTGCTTTTCAATCGTTACTGCAAGTCGACTGGACTTCCGATGATCGAGAACGTGAAACCATTCCAGACGTTCTACACCGAGAAATATTACGCATGACAAAAGAAAAAGAGTGAGACGCAGATGTCCCACTCTTTTTTTCGTATTAGAACGGATAGTCGCCCACGTAAGGGAACGCGACTGGCTTCTGTTCGATCACTTCCATGTCGATGTACCATTTTCCACCGCTCTTCTCGACCTTCGTTACGCGGAATTTTGTACCGCGCTGCAGAAGAGTCTCATTCTCACCACCTACGGTCTTCTGGTTGCAGACTCCGTCCCAGTCTGCCGACTTCGCTCCGTTTCCAAACTGTGAAAACGGTTCGACGTACATTCCCTTCGTACCTTTAGGACAATAGATGTTGAAGACACATTCTCCAGAGAATCCGTTACCCTTGCTTGATCCTACGGACATGAACGCGCCTTCCGTACCTTCCTTGCCTACCAGAGCCTTGATCTCGTCGTCAGTCGCGTAGTTGTAGTTCGTCAGACCGAACTTCTTGAGTTCGACCATGCCACCACCGCGCTGAAACCAACAATCTCGCTTGAGTGATGTCTTTCCGATGACCTTCTCTATAAGTGGAATGCGGTCGAGTCCTGCCTGCTTGTCTTCTGCAGATCCGTAGTAGACCAGTCCTCGCAAAGGTTCGTTGATGTTGTGATAGGTGTACGTGTACGCATAGATTGCAGTCCGTTCCTCCTTCGTAGAAGCGAGCCAGACCGCAGAACTCTGCGGAGCGAGTTCGTTGTATGCTTCCATTCCGTCCTTCGCCCACATTGCAGCGTCCTTGCGTTCCTGCGTGTAGTCCGACTCCTTGAACACTGGTGGTTTTCCTGCGTTCTTCAAAACGTCCTTAGACGCGCGTTTCTGCGCGATCGCCTGCAGTTTCGTCTTGGTGTTCTTCGCTGCGTCAATCCAGAACTCTGCAGAAGTCTGGTCTCCTGCGTTGACTGCGTCCAGATACTTGTCCAGATAGTCCGCGAACTTGACTGACTTCGTCTTGAACGCTTTCAGAGTCTTGTAGTCCTTGTCGAGAGTATTCCACTTGATCTGTTTGTTGCACTCGTCGAGTTTCTGCAGGTATGCGTCCTGCGACACCTTCCACGTCTTCGGATATTTGTCTTGGACGTTGTGCATATTCTTAGCCAGAAACTCGTTTGCTTCAAAGTTAGCCTTGTGCGCCTGCTCTTCCAGAGTAAGCGACGACCACTGCTTCAACTTTGCATTGACCGCGTCTGCGACACCTTGGAGTTCGTCGGTCGTGAGCGTCTTCGACCACGCGTCCATGTGAGGAATGACTTTCGCGATCTCCGCCTGCTGCTTCTTGATGTCGGACAACTTGTGCGCCAGATCCTTCGTCATGCTGCTTGCCTTGTCATAGTTAGCTGCGCCCACCATTGACTGCAGGGACGCGATGTCCTGCTGCAGTTCTGGATAGTCCTTGGAGACGTTTATGACGTTCTTCGCGGTCTTGATGATCAAGTTATGCTGCTTGCGCTCCTGCCATTCCAGTTTCGTCTTAACACCAGACTGGACGCGATCCACCAGAGTGTTGATCTTTGCAGGAGACTCGCCCTGCTTGATAGCGTTGTAGACGGATCTGACGCGGACGTGCAGGTCTTTGAGTTCCGACGGATCGAACTTCTTGTTCACTTCCTTCGTGATGTCTACGATCTGCTTGCGTGCCGACTCCAGTCTGCGCTGTGTCCATGCTTCCTGCAGTTTCTTTGCGTCTCTCTTTGCGTGACGCTGCTCTGCTATCTGCTTGATGCGTTCCTCTCGCGTGAGTGTCGGGTGTATCGTCGTCTCGATAAGATCCTTGACTCTGGGAATGTTGACACCGCGATTCTCGACCTTCCAGAACCTCCAACCATACTTCGGTGATACACTGTCCGAGTACTCGCGGAAATCGTTGAGATCCTTGAACAGACGGTTCGTTTGCGGATCATAGAAGTGTCCTTCTCCGCCTTCCTTGACGTAGGAGAACGTGTGTCCGCTGTGTCCGCCTTTCCATGTGCAGGCGATCTGGTACGTTCCGTCTGGCTGATGATCCAACCAGTCGAACATCTCCGTTTTTCGCGTCGTCTGGTGAACTCCTTTTCCACCAAGAACAGATCCGTCCGAATTGATCCAGAACTCATGCGAGTGCTTCTCCATGTACTGGAATGCCGTCGACTTGTTGTTGGCGCGCGCTTCAATGTTGAATCCCCACCTGCGCAGCGTATAGACTGGAGCGCAGGTCTGGCAGTTGATCGTATAGCCTTTCACGTACTTCGGATTGAGCGAGTAATGGACGTGATTCTTATCGACGTAGTGTCCTTTCGGGTCGATCAGATAATGCGGTTGATACAGAGGATTGACCTTTCCAGAGTCTGCCTGCTCATGCGTCATGCGACGACCTTTTTTCACTCCGATGGTATTACCGAAGTCGCGCAGGTTCTTCTTCTGCTCTGGAGTGAAGCCTTCCCAGACGATCTTGTCCCACTTTGCCTGCGTCTCGATACCAGAGATAGCCTTCTTGAACGCTGCTTGGATCGCTGCGTTGTCTCCAGAGGTGAACGCTGACTTGAGCGCGTTGATACGTCCCTGCATTGCTTCGTTGACCTCGATGTCCGCGTCGCTGATCCGCGTCTGGATCTCCTGCATCTTGTGTTCGTGCCATGCGTCGGAGATCTTCTTCGCGTCTCGGTTCTGGTGACGGAGTTTCGCTGCTTCCGCAGGAGTCTTCGTATGTACGTCGAACTTGAGACCCTTGTCCACGTTGCCGTACTTGAAGTTGTCGACGATCCAGTAAGGTTTCGCGGACGCTCTCAAGATGCGGTCGTGATTGTTCTTGATCCACGTGTTGATCTTGTCCAGACCGTCATAGTCTGGTTTCTCGACGAGTATGATGGACGGATTCTTTCCTGCCAGTACCGCCTTCTGCATTTTCAGAAGTTCGTCTGGAGTCGCCAGAATAGGGACGACATAACACCTGCACTGCGGATGCCACGCGGTAAACTTGAAGTCCTTCGGGTATTTGCCTGCCAGATCGTCGCAGATGTCTGGCTCTGGGTGATTGTTCGACTTCTTGACCTCGAAACCGACCACGAAGTCCATTCTCTGCCATCTGTCCTCGTCCGCAGAGCGGTACGCTGCGTTCGTTTCTGTGCGCGTCAGACGCATAGCGTTCTTGTAACTGGAGCGATAGACACCAGTACTTGGGTGAAACGCTTTCGCATTCGCGGAGAGATGGAGTTTTCCGTCCGCACCGCGTACCCTGCGGAATAGTTTGTCTGGATATTGAAGATACTGGCGCACCTTCTTCGACATTTCCTGCGCTGTGTCCGCTTCGCCCAGAGAGACGGTGATCGCGTTCTCCATCTCCGTCCGCAGGTCTCCAGTGTACTTCCATACCTTCTGCGATAGGTTCAGACCGCCATACTGCGACTTGCGAGCGAAGAACTGGTCGAGAGCAGACTGGTTGCGATCCCACCATTTAGCCAGTACGTTGCGATCCTTGAGTTTCCAACCGAACGCGCTCTGGATTATCTTGTCGCAGGAGAGGTTTGCCAACTGCCATTCTGCTGTGCAGTCGTTCTTCACTTCTGTGTAGACCTTGGTGTAGAGTTCTCTGATGATCCGCGTCGCTTCCTTGCCGACTCTGGGATTGTCCGAGAAGTTAAACTTCTTCGACGACGATAGGTCTGGTATCTGGTTTGCAAGAGCGAGCAGTTGACCGACCGCGTCGTCGTATAACGACCGAACGCGCGAAGCATATAGATCTTGTCTGATGAACATACCTTGCGCGTAACGGTCTATGATTGTGTCTTTCTTGCTCTTTGCCATAACTCAAGAGACTATTTTGCTGTTGCTTGTTCTAATCCTTCCTCCAGACCGAGTCCTGCTTTTGCGTACTGGTTGAAGATGTCCTGCTGCTCCTGCGTAGACTTCTCCGACTCGTCGTTCATTCGCTGCATTTCGCGTGTAGGATCTTTGACCATAGGATTCTGTTCGACTGCTGACTCCGTCGACATGATACCAGAGTCTTTGGCTGTAGTAAGGTTCTTGATGGTCTCTGTGATGTCCTCTCCGAACGGATCTTGAAAATCATGAGTGAGAGCCAGTTTGTCGCATTCTGTTTTCAACTGGACGTTGAGAACGTTGCCGATGATGGACGTACAGAGATTGCCTACGCGGTCGAGAAGTTCGTCGTGCTTGTCCTTACGCTTCGCAGCCTTGATGTTAGCCAGAATCATCATCTGACGCAGAGCCTTGCCAGTAACGTTGCTTAGAGACTTCATGTTCTCGAAGTCGATGTTCGGAGTGAACGTCTTCGAGAGAATATGGTTCTGCAGCCATTCAAGTTCCTTCTGCTTGCTTTCTGGCGCAGAGTCCCATGTCAGATAACTGGCTGCTGCGTCCGCGCTCGTTCCGTTCTTCTTGATCAGAGTCTTGTTCTCGTCGTCCTTGTCTGGCATATTCTTGATGATGTCAGCGTCCAGAACGAGCATAGGATCAGAGAAGTAGTCGTTCACGTCTGCGGTATGAGAAGCGATATATTCCTCGCGATATATCAGAGGTTCGACTCCTGCCCATTCCTTCTCCTGCTGAAAGAGAATGATAGGTATCTTGCCTATCAGATTCTTCTCTGGTGTGATCTCCCACCCCATAGAGGACTTCTTGCAGTGGTAGATCGTGTCTGGCATGAACAGATCGAAGTGTTGTACGGTGTTGTCGCCTTCTGTGAGATAGTACTCCCAACCTACGGAGATCAGATTCTCATACTGATCCCACCGCGAGTAGATGGTGTCGCCTTTCGACTTCGCCAGTACGCGGATCTGGCAGTCCGCCTTTCCGTCGTCATTTCGATAGACGCGGAATAACATTGCAGACTGGGTCTCCGCTCCTGCGATACGCTTGCACTCGCGGATCTTGGAGTCGAAGTGTACGTGTCGAAGCAGATTCGTGAATGCCTTGAACGCGTTGTCAGTGCCTTCCGATGTCTGTCCCCACTTGACTGGCTGTCCGTAGATGAATACCACTGCTATCTCGTTGATGAACTTTGGATAGCCGACTGGCAGTTTCCACCGTTTGATCTTGCGCTTGAAGTTGCCATTCTTGTCCAGAATGATCTTGTCCGCGCGCTTGTTAATGAGATGCAGACGCGGATCGTATTCTCTCATTGCGATCTCCGTCTCCGTTGCGTGACTATCCATCTTGGACATTACGCGACTGATGTCTCCACTTTGCACAAGTTCGTCGAAGTCCTGCTTTCGACCGACTGCTGCGTTGAGCAGGTTGACAAATGAGTTCCAAATAATCATTTTATTTTTCTATTTTGGTTTTCAGAATAAGTTATCCAGATTCTTCGGAATAACTAAGAAGTCGTCGCTCTCGAAGTAGTTGATCGCATATCCGAGAATATCGACGTATTCGTCATGTAGCCTTGTTGGAAATCCGCAGACCTCGTCTATGAACTCGTCATTCCAGTCACCCTCGACGATCCAGACGCGTCCTGCTTCTATCTTTGGAGAAACTGCATGGAGTCTGTCAGCCTTGGAGTCAGTCGGAGACGGTGTGCGGACGCAGTTTATCTCCGAGATGGATTCCAGAGTCTGGACAAGAGAAATACCGTTTGCTTTCGGCTCTACGCGGAGAGTGGAGTTCGGATCTGCGTCGCAGGATCGCATGAACTCTGGCAGAAACTTGATCAGATCTGGAAAGTTCTTCCAGACCTGCTGCGCCTTGACGATGTAGATATTTCCTCCGATCTTGCAGGCTGCGAGTATGCCAGACGGATCGTTCTGCTCATGCTGTTTTTTCTCTTCGTATGCCGTATCAAGAAAGAAATGGATCGTCTCGTTGAATCGCAGAGCATGAAACTCCGCCTGCGAGATGTGTTTGAACCATGCTTCCTTGACGATGTTACCGCCTTCCGCGGACGGACGCTGCATATACTGACCTGCATATCCACGACTTCCAAGATCTATCTTTGCTTCGTCCAGTATCTTTCTGGAAAGTCGTACTGGATCAAGCAGTCCGTCCTTGTAGTACTTCCGCAGGGACGCAGGCTGTACGTCGTCGCAGTCCTCTGCAGGTAGGTTGATGTGCTTGATTTCCTCTCCTTTCTTGGAGAGCAGGTAGCCAGTCACGTCTCCTTGGTGAAGACGCTGCATGATCGTGATCATAGGTGTTACTGCTCTGTCCACCTTACGCGTCGAAAGAGTCTTGGTGTGATCCGTCGCAGCCTTGCGCATAACGTCCGACTCCGCCTGCTTAGGATTCTGCGGATCGTCGTTGATGATGATGTGCGCGTGCATACCAGTGATCGTTCCTCCAGTTGATGTCGCGTAACGGAATCCGCCTTCGGTGTTGACGTAGTACTGCTTTCCGCTCTTGTCGTGTCGGATCTGAACCTCTGGGAATAGTAGGTGATAACGCTCCGACGAAATGATGTCCTTCGATTTCGACGCATGGTCTATGGAAAGCGACGCGGAGTAAGAGTTACTGATCACTCGCAGAGTAGGATCTTGCGTCCAGAGCCACGCAGGGTACATGATTGTAACGATGGTGGACTTGGTGGTGGAAGGTGGAATGTTTATTATCAGATCGTATGGTTTAGGCTCTCTGGCTACGACGGAGACGGAGAGTTCCTGCAGTTCATGGCAGAGATACGGAATGTGCCAGTTATAGACTGGACGCTCTTGGATTATCACGTCCCAGAACGTCTTCACGAAGTAGAAGAAGTTATTCCGACATTCCTCTGCCACCGCGTGTATTGCCATATCTCTTGTCAACTTAACCATTTCAGCCCTTCTTTCTGCGATAACTCACCGCGCAGCCATACTCCGACTTGAGATGGTCTGCGAAGTCCGCCAGTTCTTCTTGTACGATGAACTCGTCGATGTCACTACCGCCTATTGTCAACTCCAGTTCCATAGTCTTATTCTTTCACGTCCTTCTCGCGGTCGCGCAGCGCGTTCTCTCCGATGGAGAGGATCGCAGCCTTCTGCTCGTCCGTAAGTTCGTCCAGATTGATTTCCTTTGTTATCAAGTCCTTTCCGTCCTTGCCAGTGATCTCGCTTGTCTGTCTCTGCTTCCAGTTGTCTGGATCGCGGTTCGTCAGATAGAAGATCAGAGCCTGCACATTCGGTTCGAAATGCTTGTGATAGGTTGTCTTTTCCTTCACGTAGACCTTGCCAGTTTTTCTGTCCGTTGCCAGTTTCGTCGACGATTCCTCCGCGTCGTGTCCGATCGCTACATCAAGCAAGGACGCGGTCGCTCTATTGATTGAACTCTCGCGAAGTATTTTACGCGCGAGATTAACTGACTCAAGAAATTCCGAGCGAAATTGTTGGTCTTTCGGATCGAGCCATGCATAGAAGGATGTTTCCGAAATACCCACCGCGCTACAGATACTCTTGTTAGTTTTTCCGTCGATTATCATGTTGCAGACCTGCATTATCAACTCTGGTGTGCATTTCGTCTTTGCGCCTGCGTTCGGTCGCGCTTTTTTGTCTTGGTTGTCCATAAGCGTTCCTCCAGATTATGGTTATTTCAATACCTCATAGACGCTTTCACCATTATCAAAACGGATCTCCTTTCGCATTGATTCTGCGCGTCTTTCCTTGTCCCGTTCCATCTTTAGCATGATAGCGTATGAAGCCAGATCATTGAGAGTGTCGTCGACAGACTCGTCATTGACGTGCTGCTCCTTATCATCGCAGAGTAACGAGATCAGACGGTTGACCTTGTTGTAGAGCAGACCGACCGCGTAGCCGTTTCCGATCTTCTGGTATGCTTCGGAGTACGCGTCGCCATAGTCCGAGTTCTTCTTCTTGTGGAGTTCTATCAGTTCGTTGCAGACTGCTTCGAACTCTCTGTTATTTTCGTTTTTTGCGTCCATAGTTCTTACGTAGATATATTTATTATTATAATTTATACTCACACAATACGGTTAATACAATCACCTACGGTTATAGGAGTCGTGAAGTTCGAATAACGACTGCTCCGTCACGACTTCCTGCAGACCGTATTCCACTCGCGGATTCGCCTTGTCGACTCGTTTCTTCGCGACGATCTCCACGCATAGGTTGTCGTCCGTTATCGCACCGACGTACTGCAGGCAGTCCAGTATTGTCTTGATGGAGTTGTCCAGATCGAACCTTTTCGACCTCTGGTAGACGACGCAGTACAGACGGAAATTCGACGAGATTCTGCGTCCTCGATATTTCCTGCATTGCAGGCAGAAGGACTTCTCATATTCGTGCATTGCCTTGTTCTTGATCAGCCTGCGTCCTCCATGTCCGTTATCGTTCGGAACGGTCATGTAGTTGTTCGACTTCGGTATCACTTGTCCGTAAATTGTCTCTTTTTCCATTTCCATCGTTGTCGTCAGTCAATTATCTTCACGTCGTAGCCTTTACGCATGAGATCTTGATAGCAGTGTCTCATTGAGTCCTCGTCGGTGAAGTCCAGTTGCAGACGATATTTCTGGTGTTCTTCGTCTGGCTGTATATCCGTCTCCTTGATCTCCTGCTCCAGATTGTATCCGTACTTCTCCGCGTCGATGTTGAAGTCCTCGACCGCTTTCCGAATCTCGTCCTCGTTCAAGTCCAGATCCACCGCAGCCACCGAGTTATCCGCCAGTGCCATCTCGCGTCCTGCCTTCGAGTCCAGAGAAAGATCCGTCCGCTTCACCACGACCAGTTCGTCGCCAGTCGTCTCCACAATCTTGATCTTCGTCTCTCCTATGGCTGCAGCAGTCTCCACGACCCCGTTACCTGCTATGATGCGGTTGTCCTTGTCGACCAGTACGGAGCGTCCGAACTTGTTGGTGCGAATGGACTTCTCCAGACACTGCATTCCGAACTCCGTATGACGGTTGAAATTCTTGTTGTCTGGTATCAGTTCGGAGAGATCCGCGTCCCTCACCGCGCCTTTACTCGCTGTTGATGAAGTTGATTTCGACATAATAATTTATATTTAATTGCAAATATAGTGAATAATCGTGCCTAATAAGCACTAAAACGCGAAAAAGTGATCAGAAAAAGTATTCCGTTCACCTTTCCGCGCATATTGTGATAACTAATATATATTATTATATATACTCATATACTATGCTATATATCAGATAGTTTCTTCTGCATTTTTTCAGAATGGCAGATCGTCTTCCTTTCCGTCAGTCTCCTGCGGTGTATTATTCGCGCTCTGTGGCTGCGCTGCAGGTGCGCCCTGCTGCTGATATGGCTGTTGTGGCTGCTGCTGTTGCTCTTGACGCGATCCTAACATCTGGAGAGTGTCGACGTTGATCTCTGTGACGTAGTGCTTCGCTCCATCCCTGCCATCATAGATCCGCGTATGCAGTTTACCCTCGACATATACTGGAGTACCCTTGCGGATATATCTCTCCACGACACCTGCCAGAGATCCATAGCAGACGACGTTGTGCCATTCCGTCTGCTCCGCTACCTGCCTGCCAGACTTCGTCGTGTAACCGCGCTCCGTCGTCGCTACGGTGAAGTTCGCAGCCTTTCCGCCATTGGAAAAACTCTGGATCTTCGGATCTTGTCCGACATATCCGACTATTATCGCCTTGTTAATTCCGTTCATCTTCGTTTTCCTTGTTTTTGTTGAATTGTATCTCCGTTATCTTGCTATGGCAGTTCGCACCCAGACGAGCGTTGAACTTTTCCGCTTCGTCTTGACCGAAGAACTCTTCCGCGGTCTTTCTTAACACCTCAAATGCGACTGCGGAGTCTTTTACTGCTTCGCCGTAACCTTCTTTGTAGCCTTCCTTAAACGCTAAGCGCAGTGCAGGAATAACGATCAGCAGGAGCAGTATCAACTGCAGGATCGCGATAGTCAAAATACTCATTTTCCCTCGATTTTTTCTTTGTTCTTACCCCAGTTTTCAGATTTCCGCTTACGTCTGATTGCGCGAGCCTTGTTCTTGATCATCTCGTACATATCGTCGGTCTTGTATGCCCAGAAAAGATCGTTTGTGTATTTCGAGTTCTCCGCCAGATAGTTGACCTTCTCGCGAACCATTCTGGAGATGTCCTTTAGGTCGTTGAAGAACTCCAACTGGAGCGTATTGTCGTAGTGGTGCAGCAGGTCGTTGGAGTTCATGATCAGAGTGTCGATGATGTCGCAGCACATGAACGTCGCGACGATCAGAGTCATCATCTCGTCCATGTCCTCCTTTGACATTTTCACATTGCATAGGTCGATTGACTCCGCTTCCTTGTCCGCTTCCTCCAGATATGTCGCTACGACCTTCTTGAACAGAAGGTCGATGGTCTTGCCGATCTGGAGCGCGCCCATGATGTTTCCGCGCTTCGCTTCCAGTTGTTGGTCGACTCTCATTTGCCGAATCCGCGGATCGTCGTCGAACTGGTGTTTCATCTGTTGCAGGAATGAGTCTGGAATGTTGCTTACCTCCAGACGATTCACATTGCCGTCATTGCTATTCTTTTTCATGTTGTTATTATAAAATACTAAATAAATCCCATTTTACATTATTCTCGTTCGTTCTGACGCGTTTTCTCATCATTCCCGATAAACTTATCGTCCGAATGATTTTGGACGCTCCAGAAGCGTTTTTCAGACTGCAGGCAGAATGTTCAGTTTATACTTCCGTCTGTAGAGATCTTCCGTCTTGACTCTCTGCGTCTCGTCGTCATAGTAGACGTTGTAGGGATCGTCCAGACTCCAGATGTAGTTGTAGCAGTGCATTAAGTGCCACGCAGCCTTGTAATACTTCGTAGGCATTCTCCTTAGATGCAGGGACGTTTTCTGCTTGAGTCCGCTCATGACTCGCAGTTCCTCGATCTTCATGATCCTTTTCAGACTTTCTCCGCATTTTCTGTGGTCGCATTTCTTCCGAATCTCGTCCAGATGTCTGCGATTCTCGTCTCTTAACCGCTTCTCCACGTCCGCGTCATGCTTGAGATGGTGTTCCTTCGCGATGCGATTGATACGCGAGCGGAGCGCGCCAGTATGCTGCATGATCTCCGTCGTAGACATTCGCGAGAAGTTCTCGATGATGAACTTCTCCAGATCTCTGTTGCGCGTCGAGAGCGAGTGGTCTATCTGTCCGCCATTCTCCTTCACGATCTGGTAGAACGTAGCAAGACTGACCTGCGCCTGCTCTATTATCTTTCTCCGCGGTCTGTCATTGATATGGTCGATGATGAACTGACGCTGCTCTTGCGTAATCCGTACACTTGTGCGCTTCTGCTTGACGGCTGGCGGAATGTATAACTCCCAACTCATTTCGCGCCTTCTACATAATCATACCGTAATTGCTTGTAGCCTTGCGTGTCTGTGTAACCGCATGGTTGGATCTCTGGGCAAAAGCCCTTCGCGACGCAGGAAGGTACGAGAAATTCATATAGGATAGGATCTATCTCGCTGATCTTTTCGACGACTTCCAACCAGAAATTCCGAGTTGTCGCGTCCGCCTTGTTGCAGATCCTTACGCGTGAGATGTTGATCAGAGCCTGCGCGTTGCAGGAGAGCCAGACGTTGACTGGAGCGTCCTGCGGTAGTTCATGACGCGTCTTTCCAGAATGCGTGCGGTCTGGACGCTGCGTAGATACGAACTTCTCGATTCCCATGAAATGTCTGACGAAGTGCATAGCGGAGAAGTACGGAATGTCGTAGATCTTGATGTCGTACTCCAGTAGACGGATAGGAGAGTGTTCGGAGCGCAGGATATGACGCTTGAACTGGTCTGATGGTTCGTGTCCGAGAGCGTCCTTGCGCTCCGTGAACCTTGCAGCGTCGACGACTCGCTGCCAACTTGTTACTCTTTCGATTTTTATTTCCATGATCACTTTGTTGAGTCGTTTGTAATAATCTCTTTCTGGCGCGTTCTGTCGCGTCTGACGGTCTTTTTCGGTTCGTTATAAGTAACTGGTCGCAAGTCCTGCGTCCGACCGCTCATTTCGCGGATTCCTGCTGCGTAACCGCTCTCATAGGTGGAGCAGTTCTCGATGGAGTCGCAGTAACGAGCCAGAGAGTCGAAAGCGAGATCCTGCTTCTTTTCCTCCATCTTGAAGTGTAACGTCTGTCCGACGAACAAGAGCATGAAGAGCGCGAAACCGATCGTTATCGTCATTCCCTTGTACTTCCTGCACCATTCTACGATCCTGCGGAATAGGTGTCTGGCTGCTGACACCAAACCTATTCCGAGCAGTACGATGATCGCGACCAGAGCCTTGAAAAGACGTTTCCAGTTCTCTTTCCACTTGTTTTTCCAGACTTCCTTCTCCATGATCAGTCCTCCGTAGAAAAGTCAGTCTCCGCGACCTTCTTGATCCGAGACAGACAATTAATCAGTTCCTTGCCATCGTTGCAGGCTTCGTGACGGTCAGAGTCCTCGACTACAAAACCGCGATCCATGATGATTACTTTTACTTGATACTCCATGATGTTTTGATTTTGATGATTAATACTACCGAACGCAGATCTCTCCCATGTAGATGACCGCCATCTTCTGCAGGTTCGGTGTCAGTTCCTTGACGTATGAGTACGGAAGAACGAGCGAGTGGGTGATGACACCGTCCTTGTTCTTACGGTCTACGATCCATACCTTGTCAGTCCTTAGTCCTTTCCTCGCGATGCGTCTCACCGCGTTGATTATCCTCGACTTGTTCAAGTCTGGTATGACTGATAAATGGTTCGATTCAGTATTCATGTCGTTTTTAGCTGTTTATTTGAATTATGAGCGACTCTTTTGGTTCTGTGGGTAACTATTCCACCGAGACCGCAGAACGCTGTCAGCGTCCTTCTGTGAGCCGAATTTGGCTATTCTTTGCCTTTGTCAGTATCGTCGAAATAGTGTCGCGCGTCTGATACAAGTCCTATTGAAAAGACTCCGACGATGAATCCTATGACTGCGCCTACGATGATCAGTATCATTTTTTCTTGTTTTTGTTGTTTCTGTGGTTTCTCCGCCAGTCCAGAATCTTTGTTCTGTTCTTGCGTCTGTTCTTTGGAATGTCGAAGGAAGTCAGACTTCGGAAGATGTTCTTCCGAAACCATTCCTTGTGAGCCTTCTGGAAAGGTGTCTGTGGAACGAATATCATCTTACCTTCAAACGAGATGTTGGTAACTCCGTCTGGAGTATAGTCATGATGCGGAATGTCGTCTCCGATGATCTCCAGTTTATCCGCGAAGACTATAGGCTCGTTCAACCAGAGTATAGGTTTCCCGTTCAGTTCTATTACCATGTCATTTCCATTTTCCATGATCATTTCTCCGCTTCTACAGACTTGTATTCTTCACATACGATCCTACGGTTGACCGCGTACTCATTTGGCAGGCAGTAACCAAGTTGACCGTCCTTGGAAAAGCAGTGCTTGCAGTTCAAACAATTATGTTTCATGTTCTGTTATTTTAATATTTCTCTTATCTGTTTAGCTTTCGTTTCTGCTTCTCCGCGAGTTTTGAAGCAGTTGCCGAAATTGCATAACTGAACTAAGTTCTCGTCATTCTCATAGAACATTCCCTTCTTGACTTCTCCTGCTGCTGATATAAAGTAATAGCATTCATAAAGTTTAAACGGATTCCATCTCCATTTAATAAGAGTTTTATTCTTTGCGTCCCAGTCTCCTACAACTTTGTGAAGGAAAGCGTAGAAATTCTTCAGTTCTTCCTTTGAAGCAAGATGATAGTCTCTGACTCTTTCTAAACCTCCATAAGAGATACCGACAAGCGTCGTTATGAAGAAGAAAGAAAACGCTCCTATAAGTTTATTGTCAGCGTGCTTATATACGCAGTATATAGCATTTCCATTCTTTACGAGAATATCTCCTTCCTCCCATTTTGCAGGTTCTATCTTCTGGTAGAAATCCATGATGAGTCTCCCAGTCTCGTCTTTTATTGTGGAAGAAATTATTCCTTCATGATTGATGAAGTAAATAGAATCTTCTCTTTTACCATCAAGTCCGTAGACGTTTTCTCCACCGAGTTTTTGAAGTGCCTTGATCACTTCTTGTCCATGTGAAGGTACACCACTTAACCATACTCTTTGTTCTTTTTTCATTTTTCACCTCTTTCTAATCGTTTCTGTAAGCGTTCGATCTTTCTTTTCTTTTCGCTTACGACTTCATCTGCACCAAACAAGACTGCCATTTGCTCTGTCATTATCATCACGTCTGCGATTTCCGTCACCACGTCTTTGCTCTGACATCTTCCTCGATAGAACTTACAGATAGCATTTTGCAATTCGCTCATTTCCTCGAAAAGCATCATAATTTGGGAAAATTCTCCCCACTTATTCAATGCTTCCTTGTATATCTCGATTTCATTCTGTTTCATTTCTTGTCCTCCTTGTCATTGAAGTGACGATACTCCCAAGAGTCGCCATACTTGATGAACATCAACGCGGTCACAAAAGAACCACTTACGGTGAACAGCAGGATAAATGCTGCGAACAACAATAACTTCATATCTCTGGATTTTGTTGGTTGAACATATTCAGACCCTTGAGTCTGTCTTCTGTCTTTCTGATGATGTCGTCGACCTTGTACTCGAACTGCTTGGACTTCTGCAGGAAGTCTTTCTTCTCTGGAGAGTCCTTTGCTGCTGCGAAGTACTGCTTCTGGTACGACCGCATTGTCTTGACGAGTGAATAGAACTCGAGTGCTTTCTTCCTGCTCATGCTGTCTTGTTTGATGATCCCCAACCGTTTTCACCTCTGTATTCGTTAGGATCGAGAGATTCCACGATCTGAAATTCTGTTTGTGGAACAGCGACGATTTCCATCTGTGCGATTCGAGTTCCTTTTGCTATGACTGGACGGACGATCTTTCCTTCGTCGTTCATTACGCGCCATTTGTGATTATCAACTATGACACCGATCTCTCCGCGGTAGTTCTCGTCTACGACTCCAGTGATCACGTCTGCGTCGTGTCGCTTGTCAGTACCTTTGATCTCTACACCCTGCGAAGCGTAGCCAGACCGCGGTCTGATGTGTGCGCAGAATCCATGAGGTAACTGGATCTTGATTCCGAGATTGATTACTTGTCTTCCGTCCTTGAGTTCTGTGTCCTCTGGTACGAAAAGATCATAGCAAGCGTCTCCTACGTGTTTTCTCTGTGGAACACACCCTCCGCAGAGTTCGATCTTGATGGTGTGAGTGAAGTCGTCTGCTTCCTGCAGGAGATCTTTTGCGTCGCGATTCAGTTTCTTCATCTGTCTCTTCTGTCGTTCCTGCTCTGCCACGCATTCCTTGCAGCGGTGTCTGTATGCTTTGGATCTGTTCTCTGGTGTCAGTACCTTTCCGCAGATCTCACAAATGTCTTGTTTGTTGTCCATTCCGTTTTTCTTTAGAACCTCTCCACCGCCAGAGCGACGATGGAGAGATCGTGAGTGAGTGATTATTTTTCGATGATAGGTATCTCTGGAGCGATGTCCAGGATCTTAGCGATCTCCTCGTCGATCAGACGGTCGCGCGCTTCCTCAATGGTGTCAACCGCGCCTGCGGAGATCAACTGCAGGGTAACGTCGCGTCCGTCGATGTGAGCCATTGTCTCCACCTCCAGATCCTCCTGCTTCTGTCCCTTGTAGATAGGAATCCGAATATGGAAGGACGACGGAATGTTGGAGTCGACGATCTGCGAGTAGTTGTCGGTATACGAGCCGTTCTCCTTCACGTCGCGCTGAACGTCAGTATTGATCTTAGCCTTGAATCCCTTGAGGATCGACACCAACTTCATGTTCTGCTGCTTGTCTGGGAAGTAGGTGCGGAACAACTTGCAGAACTGACCCAGTTCCTCTGGAATCCATTGGTAGCCATCGTTGATGTGGAAGTCCAGATACTGCTTGGAGAACTGAATCCGTCCGCAGATCTGCTGAATGTTCCGCGCGTCTGTCTCGTTGCAGATCAGCAGGAGAGAGTAATTGTCGCGATCCACCTCGATGTGAGTCCTGCAGTGGTCTATCTGTCCGTCTGATGCGTTCCACCGCTTCTCCAGATAGCGGAACGGAGCGTCGATTGTTCCGTTGATCTCGTTCTTGAGAGGTTCGAGTACTGGGAGTTCATTGACTCCTTCTGCTTCGCGAATGATCAGTGTCTGGACATCTTTCGTGCCCATGTTCACTTGTAACTTTTCTGCTTCCATAATTGCTGTGTGTTGATGTAAGGTTTATAATGCTTCTTTTTGCTGCTCTTTGTCTTCTGCTGCAGCCTTGCTCATGCGGAAGATGTTTGGTGATAGTTCCTCGCGTGTTGCAGGACGCGTCATGATGCAGTAACCTTCTGCGTTGTAGAACTCCGCTACCTTCTCTTCGGTGTTCACCATCTTGTAGCACTTCTCGAATACGTCCTCGCCTTTCGACTTTAGATCCGAGATCAACTGGTCGCGCTGCTTCTTGAGAGGTTTCAGTTCCTCGTTTACGTGCGCTCTGTAGTCTGCGATGTCTTTCTCCAGTTCCGCGATCTTGATGGAAGTGTTCACCAGATCTTCCTTGCGGTTTGCCAACTGGTCTGAATCGAAAGACTTGTGGTACGACATCTCGACAACCTCGTCGCAGTTGTCGATCAGTAACTGCTTGCGCTGAATAGGGTCAGCGTCTTCAAATAATTGCTTCATAACTAAATTTATTGGTGTTAAACGTCTACTTATTTGTTTATTTCTTCATTTTGAGATATTCCTCGTAGGTGACTGCTTTCTTGCGGTCTTCCTCGTCCTGCTTCTTCCGTCGCTCGCTCTCGACCTCGTCGATCTTCTGGTTTCGCTCCTGCATGAACTCGCGGAGCGCGCAGGTAATAACCATAGGATCGACTGCTCCGTAGAACTTTCCGTACTTTCCCATCTTGAAGTTGAAGAAGAACATCATGAGTTCCGTCAGTTTGAGATGATAGTAGCTGGTGTCGATGATCCTTGACAACTCATGGATCTGCGCTGTGGATAACTTGTCCTTGCAACCGCAGAACTCCGAGAGGTTGTAGATCTGGACGACGAGCCATTGAACAGAGGCGGTCTTTCCGTATGTCTGGTTTAGGAGTGCCAGTGTCGGAACGTCTGCGGTGATCCAAGAGTCGTTGTGTCGCTTCGCCAGAGTCGCTTGGTTGTCTGGATTGAAGATGTTCAAGCAGGAGTTCAAGTCACCGAACCTATCCTTGATCAGTTGCGTCTTCCGCTCTAAGTCTGGAGAGAAGGTCAACGACTTCTGATTGTCTTTGCGCCTGCTCAAGAGACCTTTGATCGTTTCTGTTATTGCTTCCATGTCCTATTTGTCTTGCTTGTGATACTATCTCGTTATACTTTGAGTTGATGACCGAAACGGAAAAATTCTGTAAGATCCAGTCGTCCTTGATGGATTCGAGGAATAACCCCAAAGCCTTCAACGTCGAGTCGTCGTCTATCGGCAGTCCTCTTGAGTTTCGCGCGAACTGAATCTTCTTTAGAAGTTTCGTCATGTGTCCTGCGTCCTTTGCTGACCAGTAGTAGGCTGATCCGTAAGTCTTGTTGAAGAAACTCTCAAAGACTTTCCTTGCCCCTCCATTCAAAGCCGACGACGTAGTTGTCGGCAACCCTCCGTTAGGAGTATTTCTTCTTTTATTTATTTCTTTTATAGGGGGTGTGGGGGAAAGATTTTCTTTTTTCTTTTCTTCTTTGCCATCTTGATTATCTGGTTTGTCGTTTTGTTTGCCCTTTGGTTTGCCCTCGTTACTATTGTCGTCGTTGTAATCGCTTGTAATAAAAGAACTTGCAAAGTTGTAAGGTTTGCCCTTTGGTTTGCCCTTTGGTTTGCCCTCGATTTCTTGAGGTTTGCCCTTTGGTTTGCCCTCTTCGTTTTCTTCTTCCTCGTAACTATCATAGTTACAGATGGTTATGATACGAAAGTTGCTTGCCCTTTTGCTTGTCGTTTCTCCAGTACTTTCAAGTTTGTTCAATGACAATCTTACTTGCTTAACTGATAGTCCAGTTTCTTCGCTCAAGATCGACAGACTTGTGACGAGTTGACCTCGGTTGATCTTCTTTCCGTTCCAGTCATTGTCTTTCGTGTTAGCCTTGAGAAGCAAGTGCAGGAACAGAACCTTTGTATTGATGTCGTCGTACCATTCCCATTCCAGAAAGTTGCGATTTATCTTGATCCATTCGTTGCTCATTTGCTAATACGGAATTAAAAGTTCTATCTCCACTCCCTTGTCGGCTGCAGTGACCTGCTTGCCAGTGAGACGCTTGATCTCGCTAACAAAGCGTTGCTCGTCACTGCTTCCGTTCGATAGATGAATCAGAACGATGTTGTCGACTTGCGAGAGGTCGTTGGACTTCAAAATGTACTTCGCGGTCGATAGGCTCATGTGCGAGTTGATGATTCGCTTATACATCTGGAGATTGATCTCGTCGCGTTCCAGACGACCGTCCAAGATGTCGTCAGCGTAGTTCGTCTCGATCATGATCTCCGTCAGTCCGTCGAACGTGTAGTCGAGTTTCATCGTGTCCGTCACGAATAGGAGTTTTCCGAACTCGTCGTGCTTGATAAGCCAACCGACGCAGGGTACGTCGTGAGATACCGCAAACGGAGTGCAGATGAATCCGCCTACCTTGTACGACTTGTTCGGAATAACCGAATGACTGAAAGGATTACCGTCTATCCCATGACTTGCGAATACGTCATCCAGAGCGAGCGTCTGAATACCGCTCTTGACCAGAGAAGCGACGAACTTCGCATGATCACCGTGTCTGTGGGAAATCACCGCGCCTACCACCTTGCGCAGGTTGTAACCAAGAGCCTTCTTGACGACCCTAAAGTCGATACCTGCTTCGATCAGCAGTGCTTCGTTGTCATTCTCCAAGATGTAGGAGTTACCACTTGAGTTCGATCCTAATATTCTCAATTTCATAAGACAGACGGTTATTGATTAATACTCTGGTTCGTCGTCAGACGCATTCTTTGCGGTCTGTGACGCGTTTTCTTTCTTTGTCTGGGCAGTTGTTCCAGTCGGAGCATTCGAAGCGTCTGACGAGCCGATTTCAACCGCTTCTGCTTCTTCCACGAACTTCTTCTGTTGAGTACCGTTGATCTCTTGGTCGCGCTGATCCTCTGGTGTAGCGTCGAACTCGTCGGTCTTGCCCTCGTAGAGCCAAGCGTCGTCGGAAGAGTTGATGATCATCTTGCAGGCTCTGTTGATGACGGTCTTCTTGCACATCTGGTCGGAGAAGTTCTGGTGTGCAGGACTCTTTCCCTTTGTCGCTCCTTGATTCCAAGCGTCGTGAATCTGCTTGAGAGTCATAATCTCCAGATCCGACTCTCCGTTGCTTCTCTGAATGATGCAGTACGCAGCCTTGATCTTGTTATTGTCGATGTTCTCTATCTTCTGGTCGTGCTTGACGATCTTCTTGCGTCCAGTAGCAGGATCAATGGTGTAGACAAAGTCGTCACCCTCGTAGATGATGTTGGCGACTGGCTCTTCCTTGATCTTGCCAGAACGGAGAGCGACGGACACCGTACCAAAGTAGGATCTCTGGAAGTTCAGTTTGTTTCCGTAGACGATGAAGTAACCCTGCTTCTTCGCCACGCTAAGACCCTGCAGAACCATGTCGAGAAGGGAGTTTGCGATCGACTCCTTGGTGCATACGTCCAGAGCCTTGTTGTGGTTGCGGTCTTCCGTGTCCTGCAGGACGAGCCATGCAGCCTTCATAGCGTTGTCGATAGCGTAGTTGGCAGGGAGTCGAAGTCCGACCTGCTCGAAGTTCTTGATCTTTGCCAGAACTTGGTCGCTGATATTCTTCTGATATACTGCGACCTCTTTTGTGTTACTTGTTGCCATAATAATTATGCGTTAATTAATTCAGTTAATCTTTTCTTGAGATCCTGCAGCGATGATATTGCGGAGTCGATTAACTGCACCGCAGTCTCGCTGCTGACCTTCACGTTATTGCTTGTTGTCGTTGTACTCATAGATTTGCTCGTCTTGGTCGAGTCTCTCATTTGGTTGTACTTCTGAATCTCCTTGTAGCAGATCTTCGCGAAACCATCGTTGATGTCCTCCAGACTGCTCTCGCGGAGTTTCGCGACTGGTATGTAGGATTTTGGAAAGTGTCCGACGTGAAACTGGTTCTGCAGTTTCTTGACATTGACCTTGATTCCCTTGTCCATATCCATCTTGTAGGCAATGAGAAACGATCTGAAAGCCTTGACGTTCTCGCTGCGCTTCCGACTGATGCGGTGGTGCTTCCTACGGTGTTTTACTTCCGTCTTTGGCTGCTGCATCAAGTCGAAAAGCGACAATTCTCTGATCTGCTCCATAAGCCTACATTCTTGTGAGATACGTGTAGTTCTCGTCCTTCACCAGATTCACGATCTGCGAGTCGGTGTCGATGACGTTCGTCACTGACTCTCTGTTGTCGATGAAGATAGGAGCGTGTACGTTCTCCTTCCTGCAGATAGCGTTGATGATGTCGATACCTGCGTTCACGCGTGCTGCAGTGTTGACGTTCGTCGAGTATGGTACACCGTTGACCAGAGCCTCGCAGGTCTCTCGTTCTCCACCGTTTATCTGCTGCTCATACATCTTGAAGCGGACGAAAGAGAACATTCCGTTGATCTTGGACTCCACCTCGTCTATGACGGTATGCTTGTACTGGTCTATCTGATATTGTATTCCTTCCAGTTCGGTGATCTGCTCCACCTGCTCTTTGTACTGGTTCTCCAGTTCCTCGATACGCGCGTTGTTGCGCTCTATGATCGCCTTGTTGCCCAGACGGACGTTGAGTTCGTTGATCTCGTTCTGGAGTTGTGCGCGCTTGGTCTTGATTTCTCCAGTAGAAGGTTCTGCGACAATATGCGTTCTGATCTCGTTGTCCGCAGTCTCGATCTCTTTCTGAATATTTTTCACGTCGATGTTGTCGTCGATATGAGAAGTGTCTGGCTCGTCAAAAACCGCGTCGCAGTACGGATCTTTCCGCAGAGTCTCCAGTTTCCCAGAGATTTCCTTCACCTTCTCTTCGATGTCTGCGATGTTCTGTATGATCGTCGCGCGTTTAGCCTTGACGGAGAGTCCTTTCTTCTTGTTCTCGTCCAGTAGACGCGATGTCTCCGCGTTGTAGTTTCCTTCCATCTTGTCGATCTGCTCGTCGATGTTGGACTCTTCGAGTTTGCGATGGCAGGTAGGACAGACGAACTCGTCGCGGTTGATGGAGTCGCGGTCGAAGTTGCGAGCCTTGATCTCGCGCCATTCTGCGACCAGAGACTCGCGCTGTTGGGACAACTCCTTGTCGTCGTCCATGAAGGATTCCTTCTGGTCGTTGTAATACTTGATGTCGCGCTCGCAGGTGTCGATCTGCTGCTTCAACTGCGCCTGCTTGCTCTTGTTCTCATAGTAAGACTTCGTCAGTTCGTTCTTCAACTCGTTGCGCTTCTGCTGCAGTTTCATCTCCAGATCAGACTTCTTCTGGAGTCTTGCGCGCTGCTCTTTGTTGGCAGTGTTGTAAGCGTCGACCATAGACTGGAGAGACTTGTCCAGATTGTCAAGTTCTGCCTGCTTGTCGTTGATCTCCGACTTGATAGCGTCCCAGTCGTAGGAGTCTGGAGTATCGCGCTTGCGCTCGTCGATACGTGCAGGAAGTGTCTCTGACTCCGCCTTGATACGCTTGATCTTCGCGCCTATCTCGCGAGCGTACTCGTCTGCAGTCTTGCCAGACATATCCTCGACGAGTTTCTGAAACTCTGCGTGTTTGGCTGCGATGTCCTCTGGAGTGATCTCTCCTGCGAGTCTGATCAAGAACTCGCGCTGATCCTTCACTGACAGATTGTTCAAGAAGTACATAGGATTCGTGATAAGACGGAAAGTTTCTTCCTTGCAGATCTCGTTGATCTTCTCGTTGAACTCCTTCTCCTTGACTGGTACGTCATTCCAGAAACGCTCTACGGTGTGACCAGTGAACTCTGCTTCCATCTTACCGCGCTTCTTAGTCCAGACTTCCTTGAGAGACTTGCGGATCGTGACTTCCTCTCCGTCTACGTCCAGTACTACGGTCACTTCGTGAGGTTGCTTCCAGATCACCTCGTTATGCTCGTCCAGAGTCTTCACTTGGAAGTTGCTGCGACCTGCGGAGTCCTTGTCATAGAGACACCACGTGAAAGCGTCGAAGAGCGTAGTCTTGCCAGTTGCGTTGTCACCGCGGAACGTAGTCTCCTTTGCGTCGAAGTCCGCGGAGAAATTTCTCACTCCCTTGAAGTTTACAAGAGAGATTTTCTTGATGGTTATGTCCATAGTTAGCGAATTATAACGTTGTTAATAATGCTTGTTGATTGATTTCTTCGTCCGTCTTCTGTTTGTCCGAGAGTAGCCATTCGTTGATCTCCGACTTCTTGAAGTGAAGTCCATGACTCTTGTAGCATGGGATCTTCTTCTGACTGACCAGATTGTAGATGGTTTGTCTCTTGAATCCAGTCAGAAGGATCAGATCATCTACGCTTAATGCTTCCTTAGCCTGCAGGAGAACGAACTTCTCGATACGTCTCAGAGTCTCGTTAATTTCGTTCATCTTTCAATTCTTGATGGAAAACTCGCGCGAACCATAGGAAAGCGAATCCGATAAGTACTGCGTGAACCTTGAGAGTCCAGACACCTGCCATTACTGACGCTGCTCCTAATATCGTGCAGACGATAATGAAAATGATTGTTATTGTTCTTTCGTTGGTCATATTGCTTAAAGTTTAGAGGATTGATTATTGGAGTCGTGTGACGTAGAACTTATTCGTCAGAGGTTCGTCCTCGATCGTGAACACCAGTCCTTCGTCTTTTAGCCTGCTCGCAGTGCTGCGGACTGCTGACATAGACAACTTGGTTTTGAGAGCGATCATCTTCACACCGACTGCCATATTCCGAAGAGTTTCGGAAATGTTTGGAGATTTGATGATTTTTACTTGTTCCATTTGCTGAAATTTATTATATTTGCAATGTCGTTTGTAATTCTGTGTGCAAATTTATAACAAAGTTCTGAAACTTCAAAACATTGCTCTGGTAAATGTTCTGATTTTAACATTAATTATATATTCGATATGGAAAAGACGATTAAAGATAGAGTGAAAGATTTCATTGAATACAAGGGACTTAAAATGAAGGACTTTGAATCAATGTGCGGATTGTCAACTGGTTACGTCACCTCAATGAGAAAAGGATTCGGTCGCGAGAAACTGAACAATGTTCTGACCGCGTTTCCAGACCTTAACCGCGACTGGCTGCTTTACGGTGAAGGAGAAATGATCTTGAACTCCACGAACGACCCTCCGCAAGTCGTGCAGGTGCAGCCGAACCGCAACGGAATACTCGTCTATGACGTTGACGCGACGTGCGGAAAGAATCCGCGCGACATTGACTTCACTGATGATATTGTGATCGGTTCGATAGATCTTCCGAACATCTCGCGTGACTGCAAGATCATTCGCGCCAACGGAGATTCCATGATCCCGACCATCTGCGATGGTAACTGGATCGCTATCCGAGAGGTCTATGACTTTGACGACGTTTTCTACGGACAGATCTACGTCGTTGTGACAAGTGAGTATCGTATGATTAAGTACGTTCGCAAGTATGAGCAGGACGAAGATCATTACTTCCTGCTACGCTCCGCGAACCCAAACTACGACGACATAACTATGCGGAAAGACAAGATCCGCAAGTTGTTCATCGTTGAGAATATACTATCCGTCAAAATTCAACTATAAGACTATGAAGAGGGCAGTGTCCGAAAATGTCCCAAAATGTCCAAGAGTCAAAATTCAACTATAAGACTATGAAGAGACTATTATTATTAATGAGTGCTGTTCTTCTGGCTGTCTGCATGAATGCGAAGACCGTCTACAGCCAGATTTGTGTCACCGAGAAGTCTGGAAAGTTCATTGCCACCGTAGACTTCGGTGACGGTTCAAAGGAAGGCTACATTCTCGACGAGAAAGGAGAGAAGAAAGTCTTCAACTCTGTGATGGAAGTTGTCAACTATATGGCTGCGAGAGACTGGAAGGTCGTCGAAACCTACGTTCTGGTCGCTAACACTGGACACCTCGTCTGCGTCATGACGAAAGATGTCAATGACGATTCGGAAATTCGGAAAGATGTAAAAACTAAAGATGTGTAACTATGGAAAGTATTAAGGATTATGTCTCCAGAGCCTACCTTTCGCTCTCTCTTGCGCTTGACAGAGCGGTGGTGAACAACTTACCGACGGATCGTCTGGAGTCCGCCAGAAACGACGTTTTGGATCTTCTGACTAATATGGAATGACTATGAGCAGACGCAGGAATTATCATCAAGACACCCTCGACGTGATGTCCAGATTCTTCCTTTGTCTGGACTCTCTTGTCAAGGATAAGAAAGTATCCATGTCTGGATTCTGTGCTGATAACGACATAGACAAGAGACACCTCTACGCGCAGAGAAAAGATCCTTATCGCGGTTATTTCGAGTCTCACTGGCTGACTACCTTGGTGCGTAAATACGGAGCGTCACCAGACTATCTATTGACTGGATCTGGAACGATGTTCCGCGGATAGACAAAAAGAGCGTCATGTTTTCGCAACATAACGCTCTTTCGCTTATGATTAATTACAAAGATATTTGAGTGATCCGCTGACCCATTGAAACCTTAGCATAAATGATTAGCTCGTTATAATTCGTGTCGTATGAAAAACAATGCAAATATATAACTTTTTTCTAATAGTGCCTAATAAGCACTGTTATTTTTTATTATTTTCTTCGTCTGGCAGGTTGATCTTTGGCAGTGATCTGATTGCAGCCTGCTTCTTTGAGTCCAGAATATGAGAATAGATCTGCGTCGTCCTTACCGACGTGTGTCCCATGAGACGCGATACCGTATAGATGTCCGTCGAGTTGTTTAGGAGCAGGAGTGCGAAGGTGTGTCTGGACGAGTGATAGGAGATATGCTTGTCCACTCCGCTGCGCTGCGCCCATTCACGAAGAGCCATATTTGTTTTGTCGGAGTAGTACCAGTCGAAGATCTTGTCTGTGCCTGCTGCGTCTCCCTGCTCTCCAAGATAGGATCTGGCTTCGTCTGATATGTCCAGATACTGCATTCCGTTCGTCTTGATCTGGCGGAACGTGATTCTCCACATTCCGTCGATCTTAGAGAGTTCTCCCCACGTCAGAGCCAGAACGTCGGACTTGCGGAGTCCAGTTAGGCAGGAGAAAAGAAATGCTCGTTTCACGTCTGGATATTCACATTCCGTCTTTGCCATCTTCCGCAGTTCCTCGATCGTCAGATAGGTTCTCTCCGATTCCTCCGCACTGATACCTTCAACGCGTTCGGTCGGATTGTTCTGGATTATTCCGTCCTTCTTTGCTTGGATCATTACTGATTTGAACTTCGTCCAGTATAGGTGCTGCGCATTCCTTGAGATAGGTTTGTCCGCTTTCGTGTTCAGTTTCCGCGCTCTGGTCTGCAGGTATTCCACGAAACCCTCGCAGAACTTATCGTCGATTTCTCTGAATGTCGTAGACTCCCTGCAGTACTTCTTGAGATGATTTAGGCAGGCTTCGTAGTTGTGAAACATCATCGTTCCGCTTAGTTTCTTGCGCTCGACTATCTTCTGGAAGTATGGAAGGAAAGGTGTGTTCAGACGATCCTGCGCTCCAGAGAAGCCGAACCTTCCGTTCTGGAGTTCCACGATCTTGCGCGCTCTTACCGCTTCCGCCAGACGCAGCGTCTCGCGGTTCTTCTGCTTGTCCTTTGCATTCTTCTCTGGTATGAGATAAAGTTTCAGATACTCATACCTTCTCACTCCGTTCATGTAGATGTCGAGATATAACGACTTGCTTCCGTCCTTGCATAATCTCTGGCGAAGACGGATAGGATCTTTCTGGATTCTCATTTTGTTGTTTTGTTGTTCGAATTATAACGCGCAACAAAATAACAACATAATTTCGGTAAATGCAAGGTAACATTAAGTAATTTAGCAAAGTTTAGCAGAAACGAAAAAGACCTGCATTTCCGCAGGTCTCCTACCGAATTTTACTTCGATATTATATATAGTTACCTATTGAAAATTGGCGGTAATTATATCCGCGTGATAATCGTCCATAAATTGATGAATATTGATTAACTGACTGCAAAATTAGAAAAAATAAGTGAGTGAGCCAACGATTTAATATTCTTTTTGATGACAAAGATGCCAAAAGCA
>Ga0256406_1000823_pt1 | contig 53323 bp, 52 predicted proteins | sample RumenRJG_03DNA_FD_185986 | JGI IMG/M metagenome (GOLD analysis project Ga0256406, IMG submission 185986) | Bovine rumen microbial communities from Lethbridge, Alberta, Canada - RJG_03 | ecosystem: Host-associated > Mammals > Digestive system > Stomach > Rumen | place: Canada: Alberta | collected...
GACCGAGCGCGCTACCTAAGCAGGACATTTAAAGAAAGGAAAAGGCTGATGCATTGGTCGAAATGGATTGACCCAAAATGGCGATTTTAATCCGGCTATCTGTGGCGTTTATCGCCCGACGCTAACAACAGAGTGCCGTCGTCGATGTCTGTTCATTATTTCTTCGCCTCTTCCATATAGTTATACAGCGTAAACTTGGAGATGTTCAGCAGGGAGCAGACTTCCTGCCCGGACTTCTGAATCTTGAATACGCCGCGTTCGTTCAGGAACTTAATGAACGCGATCTTGGCCTCGCGGTTCATCTGGTCCGGCGGCATGCCGATTATGTGGATGCCTTCCGTGATCAGGCTTTCCATCACGTCCTGTATGGAAATGCTTCCCGTATCCTCGGCCTCTTGCTGAATCGAGGTTTCAAAGTATTTATCTTTTGTCATACTCTGGAATGCGTTTTCCAGTGCGACCAGGCTGGTGATGTCCTGGTTGATGCACATGGCGCAGGCCAGTGTGCCGTCGTCGTTGCAGTAGTTGACAGTAGAAGAGCGGATCGTTCTGCCGTCATCCGTTATTGAAATCGTACGCGGGCGCTTCTGGAAGTTGTTGTTTTCTGTCAGATCGCGCAGAAATGACTTGGTCGGGCCGTCGCCGACTTTTCTGCCGGTAACATGGCCGTTCACAATGTATACAATAGTGTGGTCGAGATCCTGAGTGAAATCATGAATCACGACCTCCGTGTCCGGTCCGAACTGAGCCGCAATCACATCAGCCGCACCGCGCAGGACTTCGATGATATTCTTTTCCATAAGGATGTTCCTTTCTGACAAAATACTGCCTGACAAGAAGTCAGGCGCTGCATGGCGATATGTTTCTGCCGCCTTTCATTTTAGCATAAATTAAAGTAAAACAAAAAGTATATTAATCAAAAAATAAGTTTGACATAGCGGAAGGGCAAGCCTATAATATCCTCGGAAACAGAAAAAAAGTTTGAAATTATATCAAAAAGAAAGGAGCGGGAGATGAACGCGGAAAATGTAATCCGGGAACTGCTGAACAGCAGACAGAATTTCATATTCTTAGGAGAAGCAGGTTGCGGAAAGTCGGAAACCGCGCTGAATTTTGCGCTGGCTGTACACAGGCTGACAGACAGAGAGGTACATTTCTTTGACCTGGATCAGACCAAGCCGCTGTTCCGTTCGCGGGATGTCAGAGCGCAGCTGGAAGCCGAACACATTGGCTTTCATTATGAAGAACAATTTCAGGATGCGCCGACTTCTGCGGGAGGAGTAAATGAGAAGCTGGCTGATCCGGATGCGATTGCGGTTCTGGATGTAGGCGGAAATGACACCGGCTCCAGACTGATTGGAGAGTACTCCGGATGGCTGAACAGGACGGAAACGCAGGTGTTTTTCATGTTGAATGTGTTTCGTCCGTGGTCATCTGATATCGGAGCGGTTGATCAGACCATGACGATGATTTACCGCGCCGCAAGAATCGGTCTGGAGAACACGTCAATCATTCTGAATCCGAACGTCGGAAATACGACAACGCCGGCAGAAGTTCTGGAGGGCGCGGAAAAATCCGCTGCCATGCTAGAAGGAATCCTTCCGGTGTCCATGCTGGCTGTACGGAAAGAGGCGGCGGAAAAAGTTATGCAGAATACGGATCTTCCGGTATTCCCTCTTCATCTGTTCATGACATATGAGTGGGAAACAGGGCAGGAAGATGCGTGACAGGATAGAATACCCGGTCCGGCGCAGAAAAGATCTGCCGGCAGGGACAGAATCTTCAATGATTGAGATGAGGAGGCTTGAACAATGGCAAAAGGAAAAGTCGAAATCCGGAAAGAAAGCTGCAAAAGCTGCGGATACTGTGTGAAATACTGTCCGAAGCAGGTACTGGAAATCGGACATGAGGTGAACAGCAAAGGTTACCTTTATGTTACCGCGGCACATCCGGAGAATTGCATCGGATGCGCGCAGTGCGGCATCGTATGTCCGGACGCAGCGATTGAAGTGTACAGAGAAACGAAATAACAGGAGGCATTAATCATGGCTAGAATATTCATGAAAGGCTGCGAAGCAATCGCTGAATCCGCCGTCCGTGCAGGATGCCGGTTCTTCGCGGGCTATCCGATTACACCGCAGAATGAGATCCCGGAATATTTTGCGAGAAGACTTCCGGAAGTCGGAGGAAATTTTGTTCAGGGTGAAAGTGAAGTCGCGTCCGTAAATATGCTTTACGGATCAGCACAGACCGGAACACGCTCCATGAGTTCCTCCTCCAGTACAGGAATCAGTCTGTACAGTGAAGGTATTTCCTTTATGGCATCCGCGAGAATCCCTGCAGTCGTTGTAAACGTCGTAAGAGGAGGCCCGGGAATCGGTGCGATCCAGCCGGCGCAGCAGGATTATCTGCAGGCGACCAAGGCGTCCGGAAACGGCGGTTTCCGCATGATCGTACTTGCTCCTTCTACCGTTCAGGAATGTGTGGACATGGTATATGAAGCATTTGACCTGGCTGAGCGCGACGACAATCCGGTTCTGATTCTGGCTGACGGTGTGCTTGGCACGATGATGGAGCCGGTCGTTCTTCCTGAGATGAAGAGCGATGAAGAAGTTGCCGCACTGAAGGCTAAGTATTATGAGAAAGCTATTATCGGCCATCCGATTACCGACAGAAAACTCGGAAAGCCGGGAAGTGTCGGAACCGGACAGGAACTTAGAAACATTGAAGCTGCAGAAATGTATAAGACGTGGGATAAGGATGTCCGCGTTGAAGAGTACATGACAGAAGACGCAGAGATTATTCTTGCCAGCTACGGCATTTCCGCAAGAATTTCCAAAGCGGCAGTAAGAGACCTGCGCGCAGAAGGCATCAAGGCAGGACTGATCCGCCCGATTACCGTTTCTCCGTTCCCGTATGACACATTTAAGAATCTGGATTTCAACCGCGTAAAAGGCATCCTGGATGTAGAGATGTCTATCCCGGCACAGATGAAATGGGATGTGGAATACGCTGTTCAGGACAGACTTCCAATCCATGAATGCCTGCGTTCCGGCGGACAGATCATGACCAAAGAGAAAGTTATGGAAGAAGCGCATGCTTTGATTAAGGAGGTGCTGTAGACATGATGGAGAAAGTTTACGCAAGGACAAAGGGTATTCAGGACAAGGTGTCCGGCTTCTGCCCGGGATGCATGCATGGCACCGTCCATAAACTGATCGGAGAAGTTGCAGAGGAACTGGATATTATGGACCGTCTGGTCCGTGCCGAGGGAGTTGGATGCTGCGGACTGGGGCAGAGCTACGTCTCCTATGATACTGCGCTCGCACCTCACGGAAGAGCCTGCGCGATGGCGACTGGAATGAAGCGTTCCAACCCGGATTCCATTATCTATACTTATCAGGGAGACGGAGATCTGGCATCCATCGGTATCGCAGAGACCATGCACGCTGCCAACAGAAATGAGAACATCTCCGTAATCTTTATCAACAACGGAATTTACGGTATGACCGGAGGTCAGATGGCGCCGACGACACTGCTCGGCATGAAATCTACGACTACACCGGAAGGAAGAGACCCTCAGAAGGGCCAGGGATATCCGATGCATATGTGTGAGATTCTGAATCAGCTGGTCGGCCCGTATTATCTGGAGCGTACGACCTGCATCGATCCGGCGCACGTCAGAAAAACCAAGGCGGCAATTAAGAAGGCATTCCAGAATCAGATCGACGGAAAAGGATTCTCCATGGTTGAAATCGTGACTTCCTGTCCGACCAACTGGGGCCTCAGCCCGCTGAAAGCCCTGGATTTTCTGCAGAATGACATGCTGAAGGAATACCCTCTGGGTGTTTACCGCGACAGATCGAGAGAGGAAAAGGAGGCAGAATAATGGAGAGAGATTTAATTGCTGCCGGCTTTGGCGGTCAGGGCGTCATGATGTTCGGAACGCTTCTGGCGCAGGGAACAACGGATGCTACCGATAAGCAGGTGACGTATTTTCCGTCTTACGGTGCAGAAATGCGAGGAGGAACAGCCAACTGTTATGTGGCTATCTCTGACGATGAAATCGGCGCGCCGGTTATGGATCAGGTTGACGACCTGGTCATCTTCAATGAGGCTTCTCTGGAAAAATTCATCGGAAAACTGAAGCAGGGAGGAACACTGTTCCTGAACACATCCATTGTAAAATCCAGGCTGGAAAGAGAGGATATTCACGTCGTTGAAGCTCCTGTTACAGAAATGGCGCTGGAGATGGGAAACGCCAAGGTGCTGAATATCATCATGCTGGGAGTTTATGTGGGATACACACAGGTGATTGAAAAAGACGTTATCCTCCATGCGATTAAGCATAAGATCGGCGCAAAGCGTCCGCAGCTTGTTCCGCTGAACAATGAGGCGTTTGAGAAAGGTCTGGCTATCGGAGCTGCCGCAAGAGAGCAGGGGAAATAATTATGGATGTTCAGAAACTCTATCAGGAAAAACTGTGCACGGCTGAAGAGGCCGTAAAATGTGTAAAGAGCGGGGACTGGGTGGATTACAGCCAGACCTGCTCCTTCCCGACAGACCTGGATGCGGCGCTTGCCGGACGGAAAGACGAACTGACCGATGTTAAAGTCAGAAACGCAATCTCGATGAAACCGGTGCAGGTTGTAGAACAGGATCCGGAGCAGAAGGCGTTCACCTATAATCTGTGGCACTGTTCAGCAATCGACCGTCACTATCTCGACCAGGGGAGAGCATATCATTCTCCGATGCTGTTCAGAGACTGCGGGTCCTATTATCAGAACGGATTTGCACCGGTCGATGTCGCTATGATTACGGTATCGCCGATGGACAGGAACGGAAATTTCAGCTTCGGGCTGACGAACTGCTGCATGCAGGAAATGCTGGACGCGGCAAAGACGATTATCGTAGAGGTAAACCAGGAGATGCCGTTTATCTATGGCATGGAAAACGACCATATTAACGTTCGCGATGTAGACAAGATCGTAGAAAGCAAAAGCAGCATTTCAACCGTCAGCACTCCGGCGCCGACAGAAATCGACCAGAAAATCGCGGCACAGATTCTGCCGTTCCTGCATGACGGCATCACGCTCCAGCTTGGTATCGGTGGTATGCCGAACGCACTCGGAACGCTGATTGCAGAATCGGATCTGAAAGATCTCGGTATGCACACAGAACTGATGAGCGACGGCTACCTGAAACTGTACCAGGCAGGAAAAATCACAAACAAGAAAAAGACGAGAAATCGAGGAAAAGGCGTATTTTCAATCTGCAACGGATCGAGAGATCTCTATGATTTTCTTGATCAGAATGTAGATATCCTGTCTGCTCCGATGGCATACGTCAATAAGCCGGAGGTCATTGCGTCCCTGGATAATTTTGTCTCGATTAATGGATGCATCAATGTCGATTTATACGGACAGGTTTGCTCGGAAACCGTCGGAACCCGGCAGATCAGCGGAACCGGCGGGCAGCTGGACTTTGTTACCGGCGCATACCGCTCACAGGGCGGAAAGGCATTTCTTACACTTCCATCTGTATATACTGATAAAAAAGGAAAGAAGCACTCCAACATTATTCCGAGGTTTACGGATGGAAATGTGATTACAACACCGAGAACACAGGCGCCGATTATTGTCACCGAATACGGAGCCGCACAGCTGCAGGGACACAGCACCTGGGAGCGCGCGGAGCGCCTGATTGCAATCGCTCATCCGGAAGTCAGGGATGAACTGATTGCCGCCGCAGAAGAACAGAGAATCTGGAGAAGGTCCAGCAAGCGTTAAGCCTGTTCCTGTCAGGGAAAGGAATGGCCGTATTCAGTTCGGTTTACCGTTCAAAATCGGTAATTATTTCAGCCGTCCCAATCAGGGCGGCTTTTTTATAAGGAAGGATAAATACAATTTATGTTTGATTACAGAAGGGAAATGAAAAAAAGATGGTTGTACCTGATTACAGGTGTTATTCTGCTCCTGTTTCTGGGTCTGATCTATGCCTGGTCCGTTTTCCGCGTGCCGCTGGCAAAGGAATTTGGATGGACAGACGCACAGCTGTCTGTTACGTTTTCTGTATCCATGATGATGTTCTGCCTCGGCGGGCTGATTTCCGGAATCATCAACAGAAAGAGCCGTGTCAGGCTGACCATGATTCTGTGTGCGTTGTTTCTTGCGGCGGGATTTCTGGGGGCATCGAACATTCATACGCTCACCGGAATCTATCTCACATATGGCGGCCTCTGCGGGTTCGGCGTAGGACTCGGATATAATGCGGTTATCAGTACAGTCGTGAAGTGGTTTCCGGACAAGCAGGGACTGATTTCCGGCATTACTCTGATGGGATTCGGATTTGGCGGGATGCTGCTGGGGACAGCCGGTGCTGCTCTGATTTCCAGTCTGGGCTGGAGAATGACATTCCGGATGTTCGGAGCCGTATTTGCGGTTATCATGATTGTCGGAGCGCTGGTGCTGAAGCCGGCAGGAGAAGAATTCCTGCATCAGCTGTCCGGAACCGGAACGCGCGCGGACCATGCTGTGGAAGAAATCAACGCTGCGCAGATGATCCGCAGAAAGAATTTCTGGCTGTATTTTCTGTGGGCGATTATTCTGAGCGCAGCAGGCCTCTCCATTATTAACAGTTCTGCCGTATACGCACAGCAGGTTCTTCATATTGGTCTGACCGCGGCTGCGGCGATCGCAGGTGTCGTATCCGTGTTTAACGGAATCGGCCGCGTGATTTTCGGACAGATTTTTGACTTGAAAGGATACCGCGTTACCATGGTTTCCGTATGCGCAGTTACAGCCGCCGCAGCGGTGATGCTGATGCTGTCATGGAAAATCGGTTCGTCACCGGTGCTCATTCTCGCCTTTGTTATTATGGGACTGGCGTATGGCGGTGTTACACCGACCAATTCCGCATTTGCGGCGCACTTTTTTGGCAAACAGAATTATGCGTTGAATTTCAGCATCGTCAACCTTAACCTGATCATTGCATCGTATCTTGGACCGATGATCGGAAGCGGCTCCTACATGAGAACCTTTACCGTGATTCTGCTGTTCTCCGCGGCGGCTCTGATTCTTACGCTTTTGATCCGTACGTCTGAACAGAAAAGCCGTAAATAAACATCCATTAAATACAAGCACAGAATGGACCGGAAAACGCCCGGCGCCTGTGCGGACTATGATCCGCCGGGCGCCGGGCATGTTTGTATACCGGCATCGGATATGATACACTGGAATAACCCAGAGCGGAGGTGAATCCAGTGAGTGATCATGAATATATAAACAGAGCAGATCATATTCCGCAGCGTGCCTTTGAGGATATGCTTGGAATTTGTCGGAAATACCAGGTGAAGAAACTCATTCTGTTCGGATCCAGGGCCAGAGGCGACCATCATCCGAAGAGTGATATCGATCTCGCGGTGGAAGGCTGCGGTGATTTTCCGTCGTTTGCATACGACATAGATAATCACACCTGGACCTTGCTTCAGTTTGACATCATTAATCTCGACGAACCGGTAGCGGACAGTTTGCTGCAGGAAATCAGAAATGACGGAGTTGTGTTATATGAAAAAGTATGAGAACTACAAAAATAATCTGCAGGTGCTGGAAAAAGCAGATCATGAAGATCTCAGTAATGATTTTATCGTCAGTGGAATCATTGACAAGTTTATGCTGCAGTTCGAGCTTGCATGGAAACTGATGAAGGAACTCCTGATGTTTGAAGGAAGCCGAGATGCAGCAACAGATTCCCCGCGGCAGATTATTAAAACGGCGTATCAGTATTACAGTTTTATTGATCCGGATGTCTGGCTCCAGATGCTGGCAGAGCGAAATCGTACAGCACATATGTATGATGAACAGGCCGCTGTTCAGCTGACAGAAAAGATTATTCACACCTATATTCCGGTATTCCAGCAGTTCCGGAAGGATCTGGAAAAACGTTACGGGGAGAAACTGGAATCGCTGTAAATGCTGAATTTTCAAATCAAATCTTTCAAGACGGAGAACTATTATGTATTTTATTCTATCTCTTACCTCACAGGTTATTGCAATTTATGTTGCTGCGGCGATCCTGCCGGCAGCGTTTCTGATGCACTATATCTATAAAAAAGATACGGTTGAAAAGGAGTCGCCGCAGCTGCTCTGGGCCTGTGTCGGGCGCGGCGTCCTGGCGGTGATCGCGTCCATTGTGCTTGAATCTGTCGGGCAGGCTGTGCTGAATACGAGCGGGCTGAAGGCCAATACGCCGGTTTATACCGCAGTGCTGGCATTTCTGGTTGTTGCTGTGGTTGAAGAGGGAACCAAGTATTTCTTTATGGCGCGTCTGACCTGGAGAAACCCGGAATTCAATTACCGCTTCGACGGAATTGTTTATGCCGCATTTACTTCACTGGGGTTTGCGGCAGTGGAAAATGTGAAATATGTCTTTTCCTTCGGTTTAAGCGTGGCGCTCCCGCGCGCGGTCCTGTCGATTCCTGGGCATCTTGGATTTGCCGTGGTATTCGGGTATTTCTACGGCAGGGCAAAGTATGCCGATAATCAGAACCGTCCTGCTGCGAGGACGGCCAATCTCATCGCCGGATACCTGCTTTCCGTGATTCTTCATGGAACCTATGATTTCTGCGCGATGCGCGGATCCGCTCGTTCAACCGGCATGTTCATCGGTTTTGTGGTCATTATGTATCTGGTGATCTTCAATCTGATCCGACATGAATCCTGGACCGACAGAGAAATCATGTATTGATGGCGGCAGGTCAAGATAATATTGTGTGCGTTCAAGTACACAGTGCATCAGGGAAGCCTGGTAAATAGAGAACCACATGGATAGGGTGCGTTTATTTGTACAGTATCCATGTGGTTCTTCGTATTTCATCCGTATTACTACGGCTGCAGAGAGAACAGATTGCGCACGGTCGAAACAAACTCCTGTTTTATGTTCTGATATCCTCAGTTTCTGGAAATCGGAGAACAGAAATCATGAACGTGCGTTGGCAGGCGCAGACAATGAAATACGATTACAGGATATTTTACAGGTGAAACGAAAAATGAGGAAAAATAGGATTGAATTCTTCTGCAGATTGTAGTAATCTGATCTATAATAAATAAACCTACTGGAAAAGTATGAATAAACCGGCAAGATGTAGGGTTTATAGAAAGGAGGCTGTGATGACTCTGCAGCAGCTCAGACAAATTATTACGATTGCGGATGTCGGTTCTATGAATGAGGCGGCCAAGCAGCTGTATGTTTCGCAGCCCAATCTTTCTGCCGTAGTGCGTGAGATCGAGCAGGAAGCGGGCATCACCATCTTTCTGCGCTCCAACCGCGGGATCCAGGCCACGCCGGACGGGGAGGAGTTCCTGGGTTATGCCCGCCAAGTGGTGGAGCAGTATTCTCTTCTGGAGAAGCGGTACCTGGAAAAGGCGTCGAAAGAAAAGTTTTCTGTCTCCTGCCAGCATTACAGTTTTGCGGTCAAGGCGTTTGTGGAGCTGGTGAAGGAAGTCGGAATGGCGGAATATGAGTTTGCCATTCATGAGACGACTACTTATCAGGTGATCCGGAATGTGCATGACTTTAAGAGTGAGATCGGGATTCTGTATCTTTCAGATTTTAATGAAGCTGTCCTGAAGAACATGTTCCGGGAAAACAATCTGGTCTTTGAGGCGATTCTGGACTGCGACACCTATGTGTATCTCTGGAAAGGGCATCCTCTTGCCGGGCGCAGCATTTTGTCGATGGACGATCTGCAGCAGTACCCGTGCCTTGCGTTCGAACAGGGAAGCCACAGTTCTTTTTATTTGGCCGAGGAAATGAAGAGTACATACGAGTATAAGAAGCTGATCAAGGCCGATGACCGTGCGACAATGCTGAACTTGATGGTCGGGCTGAATGCGTATACGCTGTGTTCGGGGATTATCAGCGAAGAACTGAACGGGACAGACTATGAGGCGATTCCGCTGAAGGAGACAGAGAAAATGACGATTGGAAGTCTGCGTCACAAGGGTGCCAAGCTCTCGCGACTCGGGAATATCTATCTGGACAAGCTGAAGTCGTACCGTTCATAGCTGTTATAACAGGGGCTTATAGCAAGACATCGAGAGTTCATATAACCATGTATACATACGCGGTGGTATGATGGTATTGTTTTCGGGACAAAAGGTAATGAGAAAGGAGGCAGCATGAAATTCGACACAAAACTTCTGCACGGGCAGGCGGTGAAACCGTATGCGGACGGTGCGACACTTCCGCCGGTCAGTCAGGTCAGTGCGTTTCAGTTCGATACGGCGGAGCAGCAGAAAGCGGTGTTTACGCACAAGGCAATGGGATACGCCTATACGAGAGTCGGAAATCCTACAGTATCCGCGTTTGAGCAGCGAGTCAATGAGCTGGAAGGCGGCGGAGGTGCGGCAGCGTGCTCATCCGGAATGGCGGCGGTCGCGCTGGCAATGCTGAATATGCTGAGCTCCGGAGATGAGATTATTGCAGGATGCGGATTATATGGCGGGACCATCGGTCTGTTTGATGATCTGAAAAACTGGGGCATCACCACCAGATTTGTTCAGAAACTGACACCGGAAGAGATCGAACCGCTGATTAATGAACATACGCGGGTGATCTATAGTGAGGTGATCGGAAATCCAGGCCTGTCGGTGATGGATATCCGCGCCGCAGCGGAGACTGCGCACGCGCACGGCATTCCGCTGGTTGTGGACAGCACCACGGCAACGCCGTATATGGTTCGGCCGATTGAACTGGGCGCGGATATCGTGATCCATTCCTCGTCCAAGTATATAAACGGGAGCGGAAACTCCATCAGCGGCGTGATTGTGGACAGTACACGATTCCGGTGGACAAAGGAGCGTTACCCTGCACTGGCGCCGTTTCTGAAATACGGGCCGATGGCCTATCTGGTCCGGCTGAGGACGGACATCGGTGAAAATATGGGAAGCTGCCTGGCACCGCTGAATGCCTACATGAATATCGTCGGCATGGAGACGCTGGGAATCCGGATGGAACGGATCTGCAGCAATGCACAGAAACTGGCAGAGGCTCTTCAGAAGCTTCCGGGTATCACGGATGTGTGTTATCCGGGACTCAGGAGCCATCCCTGTTACGAGACAGCTGTCGGGCAGTTCGGCGGAAAAGGCGGCGGCATCCTGACGTTTCGGGCGGGTTCTGAGGTGCGTGCGTTCCGGATTCTTGACGCGCTGCAGTGCGTTGTTATCGCGAGCAATATCGGTGATGTACGGACGCTGGCCATCCATCCGCATTCCACCATATTCATTCATAACACAGAAGAGCAGAAACGGTCTGCCGGCGTGTTCGAAGACACCATCCGCGTCAGCGTCGGTATCGAAGATGCAGAAGATTTAATTGAAGACTTCACACAGGCTGTGAAAAAAGCCGATGAGAAATAGAAGGTTTCAGGAGGAGAAAAGAATGAAAATTACAGTTTCAGGAGAGCAGAAGGAAGTTAAAGACGGTCTTACAATTGCCGAGCTGATCGAGCAGGAGAACGTTGAGACACCGGAATACGTAAGCGTATCCGTGAACGAGGAATTCGTAAAAAGCGCTGATTTTCCGACACAGAAGCTCAGTGACGGCGATGTTGTCGAGTTCTTATACTTCATGGGAGGTGGACGGTAATGGGATTCACCAATGAACAGCTGGAACGGTATTCCAGACATATCATCCTGAAAGAAATCGGAGTGAAAGGACAGAAGAAGCTGCTGAACGGCAGTGTGCTGATTATCGGCGCAGGCGGACTCGGCGCTCCTGCAGCGATGTATCTTGCGGCGGCAGGCGTTGGAAAGATCGGCATTGCGGACGCGGATGTCGTAGATCTGTCCAATCTGCAGCGCCAGGTGATCCATACGACTGCGGACGTAGGGCGGCCAAAGGTTGAATCGGCGGCGGAGACAATGCGCGCCATCAACCCGGATGTAGAAGTCGTTACCTATCAGCAGTTTATCGACAGCAGCAATATCCTGGATCTCATTAAGGATTACGGTTTTATTCTGGACGGAACGGATAATTTCCCGGCAAAATTCCTGATCAACGATGCCTGTGTAATGGCAGATAAGCCGTTCTCTCATGCCGGCATCCTGCGGTTCAGCGGTCAGCTGATGACGGTGATTCCGCATGAAGGACCGTGCTACCGCTGCGTGTTTAAGACTATGCCGCCTAAAGACGCGATCCCGACCTGTAAATCGGCCGGCGTAATCGGCGCGATGGCAGGGACCATCGGATCTCTGCAGGCTCTGGAAGCCGTGAAATATCTGACCGGCGCAGGCGATCTGCTTGTCGGAAAACTGCTGACGTTTGACGGTCTGAAGATGAAATTCCACACGATCAATCTTCCGCCGCGCGGAAAAGGCTGCGCTGTATGTTCGGATCATCCGACGATTACCAGGCTGATTGATTATGAACAGCCTGCCTGCGAGTGGAAGCCGGGCCAGAAATAACCGGAAATTAAAGAAGGAGATTTTATGGCAGCCATGAAAATCACATTAAAACAGAGCGATTACGAGAAAATCCTGGACCATGCCAGAGAGGAAGCGCCGGACGAGGCCTGCGGTCTGATCGCAGGGATCGATCACGAGGACGGGAGCCGGGAGATCCAGAAAGTGTACCTTCTGACAAACATGGATCACAGCAATGAACATTTTTCACTGGATCCGAAAGAGCAGCTGAAAGCCGTGCAGGACATGCGGAAGAATGGCATGAAGCCGCTTGGAAACTGGCACTCTCATCCGGAGAGCCCGTCGCGGTCTTCACAGGAAGATATCCGGCTGGCGTTTGACAGCAGGGCCAGCTATTTAATATTATCGCTGATGGATGAAGATCAGCCGGTGCTGAATTCTTTCCATGTAGAAAACGGCGTTTCGACAAAAGAAGACTTGCAAGTGGTCGAGGGGTAATCCCCTTGCCGGGTAAGATTTGTCCTAAGAAGCGGAAAGCAGAGAAAGGAAACGAGAATGGCAACAGATTACGCAGCATTAAAAAAAGGCGGCTGGATGCGCCAGAAACAGAAAAACCATTTTGCGCTCAGAGTGCATGTCATCGGCGGAAAGATGACGGAAGAACAGCTGATTGGGGTTTCAAAAGTCGCAGAAAAATACGGACACGGTTATGTGCATCTGACTGCGCGCCAGTCCCTGGAAATTCCGTATATTAAGCTGGAAGACATCGAAGCGGTAAAGAAAGAGCTGGCAGAGTATAACGTAGAGCCGTCTGTGTGCGGCCCGCGTGTCAGAACGACGACAGCCTGCCAGGGGGCGGACACCTGCCCGAGTGCATGCATTTTTACCTATGAACTGGCAGAGGAAATCGACCAGAGATATTTTGCGAAAGAACTTCCGGGAAAGTTTAAATTCGGCATTACCGGATGTCAGAACAACTGTCTCAAGACAGAGGAGAACGACATCGGAATCAAGGGCGCGGAAAAAGTCGAGTGGATCGAGGATAAGTGCATCCAGTGCGGAGTCTGTGTCAAGGCATGTCGTGAGAATGCAGTTTCCCTGAACGACGGAAAGATTACGATTGATATGGACAAATGCACATACTGCGGGCGCTGCGCAAAATCATGTCCGATGGACGCGTATGAGGAGCATCCGGGATACATCATGAGCTTCGGCGGAATGTACGGAAACCACTTCCATAAGGGACGTCAGCTGACACCGTTCGTTCAGAGTCATGATAAGCTGATCCAGATGTGCGACGCGACCATTCAGTTCTTCCACGATCATGCACAGCCGGGCGACCGCCTGCAGTTTGCGATTGAGCGTGAAGGTGAGGATAAGTTCGATGCAATGATCCGCAGAGTCTATGCGACCAGTGAAGAAGAAGCGCACGCACAGGCTTCCAAGCCGCTGGAACTGACTGACTGGAAACTGCGTGAAGATCTGCAGAAATAAAACGGGGTGTAAACCTGCGGAAGACACAGATAAAAAGCGGGCGGCAGAAAGACGCGTGAAGAGGGGACACTGCGCTGCCGCGAGTGCTGCGGCTTGCAGAAAAAGGTTAAGATGAGCAAAATGCAGACCCGGGGATTAGAGAATGAATGAAATATCAGGGTGAACATAGAACAGGAGATCAATTATGGCAGAAGAAAAAGCAGGAATTCAGATTGATGAAACCGTTGACATTACCGATGTTGTCTGCCCGGTTACATTCGTAAAAGCCAAGGTTGCGCTTGAAGAACTGAATGAGGGACAGATCCTGTCCGTACACATGAACGATGGCGAACCCGTGCAGAACGTACCGAGAAGCATCAAAGAAGAAGGGCACCAGATCCTGAAACTCGTGGATAATGAAGACGGCACATACGACTTGATTGTAAAGAAAGTCGGTGACTAAAGAAAGCCGGCAACTAAAGAAATTTTGCGATGAGCGGGCGGGTCATTAACCATGCCGAATACCCAGCCCCGGCAGAATGCCGATCACCGCGCGGGGCAGGGAAACGCAGAAAAACAAGCGCAGCACAGACAGCAGGCAGAGAAACCTGATCGCAGTTTGTGCTGCGTTTCTGTTTTTTAAATATGTGAGGGGACGGGTCATGAACTGCCCTTGCGTGCCGGGGCGGCGATCTTTCATCTTAATCGGATGGGCAGTATTTGAAGATCAGCCCGCATAGGTCAGGCCAGCGCCGGATCGGGAGAAAGGCGCAGGTGAATCCGGGTGGGAAAAAATGTGTTCCGAAAAGCTAATATTCGCCGGAAATCAGAACACAAAAAGGAGTTTGACTTTTTTTGTTATCAAAAAATAAAATAATCGCAATTACGGAACACATTTTAAGGCAGCCCTTTTAACGAACTGTCAGCTGAATGGATAAAAAGATTGCGAACGAATAAAGTATAAAATGTATGAATAATTACACGTTCCGCGTAGTTATATTCCGCATAATCAGGGCACCGTTCTCGAAACTTTTAACGGCGGGACCGGATTGTCAGAATCAGGCAGGACGAAAATGTGCATTTAATTGCCGTTTGAACCAAGTGTGCCGTGTACATTCCGAATGAATACCCAGAGATGCCTGTAATTGTATACAATCGCAATGCGAATAATCGATTGTACACAACCGAAAGTCCTTTTTGTGTTCTCAAAAGACAGTTTTTGGGAATTTTGATAACAGAAAAGTCAAAAGTCCTATTGTATACAAAAACGGGTGACTGTTAGCAGGTGGATTATATCAATGCAGAAGAAAGTTCTTCCGCAGAAGGAGTATAAACATGCAGCGGATTCATGTTCTCGCATCAACATCTGTCATAAGGAAAACAGTAGAACCGGCTATCAGAAATGCATATTATCCAAATTTGACGATCTGCGGTATGATAGAACCAATAAAAATATATTCATACTAGGATAGTTGGTAAAATGTATTGCGCAAGACTGCAGTGTATTCTGCAGGGGGTAGGATATCGGTTATCGAGAGGCAATCGTCTGGAAAACGTCAGCAAACACCCGGGGCAGCGCACACAGTCATTGAACAGACAAGTACAGGAGAAGAGCAATGAGTCGGACAGCGGAACATGCGATTGAAGCAGAACAGTCGTTAAAACTCAATATTCATACGGATGCCCGTAAGTTCGGAAGAATGCTTTTTTCCATGCTGAAAATCGGGGTGATTGGGTTCGGAGGCGGAAGCGCGCTGATTCCGGTCATTGAAGACGAGGTGGTCCGGGAGCAGAAGATCCTGTCAAAGAACGATTACGATGAAGACGTCATCGCCGCCTGTGTGACGCCTGGCGCACTGCCGGTCGAGATTGCGGCCGGAAACGGGCTGCGGACCTTTGGGCTGAAAGGCATGCTGCTGGCTGCGGCCGCGATGGCTGCACCGGGAGCGCTGCTGACCGTACTGCTTTTGACAGTATTCTCCGGCGCTGGCGTGCAGTCGCTGAATGTGATCCGGTATCTGTCCGTCGGTCTCGGCGCGTTTATCAGCAGCCTGCTGATTTCGTACGCGGTGAAAACACAGGAGTGCATGGCAAAGCAGGGAAGGCGGACAGCGCAGACCGCGCTTCTGATCATGATCGGTGTGTTTCTGCTGACATGCGGCAAGAATGTGTTTGCAATTCTGGGACTGAACAGCAACCCGTTTCTGAGCCTGTCTACCGTACAGGTTCTTGCCCTCGCATTCTTCGGGATTTTTTATACAGGGTGCAGATTTACAAGGGTCCACACTGCTGTAAGTGCAGTCATCTGTGTTTTGTTCCTTTTGGTCAGCGGAGAGACCGGAGCGGCAGTTCCGGGCTTCTTCCATACGGCGCTTTACCTTCTGATGACAGGACTTTCTCTGAAAGGAATTACAGAGAGCATTCGGCGTGACCGCAGAACGAGCAGAATTTCCGGCGCTCCTGAAGTGAATTGGAAGGAACCGGTTCGTCAGACGGCAGTATGGCTCCTGTTCATGACAGCGGCACTTCTTCCGGCGGCACTGTATGTCCGCGGTTCCGTGACCCTTGCAGGAAAAGGTTTCCTGTCCTCGCTGATTTCTTTTGGCGGCGGAGACGCATACCTGTCCGTTGCTGACGGAATGTTTGTCGGTCATGGAATGGTCAGCGCATCTGATTTTTACAGCACACTGGTTCCGGTTGCCAACGTTCTGCCGGGCTCCATTCTTTGCAAAATCCTTACAGGGATCGGCTATTTTACAGGTCTGAATGTGAGCGGGACAGCTGCGGGCGGCTGGATGACCGCGATTGCATGCCTGGGTGTCAGCATTGCGGCGTCCGGCATGGTGTTCTGCTGGATCCGGTGGCTCCTGAATGAATTTGAGGAGGTTTCTGTATTTCGTGAAATCAGCCGGTGGATTCGTCCGATCATCAGCGGACTTCTGTTAAATGTAATGCTGACGATGATCCGCACCAATATCGATACCGGCTCTGCAGTCGGCGTCCACTCCGCAGCAGTGATCCTGATTACAGCAGTTCTGATTGCGGGCAATCTTCTCTTAATGAGAAGAAAACGCGCCGGAAACGGAATCTTAATCACAGCATCAGCATTAACGGGCGCACTGCTGCTTGCCCTCTAATCCGTATATCTTTTATCAGACAAAAAGAAAGCGCAAGGCGATGAAGAATACATTAATAACGGAACATATTAAAACCGATGTCCTGATCATCGGAGGCGGAACGGCAGGCTGTTATGCGGCCATCAAGCTGGGCGGATCGGATTATCAGGTACTGATCGCGGAAAAGGCCAACATCATCCGCAGCGGGTGTCTGGCAGCCGGGGTTAACGCTCTGAATGCCTACATTTCTGAGGGGCACACGCCTTCAGATTATGTGGAATATGCCAGAAAAGACGCGGAAGGGATTGTCAGAGATGATCTTCTGCTGACGATTTCCGAGCGTCTGAACGAGGTCACGGAGGATCTGGAGCGCCGCGGTCTGGTGATTCTGAAGGATGAACATGGAAAATATGTGACTCGCGGCTGGCGAAACGTCAAGATCAACGGAGAAAACATCAAGCCTCTGCTTGCAGAGGGTGCTGCGGCGCAGAGGAATGTCACGGTCCTGAATCATGTGAACATCACCGATTTAAAGACGCATGAAGAAACTGGAAAGACTGTTGCAGACGGAGCAGTCGGGTTTTCCGTAAAGGAGCCCGTTGCGTATGACATAGATGCATCTGCCGTTCTGATTGCAACCGGCGGCGCAGCGGGACTGTACCGTCCGAACAATCCAGGATTTTCACGTCATAAGATGTGGTATCCGCCGTTTAACACGGGAGCGGGATTTGCTATGGGCATATGCGCGGGCGCAGAGATGACTACATTTGAAAACCGTTTTGTCGCCCTTCGCTGCAAGGATACGATTGCGCCGACCGGAACGATTGCACAGGGCGTGCACGCGAAGCAGGTCAATTCCGATGGTGAAGTGTATGAAAATAAATACGGACTGACCACGCCACAGCGGATCTACGGAACTGTAGAAGAAAACCGGGCGGGAAGAGGTCCGTGTTATCTGGCGACGGAGGGCATTAGCGCCAGACAGGAGCAGGATCTCTACAAGGCGTATCTGAACATGGCGCCGTCGCAGACCCTGAAATGGCTGGAATCCGGAAAAGGTCCGTCGGAGCAGAACGTTGAGGTTGAGGGCACAGAGCCTTACGTTGTCGGCGGTCATACGGCAAGCGGATTCTGGGTGGATACCGGACGGGAGACGACCGTGCGCGGATTGTTCGCGGCTGGAGATGCTGCTGGGGGCGCTCCGCAGAAATACGTGACCGGAGCGCTTGCCGAGGGTGAGATCGCGGCTGAATCTATAGCCGCACAGCTCCAGGGCAAAAGGCAAACGGAGACACCACTGCCGCAAGAGGATTATCTGGATGAACCCCTTGTGCAGAAGGATATCCAGAAGATGCAGAATCACCTGGATCAGCCGGCCGGCATCCTGGACTGGAAACAGCTGGAAGAAGCCATGCAGAAGGTGATGGATGAATATGCCGGCGGAATCCGCACCGATTACCGCTATAACGAGAGCCGTCTGCAAAAAGCGGATGATGAGATACAGAAGCTGCAGAAACTGACAGATCAACTTCCTGCAGAGGATATGTTCGATCTGCTGCATGTGTATGAGGTCCGGGAACGGCTGATCGTCTGCCGGACATTGATCGCGCATATGCGTGCAAGAAAAGAAACGAGATGGCACACGTTCGGCGAGAACGCAGATTATCCGGAGCAGTCGGAAAAAGGACTGCGCTACGTCAATTCACGAATGCGGAATGGAAAAATTGAAATTCTGTTCCGGGACCTGGTGAAAGGAGGCCGGTATGAGCATACAGATCAATAAAGAAAAATGCATCGGATGCGGCCGCTGTGTGGAGGCCTGTCCGGGAAACCTGATCCGGTTAGACGGAGATAAGAAAGCGCAGATGAGGATCCCGGAGGACTGCTGGGGTTGCACGTCCTGCATGAAAGAATGTCCGGTTTCTGCAATCAGCCTGTTCCTTTCCGCCGACATCGGAGGCGCGGGATCGACGATGCGCATCGAAAAAGACGGTGATCTCTACAACTGGATCGTACACCGGCCGTCCGGAAAAGAAACCGTGATTTCCGTCAACCGGAAAAACGCGAACCAGTATTAACCTTGGCAGAGTTATTTTTGCCGAGAGAAGAAATAAACAGGGAATACAACTCGGTACTGTGCCGAGAAATGATATGAGGAGTCAGCAATGAGTAATTTATCACATCTGGACGCTCTGGAAGCAGAAGCGATCTATATTATCCGTGAAGTTGCGGCAGAATGCGAAAAACCGGTGATGCTCTATTCCATCGGAAAGGACAGTTCGGTTATGCTGCATCTGGCGCTGAAGGCGTTCTATCCGGAAAAACCGCCGTTCCCGTTCCTGCATGTCAATACGACGTGGAAGTTCCATGAGATGATCAAGTTCAGGGATGAGCAGGCAGAAAAGTATGGCCTGGAAATGCTGGAATGGAAGAATGAAGAGGGTGTAAAAGCCGGAGTGAATCCGTTCGATTACGGCGCGTCTTACACGGACATTATGAAGACGCAGGCACTGAAACAGGCGCTGACCTATTATGGATTTACGGCAGCGTTCGGCGGCGGAAGAAGAGACGAGGAAAAGTCGAGAGCCAAGGAGAGAATATTCTCCTTCAGAAATTCTGCGCAGGCATGGGATCCGAAGAATCAGCGTCCGGAGATGTGGAAGCTGTATAATACCGAAATCAATAAGGGTGAGAGCATGCGTGTGTTCCCGATCTCCAACTGGACTGAAAAAGATATCTGGCAGTATATCCAGAGAGAACACATCGAGATCGTGCCGCTGTATTTCGCAAAAGAGCGCCCGTGCATCAATTATGAAGAAAATCTGATTATGGTGGACGATCACCGTATCATCGATCACCTCAATCTGAAGCCGGAGGATATTATGCATAAGAAGATCCGGTTCCGCACCCTGGGATGCTACCCGCTGACGGGCGGCATTGAATCAGAGGCGGACACGCTGGATAAGATCGTTCAGGAAACACTGAGCGCAGTGGAGTCTGAGCGGACAAGCCGTGTCATCGATAAGGACGGCGGTGCAGGAAGTATGGAAAAGCGTAAGAGAGAGGGGTATTTCTAATGAGCGGGTTACTGAAGTTTATCACATGCGGAAGTGTAGATGACGGAAAATCAACACTGATCGGGCATCTGCTGTATGATGCAAAACTGATTTACGCAGATCAGAAGAATGCCCTGGAGCTGGATTCCAAGGTCGGAAGCCGCGGCGGGAAAATCGACTATTCCCTGCTGCTGGACGGTCTGATTGCAGAGCGTGAACAGGGAATTACCATTGATGTTGCATATCGGTACTTTACAACCGATAACCGCAGTTTTATCTGTGCGGACACGCCGGGACATGAAGAGTACACCAGAAATATGGCGTGCGGAGCGTCTTTTGCAGATCTTGCCGTCATCCTGATCGACGCGTCCCAGGGCGTGCTGATCCAGACCAAACGCCACGCGAGAATCTGCGCGCTGATGGGCATCCGCCACTTTATTTTTGCTGTTAATAAGATGGATCTGGTCGGATATGATGAGGCGCGGTTCTGTGAAATAGAGGAGCAGATTGAAGAGCTGAAAAATGACCTCGGTCTGCAGGATGTCGTGATCATCCCGGTATCCGCAACGGAAGGCGATAACATCACCAAGCCGACGACAAATTTCAGCTGGTACAAGGGGCCGACTCTTCTGCATCAGCTGGAGACAGTCGATGTCGGAGACACGGCTGCAGAAGAAAAAGGCTTCTATTTGCCGGTTCAGAGAGTCTGCCGCCCGAGCCACGAATTCAGAGGGTTCCAGGGACAGATCGAGTGCGGAGACGTTCATGTCGGCGATGAGCTGACCTCCCTTCCGAGCGGGGAAAAAGCACATGTCAAGAGCATTCTTGTCGCGGACCATGAGGAGGATTCTGCAGTTACCGGACAGCCGGTCACGATTCAGCTCGACCGTGAAGTTGACGTGTCCAGAGGATGCGTACTGGAAGCAGGAAGCGGCCTGCAGACATCCGACTCTTTTGAGACTGAGCTGCTGTGGATGGATGACCAGCCGCTGACCATCGGAAAGAACTTCCTGATCAAACTCGGAACGAAAAAAATTCCGGGCATTCTGACCAAGATCAAATATAAGATTGATATCAATACAGGCGAAAAACAGAACGCGGAGACGCTTCACAAAAATGAAATCGCCGTCTGCGAAATTGCGGTCACAGAACCGATTATTTTCTCCAGATTCCGCGATCACCGGACACAGGGAGAACTGATCCTGATCGACCGCATCAGCCATATGACATCTGCGTGCGGCATTGTCACACAGGTGAACGCACAGTCCGCTAAAAAACATCCGCAGGCGACGCGCCAGATGAGAAGCTCTCTGAACTGGCAGACCTCCGGTATTGTCGAATTCCGTCCGGGGGAAGACGGCTCCACACTGGAAGCTGTAGAAGAAGCAGAATTCAACCTCGTCAGAAACGGACGCCATACCTACCTCTATCATCCGGAGAAGGGCGAGGACTACGTCACCGTCCTGAAACATCTGAAGGAGACCGGAATCATCGTCCTTCTGGTGCTCGATGCTGACCAGGAACCGGATGATGCACTCAGCTCCGACGAGCATTACAAGCTGTGGTCTGAACTGAGCGGAAACGCAGATGCATCCGCGCCGGCGACCGCCGGAACGGCCGGAGATGGCGGTGAAGCTGGTGCAGGAGGCACTGGCGCGACTGCAACTGCATCTGCCGCGGAAATCGCACAGAAAATCTTCCAGATCACCAACGCCAACGTGACCATCGAATACAACAACTGGGTCATTTAGCAGACGAGGACTAAGCAAATTCCATTACAATTATTATTCAACATATTCCTAAGAGCCGCCGCCCGGACCATGTGCAGTCTGCATACAGTCCGGGCGGCCGGTTATTTAAGCCTGAAATATGCGGATTCCCGTCCGGCGGCCGTGTATACATGGAAACCCCGTCCACGGCCGTAAAAATCACGGAAAGGACGGGAATCGAGTATGAAAAACCCTGGGATACCCGTCCGGCGGCCGTGTATACCCGGGATTCCCGTCCAACGGCCGTGTATACCCGGAATTCCCGTCCGGCAGTCTTGTATACATTGCCAATATTAGAAGATAAGTGTATTTTCCTCTTTTCAATTTCTGAAAGTCCGATATAATGGAAGTCAGCAGGGAAAGCAGATGCACAGATCAGTGCATATTCCCGGCTGCAACTTCATCATGTATTATTATGTATTATTCTGGGGCATTGGCGCAGTTGGGAGCGCGTTTGACTGGCAGTCAAGAGGTCATGGGTTCGAATCCCATATGCTCCATTTTTTATTGGGAAAATCCGGCAGATCCTGTTGAATGAAGGCTGATTTAACTGTCAGAACGATGTGAAATTTGCAGTGCATACTGGATATACGTGCAGGCGGACGCAGAGATACAATTTTCGGGAACACTGCCGGTAAAGAAAAGGGGCATTAGAAGATGAGACCATTATCTGACCGAACAGCACATTTTACAGATTCTGTTATTCGCCGCATGACGAGAATTTCCAATCGTTACGGTGCGGTGAATCTGTCGCAGGGCTTTCCGGATTTCAAACCGCCGGAAGAGATTCTGAAGCGGCTGCGTGAAGTGACTGAAGAAGATTTTCACCAGTATTCCATTACCTGGGGAGCTAAGGACACTCGCGAGGCACTCGCAGCCAAACAGTCGCACTATATGGGCATGGACATCGATCCGGAAACAGAGATTGTAATTACTGCCGGTTCGACAGAAGCAATGATGGCGTCGATGATGTCCGTTGTAAATCCTGGCGATAAAGTCGTTGTGTTTTCACCGTTTTATGAAAACTACGGCGCAGACGCGATTTTGTCCGGCGCAGATCCGATTTACGTCCCGCTGGTTCCGCCGGAGTATAATTTTGACCCGAACGTTCTGGAAGACGCATTTAAACAGGGCGCCAAGGCGCTCGTGCTCTGTAATCCGTCCAACCCGTGCGGCAAAGTGTTCACGCGCAAGGAGCTGATGACGATTGCAGAACTTGCCGAGAAATACGATGTCTACGTCATCACGGACGAGGTTTACGAACACATCGTTTACGCGCCGTATCAGCATGTATATTTTGCAGCCCTTCCAGGCATGAGAAAACGTACAATTTCCTGCAGCTCCCTGTCAAAGACGTACTCGATCACCGGCTGGCGTCTCGGTTATACGATTGCGCCGCCGGAAATCACCGACCGCATTCGCAAGGTGCACGATTTCCTGACCGTCGGCGCGGCGGCGCCTCTCCAGGAAGCCGTCATTCCGGGCCTGCAGTTCGGACAGAGTTACTATGATGAACTGCTCTCTGTTTATACACACAAGCGCGATCTTTTCCTGAACGGACTGGATAAGATCGGCCTGAAACACAACATTCCGCAGGGCGCATATTACATCATGGTGGATATTTCCGAATTTGGCTATGATGACGATCTGAAATTCTGCGAAGACCTTGCGGAAAAAGTAAAAGTCGGCGCCGTTCCGGGATCCAGTTTCTTCCATGAACCGGAAAACCGCTATATCCGGTTCCATTTTGCCAAAAAAGATGAGACCCTGCAGGCGGCTCTTGAAAATTTGTCTGATATCTATAAATTGAATAAGCGGTGCGCGTATGCGCGCAGATAATACGAAGCGGCTGTGAAAGCAATCGATTTGCTTTCACAGCCGCTCATTTATGTAAAAAAATGCCGGAGTATGCTTACAGATACCCAAGTGTTTTAAACAGGAACATCCAGGCGGTAAGGGTGATGGAACTGAGCAAAGTGGTCAGGATTACACTGCCGGCAGACAGCGCCCCATCGTGTCCGAACCCCTTCGCCATGACAAAACTGGTGACAGTCGTCGGCGATCCGCACATGATAATGGCGGCGAGCAGCTCCTCTCCGTGGAATCCGAGCCGGATCGCCAGCGGAAGAAAGAGTATGCCCAGGCCGGCAAGCTTAAAAAATGCAGCGATTCCGGTCAGTTTAATCTGCGACATGGACTTTCCGAGGTTGAACGACGCGCCAAGAGCAAGCAGACCGAGAGGAGATGCTGTGTTTCCAAGGCTGTCCAGAGATGTGTCCAGGATTTTCGGCATAGGAATCTGCAGAAGCGACCAGAGGAGGCCCAGGAAAATACCAATCAGGAGCGGATTCTTCAGGACGTTCAGAAATGTGGAGCGGAACAGCTCTTTACTGAGTGGCTGCCGGTTCGGTTTGAAAAAGGAAAGGATAATCACCGCCATAATGTTATAAAGCGGCACCGCTCCCAAAATCATCATCGGGATTTTTCCCGCCGTTCCGTACATATTCTGAGACAGCATGACGCCGAGAATGGCCGCGCTGCTGCGGTAGGCACTCTGGATGAATTCTCCTTGCACATTACGTTTTGTCCGGCAGAGAGGATAAGAAATCAGCATGACCAGCCCGATGCTTGCGCAGGTGGCCAGGAAGCAGAAGAGAACGAATTTCCCGTCCCAGGCATCGTAGAAATTCCGGCTTGCGAGGCTGTAAAACAGAAGAACAGGAAGCGTGACCTTGAACACAAAGGCATTCAGCTTCTTGGTGAAATCGGCCGTCATAAACCCGGTTTTTCGCAGAAACATGCCGACCGCCATCATCAGAAACGCCGGAATCGTCGTGTCCAGGCAAAGAACAAAATTATGCAGCATCATCAATCTCCTTCCCGTGTAAAACAGCTAGGTACTATTGTACTGCGCTGCACACCCGCTGTGAAGAGAAAATAAGCATCATTTATTTTCTGTATACAGGAAATGTGTGTGTAAATCTGTGATAAAATTACAGAATCAGCGTATTGATCGGAAATGAAGAACATCTGTCTGCCTGATCCGCAGAGAGTAGAAACAGGAGGAAGGAATGAGCAAGAACATTGATGTAACGGCGTTAGGTGAGCTTCTCGTCGATTTTACGGCCAATGGCATCAGCGCGCAGGGAAATCCGACCTATGAGGCCAATCCGGGCGGAGCGCCGTGCAACGTACTGGCGATGCTCGGGAACCTCGGGTGCCAGACCGCATTTATCGGAAAAGTCGGCGACGATGCGTTCGGGCAGATGCTGAAGAAGAAAGCGCAGGAGCAGGGAATCAACCTCTCCGGCCTGATGGTCGACCAGGAAGTACATACGACCCTGGCTTTTGTGCAGAAACTCGATAACGGCGACCGGGATTTTTCATTCTATCGCAATCCGGGAGCGGACATCCGCCTGACAAAAGAAGAGGTGCAAGATCATTCCGCGCTGATCGAAAACGCAAGAATCTTCCACTTCGGGACACTGTCTATGACCGACGAGTGTGTAGAGGACGCGACGCTGGAAGCACTGCGCGTCGCAGAGGAAAGCGGCTGCCTGATTTCCTTTGATCCGAACCTGCGGCCGCCGCTCTGGCGTTCCCGCATCTACGCCGAAGAAAAAATCCGGTACGGCTTATCAAAATGCGACATCCTGAAAATCTCCGATAACGAAGTTGAATTCCTGACCGGACGCGACGGAACCAATATCGAAGAGATGAAAGCCGGCGCCCGCGAACTCATCGACCAGTACCACATCCCGCTGGTCTTTGTCACCCTGGGACCGAACGGCTCCCTGGCCATCAAAGACGGAAACTGCGTATACCAGCCGGGATTCAAAATCGACGCCGTCGAAACCACCGGCGCCGGCGACACATTCTGCGCCTGCGCGCTCTACCATGTCCTGAAATACGGCATCGACAACCTCGACCCGCAGCGCCTCTCCGAGCTCCTGCGCTTCGCAAACGCCGCAGCTTCTGTCATCACAGAACGAAAAGGCGCGCTCGCCGTCATGCCGACAGTAGAAGAGATCCAGGCGCGCCTGAACGCCTGAACGTCTGCTGCCTGTATCCTGCGTAAGATGCAGAATCTGAAAGAGATCCAGGCGCGCCTGAACGCTTGAACGCCTGAACGTCTGCTGCCTGTATCCTGCGTAAGATGCAGAATCTGAAAGAGATCCAGGCGCGCCTAAACGCTTGAACGCTTGAACACCTGAATCCTTGAACGCTTGAAATTGCGTGTTAGAGGAAAGAACAGGATGTAAATGGAAATAACTTTGGAAATGAGGGGCAGTCACTTCGGGAAAGCAGGGCAATCAAGAAGTTGCCCAAAGTGAAATTGATTTCAGGGAACTGCGGTGCCGGGGGTATCTTTCCAAAGCTGCATGCGCCCGGCACCGCATCCTTCATCACCGCACTCAGGTATTGCCATCTCGAAATTTCCATTCGGGGATTGCGTCCAGAGTGCCGGTATACAGTATACCTGTGTCATAATTTCAAAACCGAAGATCTGGACGCAGAAAGGGCTCGGAAAGCGGCCGCGAAGCAGCGAGAATTGCGTCCAGGGTGCCGGTATACAGTATACGTGTGTAATAATTCCCAAACCGATGCCCTGGACGCAGAAAGGTGTGATGATACTTTATTGCAATAAAAATAATTCTATTGAATACGTGGATGCCTATTGAAATTTAATAAATTATACAGTATACTACTGACTAATCTGTTTCAGATAACGAATTTTGATAGCGATATCTGTAAAGAAATCTGAAAGTGACTGCACGTTTCATGTATTGAATGTAAGGATAATACATGATCTTGATTCCATATGGAGAAGTAAGCACATTTTTAATGTATACATAATACAACAAAAGGTGCAGTTCGTCTTTGACCTTTTTATACGCGGAATCGTCTGACGATTTTGTTTATACAGGAATGGAAGTTATATTTGTATTAACTATACTGTATTCTGTATACATAATGAAAGGAGACAGTGACGACAGAAGAGATAGAAGAGATTTGCTGACGACAGAAGAGATTTGCTGAGGATAGAGGATGTTTATTGAAGAGGATAGATGAAACGATGTTGCAGGAAGGCATGGATGAATGGGAGAGTACATGCCGTGAACGAACAAGTGAAATTGGAGGTATGATTGATGTTGGAATTCATTTTGGCGCTGCTGCCGATCATCTGGCTGGTTATAGCGCTGTGTGTGATGAAAATGCAGGGATACAAGGCGTGTATGATTGCTGTTCTTGTCTCTGCAGCGGTAGGAATATTGTATTTCAAGCTGAGTCTTGTTAATACCGCGACTGCTGCCTTGGAAGGAATAATGAACGCGCTGTGGCCGATATGCGCGGTCATTATTGCTGCACTTTTTGTCTATGAACTTACACTGGAAACAAAGGCCATGGATTCAATCAAGGCAATGCTGTCCGGTGTTTCTTCAAATAAGATGATTGTTCTGCTGATTATCGTATGGGGATTCGGAAATTTCATGGAAGGTATGGCCGGATTTGGTACAGCCGTTGCGATTCCGGCGGGAATCCTGGTTGCAATGGGCTATGATCCGATTCCGACGGTTATCGCCTGTCTGATCGTAAACTCAACCCCGACGGCGTTCGGATCCGTTGGCGTTCCGACTACAACGATTGCACAGGTAACCGGACTGAATGCGATGGCCGTATCCGGAGCCACGGCGATGCTGCAGTTTATTCTCACGGCTATTGCGCCGTTTGTTATGATCATCATTGTGGGAAAAGGTGTGAAAGCTCTCAAGGAAGTCTGGCCGATCGCGCTGATTTCATCCATTTCCTTCATCGTACCGCAGTACATCGCAGCGAAATTCATCGGACCGGAGCTTCCGAATATCCTCGGATCGGTTGTATGCATGATCTGCACCGTTGCAGCCGGGATTGCATATGAGAAGAAGCACAAATCAGAGGATGCCGAGCCGTCTGCAGCGATGAAAGACCTGACACTGAAGAAAGCGCTGGTTGCATGGAGTCCGTTTATCCTGATTTTCATTCTGCTGCTGTTCACATCCAGCATTATTCCGGCTCTGCACAATCCGATCGCAGCGGTTGCAAGCAAAGTTTCTGTATACACAGGAAAGAACCCGAATACACTGACCTTCAGCTGGCTGGACTGCCCGGGCGTAAAAATCTTTATCGCCGGACTGATCGGAGGCCTGATTCAGGGAGCATCCATAAAACGCATCTTGGGTGTATTCTGGAAAACCTTTAAAGCAAATATCAAGACTATTATTACCATCTGCAGCGTGCTCGCGACAGCAAAAATCATGGGATACAGCGGAATGATCAGTGCAATGGCAGCATTCCTGGTTGCTGTGACAGGAACCTTCTATCCGGCAATTTCCCCGCTGATCGGTATGATCGGAGGATTTGTAACCGGAAGCGGAACATCTACAGCTGTTCTGTTCGGAAAACTGCAGACAGACACTGCGGCTGCCATCCACGCCAACCCAGATCTTCTGGCTGCGGCAAACCTGATGGGTGCTGGAATCGGAAAAGCGATCTCACCGCAGGGCATCGCAATCGGCTGCGCGGCATCCGGACTTGCCGGCCATGAGAGCACCGTCCTCAGCAAAGTACTGAAATTTGCGGTAGTCTACGTTATTGTAGCAGGAATTGTAACATATATCATTGTATAGCTTCTCATCAGATAGAATATTTTCAGAAGCGCGCGCAGTATCCGCTGCGCGCGTTTTGCAGTTCTGCGGTATAATCAGAAGAGTAATACAGGTATGCAGAAAGGAGCAGGATTATAATGGAGAAGTTGAACTTGATCGGCTTTCACGAGCCAGAGAAAGAATATGGTTTTTTGAGCAATTGGTATGAGAGCGAGTTTCAGATTGATGGAAGGACATTTTCCTCCATCGAGCAGTATATGATGTATAAGAAAGCTGCAGTTTTTCACGATGAAGAACATGCGCAGGAAGTGCTGAACCTCACCGACGCACGCGCCATTAAGGAAGTCGGCCGTAAAGTCAGAAACTATAACGATACTGTCTGGAACGGAATCCGTCAGATCATCGTCTATGAGGGTCTTATGGCAAAATTCAGCCAGAGCAAGGAATTACAGAAACAACTCCTGGATACCGGAGACGCTGTCCTTGCAGAATGCAACCCGGGCGATCCGGTATGGGGCATCGCCATGGACAGAGACAACCCTGACCGGGAATACATGGATCGCTGGAAAGGAACCAATTACCTGGGATTCCTGCTGATGATGGTCAGAGATAAACTTCGTTCTGGAAAGAAATAATCCGTCATCAGCACCAACAGAAGAGGAACGGAATATACAGTATACTTGAACAATGCGCGATTTCGTAACAGCTGTTACCGAACCGCGCATTGTTTTACGTTAAAATGATCACAAACCGGCATTCCCGAAGAGGAAGAGCGTAAAAACTTCGGGAATACCGGCGGGGAAGAGGAAGAGGGAAGAAAGGTTAAATAACTATTAATTGACTAGGTTTAAGGAAAATGGTACACTAGATACAGTTGCATATGCAGTAGGAAGTGGCTGCATGGAAATGGAGTGGAACGATGGCGTATTTTCCATTTATGGTGGATATTTCCGAAAAACGGATTGTAATTGTCGGCGGAGGCCGGAGCGCGCTCTGGAAGGTTCGGGCGTTTAAGGGTTTTGGAGCGGAGATTGTGGTAATTGCTCCGGAATTCCGGGAGGAAATTGAGAAGGCTGAAGGAATTCAGCGGATTTGCCGTCCGTTTCAGGAGTCGGATCTGGATGGCGCGGACGTTCTGGTGGCGGCGACGGATGACCGTGCGCTCAATCGCAGGGTTGCAGAGATGGCGCGCCGCCGGGGAGTGCCTGTGAATGCGGTGGATGATAAGGAAATGTGCGATTTCATCTTCCCGGCAATCGTTCGCAGAGAAAACTACACGGTGGCGATTTCTACGGACGGAAAAAGCCCGCTGCTCGCACGGGAGATCAAGAAATCGATCAGCCGTTCGCTTCCGGATGCCTATGACCGTGCGGTCGGGGAGCTCGGTGCCGCCAGACAAAAAGTAAAAGCCAAGGCGCAGACGCAGGGTGAACGCCAGCAGATTTTTACAGCCATGGCTGAGGAATATCTGGGGAAGAGAAAACTGCGCATCGGGACACGCGGCAGTGAACTTGCGATGATTCAGACGGAACTGGTCATGGACGCACTGCAGGAAATCGGCGTTGAGTCAGAAGCGGTGGTCATCAAGACTATGGGCGATAAGGTCCAGGATAAACCGCTCTGGAAATTCGGAGGAAAAGCTGTTTTTGTCACGGATTTTGAAGATGCCATTCTCAGCGGAAAGATCGACCTGGCGGTGCACAGCGCCAAGGATATGCCGGCGGCCTGTCCGGACGGCACTGCGGTTCTGGCATGTCTGAAACGTGACGATCCCAGGGATGTCATGGTCAGCCGAAAGAATATGAATGCAGAAGAGATCCGTCGTATCGGGACGAGCAGCTTGCGCCGGCAGGTACAGCTGCGGGAACTGTTCCCGGAGTATCAATGCGGAGTGATCCGCGGCAACGTCCCGACGCGTCTTCATAAACTCAGAACGGGAGACTATGACGCGGTGATTCTTGCCGCGGCCGGCCTGCACAGGCTGCAGCTCGATCAGGAACCGGATCTGGATTACACATATTTTGACACAGAAGAATTCATTCCGGCTGCCGGGCAGGCGATCATCGCTGTTGAGGGACCGGCGGACGGTGAAATAGCGGAATTGATCCGCGGCATCTGCGATGAGAGAGCGTTTACGGAGCTTGCCGCAGAGCGCGGATTTATGAAAGGTATCAATGCAGGCTGCCATGAGGCGGTCGGTGCGTTTGCGCAGCTGCAGGAGGACGGGAGTCTGAATATGGAAGTCATGAAGGATTATGACGGACAGATGTTTGTCCATAGAGCTGAAGACGCGCAGGGAAACGCGGCTGCACTCGCAGAAAGACTTGCGCGGCGCATTCTGGAAGATGCTCCGGGGAGCTGCTGCGGACAGGAGGAACAGTAATGGGAACGGTATATCTGGTCGGTGCGGGTCCGGGGGATCCGGATCTGATCACAAGAAAAGCGCTGAAGCTGATCCGGAAAGCGGATCTGATTGTTTATGACAGCCTGGCGCCGGCGGAGCTTCTGTCTGAGGCGCCGGCAGCGTGTCAGTGTGTGCATGTCGGAAAGCGCGCGGGGAAGCACAGCGCCGCCCAGGAAGAAATCAATCATCTTCTTGTCAGCGGCGCAGCCCGGTATGAGACTGTGGTGCGGCTGAAAGGCGGCGATCCGTTCGTGTTCGGGCGGGGCGGTGAAGAAGTTCTGGCGCTGCAGGAAGCCGGTGTTCCGTTTCAGCTTGTCCCGGGTGTTACGTCCGCGGTCTCTGTACCGGAAATTGCCGGAATCCCGGTTACGCACAGAAAACTGGCCAGAAGCTTCCACGTAATCACCGGTCATATTGCCGATGATGAACTGGATTACAGTGCGTATGCACATATGGAAGGAACCCTGGTGTTTTTGATGGGGTTGTCCGCACTGCCGCGGATTTCCGCCGGGCTTCTTGCAGGTGGAATGGCAGGAGATACGCCGGCGGCTGTGGTCTCACAGGGGTTTACGGAGCGTCAGCGCGTTCTGCGCGCGCCGCTTTCACAGATTTCCGAGAGGACAAAAGAAACGCGCATGGGGGCGCCGGCTGTGATTGTCGTGGGACCGTGCGCGGATCTGGATCTCCAGTACCATCCGCCGTTTGGCGTCATCGGTTCCGATTCTTTCTATGCCCGGCTGGAACGGGCGATGGGAAAGGAAGCAGGGATGCTCCGCCATGTCATGCGGGTGAAGCTCAGGGTAACTGACGCGGGCCGGCGCAGTCTCTGTGAGGCATTTTCACGCATTGAATCGTTTGACTGGGTCGTGTTTACGAGCCGGAACGCGGTTTCGATGTGTGAACGGATTGCAGAGGAGGAGAATTTTCAGATGCGCCGCCTTGACCATGTGCGTTTTGCCGCCATCGGACCGGGAACCGCGGAGCGGCTTATGGCTGTTGCCGGCCATGTTGATCTGGTGCCGGACAATTACACGAGTGACGCGCTTGCCGAGGTGCTGGTCCGGAAAGCCCGCGGAGAAAAAGTTTTGGTCATACGGGCAGAAGGCGGGCGGCAGGAGATGTATTCCATCCTTGAGCGGGGCGGAATTTCATATGAAAAAGTTCTGCTGTATACATCCTCCGGAGAGCTTCTGGCTGATCCGGAGGAAATTCAGAGAGCGGAGCTGCTGGCTTTTGCGAGTGCGTCCGGGGTGGACTGTATGCTGGATGCTGCGGAAGATGCGAGGTGCGGCCTTGACCGGCTGCGTTTTGTCTGCATCGGCGAAGCAACAGCGGAAGAACTGCGGAAAAGGGGCAGGGAACCGGCGTTTATCACGCATCCGCACACGGCGGAAGAGCTTGCGCGCAGGCTGAAGCTGTGGAAAAACGTATAAGGATTATTGAAGAAGTGAACGAGGAGAACAGGGGAACATGAGAAGAATGAGAAGGCTGAGAAGTTCAGCAAGAATGAGAAAACTGGTGCAGGAGAATCGTCTGAGCCCGGATGAGCTGATTTATCCGATGTTTATCGCGGAAGGCGAGAATATCAAGAATCCTGTGCCGTCGATGCCGGGCGTGTACCAGTGGTCGATTGACCGTCTGCCGGAGCTGCTGGATGATGTAATGGAGAGCGGTGTCCGGGGGCTTTTGGTGTTTGGAATTCCGGCGCACAAGGATGAGGTAGGCAGCGAGGCCTATGACCATAACGGCGTGACGCAGCAGGGAATCCGGTTCATTAAGAAATACGCGCCGGAACTTCTGGTGATTGCGGATGTGTGCCTTTGTGAATATACGTCGCACGGCCACTGCGGGCTGATCCGGGATGGAGAAATTCTGAATGACGAGACGCTGCCGTTTTTGGCGAAGGCGTCTGTAACGCTGGCTGAGGCGGGAGCGGATATGATTGCGCCGTCGGATATGATGGACGGGCGTGTTGCGTCGATCCGGAAAGCGCTCGATGACGCCGGTTACCTGAATACGCCGATCATGTCATACAGCGCCAAGTTTGCATCCGTGTATTATTCCCCGTTCCGGGATGCTGCACACTCTGCGCCGGCTTTTGGGGACCGGAAAACGTACCAGATGGATCCGCCGAACGGAGATGAGGCCGTCCGGGAGTGCCTGACGGATATTGAAGAGGGTGCAGACATCCTGATTGTAAAGCCGGCGCTGGCGTATCTGGACGTGGTAAAGGAAGTTTCCAGTCTTGTGCGCGTCCCGGTTGCGACCTATAACGTGAGCGGCGAGTACGCCATGGTCAAGGCGGCAGCGGAAAAGGGCTGGATCGATGAGAAGCGCGTCGTCATGGAGAATCTGATTTCCATGAAGCGCGCCGGAGCAGACATCATCATTACCTATCACGCGCTTGATGCAGCCAGATGGCTGAGAGAAGACGCAAAATAGTCTGTCCGGAAATCGCATAAATAAAAATACGAGGGAGCTGCTGTGAACTGCAGCTCCCTCGGCTTTGATAAAAGGAGTATGTGGAAATTATTCGGATTACTGCATAAGGCAATTTCTGCAGTAACGCAGGATTACAGCAGTTCAGCGACTGCCGCGTCAACGGCCTTCATATCCGCCGTCGGCTCAAAACGCTGGAGCACGTTTCCTTCACGGTCAACCAGGAATTTTGTAAAATTCCACTTGATCTTCGGATTGTTCTTATAGTCCTTATCGAACTTCTTCAGCATCGCGCTCATTGCAAGAGCTTTCGGGCCTTTTCCCATGCCTTCAAATCCCTTCTGGCTCTTCAGATAGGTGTAGAGCGGCAGTTCATTTTCTCCGTTGACGTCAGATTTTTTCATCTGCGGGAACTTGGTGTTATAGTGCAGTGTGCAGAATTCATGAATCTCTTCATCCGTTCCCGGAGCCTGTCCGAGGAACTGGTTGCACGGAATGTCGATAATTTCCAGTCCCTGGTCGTGATACTTTTCATACATGGATTCCAGATCCTCATACTGAGGGGTAAAGCCGCAGCCGGTTGCCGTGTTCACGATCAGCATGACTTTTCCCTTAAATTCAGAAAGAGAAAGTTCTTTTCCATCTACCGTCGGTACGGAATACTCATAGATTTTGCTGCTCATGATTAACCTCCTGTATATTTTATATTGCGTTAAATTCAATTGCACTCAATTTATATTCTTATTATACCCGACAAAGATTGATTGTCAAGGGAAGAATTTTCGATTTTTGACAAAAAAGAAAAGAGCAAGGCGCATAGCCTGTGAAGAATTGTCAAGCCTGTGCAAACGATGTCTAAAACATTCTTCTTCTTTTGAAATGACAGTGGATTCTGCATCATGAACATGATATAGTTGGCTTGTAAGTAAGAAGAAGAAAAAGGACACGGAGGAGTGTGTTCGGAAGATCAAAAAGAAGGATGTGATCAGAATGAAGATTAATTTTAACGAGAAAAAAGGCTTTATCTGCGATATGGACGGGGTCATCTATCATGGAAACATGATCCTTCCGGGGGTAAAGGAGTTTATAAAATGGCTGCAGGATGAGAAAAAGTCGTACCTCTTCCTGACCAATAACAGCGGCTACACGCCGCGCGAGCTGAATCAGAAACTGCAGCGGATGGGACTGGATGTTCCGGAAGAGCATTTCTACACAAGCGCCCTGGCAACTGCCGCTTTTCTTGCGGATCAGGCGCCGGGATGTTCGGCTTATGTCATTGGAGAAGCCGGCCTGCTGAACGCGCTTTACGATGTCGGCATCGTCATGAATGATGTCGATCCGGATTACGTCGTGATCGGAGAAGGAAAGAATTATTCTCTTGATACGCTGACCAAAGCATGCAATCTGGTTATGAACGGGGCCAAGCTGATCGGAGCCAATTCCGATATTTCCGGACCGATTGAGAACGGAATTATGCCGGCCTGCGGATCACTGGTTGCTCCAGTTGAGATGGCAACAGGAACGAAGGCGTATTTCTGTGGAAAACCAAACCCGCTCATGATGCGTACAGGGCTGAAGCGTCTCGGCTGCCACTCCAACGAGGCCGTGATGATCGGCGACCGCATGGACACCGATGTCATTTCCGGTCTGGAGAGCGGAATGTCAACTGTTCTGGTCCTCTCCGGCGTTTCCGACATGGATACCCTGAAATCTTATGCTTATCGCCCGTCTGTCGTGTTCAGCGGCGTCGGAGAAATTCCGAAAGCTGCCGCCGCGTCCCGGAACGGCGCGCCTGCAGAGAAAAAGAAAGCATAATAAAACTGACATAAAGAGACCGCTGCATTTCAACATAGAATCATGCTGAAAGCAGCGGTTTTTCTGCGTACAGATCAGTCAAAGAATTCAACTTTTCCGGTTTCAATATCGTAGAGTGCGCCGGTGACTTCCAGGCCGTTTTCCTCTTCGCTTTCCAGGATTTCAAAACTGTTTTCAATCCGGTGGATGCTGTGGCGGACATTCAGCACAGCGGCGGTGCGGTCATCGGTCTCCTTTCCGATGGCATCCCGGATCTCCTCCAGAATCGACTGAATGAACTTACTGTCCTCATCCGGATGCATAGCCGCTTCGACGGCGCCGCAGTGCGTATGTCCCATGACGACGATCAGACGCGCGCCGAGATGCTTCTGCGCGTATTCAATGCTGGCAAGCTGGTGCTTGTCGATGACATTTCCGGCTACGCGGATGACAAAGAGATCACCGATTCCTGCGCTGAAGATATTCTCCGGAATGACACGGGAGTCCGAACAGGTTATCACGATGGCAAACGGCGACTGCCCTGAAGAAGCCGTTTCCTTCCGCACAGATGGGGAAATATTTCCTGAAGAAGTCTCTGCCTCAAGGTAGCGCAGATTCCCTTCCTTCAGACGCTCAAGCGCCTCATGCGCATTTAAATTCTGTTTTGCTGACATGATATCACCTCTTTTCTGCTTTTCTATATCTTACATCGTTTATCAGCGATATTCCATAGCTTGCGTGAAAAGAATGAATATTATCAGCCATCCGGAAGGCTGCCGAAAAACCGGGCGGAGCCGTAGGAACGGAGAACCCCTTGCGCGTGTGCTATTTGTCGAAAATGGAATCCGATTGACGAGGGCGGACGGAGGCGGATATACTGAGAAAAAGCTGTGGTAGAGATGGAGGTGTAGAAATGAAGTATCGTGAAGATAAGAAGGGAAGTCCGATCTCAGCCTTGGGGTTTGGATGCATGCGGTTTACGCGGACGGCCGGGAATATCGATCTGGAGAAAGCAGAGCAAGAGCTGATGGAGGCGTACCGGCAGGGGGTCAATTATTTTGATACCGCGTATGTCTATCCGGGGAGTGAGGCGGCGATCGGAAAGATTTTTCAGAAGAACGGAATCCGGGAGAAGATAAACATCGCGGCTAAGCTGCCGCAGTACATGGTGACGACGCCCGGAGATATGGATAAGTATTTCCAGGAAGAGCTGCACCGGCTGCGGACGGACTATGTGGATTATTATCTGATGCACCATATGACGGACATTGTACAGTGGAAAAAACTGCAGGCGCTTGGCATCGAGGACTGGATTGCGGAGAAAAAGCGTTCCGGGCAGATCAGGAATATCGGCTTCTCGTATCACGGGAACACGGAGGATTTTCTGAAGATCCTGGATGCCTATGACTGGGATATGTGCCAGATTCAGTATAACTATGTGGACGAGCACACACAGGCGGGGGCAGAAGGACTGCATGCAGCAGGGAAAAAGGGAATTCCTGTCGTGATCATGGAACCGCTGCGCGGCGGCAAGCTGGTTAATCTTCTTCCGGAAAAGGCCAAAGCCCTGATCCGGTCGCAGGAAAGCGGGTATACCGCGGCGGAGTACGGGCTCAGATGGCTCTGGAATCAGCCGGAGGTGACATGCGTGCTGTCCGGAATGAATTCCCTGGATATGGTGAAAGAGAATTGCAGGATTGCTTCAGAAGCAGAAGCCGGCGGGTTTTCACAAGAGGATTTCCGGGTCATTGAAGAGGTGAAGCAGATTATCCACGAGACCGAAAAAGTCGGATGCACCGGCTGCGGGTACTGTATGCCTTGTCCGCAGGGCGTCGATATTCCAGGTGCTTTTCGGTGCTGGAACCGCATGTATTCAGAGAACAAGGGAACCGGCCGCAAAGAGTACGCCCAGACCGTCGGACTCAGGATGGAGCCGGCTTTTGCCAGCCAGTGCGTGCAGTGCGGAAAATGCGAGACCCGCTGCCCGCAGAGCATTCCGATCCGCGAGAAACTGAAAGAAGCCGATAAAGCCCTGCGCCCGCTGCCTTACCGCATCGGCATCGCGCTGGCGAGAAAAAAGATGCTGAAGAAGATCCGGGCGTAAGTGCCCCGGAAAAGCGGCAGTGTGGGACGGTCCCGAAAAACGGGCAGCCGTGGAAGAATCCAGGAGGGGTGGCCCCTGGAATTGTGGCGTCGCGGAGGGTAACCGGTCTCGGAATGGAATTGAACAGAGAAAAATCAGGCGTTTGGGGGAGGAGAATAAAGTATTGGTTTGTGTATACTGAATACTTTATGGTACAACAACAATACTATGCGATATTAATTGTGGTGTATAAATAAAAATACTTGACGAATATGTGAGTGTGCCGTATTATAGATATATCCTATTTATTCTATAGGAAAAGGGTGTAATTTGTTGCGGAGATTAATTTATCCGGCAGAACACTGGTTACTGTCACGCCTGATTTATTATTTGTACTGAGTTTTTAGAATAACAGTCGATTGGAATGGGGTTATCCAATCAGGGGGGAAAGCTCAGTTCCGCCAGCAGGGATTTCGACATGGGGGTGCCGGAGCCTGCAGGATGGCAGAACGCAAATAATAACCGGGAGAGTAAATCTCCGGTCAGGACAATGCACGCCTGAAAGAGAAGGGAGTATTGGGTTATGAGTAAAAAGGAAGCGCACACGTCTTTGAAAAAAGACCAGCTGGGATTCTTTGAAGTTGTCGCGCTGTCTGTTGCGATCATCGCACCGACATTTGCAAGTTCAATGAATCTCGGCATGATGGTCAGCTCAGCGGGTTCGGCCATCGGATTTGTATTCGTTATTTCTGTATTGATGCTGCTCTGCGTTGCGATGAGCTTTGTCAAATTCGGTCAGAGAGTGGCGTCTGCCGGTTCGGCGTACACATATGTAAAAGCCGGACTGGGCGATAATGTTTCAACCATCACAGGATGGGGACTTCTGCTTGCGTATTTCACATTTACAAGCGGATGCTCATCTGCATTTGGCTATCTTCTGTCCGCGTTCATCAAGGAAGTTTCCGGTGTAACGGTTCCGTGGATATATCTTGCTGTTCTCGGCATTGTTGCGATTTGGCTGATCACCTACTATGACATCCAGCTGTCCACAAGAATCATGCTGTTCGTAGAACTTGCATCCACAGTGCTGCTGGTTGTCGTTGCTATTTTCATCGTGGCAAAGGTCGGGCAGGCCGGCGGAATTTCTGCGATGCCGTTTAAGCTGAAGGGCGCGTTCATGCCGGACGGAAGCAAGGTTACCGCAGCAGGAATCGGAGCCGCAATTGTTCCAGCGGTCCTCTGCTTCGGCGGATTTGAAGGCGCGGCATCTCTGGGTGAGGAATCCAGAAATCCAAAGAAATATATTCCTCTTGCTATTTTAAGTACAGTCATCTTTGCCGGTGCAATCTTTGTCATCATGGCATGGGCAGAAATGAATGGTTTCGGCCTGACAAAAGCTGGCCTGACCAAGTTTGCTAATTCTGGATCTTCGGTTGTAGAACTGTCCAGCATGTACACCAACAACGGAATTACCATTCTGGTAACGCTCGCGATTGTAGTATCTGCGTTTTCTACAGCACTTGGATCTATGACAGCATCCACTCGTATGCTGTATGAGCTGAGCAAGGAACACAAGGCTCCGGCTGTTTTCTCTCGTGTACATAAGACGCATAATACGCCGTACACTTCTGACCATACAATCTTTGTGATCGCGCTGATTCCGCCGATTGCAATGTATGCGGCATCCCACGGAGCGGTTTCCGGAACAGATGTGTTCGGAACGGTGGCAACGGTCGGTATTCTGGGTCTGATCCTGACCTATGCTCTGACCTGCCTGAGCTCAATTGTGTATTTCACAAAGGTCCGCGACGGCAAGAGAGAATGGACCTGGCAGGTTGTATTTCCTGTAATTGCCATTGCAGTCATGGCTTACTGCTTCTACGGCAACCTGGTTGGAAATTCACTGGCTGTCATCACCTTTATCGTTTTGATTGCCGGATTCATTGTCACGAAGGTTTATCAGCACAGAGCCGGTTATTCAGCAGACGAGAAGCTGAACCAGGCAAAAGCGGCTGCCGGAAACGGACAGACGCTGTAAAACAGGCTGCCGAGGGATTCCCGGCTGCAAGGTCGGTAAGGTGATCGCAGATTGCCAGTTGCCGAAGATTGCAGGTCGGCCGCGGCGCGCCGGCTGTTCAGGGATGGCAGAAATATGGAAGACAATGTATCATCAGCTGGTTTGAGCCTTGCTAAGGGCCGCGGAACGATCGCGAGAAAATGATCGTTCCGCGGCCTGTGTTTTTTGTCGGAGGAAAGGGAGAGCGAGGCGATGTGTGACGTGGGTATACAGTATACCTTGATAGGAATAAAAAGAGCAGAAAGGTGACACGAGGTGCAGATGCTGGGATGCAGGGTTATGTATGAATAAGGTTATGCATGAATATAGTCGCTGCTTCCGGAATGAGTTCATGGAAATGCGAGAAAAGGGATTTTCGTCTTTTGTACCAACGATTGAAGCAGAAGAAATGGGTAATAAATTCCTCTTGCTTTCCCCATAGAAGTCAAATAAGATGGATGGACGATGAGCGTGTTCGCAAGTTTATCGGGAAAAATGACAATATGAAAAACAGGTGCTGGATCAGCCAAAGTATATGAAAAATACGTTCTGGAAACTGCAGCATTATCAGGTTGAATTAAGTACAATCATTCCTGAAAATGACTGCGTGAGACTGTTCCGTCAGAGCATGTAAAATAAGGAGTAAATGCTTGATAATATGAGATATATACCATATAATGATCTTAGAGGTTAAAATATGAGATTTACAGTTGAATTTTATCAGAAAGAAAATGGTGAAGTTCCGGTAAAGCAATTTATAGATGCACTGGAACCGAAGATGGGAGCAAAGGTGTTATCCATGTTGGAAATATTGGAAGAACGGGGTAATACACTCAGGCTTCCGTACAGCGGTCCATTGGGAGATGGAATTTTCGAACTGCGATGCAAATTTGGAAGTGATATTACTCGTACACTTTATTTCTTCTATGAAGGTGCTACGATTGTATTAACCAATGGGTTTGTGAAAAAGACGCAGAAAACGCCGATGGCTGAGATTCAGTTGGCAAAAGACAGAAGAGAAGATTATCTACGCCGGAAGGAGGATACAAAATGACACTTCAGGAATATAAAGACGAGAAAATGAAGGACCCGGAATTTGCAAAGGCATATGAGGAAGTTCAGCCGGAAATGAATGTCATCCGGGCAATTATTGAGGCCAGAACCTCTCAGCATCTTACACAGAAGGAATTATCGATAAAGACTGGAATTGACCAGGCAGAAATCAGTAAACTGGAGAATGGGACCAGAAACCCATCAATAAAGTTACTGCAGCGGTTAGCTGATGGCCTTGGAATGGTTTTAGAAATATCCTTCCGACCGAAGGAAGACGTAAAGAAAGCGTAACGCAAGAGGAAGAATATACTTTGGGGTTGTTCGGAAGAAAGAAGTATACCCTAAAAGGCCTGACCGGAAGGAAAAAACAATTTCTTCGGTCGGGCCTTTTACAAACAAGAAAAGAGGCCCCTGCACTAAGGCATAAACATATGCTTAGTGCAACAGCTCCTTTAAATCAGGCGCGAATGGCGTCTTTCATGCTCTGGACGTAGTCGCCGATCCCGGAAACGGAGCCGCGGCCTTTGGCGGCGACTTGTTTGACGATGGCGGAGCCGACGATGGCGCCGTCGGCGAACTGGGTCATCCGGGCGGCCTGTTCCGGGGTGGAGATGCCGAAACCGACGGCGCAAGGGGTGTCGGTGTTCTGACGGATGATGCGGACGATGTGGCCGATGTCGGTTGTGATTTTTGTGCGGGTTCCCGTGACGCCCAGGGAGGAGACGACGTAGATGAAGCCGGTGGCTTCTTTTGCGATCATGGAGATGCGGTCTTCGGAGGTCGGAGCGATCATGGAGATCAGATCGAGGCCGTATTTCTCGCAGGTCGGGGCAAAGTCGGCGCGTTCTTCGTATGGGACATCCGGGAGAATCAATCCGTCGATGCCGGCTTCTGCAGCGAGGGAAATGAATTTCTCGGTGCCATAGGAGAAGACGACGTTGGCGTATGTCATGAAGACCATTGGAATCTTGACGTCCTGGCGGATTTCACGGACCATCTGGAAGATCTTGTCGGTGGTGACGCCGCCGGAGAGTGCGCGGATGTTGGCTTCCTGAATGACCGGGCCTTCTGCGGTCGGGTCGGAGAACGGGATGCCAAGCTCGATCAGGTCGGCTCCGCGCACGGCCATTTCTCTGACGATCGCTTTTGTCGTGTCGAGATCCGGGTCGCCGCAGGTGATAAATGGAATAAATGCTTTTCCGTTCTGAAATGCTTCTTTAATCTTACTCATCGATATTCTCCCCTCTGTATCGTGCGATTGCTGCGCAGTCCTTGTCGCCGCGGCCGGAAATGGTGACGACGATGATCTTGTCTTTGTCCATCTGCGGAGCGATTTTCATGGCGTAGGCCAGTGCGTGTGACGATTCGATGGCCGGAATGATGCCCTCCATGCGGGAGAGGTATTCAAACGCGTTGACGGCTTCATCATCGGTGATTGGAACATACTGGGCGCGGCCGATGTCGTGCAGGTAGGCGTGTTCCGGCCCGATTCCCGGGTAGTCCAGTCCGGCGGAGATAGAGTATACCGGGGCGATCTGGCCGTATTTATCCTGGCAGAAGTAGGATTTCATGCCGTGGAAGATGCCCTCGCGTCCGGTCGCGATGGTTGCGGCGGTTTCAAAGGTGTCTACGCCGCGGCCGGCTGCTTCGCATCCGATCAGCTGAACGTCTTTATCTTCGATAAAGTTGTAGAAGCTTCCGATGGCGTTGGATCCGCCGCCGACACAGGCGATCACGGCGTCAGGAAGCCGGCCTTCTTTTTCAAGCATCTGTTCCTTGATTTCCTTGGAAATGACGGCCTGGAAGTCGCGGACGATGGTCGGGAACGGATGCGGACCCATGACGGAGCCGAGGCAGTAGTGTGTGTCCTCGATCCGGCTGGTCCACTCGCGCATGGCCTCGGAAACGGCGTCCTTCAGTGTGCCTGTGCCAGTGGTAACTGGAACGACATCTGCTCCGAGGAGCTTCATTTTATAAACGTTCAGAGCCTGGCGCTTCGTGTCTTCAATTCCCATGAACACGACGCATTCCATGCCCATCAGCGCGGCAGCGGTTGCCGTTGCCACACCGTGCTGTCCGGCGCCGGTCTCGGCGATCAGGCGGGTCTTTCCCATTTTTTTTGCGAGGAGGGCCTGCCCCAGAACGTTGTTGATTTTGTGGGCGCCGGTGTGGTTCAGATCTTCACGCTTCAGGTAAATTTTGGCGCCTCCCAGGTCTTTCGTCATTTTTTTCGCATAGTACAGGCGGCTCGGACGTCCCGCGTAGTCGTTCAGAAGGTCCGTGAGTTCCCGGTTGAATTCCGGGTCGTTCTTGTATTTATCATAGGCTTCTTCCAGCTCGATCACGGCATTCATCAGGGTTTCCGGAATATACTGGCCGCCGTGCTGACCGAATCTTCCTCTGGATTTTGATTTTGCTTCTGCCATTTCAGGCTCCTCCATTTCTTATTCTTTTATTTCACAGCCTTGCGAAGGGCTTGCATCTTTTCTAAATCTTTTACACCGTCTGTTTCCAGACTCGAACTCGCGTCGACGGCGAACGGATGAAATTTCCGGATCGCGTCTGCGGCGTTTTCCGGACCGAGACCTCCGGCCAGGATAAACGGGCGGCGGAATCCGTGAAAATCGTTTAGAATTGTCCAGTCGAACGGCTCGCCGGTTCCGGCTCCATTGTCGAGCAGGATCAGGTCGGCAGGTGAGTGTTCAGCTGTCTTCAGATCGGCTTCTGAATGGATTCTGAATGCCTTGATAATCTGAATGCGATTCAGCCCCGAAGCATCCAGCGCGGAGCGGAGTGAACGGATATCATCCTCTGTTTCCTGTCCGTGCAGCTGAATCAAGTCGATAGTTCCTGCATCTGCAATTTCAACCATGTCCGTGATGTCTGCGTTGACGAACACACCGACTGCCTGAATATCCGGATCCAGATATTTTTTCAGGCGGCGTGCCTCATCCGGTTCAATATAGCGGCGCTTGGCTGAGTCAAATATAAATCCGATGTACTCGGGTTTTACTTTGTTCGCATACCGAATGTCTTCCTCTCTTCGCATTCCGCAGATTTTCAGGCGCGTTCTGCCCTTGAGATAATCCAGCTCAGCGGATTTATCTTTTGCCCGCATCAGCGTCTCACCGATCAGAACCGCGTCCACATTGGCATCCCGGAGGATGTCGATGTCTTCTGCCGTCTTGATTCCGCTTTCACTGACAAAAAGAATATTGCAAGGGACCAGCGCCCGGTGATTTCTTGCGTTTCGCACATCGACGGTGAAGTCTTTCAGATTGCGGTTATTCACGCCGATAATGCGTGCGCCCGCCCGGATCGCCATATGGATCTCGTCTTCATCGTGTGCTTCAACAAGAGCGGAAAGGCCGAGTGAATCAGCGAGTTCCCGGTATCTGCGCAGAGTGGCTTCATCAAGCAGAGCACAGATCAGGAGCACGGCGGAAGCGCCCAGGACTTTCGCTTCATAGATCATATATTCATCAATCGTGAAGTCCTTCCGGATAACGGGAATATGCACGTGCTGCGTGATTTCCTGCAGAATCTGTGTACTGCCCATAAACCATTCCGGCTCGGTCAGAACTGAAATCGCAGATGCGCCGGCACGTTCGTAATCCTCTGCGATCTGCACATAAGGGAAATCCGGTGCGATAAGTCCCTTGGAAGGGGAAGCCTTTTTACATTCGCAGATAAAGGAAATATCATCTGCAGCAAGGGCTTTTTCAAACGGGAATCCGGTGTCCGGGTCCAAGGCCAGAGCGCGTTTTTTCATTTCTTCCGTAGAAATGGTCTCTTTTGCCATTTCCACGCGTTTTCTGGTGGATGCGGCGATGGTTTCTAAAATATTGCTCATTCTGTCTGTCCTTATTTATTGGATTCTTCAATGAACTCTTCCAGTTTTCTGTAAGCGGCGCCGCTTTCAACCTGAGATTCTGCAAGGCGGATACCGTCCTTGATGCTGTCGGCTTTTCCTGCCGTGTAGAGAGAGGCGCCGGCATTCAGCATGACGATGTTGTATTTTGGCCCTTTGACGCCCTTCAGGATATCTCTGGTGATCTCCGCATTTTCTTCCGGTGTTCCGCCGACGATATCGGCTTTCTCGCAGCGCTCCATGCCAAAGTCTTCCGGTTTGATCACATCTGTGCGGTACCAGCCGTCGCGGAACTCGCTGAGAGTGGTCGGAGCGGATGCAGAAATTTCATCCAGTCCGTCGTTGCCGTGGAAGATCATGCCGCGCTTGACGCCGAGTTTGGTCAGAACCTTGGAAAGCGGCTCGATCAGGTAAGCGTCATAGACACCGAGCATCATCATTTCCGGCTTGGCCGGGTTTGTCAGAGGTCCGAGAATGTTGAATACGGTGCGGATGCCGAGCTCTTTTCTGATGGATCCGACGTATTTCATGGATGCATGATATTTCTGCGCGAACATGAAGCAGATGCCGATTTTCTCCAGCAGTTCGGTGCATTTTTCCGGTTCCAGAGAAATGTTGACGCCGAGAGCTTCCAAGCAGTCTGCCGCGCCGCAGAGTGAAGAAGCTGCGCGGTTTCCGTGTTTTGCGACCGGAACGCCGGCAGAGGAAACGATGAATGCAGACGTGGTGGAAACGTTGATGCTTCCTGCGTGGTCTCCGCCGGTTCCGACGATTTCCATGGCCTCCTGGCTGTGTGAGACCGGAAGTGCATGTTCGCGCATAGCGGCGGCAGAAGCGGTGATTTCATCAATCGTTTCTGCTTTTGTGCTCTTGGTGGACAGCGCTGCGAGGTAAGCGGCATTCTGAACCTGGCTGGTTTCTCCATTCATGATCTCGTTCATTACCGCATAGGCTTCATCATAGGTCAGGTCACCTTTTCCGACGATTTTCTTTATTGCTTCAGCAATCATGTTTTTCTCCTTTTGTATGTATGTGTTTTATATATAGTTCAACATCTCGTTGTTTATCTGTATTTATGCGCAAAATCCAGGAAATTGGCCAGCATTTGTTTTCCGTCCGGGGTCATGATGGATTCCGGATGGAACTGCATGCCGAATACCGGGTATTCCTGATGTTGGACGGCCATGATTTCGTCATCATCTGCTTTTGCGATGGTCTGCAGGCAGGCCGGGAGAGAATCCGGATCGGCAGACAGCGAGTGGTACCTTGCGACTTTCGTTTTGTCCGGGAGGCCGCAGAAGAGCGGGGATGCCGTATCTAGTTCTGCAATGGACTGCTTGCCGTGCATGAGGGTCTTGGCATAGCCGACTTTTCCGCCGTAGGCCATAGCGATGGACTGGTGGCCGAGGCAGACGCCCAGGATCGGAATGTGGCCGCCGAGTTTCTGTACGGTTTCAATGCAGATTCCGGCGTCTTCCGGACGTCCCGGACCCGGTGAGATGACGATGGCTTCCGGATGGAGAGCATCGATCTCTGCAACTCTCATGGCGTCGTTTCGGATGACCTGAATGTCCGGATTGATGGATCCGATCAGCTGGTACAGGTTATAGGAGAAGCTGTCGTAGTTGTCAATCAGTAAAATCATAAGTCCTCCTCCTCTGCGGTTTTCAGCGCGCTGACGACGGCGGCCGCCTTGTTCAGACACTCCTGATATTCGTTTTCCGGAACGGAGTCGTACACGATGCCGGCGCCGCTGCGGATGAATACTTTGTTGTTTTTCTTGTAGGCGATGCGGATCGCGATGCAGCAGTCCAGATTTCCGGTGAAATCGATGTAGCCGATGGCGCCTCCGTAGATGCCGCGTTTATTATTCTCCAGATCATTGATCAGCTGGCATGCGCGCAGCTTAGGCGCCCCGGAGAGCGTGCCGGCCGGGAGAACAGAGTCGACGGCGTCGAGTGCATCAAGATCGTCGCGGATTTCACCTTTTACCGTGGATCCGATATGCATGACGTGGGAATATTTCTCGATGACGTGGTATTTTTCAACTTCTACGGTTCCAAACTTGCTGAGCTTTCCGATGTCATTTCTTCCGAGATCGACAAGCATATTATGTTCTGCAAGTTCTTTTGGATCAGCGAGGAGTTCCTTTTCCAGCCGGTCATCTTCCTCCCTGGTCTTTCCGCGCGGGCGGGTTCCTGCGAGCGGGAAGGTGTGAAGCGTTCCATCCTGCAGCTTGACCAGCGTCTCTGGCGAGGATCCGGCGACTTCCATATCAGATCCGGAGAAATACAGCATATACGGAGATGGGTTCAGCGTCCTCAGAACACGGTAGGTGTTGAAGAGGGAGCCCTCAAAATCCGCTTCCAGGCGGTTGGAAAGAACAATCTGGAAAATATCGCCTTCCTTAATATAGTGCTTGGCTTTCTGAACCATTTCGCAGTACTGTTCTCTGGTGAAATACGGCTTGATTTCCGAGGTCATTCTTCCCGGAATTTTTTTCTTCGGCGTGCCGTTCAGAATCAGGTCCTTCAGGTGCTGAATGTCCAGTTCTGCCCGGTTGTATGATGCTCCCAGGTCTCCGTTCAGCGGCATGTTCGCAATCAGAAGAATTTTCTGTTTGAAATTGTCGAAGCAGATCACTTTGTCGAACAGCATCAGATCCACATCCTGGAATCCTTCTGTGTCTTCTGCGTCGAGTCTCAGCGTCGGCTCTGAATACTTCAGGTAATCGTAGGAGAAATAACCGACCAGACCGCCGGTGAAAGGCGGCATTCCCGGAATTTTAGGCGAGCGGTTCTTTTCCATGATCTGACGGATGTATTTGCGCGGATCTGCGTCTTCGATGGTTAAATCGTCGATTTTCAGAACTCCGTTTACTGCGCTGATGGCGCTTTTCGGCGAACAGCCCAGGAAGGAGTAGCGTCCCCACTGTTCGTTGTCTTCCGCGCTTTCCAGCATGTAGCAGTGTTCAGAGATGTTCATCATGATCCGCATGACCTGAACCGGTGTGGCGACATCGGAAAGTATTTCGCCCATGACCGGCGCAATGTCATAACTTCCGGATGCGGCGATTTCCTTTATTTCATCAAGACTTGGTGTAAGCTTCAATCTGGTCTCCTTTCTTAAGGACCCCTCTGCTTCTCTGCGGCAAAATTCACGCGGACAAGAAAAAAGCCCTCAACAGAAACTTGTTTTCTGTCAAGGACGAATAATCATCTGTTACCCGCGATGCCACCTTGCTTCGCATTATGCGCACTCTGGGGAATACCAACATATTCCTGGCAACTGACGTATGTCTTCACGTCGCGGAATACTCAGCACATCAGAAACAGATATTTCTGCCGGCCTTTGACCGCGCCCTCAGCGATCCATATTGCATAACTTGTTTTCCGCCTGCATCTCAGCGCCGCAGGCTCTCTGTAGGAGCATCATTATCTTTTCTTCGCCTCATCGGTTTTTCTGTATTTTGTTCAACGAATACAATATATCACTAATATTATGTTGGGTCAACCAAAATAATAATTCTTGACAGGAATTATTTTTTACGATAATCTTGTTGTATCAGATTCCGGCAGCGGAAAATTCCGGTCTGCCCGTATCAATCGAAGAATCTGAAGTTGAAAATCTGTCCGCAGCGCTGGCGGATCACGTGAAGCAACACGGTGCGCTGCAGACCTGAACATGCCGACCGCCTGGGCAACTCAATTTTTTATGGGTTGTTTTTTTATTTCTCTGAAACCGTGAAATGGGCTTAGAGACACCGATTTCACTGCGCCGCTGATGGATGCATGGCTTCAGGAGAATCAGGAAGACACCCCCAACAGAAGTTCAGGCCGCGGCAGGTTGTAAACATGTCATGGGCCTGGAGAATTTTGGAGGTCATGACATGAGTAATGTGTTAGAGAACAAATGGATGCGCGCAGCAGTTCCGGCTCTGCTGATTCACTGCAGCATCGGAACGGTTTACTGCTGGTCCTCGTTCAGCGGGGCGCTGGCGAAGCAGGTTGGCACATCGCCGGCGCTGATCGGATTTGCGTTTAGTCTTGCGATTTTTTTCCTCGGAATGTCTGCCGCGTTTGCGGGTCCGTTTATAGAACGGAATATTCATAAGGCAAGTTTGATTGCCTGTCTCTGTTTTACTGCCGGCATGGCGGGAACGGGGCTGTGCATCCGGTATTCCACTATGCTGGGAACGGGGCTGACGACAGCCGGCATCTTCCTGTTTTACGGATGTATTATGGGCATCGGTCTTGGAATCGGTTATCTTACGCCGGTCAAGACCCTGATGCTGTGGTTTAAGGATAATCCGGGACTGGGAACCGGAATTTCCATCATGGGATTCGGTCTTGCCAAAGCCATTGCCAGCCCGGTGATGAATACGCTGCAGGGCAGGATCGGCCTTGCGAATATGTTTTTTGTCCTGACGGGAGTTTACTTTCTCATGATGATGCTCGGCCACTTTCTGCTGAAAAAACCGGAAGGCTGGGTGGAGCCGCAGGTCAAAAATACGGTGAACCGGTTGAAACTGTTTCGGAATAAGACGTATGCGGGCATCTGGCTGATGTTCTATATCAATATCACCTGCGGACTGGCGCTGATTTCTTATGAGAAACCGATCCTGCAGCTTGCCGGATTCGGAATGGCAGCGATCAGCGTGGTGCAGTCTCTGACGGCGGCATCCAACGCACTTGGACGTATCGGATTTTCTACTTTCAGTGATCATCTTAAAGACAGGAATTCTGTGTATAAGACAATTTTCCTGCTCTGTATCGGAACAGCGGCCGCCGCATTTGCCGTTTCTGCAGTGAGCAAGGGAATTCTGGCGGTTGTGTTCATTCTGCTGCTGGTGGTCAATGCCGGATACGGCGGAGGATTCAGCACACTTCCGGCCCTGCTTTCCAGCCGCTTCGGCATGAAAAACATCAGCACCATTCACGGTGTGGCGCTTTCTGCGTGGGCGTTTGCCGGGCTTTCCGGAAATCAGCTGACAGCGCTGATCCTGCGGATGACCGGTTCTTATGAGAATGTCATTATCGTTCTGGCAGGACTCTATCTGATCGCGTTCCTGATCGCCCAGTTTGTTGTCGGAACAGAAGAACAGGAACTCTGCGTTCCGAGTGGTGCGGCGTCAGCAGAATAACAGGCCTGCGCCCGTGCAGAGTGTGCACACGTTAGTATGAAAGAATGAAAAATAACAGGGGAGCGGATTTCCGCAGCAAGGATCGTTCTTGCCACGGGAATCCGCTCCCCTGTTTGCTTTGTGAATGAGTTTTTGAATATTGGTTATTGGTATTGCAGGAAAAGTTTAATTGGCTAGTTTGATTCTGTAACGCCTGTGCCGGGCCTGCGCCCGGCGCCGGCACTGTCAGACGGAGGGCATTAACCCTCAATCTGAATCAGGTGGCTGTCCTCGACTTCCGGTTTTGCTTCCTTCTTCGGAACGCATACGGTCAGCACACCATTATCAAATTTTGCCTTAATATCGTCTTCGCTGACATCTTTGCCGACGTAGAAGCTTCTGGAGCAGGTGCCCTGGAAACGCTCACGGCGCAGATATTTGCCGTCCTTGTCCTTTTCATCATTGCTCTTATTGGTTGTAGCTTCAAAGTTCAGGACGCCGTCTTTCAGCTGGAGCTTTACATCATCCTTGCTGAATCCAGGCAGATCCATCGTCAGTTCATAATGATCGCCGGCGTCTTTCACGTCGCTTTTCATCAGTGTCGGATCCGTGCTTACTGTCGGCCAGTCCATGATATCATCAAAATCATTAAATAAATTATCTCTGAATACGCTTGGGAACAACATAATGAAAACCTCCTTATAATTTACTCGTGTTTATACAGCCTGCGCTGTTATTTCTGTGTCTTTAGCACTGTATGTACAAGAGTGCTAAACAGAATCTATAATCATGCCAGCGCCGCATAACGTCTGCAGCACTGGCCGTGATTACCTTATTGATTGATCTATGTTATGTCGAATAATCGATCGAACAAGCTTTTATTATCTATGAGTCAGCGGTGCCTTCTGGCTCGCTGAACAGCAGCATGCTTCATTTGTGAAAACCGGGATTAACCTTCAATCTGAATGTAATGGTTCTGTTCAACAGCTGGTTTCTGCTCCGGCTTTGGGATGCAGACGGTCAGAACGCCATTATCAAATTTTGCTTTGATGTCGTTCTCAGTGACATCTTTGCCGACGTAGAAGCTCCTGGAGCAAGTGCCCTGGAAACGCTCGCGGCGCAGGTACTTTCCGTTTTCATCTTTCTGATCGTTATTCTTGCTGGTGGTGGCTTCAAAACTCAGGATGCCGTTCTTCAGCTGGAGCTTTACATCATCCTTGCTGAATCCCGGAAGATCCATCATCAGTTCATAATGATCACCGGCGTCTTTTACATCGCTCTTCATCAATGTTGAATCTGTGCTGACTGTCGGCCAGTCCATGAAATCATCAAAATCATTAAAGAATCCATTTCTGAAAATGCTCGGTAACATCATAATTGAAAACCTCCTTTTTATGTTCACACACCTGCCGGATCGGATCCTTCAGGTGTGTTTCCATTCACTCTCTAATCTCTTCATTTCCCTTTGACAATTCTTATTATACTCATTTTGTTAGCACTGTCAACAGTTGAGTGCTAAAAAATATAAAAAAGTTTTGAACAAGGGGCTCTGAACAGATGTGGATCTGATATTATCGTGACAAAACAGATGGGCAAGGGTTGGAATTTCAACGTTATAATTTTCACAATGCCATCTCTTCCTTGCACTTCACTTTTGATATGGTAATATTGAATTGTCGGAAGTAACGAGAATATAACCGGTAATATGGAGGACAGACATTGAAATTTGAAGTTGATAAGGAAGTGTTCAAACTTCTGCCTGAATATATCGTGGGAATTGTCACGGTTGACGGAATTAACAATCACGGACAGAACCAGGAAATTGAAAATCTGCTGAGCAGTGCGGTTGCAGAATGCAGCGCTGCATTTGAAGGCGTCAAAGCCAAGAAAGCAGAGGAAGTTCAGCCGTACCGCGAGGCATTCCGCAAGATCGGAATCAATCCGAACCGCTACATGTGTTCGATCGAGGCTCTGATCGACCGGATTTCCAAGGGGAAGGGCATGCCGCATATCAATCCGGCGGTGGATCTTGGAAATGCCGTTTCACTCAGACACCGCCTGCCGATCGGTGCGCATGATGACGGAACGATTGAGGATGCTCTGACGGTGCGTTACACGAGAGAGGGAGACGTGTTTATTCCGTTTGGTTCTGAGGAGCCGGACAACCCGAAAGAGGGAGAGGTCGTATACGCTTCCGGAAATCAGGTCCGCACCCGCCGCTGGACGTGGCGGCAGAGCCAGATCGGAGAAATTACAGAGGATACGACTGCAATTCAGTTTCCGATCGACGGATTTTCCGACTTCAATCAGGCAGAGGTAGAAGCAGCGCGTGATGAGCTTGCAGAGCTTCTGCAGAAATTTTTCAATGGCACTGTGCATGTGGGCATGGTGGACGCACAGCATCCGGTTTATGAAGACTAAGTGCTATTCCTTGCCTGTTCTTTTTGTCAAAAGGAACACGTGCAGAGGAGATACGCTGTGTTTCCGGAAATATTCCGGTATATAATGGTAACAATCAGAAAGAAGTATAAAATCAGGAGGTAAAAGGAATGATTGCCAATTCAATGATCCCGCTGGTGCAGGGAAATTCTGCCGTTCGGGCGATGTTTGAACAGGGAAAGAAAATGGCTGCGATTTACGGAGAGGAAAATGTCTATGATTTCAGCCTGGGAAATCCGAACCTGTATCCGCCGGAGGCTGTCAAGGATGCGATTATTGACATTCTGAACACAGAGGATCCGCATAAGGTTCACGGATATATGTCCAACGCCGGTTTTGAATCTACGAGAAAGGCCATTGCAGATGATCTGAACGAGCGGTTCAACACAGATTTCGGTGCAAAGAACATTATTATGACGGTAGGCGCGGGATCCGCGATTAACGTCGCGCTCAGAACGATCCTTGATCCGGGCGATGAGGTTATCGTGTTTGCACCGTATTTTGTAGAATACAGAAACTATATTGCGAATTACCATGGCGTAACGATCGAGGTTTCTCCTAATCCGGAGCACGGTTTTATGCCGGATATGAAAGAGTTTGCGTATAAGATCAACAGACGTACGCGCGCGGTCATTATCAATACGCCGAACAACCCGACCGGAGCAATTTATCCGGATACAGTCATTAAGGAGATCGCGGATATTCTTGCCGCTAAGCAGCGTGAGCTTGGAACAATCATCTACCTGATTTCAGATGAGCCGTACAGAGAACTGATCTACACAGACAAGCCGATCGTCTGCACATCCAAGTTCTATGACAATACGCTGATCGCGTATTCTTTCAGCAAGTCCCTCTCTCTTCCGGGCGAGAGAATCGGATACCTGGCAATTCCGGATATGTCGGACCAGTCGAGTGAATTCATTGAGGCCGCGACCATCGCGAACAGAATCTGCGGCGATGTCAACGCGCCGTCCCTGATGCAGCTGACGATTGAACGCTGCCTGAAAGAGAAGGTTGACATCGATTACTACAGAAAGAATGCGGAAGATCTGTATGATATCGTGACCGAAGCCGGATTTGAATGCGTAAAGCCGGAAGGCGCATTCTATCTGTGGATGAAGTCGCCGGTTCCGAATGAGAAGGAGTTCGTAGAGGCTGCGGAAGAGGAGCACATCATTCTCGTGCCGGGAAGCTCATTTGCCGGACCTGGAAATGTCCGCCTGTCCTTCTGCGTATCGCATGAGATGATTGAGCGCTCAAGAGATGCATTCATGAGACTTGGGAAAAGATATTTTAAATAAGAGCTCCGGTTATAAAACAGCACAGCGGGATTGAGGATGAGGAGAATATCCGGAAACCGGATTTCCCGGATTCAGCCTGTGATGAAGATGAAACAGAAGCAAAATAAAACGCTGCGGCAGATGGTTATTCATCCGCTGCAGCGTTTTTAACTGTAATTTCTTTAGATGAGGATTTATCGAGCAAAGCGAGATAAATCAATAAACCACCGGCTATGCCGGTGTGATTAAAAAAGCTTTAGCTTCAAGAAAAAACCTCCTGTGGTAAGATAATAGAGGTT
>Ga0256406_1000824_pt1 | contig 53218 bp, 44 predicted proteins | sample RumenRJG_03DNA_FD_185986 | JGI IMG/M metagenome (GOLD analysis project Ga0256406, IMG submission 185986) | Bovine rumen microbial communities from Lethbridge, Alberta, Canada - RJG_03 | ecosystem: Host-associated > Mammals > Digestive system > Stomach > Rumen | place: Canada: Alberta | collected...
GTACTTATCGAAATCGAGATCGTCGATCGGAGTGAAGTCGGACATAAGACGCTCCAACATGACTCGGGTGAAAGTCGCTCTCTGACCCTTCGGAAGATCTTTCGAATAGAGGTCATCGACCTTGCGTAAGGAACGGCAGAGACGGGAGAGTTCCTTCGTGGTGTAACGGTGAGTACGTAAAGCAATATCCTTCAGCATTTGGTCGTCTTCGAAGGGAATATCGGAGAGACGCTCTTCCATCATGTGAAGACGGGTGGTTCTGTCCGGATGGTGGATACGGATCAGGTCATCGAAACCATATTTTCCGAAGGCATCAATCGACATCTTATCCGGTGCGGTTGTGGCAGCGACAAAGAGGATATTGAGATTGAGCTTTTCGATTCTCTTCATCTCTTTCTTCAACGCCTTTAAGAAGTACTTGCGGATCTGTTTCGAGATCTTCGAATTATCTTTCGGGAAGAAAGCGACCGGAGAAGGAAAATAGATGACGACATTGTCCTTTTCTTCGGCCTTTTTGAAGATTTCTTCGGTATGGACCTTATAGTTTGCATCGTTATAGACGGAGAAATCCTTGAAAGGTTCAAAGAAGAAGCCGGTAGCTCCTAACTCATGGATCAAAGAACGGACTAAGGTTGTTTTAGCAACACCTTCCGGACCATAGATGAATAAACCGTGGAGCTTTCTCTGGTTCATCGTATGGTTCTTCCAAGGAGTGACGATATCCTCTTTCAGATAACTCTTGATCTTATCTAATCCGACGAACTCATCGAATCCTTTGACGGGTTTACGGGGAGTGATTTTTTTCAGCTCTTCCGGAGAGAGAGCAAGCTTCTTTGCAAAGCTATCGGCTTTCTCCTTATCGGCTTTGGCTTTCTCGACATAGGCATCACTGTCTTTCTTCTCCAGAATCATCGTCGAAAGCTCTTCGGCATGTTCCGAAGCCAGAAGATAATTCTGATAGGCGCTGACATCATCTCCGACTAAGACGGCACGTTCGGCTTCTCCGGTCTCCTCATGGAACTGCTGGAGGATCTTCTCAAATCGGGTCATACTCACTAGACCTCCTTTCCGACGGCTCTTTTCTGATTCCATTATAACGTAAAAACAAAGCTTTTGGGGAGAAGAAAATTGCGGAGTTTCAAGGCGTTTTAACCGTTTTGGGAATTTTACAAAGATGAAGTCTTAAAGAAACCTTAAAGATATTTTTAAACTGCGTTGGTGAAACTGAAAAAGCAAGATTTGTGAAACCGTTTACACGATTTGTTAAGTCACTAAAACAGACAGTTACAAAGGCAAGAAAGAAAAATTAATTTTGAAAACATGAAGAACAACCTAAAAATAACATGCAAACATAAGAACTGGCACTTTTTATGATTCGTAAGGAAATCAATAAACTAATAGCGTGATTTCGATCACCATTTCGGATCGCGACCGAAATGCCCTTGGAAGGAGGTATGTTTTATGGAAAACGAAAATCCAAAGGAAGAGACCGTCGTTGAGGTTCCTGCTGAGAAGAAACAGAGCAAGCTCTCGCCGGCCTTTGCAGCTTTCCGCAAACGATTCTTAGGAGAACATTTGTTAAGAGCTGTCTTATGGGGCTTAGGGATCGGCTTATTTGCTTCGGCCGTTGTCCTGGTGGTCATGTTTGCTCTGAAGAAGACCGCTTGGATCGGACTGGTTGCTCCGCTTGTCGGTGTTGCCAGCTGGGGCATTTCTACATTCCTTATTTATAGGTTAGGCCGTCCGAGCGATAAGAAGATCGCTCTCCGTATGGATGAGGAGCTTCATCTTCAGGAAAAGACCGCTACTATGGTTGAGTTCCAGAACGATGACGATAGCTTATTGGTCAAAAAGGAAAGAGAAGATGCCAATGTCACTCTTCAGAAGGAATCCCCGAAGAAGATTCCGCTCCGAGTTGCTGGCTTCACTCTTCCGATTCTTCTGATTTCCGGCGCTTTGTTCTCGGCTTCGTTTGCTACACCGAAGATCGTCGAAGCCGTCAACCGCAAGGATCCTCAGGTCGTTGATGATAATACTGCCAAGATCATCACCGATATTAAGGACGTCATCGATAAATCCAATGCTTCGGCTGCTTTCAAGGCGGAGCTCTACAAGATTCTCAACGATCTTCAGAAGGAATTGGCTGGCGACACGGATGTCGCTTCCCGCTTCAAGAAGGTCGATACCGCTAAGAGTTTGGTCGACCGTGCTCTTATCAAGGTCAATACCAAGGAAGATATCGGTGTTGCCTTGATGGATGTCGGTCATCCGGCCGAAGGTGAACAGGATGATTACCTCTATAATCTCGGCTATGCTCTTCAGTCTCCTACCTTCAACGCGGATGCTAAGGATGGTCAGGACGATGAAGAATATAAGAATATGACTCTTACTTTCGAGGCTTTCAACGCTTGGAGAGATTATCTCGAAGGTCTTGCCGGTGATTCCGAAGAAGGCAAAGCGGATGGCTTAAGAGCAGTCTTAGTTAAAGAGAAAGACAAGATTTCCACGGCTCTTGATAATGCGGAAGCCAATGCTCTTGCTACTTCCCTCGATCTCGATAAAGAGACCTATGAGAAGGATGAGCTTGTCAAACTCTTCCGTAAGCTTGTCGATTATCTTCAGCAGATTATCGATGAAATCGATGAAGGCGGAGATGTCTCCGTCGCCGATCCTCTGACGGATCTCCACCAGGAACTCACCGATGATATCGACCTTATCCGTGATAAGATCTGTACGATGCCGGACGAAAACGGCGATGGTGCCGGTGCCATGTACACCCAGGATGAAAACGATCTTCTCGCTGCCGATGTCAAGCAGATGATGGATGAACTTGTCGATCCGGATAGTCAGGATGGTGATGGCTCTGGTTCTGGTTCCGGTGATGGCTCTGGTTCGGGCTCTGGATCGGGTTCGGGCGACGGATCCGGTGATGGTTCCGGTTCCGGTGATGGCTCTGGTTCTGGACGTGGCTCCGGTTCCGGCGGATCCCAAGCTGGTCAGGGTTCTGGCGATATGAAAGACGATTATAACCGCGATACCATCTACGATGGTACGGATGATAAGAAGGTCAAGGATGTTGTCGATGATTACAACAATGACGCTCTCAACGATGCCGACCAGACCGGTAACGACAGCATCGACGATGCCATGGGTGATTACTTCAATAATCTCTATGGTGGCGATGATAATTCCGGTAAAAATCCGTAATAAGGGATTAGACGGGGAAGAATTCAAATCTTAGTTTCTAAGTCGAATCATCTACATAAAAAAGGAAAAACAAACAATGGAAAACGAAGAACTGATTCAGCATTTTGCCGATTCTGTCGGGAAGATCAAAGCCGAGCTTCATAAGGATATCGTCGGTCAGGAAGAAGTCATCGATACGGTCATCACGGCTGTCATCGCCGGCGGTAACGTCCTTCTCGAAGGTGTCCCGGGAACCGGTAAAACCCGTCTTGTCCGTTCGTTAGGTCAGACTCTCGATTTACCTTTCAACCGTATTCAGTTCACTCCGGATCTTATGCCGAACGATGTCACCGGTACCAACATCATCCGCAAGGATGAAGATGGTAACCTCCACACCGAATTCCAGCGTGGTCCTATCTTCGCGCAGATCATCCTCGCCGATGAAATCAACCGTGCTACTCCGAAGACTCAGTCCGCAATGCTCGAGGTTATGCAGGAGCACAAAGTCACTGTCTCCGGTGTCACTTATCCGATGGCCGAGCCGTTCTTCGTCTTAGCTACTGAAAACCCGATCGAGCAGGATGGTACTTATCCGCTTCCGGAAGCTCAGATGGACCGTTTCATGTTCAAGGTCATCATGTCCTTCCCGTCCAGCGATGAATTAGGCGACATCGTCAACATGACTCAGGAGACCCAGGCCGAACGTGCTGAGAAGGCTGTCGGCGGTCCGGAGATTCTTGAGATGCGTAAGCTTGCCACCTCTGTCCCGGTCATTCCGGAAGTCCTCGAATACGCGATGGTCATGGTTCATTCCACGCATCCGGAACTCGACGATGCTTCCGATACCGCCAAGAAGTACATCCGTTATGGTGCTTCTCCTCGTGCGGCTCAGGCTCTTATCACCGGTGCGAAGATCCGCGCTCTTATCCAGGGTAGATTCAATGTCTCCTTCGATGATATCGATGCTCTTGCTTATCCGGTCTTACGTCATCGTATCAAGATCAACTACAACGCTATCAACGAAGGTCTGACTATCGATAAGGTCATCGGCCTTCTCATCAAAGAAAACAGAAAGAACAAGTAAATCCACATGAAACAATTGATCGACGAACAGTTTCTTCAGCAGATGGAACTCTTTACGTTGTCTGTAAAGGACAACGTCGCCGGTCTTTTCGGTGGAAATCACAAGTCGAAGAAATACGGCTCCTCCTGCGAGTTCGCGGATTACCGCGACTATCTCCCAGGTGACGATATCACGAAGATCGATTGGAACCTTTACGGCAAGTTCGAGAAGATGTATCTCAAGCTTTATCTCGATGAACGTCAGATGAAGACGAGAATCTACATCGATGCCTCGACTTCCATGTCCTATTTCAACAAGAACCGCATGGCGGTCCAGCTTGCCTATGTCCTCTCCTATCTTTCCATCCTCGACATGGATAAGGTTTCGGTCTATGCGATCCGCGGCGATACTCTCGAGCCGATTCTCGAGAACCTCGTCGGCCGTGATGCGTTCTTAAGCCAGATTTCGGCTCTTAACAATGTCCACTTCGAAGGATCGACCCATATTTCCGAGGCTATCGTCCGTTCGACCGTCGGATATGGCGACGGAAGAAGTATCATCCTTTCCGATTTTGAAACCGAGAACGACTACAACGACGCTGTCGACTATCTCCGCTCCAAACGGCGTGATGTCCTCTGCATGCAGATCTTAGGTGAAGAGGAAATCCATCCGAATTTCCACGGCAAGACCATCATCCACGATTCCGAAAACGACGACCATTTCTACAAGAACAACATCACCCGTGATGTTATTTCCGCTTATCATAAGGCGCTCGACTTCACGACCCATCGTATCGAGAGCTTCTGCGCTTCCCGTGAAGCGGATTTCGTGCAGGTTTCGGCGGAAGATTCCATGCGTGATATCTTCCTCAAGAAGATGGTAGAAAGGGGGATTATCCAAGAATGAGTTTCCAGAATCCTTGGGCTCTGCTCGTCCTTATCGCTATTCCGATCCTCATCGTCATCTACCTTCTCCGCAACCGTTTCCGTGAGGCGACGGCTCCTTCGACCTATCTCTGGGAGCTTTCGGAAAAATTCCTCAAGAGACGTAACCCGCTCCATAAGTTCGAGCATCTCTTTGCTTTAATCGTTCAGTGTTTGACGGTCGCCTGTTTGGCCGTCACTCTCGCTCACCCGGTCCTTACTATTCCTGGCGGTTCCGAGAACTATCTTTTCATCCTCGATGCTTCGGCATCCATGAATCTCCGTTCCGAAAACGGCAACCGTACCCGTTTCGAAGAGGCGAAAGCCCGTATCGAAGACCAGGTCAACAATGCGGCACAGGGTTCCTCCTATTCTCTCATCCTCTCCGATACCGAAAGCCGTGTCGTCTGCACCCAGGTTACCGATAAGACGCGTTTTGAACTTTATCTCGATTCTGTCGGTGTTTCCACTTCGGCATCGACTCTCGAAGATGCGATGACTGAGGCTCAGTCCCTCTTCTCGCAGGGGCTTTGCTCGGTCGGTTATCTTGCTACCGATAAGTTCCCGCAGAGTGCGGATACTAAAGCTAGTGATGATAAGAACAACAAGCTCAACATCATCGATGTCTCTTCCGATGTCACGAACCGTGCCTTATCGGATCTTACCTATTCCTATCGTCATGTCACCAGTGCGAAGGATAAAACCGATAACTATCAGCTTACTATTTCCTGCAACGTCACCAGTTACGGCAAAGCCGCTGTCATTCCGGTTCATTTCTTCGTCAACGATGAAGAATTGACTCAGGTTACGGCCGAATGCTCTACTCCTGGGGAAACCGCAAATGTTTCCTACACTTATATCGATGAATCCGAGATTTATCGTACCAACCCGATTCAAACCATCCGTGCGCAGATTGCTTCCGATCCGGACGATGGCTTAAAAGCCGATGATTCGATGATTCTCTATGCGCAGACGGCTACCGCAAAACCGAAGGTTCTGCTTGTCGGTTCCATCTCCCGTAACGATGTCTTCTATATCGCTCTTAACTCGCTTGGATGCGATGTCGAAATAGAATCCTATTCCGCTTACGATGCCCAGACAGAATCCGGTTTCGATATCACCATCTTCGATGGTGTTTCGGGTATTTCTGCTCTTCCGGATGGCGGTGCCTGCTGGTTTGTCAATTCTTATGTCACCGATCCGGCTATGGGCTTCACCCAGCTTGATGTTCCGCAGCAGACGACGCAGGATGCACAGACTCTTGCTTTCACCGAAGATACCGATTCTCCTCTTTATAACACCTTCATGCAGAACGTCAATTCCGACCGTTCTATTTATGTCTCTTCGTTCTATCCGCTTGGCAACCTTGTCAATGGTCTTGTCACTCTGATGACCCTCAATTTCAACAACAACGAATATCCGATGGTCATCGGCGGCAAGGTTTCCGATGTACAGTGTGCCACCGAAGTCCGTGATGTCCGTGAAATGATTTTCTCCTTCGATGTCCACGATTCCAATTTACCGATGCTTTCGACCTTCATCGTTCTTCTCTACAACTTCATCCAGTATTCGGTTCCGACTCTTCTTACGAAGCTTGACTATGTTGTCGGTGATTCCGCTACTTTCTCCGTTCCGGATAACACCAAATACATCACGGTCGAAGCTCCGGATGGAACAAAGGAAATCATCGAGAAAGCGGACTTGACCGATTTCTACGATTATCAGTTCACTCAGTTCGGCACTTATACCATCACCAACACTTTCACCAGCAGTGCTGAAAACGATAAGACCTATAAGGCCTATGTCGCTTATCCAAAGGAGGAGGAAAACCCCAGTGCGACGGAGGATAAGACCTACACTCTGATTCCGGCTACCGATGCGAAATCGGTCGACGGATACTACGATTCCTTACTGCCGATCACCATTGCTTCGGCAGTGCTCTTCGCCCTCGACTGGTTCCTGTACGCTCATGAACAATACTAATGTCCGCTTTGTCAATCCCTGGTTATTATTGATCGGGGTTGCTCTCTTGGGCCTCTGCATCGGTGGATTCTTCCTTATCCCGAAGCAAAAGCGCAGACGTCCGAAGAACATCATCTCTCTCTCCATTCATGTTGTCATGTCGATTCTTCTCGGTTTTGCCTTCGCTGACCTTCAGTTCAAGGTCTCCGATAGCCATATCGAGACGTGGATCGTCGCCGATTGCTCCGATTCCGAAGTCACTCCGACGACGGTAAACGGCAAATCGACCTATGACACCACCGCTTTGGATAACACCATCAAGCAGGTCTATAACGAAGCCAACGGCAACAACAACGTCTCCGTCGGTGTCATCGCCTTCGGAAAAGATGCTAAAGTCATCACTCCCTTAGGACGTAAATTTGATTCCGTCTCTTCTGTCTATAAAGGAGATGACGACTTCCGTTCCGGCTCGAATATCGAAAACGCGCTGAAGTTCGCCGATACCCAGTTCTCCTCTTCCGCCGTCCGCAAGATCGTTCTTGTCTCGGATGGTCAGGAGACCGATGGTTCCGCAATCAACGCGATCGATTCTCTTCTTGCCGATGGTGTCTCTGTCGATGCTGTCTCTGTCTCTTCCGTTCAGGGCGATGAAGTCGCTATCACCGGTGTCGAATACACCGATTCCTGCTTCGTCGGCCGTGAAGAGAATGCTAAGGTCTCGATCCGTTCGACGAAACAGATTGCTTCCGCGAAAGTCACTTTGACTCCGGCTGGTGGCACTCCTATCGAACGCACTATCGGTTTAGGCCGTGGTATTACGATTGTCAACTTCCCTCTCGATTCTTCGAAGGAAGGTTCCATCGATTATCAGGTAACGGTCTCCGGAACCGATGATTCCTACACGCAGAACAACACCTGGAAATTCACGCAGACCTATTCTACCGTCCGTAAGACCCTCTTCGTCGGTTCGGATGATTCGCAGTATCAGAACTTCCTTACGGTCTCCGGCTTTGCCAAGGATACCGTAACCGAATGCATCCTTCCGAAGAATGATCTTCCGTATACGTTCGAAGATATGGCGCAGTACGATCAGTTCGTCCTCTCCGATGTCGATCTTCTCAACCAGACGAACGATCACTATAACGAGTTTATCCCGAACCTCGATAAGCTTGTCAACTACTACGGCAAATCCCTGATGACCTTCGGCGCGACCTATTCGGGTCTCTCCGCTTCGAAGATCACCGATGCCAACACCTACATCAACGAATACAACAACATGCTTCCGGTTCAGTTCCAGAGCGACGGTTCGAAGGCAGTCTGCCTTTTGATCGATAACTCCGGCTCTATGGATTCGGATAACCGTATGACGAAGGCCAAACAGGGCGCTATCGCCTGCTTGGATATTCTTTCCGAAAAGGACTACATCTCCATCGTCACCTTCTCCGATACCGGTAAGACCGTTCAGGCTTTAACCTCCGTCAAGAACAAGGATCAGGTCCGCCGTTCCATCAATAAGATCAAGTCCGAAGGCGGCACCGAAATCATCCCTGGTCTGAAAGCGGCCAGCAACCAGATTGCTGATTCCAAGTGCGATTACAAATCCATCATCATCCTCTCCGATGGTGATCCGTTCGAACAGGAAAGCCAAATTATGAGACAGGTTCGTACTATAGCTAGCCATGATATTACAATTTCTACAATCAACATCTCCAACAACTCTTCCTCCGCTATCGCTCTTCTGAAGAACATTTCCAGAGAAGGAGAAGGCTCTTATATCTATTGCAGTTCGGCAGCTACCCTTGTTGTGGCGATGCAATCCCTCGTCAAAGAGAATCTTAAATTCTCAAATGGTTCTGTCGTAGAAGGGGATAACGATGGTTATTTGGTTTCCCTTACCGATAGTAGTGATGATTCCTTACAGGGAATCACTACTCTTCCTCCTTTTCTTTATGGATTTGATTATGCGTTTAAGAAAGAAGGAGCAAAAGAAGTTCTTTCTACTTCTTTCTCCTTACCTAAGCTCTATAGTGAAGACTATCCTACCAAGAAAGTGACGACTTCGAAAACAAAGAACTCTTCTCTCTTTGCTACCTGGAAATTCGGTAACGGATTTGTTTCTTCCTTTGCTTCCTCTTTCGGAAGAAAGGTAGGAGATCTACAAGAGAAAGAGGAAGAAGAGGATTCTTCTACTTCCTCTAGTGAAGAACCTGCTACCGAAGTGAAGAGTTGGTCTAAAGATTTCTTCTCTAGTACTGAAGGTACCTTATTCTTAAAACAGGCTCTGAAAGCAAATCGGAAGCAGGTTGCTTAATAGAGATTGAAACAAAAACAAGGCTATTCGAGAATCCCTTTATTAAGGTACTCGAGTAGCCTTTTTCTTCTTATGCCTTTTTAACCGCTTCCTGTTGCTTTGAGGAAGTTGTTACTTCTTTATTCTCCATCTTTTTAAAAGTCTTCCGAAAGAGAATGATCATAGAGATGATATGAGCAATCAACGTGATTTCCCAACTGAGAGGATACGAAAGATATAGACCGAAGATCGTATGGAACGGATCTAAAGGGAAAAGAGTATAAATATAAAGAATACGGAGAACACAGATACCCACTAAAGAAATAATCATAGGAGTAATAGAATAACCTAACCCTCTTACCGCTGAAGATATCGTACAGAGTAAACCATAGATGGTATAAGTAGCTCCGATGATCTTTATCTTCTCCAATCCATAGGAGATAGCCTCCGGATCCGAGATATAGATTCTCAGCAACGGTTCTCCAAAGAAATATACAAAGAGACCACCGGACAAAGAGAAAAGAAAACCATAAAGAGAAGTATAGAAAGTAGAAGTGAGAATCCTCTTTTTATCCTTTGCTCCATAGTTCGCACCGACAAAAGCGACTGCGGTCTGAGCAAAAGCATCGACTCCGGTCGAAAGGAAGGATTCGATCGAACTCTCCGCTCCTGCCCCGCTGACCGCAGCGGAACCGAAGGAGTTGATGGAGCTTTGTAAGACGACGTTGCTCAAAGAGAATAAAGCGGATTGAATCCCGGCAGGTAAACCGATTCTAAGGATATTTATCATCTCTACCTTATAGAACCGTATCTTTTTCCAGTGAAGAGAAGCAAAGGAGTTTTTGCTTCTACATAAGGTATAAGTAACAAGGAAAGCGGAGATACCTTGGGAGATCAAAGTAGTAAGAGCAACCCCAGCCACATCAAGCTTGAAAGTGATAACAAAAAGGAAATTGAGACCGACATTGATCAATCCCGAGAAGAAAAGATATAAGAAAGGCCGAAGAGTATCTCCCATACCACGGAGTAATGCTGCTCCGAAGTTATAAATTATGATAAAGGGGATACCGATAAAGTAGATCGTCATATAGACGTTGCTTAGATCGATGATATCGGAAGGAGTACCCATCGCTAATAGGAAGTATTTGCTGCAGGTTACTCCGATAACTAAAAGAATGATACTGGAGATAATCCCGATAAGATAGGTAGCTCCGATGATACGTTCGGCTTTTTCTTTATCTTTTTCGCCATAAGCTTGCGCGATTAGAACGTTCGCACCTACCGAGAAACCTAAGAAAAGAGAAACAATCAGACTGATCAAAGAGGTAGTAGCGGAAATCGCTCCTACCGAATTCTTCGAACCGAAGTTACCGCAGGTGATTAAATCCGCTGCGGAATAAAGAAGCTGTAACCATCCGGATAAGAGTACCGGAAAAGCAAAAAGCAGACTCTTTTTGGCAATCGAGCCTGTCGTCATATTCATCTGCAAGGAATGGCTTTTTTCTTTCACAGAAAATGATTCTATAGCTTTTCGAAGAAGAAAAAAGAAAATCACCTATGAAACGGGTTTCTACGGAAGAAAAAAGCAGAAGCCCTTGAGTGAAAGTGTAGAAATGCACAGAGACTCTTGTGCGAATCGGACTTTCCTCAAGAACATTCTGCTTTTTGTTTTGAAAGATAATTTAGTGATCCGAATAGGGACTTCCGCAGGCGATAACAATTACTCGAGATTCATCAACCCGGAATATGAGGCGATTCTTCTTATCGATTCGGACGCTCGCAAAGCCAGAATAGTCACCCGTAAGTTCCCATAAGTGGCGTTTTAACCATTGCGCATCAAATCTTTAAGGAGCTGGTTGATTTTCTTGATTTCCTCCTTGTCCCGTAGAAAACTAGGATATTCTTCCCAAGCATTAGATTGCCATTGCAAGTCGCGCATAAATTAATGCTCAATCGGGTCATGCGAAATTACATTACCCTTCTTCACTTCTTTGATTCTTCTTTTAATTTCTGCCGCTTCTTCTGCCGTAAAACCATTTTCATCACGAAGAGAAAAACTCATACCTTGGTTACGGACAGCTTGCTTTACTAAGGCAAGAGTAGCTGCTGACATCGTTAATCCAAGAGAATCACAGAGCTTACGATATTCTTCCCTGGTTTCCCTATCCATCTTGAAAGTGAAATTCATCATTGTGTTCTTGTTTGCCATAGCCATAACCTCTACCAACAAGATACTACAAAACACGTATAGAATATGTGCCTTTTAGGTGCAAGAGAAATTCCGCTTCCATTAAAAATAGCAACAGGAATCTAAGAGGATTCCCGTTGCTATGGATTGTTTTTATTCCGCTTCTATCCAGAGCGGAGAAGAAAGAAGAACTTCTTCTTTTACTTCTCTATTGGATAAGAGATCTTTTCCTTTGCAGGGTAAGGTATAAGGAAGCTCATGTTTCCTTGAGAGATTGAAGACACCATATTCTACCTTGTTATTCTCAAAGGTGTTCTTTACTAAAAGTACATTATCCGTGGTAGAGATTATCTCCGAATATCGGAGAGAAGTATTCTTCTCTCGGTGTTTCAGAGAGACGAGTTTCTGATAGAAATCATAATAATCTTTATCTAAGACTTCCTGAGGAATCGTTTCTTTTTCAAAGATATCCGGATGATGAACCGCTTTTCTCTCTTCTCCGTTATAGACAAAAGCAGGACCTTTCGTGAAGAAAGAGAAAGCTAACAGAGATCTTGTGAAAGATTCCTCTTTGGAATAGGAAGCGATTCTTTTCCGATCATGGTTTTCAATCGCTCTCGTCACAAGACAATCATAAGGAAGAGAAGCCTCTTCTAAAGAGAAGGCTGCTTCATAAGGAGCTAAAGAATCGCTTCTTCCTTCAAGATAATCCTGTAACCATCCCCAGGATGCATAAGGATAAAAGAGTTCCATACCACTAGCCGCATATTCTCCATTCGAATAACTAGGAATCCCTACGGCTCTTAGATAATTGAGGAACTTCGTATCCACGACTTCTCCTAAGAAGAGACAGTCTTTTCCCAATTCCTCTTTGGCTTTCTTAAAGAACGATGGCGGAATCAAGGAAGTGACATCGAAACGGAAACCGTCGATCCCTAAAGAGACATACTTCTTTAAGACCTTGTCGATGAGATACTCGTCGACACCTTTCACACTATGATTCAGATCGGCTACATCACTCCAATCTTCAATACGGTTAAAGGGTCTCCCGTCTTTCTGATAGAACCAATCCGGATGTTCCTTGACAAGTTTCGAATCTTTCGAAGTATGGTTGAAGACCATATCAAGAATCACTTTCTTCCCTTTTGCATGAAGAAGAGAAGTGAATTCCATTAGATCCTCCTCACTTCCGTTGAGGGGATCGATCTTCTCATAATCCGCAATGCTATAAGGAGAACCGTAGGTTCCTTTTCTACCTTCTTTCCCGATCGGCTGAATCGGCATCAGATAGAAGATATCGCCACCGGTAGAAAGAAGAGTATCCAGGTTCTTGATCAGTCCTTGGATATTTCCTTCTTCGCTGTAGTCTCTTACAAAAATCTGATAGAGGATCTTATCTCTCAGTTCCATTCTTTCTGTTTCCTCCGATGTCAATAAGATAGCAGAAAAAAAGAGAGTCAGAAACAAAAACACTTCCTATAATGGTTCCTTAGTCAAAGAGGAAAAAGACCTTGTTCAAAGCCAGATTCACAGTTCCTTCCTATTACGACGGCTTTGCCTGCAAAGGCAAAGAATGCCGCAACTGCTGCTGTCAGGGTTGGAAAATCACCCTGAATCAGAAAGAATACTTCTCTCTTCATTCTCTTGATGTCCCTGAGGAGATCGGAGAAAAAATAGAAGCCTATGTCGGTATGGAAGAGCATCCTTCCTTAGAAGACTATGGAAGAATCAATCTCACCTATGAAGGAAGATGCCCTTTCCGGAGAAAGAAAGACGGATACTGCGCTTTACAGGTTCTTTTAGGAGAAGAGAAGATCCCTTCCGTCTGCCGCTATTATCCAAGAGCGCCAAGACTCTATCCGGTTCCGGAATGCTCCATCTCCAACTCCTGTGAATGGGTCATCGAAGAACTGATCCATTCCAAAGAGAAACTCACCTTCCATAAGAAAACCCTCTCCTTTGCTTTCGAGGATGACGAGAGAAAAGAATATCCGAAAGACTTTATAAGCAAAAGAAACCACTGCTTATCCTTGATCGGAGATAGGAGATACCCAGTAACGCAAAGACTTACCCATATCGCTACTTATCTCGGAGTGACTCCTTTACCGAGCAAAGAGATTCCTCTTTATCTCTCTTACCTGAAACAAGCTACTCATCATTCCTATAGCCTAGGAGAAGAAGTAAGTAAGATGGATCCGGATAGAGATCCTCTTACAAGAGAAACTCTCCTTTCCAACAAGATTCCTTACTACGAGATAAGAGCCGAAAAGATCTTTGCCAATCATCTTCTTTTTGTCACCTTCCCGTATGTCGACGAAGAAGAGAATTTCTTCAAAGCGGCAAGAGGACTAGAAGTCCTCTATTCCTTCTATGAAGAAATCCTTCTATCCTGCTTACCAAGATATAACCGGGAAAAGTTTGTTGACCTCACCGCTTCTTTCTTCCGACTTGCGGAACACTCGAATCTTTATTCTTTGATTTCTTCTATCACCCCATTGATAGAAAAATAAGTTGTTTCTTTTTTCTTTAGATTTGATTAGAGAAAAAGCCGATAGCTACAGGCTTTTTTAAGAAAATACGGATTTGCACATCGGGTCGGATTGGCCCATCATGAATTATCGTATTAAATAACGGGCAATTACACATTGAGACTGTGGCTATATGAAACAGTGGATGTATTGCTATTAGAATAAATCGGAATGACTTCCCGTTCTGGAAGCTGTGAGAATGAGTTTATCATGGTTAATCATATAGATAAGCAGCCAGTCGGGTTGAATGTGGCATTCACGGAAGCCGATGTAATTTCCGGTTAGTGCGTGGTCTCGGTATTTGGTATCTAAAACCTGTTCTCCCAGAAGCAGATGGAGCACAGTTGTTAATAAGTTCAAGTCTTTTCCCTGTTTCCGAATTCGTTTCAGGTCTTTCTTGAATTGATTGGTAACTTCCAGTTCAAGCATGACCATTATCCTCTCCGAGAACATCTTTGATCATTTTCTCGGCAGAGGAATATTTCTTTGCAGGGATTTTTCCGGCAGAAATCGAACGAGCTTCCTCCATCGCTGCTTCCGTTTCGGCATTATACCGTGGCTGACGCACTTCAAAGGGAAGACCACCTTCCATCAAGGATACATGAAGGAAGATGTTGATGGCATCCGTAACGGACATACCAAACTTACTGTATAGGCTCTCAACCTCAGTCTTGAACTTAGGATCCACTCGAACATTGATGTTTGCAGACTTAGACATAAGAGTCACCTCCCGACTTAATTGTATAGCGAAAGTGAAACAAATGCAATAAAACGTTTTACATTTTACAAATCGCTCAAGACAAATACCGAAAATCGGAGATTCCAATACTATTAGCCAAAGTTTGTTGAGGAGAAGAACATGTGGAATGACTTCTGTAGATAAACCATCCCATTTTGATGCTCACGTCACAAGATTCAGACCGATCCGTATTCTTTTTAAGAAAAAATATTTTCGAAAAATATTGACAGCACTTTTCTTGTGTTGCTATCATTTTGCCGTTCTGGGAAATTTTCCTAGGACTTGGATGAATCCTGCTGATACGTTTTCTGTTATGCACCTCTGCTTCCTCCGCATTATTGGTGGCCCCGAAAAGGGGAGAAAATTTTATGGGTTGGTTCGGGTATATAAACTCCTCTTTCTTCTCTTCATACTTGCAACTTGTAAGACAAATCAATAGAGCAGTGAAAGTAAGTCCATGACAACATAGACTAAATCCAAGTCTCTTTCTTTTTCGCAAACTTGTTTTACATTTCTGCAAGGCCTTTACGGGTCTTTTTTTAGTGTTCCATGTGCGAAAAAGAAAGGAGAACAACATGGCTAAAGTAGTGATTATCGGGACGGGAGCCGTGGCGAAAGTCGGGGCGGTCAAATGTGCGGAGCATCCGGAGATCTTCTCTACCATTATCATCGCTTCGCATCATCTTCCGAAATGCGAAGCTTTGGTAAAAGAAGTCCAGCCGAAAACCAGTGCCGAGATGATCCCCTATGAAGTCGATGCCGGTAACTTAGAAGAGATGAAGACACTTCTCTCGAAATATCATCCGGATCTTGTTCTTCATCTTGGGCTTCCTTATCACAACCTCACCATCATGGAAGCCTGTGTTCAGGAAAAAGTCCACTATATCGATACCGCTGCCGCAGAACCGGAAGATGTCAACGAACCGGAATTTAGGAAATACTACGAAAAACGTTGCAAAGAGAAAGGCTTCTACGCTTACTTCGATTATCCTTTCCAGTGGGCTTATAAAAAACGTTTCGAAGAAGCAGGAGTAACGGCAATTTTAGGCTGTGGCTTTGATCCCGGTGCCACCCAAGCTTATGTCGCCTATGCCAAGAAACATGAATTCGATACCATCGATACCATCGATATCTTAGACTGTAACGGCGGCAGTAACGGCTATCCTTTCGCCACCAATTTCAACCCCGAGATCAACCTGAGAGAAGTATCCTCTCCTGCTGCCTATTGGGAGAACCACACGTTCCATAGAGTCGAACCGATGACCATCCAAAGAGAATACGATTTCGATGGCGTCGGAAAGAAAGACATCTATCTTCTCTACCATGAAGAGATGGAATCCTTAGGAAAGAACTACCCCGAAATCAAGAGAATGCGTTTCTGGATGACTTTCTCAAAGTCTTATCTTGACCATATGCGCTGCTTAGAAGATGTCGGACTGCTTTCTCCCAAAGCCATCGACTACGAAGGCCATAAGATCGTTCCGATCCAGTTCCTCAAAGCTCTTTTACCCGATCCGGCTACCTTAGGAAGCAAGACCGTCGGGAAAACCAATATCGGCTGTATCTTCACCGGAAAAAAAGACGGCAAAGAGAAGCACTACTATATCTACAATATCTCCGACCATCAGGAAGCCTATAAAGAAACCGGTACCCAGGGTGTTTCCTATACCGCCGGTGTTCCGGCTGTCTGCGGAGCCATGATGCTTTTAACCAAGAAGTGGAATAAACCCGGTGTCTACAATGTCGAAGAGATGGACCCCGATTCCTTCATCGATTCCATGAACCATAACGGCTTACCGATCAAGGAATCCTATACTCCGGAGATGGTGGAATGAAAGACCTCACTCCTCCTTTCCGCTCTTTAAAAGGAAAAGACCCCTTTGCTCTTTTTAAGAACGTCGAGACTCCTTCCTTTATCCTCGATGAGAAAGCCTTGGAGTATGACGGAAAGATTCTAAAAGACGTCGAAGAGAAATCCGGTGCCAGAATCCTCTTAGCCCAGAAAGCTTTCTCTAACTACGATCTCTATCCTCTTCTATCGAACTATGTCTATGGAACCGAAGCTTCGGGACTTTACGAAGCAAGGTTAGGAAAAGAAGAGATGCCGGATAAAGAAGTCCATGTCTTCTCGGCTGCTTATCGGGAAGAAGAATTTGAGGAAATACTCAAGGTTGCCGATCACATCGTCTTCAATTCGATTTCACAGCTGAAAAAATACGGAGAGAAAGCAAAAGGAAAAGGAAAATCCATAGGGTTAAGAGTTAACCCCGAATTTTCTACGCAGGTCGGACACGATATCTATAACCCCTGTGCTCCAGGCTCTCGATTAGGGGTAACGGAGAAGAATTTCGTAGAAGGGATGACTCCGGAACTTCTTTCTCTTTTAGACGGCCTTCATTTCCATACCCTCTGCCAACAGAACTCGGATGATTTAGAAAAGACTTTTGATGTCGTAGAGAAGAAATTCTCCCCCTATTTCTCCTCTTTGAAATGGATCAACTTCGGAGGAGGACACCATATCACAAGAGACGATTATGATCGGGAAAGACTGATCTCCTTAGTCAAAAGAGTAAGAAACACCTATGGTTTAGAAGTCTATCTCGAACCGGGGGAAGCGGTGGTTCTGAATGCCGGTTATCTCCTTACCAAAGTCTTAGATACCTTCGATAATGGAAATACCCATATCGCCATACTGGATACCTCCGCTGCCTGCCATATGCCGGATGTTTTAGAGATGCCGTATCGTCCTCCTCTTTACGGAGCGGATCTAGAGGGGAATGAAGTTACAATCCATTTAGGTTCTCAGACCTGTTTAAGCGGAGATGTGATCGGGGATTACCGGTTTAAAGAGCCTTTGAAAGAAGGAGACTATCTTCTTTTGGGGGACATGGCTCTTTACACCACCTGTAAAACCAATACTTTCAACGGGATGCCTTTACCGAGTCTTTATCTTCTCCATAAGGATGATACGTTAGAGAAACTGGCTTCTTTCGGCTATGAGGATTTTAAATACCGTTTAGGCCGAAGCAAAAAGGAATAAAAAAGAAAATGAAATCTTATCGTTTTGCGATTGTCGGTGCGACAGGTCTTGTCGGCCGGACCTTTTTGAAGGTGCTGGAAGAAGAGAAAATAAACGTAAGGGAAATCCGTCTTTTTGCCAGTCCGAAAAGCAAAGGAAAGAAGCTTCTTTTCCACGGAAAAGAAGTCGAAGTAGATATTCTTCAAAAAGGTTGCTTTCAAGGCTGTGACTTCGCTTTATTCTCTGCCGGTGCTTCGGTAAGTAAAGAATGGGCTCCTGTTGCTGCAAAAGAAGGAGCTCTTGTTGTCGATAACTCCTCTCAGTGGAGAATGGATTCAAACTGTGCTTTGATTGTTCCGGAAATCAATATCGAAGACTATAAAAATGCTTCTAGAATCATTGCTAACCCCAACTGCTCTACCATTCAGTCCGTTCTTCCTTTGAAACCTCTGGAGGATGCTTTCTCTTTAACAAGAGTCACCTACACCACTTTCCAGGCGGTCTCCGGTTCCGGAGAAAAAGGAATCGACGATTATCACCGTTGCTTAGAAGGAAAAGAACCTCAGTTCTATCCTTATAACATCGCGAAAACCTGTATCCCGGAGATCGATATTCCTATGGAAGAGGGTTACACCAAAGAAGAGATAAAGATGGTGAATGAAACAAGAAAGATTCTTCATCATCCTTCTTTGAAGGTTTCCGCTACCTGTGTAAGAGTACCGGTAGAAGTAGGACATGGGGTATCGATACAGGCAGAGTTTTTAAAACCTTTTACGATTGAGAAAGTAAAAGAACTCCTTTCTTCTTTTGAAGGAATCAAAGTTGTCGATGATCTTCCTCATCATATCTATCCGGTATCTACCTTAGCCTTAGATAACAATTACGTCTATGTCGGAAGAATTAGGAAAGATCTAGCACGGGAGAACTCTCTTCTTTTCTACTGTGTCGCTAATAACGTAAGAAAAGGAGCTGCTGCAAACGCGGTACAGATTGTAGAGAAGATTATTCATGAGGAGGAGGCTCACAATGTATAAAGTAGCCAAATTCGGCGGTTCCTCCTTAGCCAATGCCGAACAGTGGAAGAAAGTCAAAGCCATCATCGATAGCGATGAGGATCGGCATATCGTGGTCGTCTCTGCGGTCGGAAAATCCAACCCCAAAGACCATAAAGTCACCGATCTCCTCTACCTCATCTATCAGCATCATAAATACCATATCGAAGCCGATGATCTCTTCAAGGAAGTTGAGGAAAAATACCTCTCCATCAAAAGAGAACTCGGACTCAAGGTCGATATCGAATCCGATTTTGCCGAGATCAAAGAAAGACTCGAAAAGAACCAGATCTCCGAAGAAGAATTGGTCTCAAGAGGCGAATACTTCTCGGCCAAGATGATGGCGGATTACCTGGGTTTTGATTTTGTCGATGCCAAAGAACTCATCAACTTCGATTACGAAGGACAGGTTGTCGAAGAAGAGACGATCGACTGCACTGAAAGAGCGGTATCGGTCCACGATTATTTCGTGGTTCCCGGTTTCTATGGTTCCTATCCGAACTATAAGATCTGTCTGTTTTCCAGAGGCGGAAGCGATGTCACCGGTTCCTATATGGCAAAAGGAGCCAAAGCCGATCTCTACGAGAATTTCACCGATGTTCCTGGTTTCTATATGGCAGATCCAAGAATCCTAAAGAGTCCTCGCCATATCTCTCAGATCTCTTACGATGAACTGAGAGAACTCAGCGATATGGGAGCCTGTGTTCTTCATGAAGAGACCGTTCTTCCTCTTTTAGAAGAAGATATTCCGATCCTTGTTCTTTCGACCGATCATCCGGAACTCGAAGGAACCTGGGTAAAGAAACAGGTAACAGGTAGAAAACATCTGGTTACCGGAATCTCCGGAAAGAAAGGATTTTTGGCTCTTACGTTCCAGAAAAAGAGATCGGTCGGAAAACTCGATATTCTTTTAGAAGTACTCTCTGTCTTCAATCAGTATCATGTTCCGGTAGAACATCTCCCTACTTCGATTGATACTTTCTCTGTCGTCGTCGAGAAGAGCAACATCGAAGAAAAATACTATGACATCATCGCGGACTTAAAGAAGAACCCCGGTATCCTCAGTATCAACGAAGACGAAGACTTAGCTTTGATAGCAGTCGTAGGAAGTAACCTTGTCCATCGGATAGGGGCAAGCGGAGAAATATTATCCGTCTTCGGAAAAGAAGGAATCAATATCAAATTCCTCGATCAGGGATTAGAAGAATACCAGATACTGGCAGGAGTCTCCGAGAAGGATTTTGAAGCTTCCATCCAAGCTCTCTATACCCGTTTTGCCCATGAGAAGATAACGGCAGAAGCGTAAAGAAAAAGAGACTATCGAAAGAAAGGAGAAGTTACTTCTTTGGTTACGAAGCAACGGCGTTCTTACTTGAAAACGAAAAGGCAGGCCGCAAGACCTGCCTCTTTAGATTCTAGATAATATTACGGAAGCTCTTCGATGAAGTACGCTACCCCGGCAAGAGCGAAGACGATACCGCCGAAGATGAAGTAGCTTTCGGAAGTGAGGAAGAAAGCGAAGAGCAGGAAACTGACAAAGGTGAGAACCATACCGAAGTAATAAAGAACCGGGAATCGGTTACCGGTCGCTTTATGAAGAATCGTCTCTAAGAGAATCAGGATCGCTCCGATACCGAAGAAAGCGAGCACCGGCCAGGAGATAGAGAAAGCGATGATACCGGATTCTCCATCGATCCTCAGATAACTGAAGACATAGAGTGTCCAGAAGACAACACCTAAGAGAGAGACGATCAGAGATAAGAGTGGTCTTATTTTATTGCGGTCCTGTTTTCTTGTGAGGATCGTAAAGAGCAATACCGCAATTCCACCTACTGCCATCGGAATGGAACAAAGCAAAGACCAATAATATTTCTCTGCTCCGAAATAACAGGCAGCGAAGATATCGTAGCCGGAAGCAACAAGAATAAGACCGGTAAAAATATAACGGAAAACAAGACTCCGTTTATTTTTACTTAGTTCTTCGGGTTCGATTTCTTCCATTTTGTCCTGCTTTGCTTCCTTTTGGATTCTTGTATTAGATTCATTAATCAAATTTTAGTTAGTAACTATCCGCTTTGTCAAGCATTATCAAAAAGGAATCTCTCTTTTAAGAGAAAACTATCCATAAATTCTAATTTCTCTAAAAATTGAAGACGGCTGAAAGAATAAGGAAAGATCATTTTCTCTTTCTTTCTCTGGAAATTTTCTTTCCCGTTGGAAAAAATCCCCTCTCCCAGGGAATATCTATAGTGAAAAGGGAGTGTTTTTATGTACCAAGAAAGTTCAAACAGCGAATTGAAGGCCACCCTCATTGAGGAAGTGAAGCAGGAGATTGTCGCCTTTCTCAATAGTGATGGTGGCACAATTTATATTGGTGTGAACGATGACGGAAGTCTCGCACCAAAGCTTTCCGAAAAGGCAAAAGACGAAGAGGATCTCAAGGTTTCCAATTGGATTCAGGAGGCGTTTTTCCCTAGCCCCGCCCATTACATAAAGCATTTCTTCAATGAGGACGGAGTACTTGTGATTGTCATTGAGAAAGGAGCGCAAAAGCCTTATTTCATACGTGACAAAGGACCAAAGCCGAGCGGTGTCTGGAAAAGAGAGGGACGGAGCAAGAGAAAAGCGACGGAGCAAGAAATCCTGGACATGATTCTCGAGTCTAGAAAATACAGCTTTGAAAAAGACATATCTGAGAACCAAGAGCTGACTTTCCACTACCTTTTTGAACGTCTGGAAAACTTGAAGATTCCCCATGAGAAGAGGAATCAGGTTTCTTTGGGACTGATTTCAAATAATGACAGATACACCAATCTTGCTTTGATTCTGTCTGATCAATCCCCTATCGTGGTCAAGTTTGCAAAATACGATGCGCAGATGAATTTCTTAGCAAAAGCAGAATACAAAGGGTCCATCCTAAAAAGTTTGGAAAATGTGCTTGATCGAGTAAAAAGCTTTGACGATGTCGTTGCCACTATCGATAACCGTTCGCTTCGACGAATCGAACGGGAGTCCTACCCTTTCATCGCCTTGAGAGAAGGAGTTCTGAATGCCTTTGCCCATGCAGATTATCTGATTCGTTCAAACATCAAGATTGAGTTTTTCCCTGACCGGCTAAAGATCACAAACCCTGGGGGTATTTTCGATGCTTCCTTAGAAGATATTATGAACGGGGTTCAGACATATCGGAATCCGATGTTAGTGAATCTTCTCAGCAAAATCGGTTACCTTGAGAATTTCGGCACAGGTATACCAAGAATACAAAAGGCTTACGAGTCTAGCAAAAGGAAGCCAGAGTTCAATCCTACGGAAAATTTTTTCACCTTGTCGTTACCAAACTTAAATTTTGACCATGACCAAGTAAATGACCAAGTGACTGACCAAATAACTGACCAAATAACTGAACCGATAAGCGATTTTGATTTAGCCGTTCTGCGATTTATCCGTGCTAATCCAGGAGAACACGCCACAACCATCGCAAAAGGAATCTTGCGAGATTATCCGACAGCAACAATAGATAAAGTGAAAAACTCCCTTAAAAGAAAGCTTCGTAATTATGTTGAATTCGACGGGGCGAATAAAAACGGCGGATATCGCGAGAAAAAGCAAAAGGAAATCAAGTAGACAAAGAGCCACAGATAAAAACAGGGAGAAATTTTCAGTGCTTTTTCCTATTAAATACGGGAGTTCTAGTGTGTCAAAGAGAGGTTTCCGAAAGAAACCGAAGAAGAGCTGAAACTCAGTTTTACTATGTAAATTCCGTTATCGTGGAAAGAAGATAGACAGTTACCTCTATCAACTCTGTATGGATCTACAGAAAATACAGAGAGGAAAAGGAGAAAAGCTGGAAACGAAGATCCTACGGACCGTAGTAAGATATTTAAAGGAGGGAGGCAAGAAAAACATTATGAAAGACTATGACAGAGTGATGTTATCTCAACGCCAAAAGGGAAAAGTGGAGGGAAAAAACGAGGAAAGAGAAGAAGTCGTTCTCACCATGTGCAAAGATCCTAGCTTCACCGATGCTCAGATTGACAAAATCGGAAAGATTCCTGTCTCCCAGGTTCTAGCTCTTCGAAAAAGACTTGCCGAAGCGAAGCAGAACTGATCTTTCTAGAACGGAACATAGCCTTCGGTGGATTTTTTTCCTCTGGAGGTTTTTTCATTCCTGCTTTTTTCCTTTTTGGTTTCTATAGGATGCCAAGAGAATTTTGTGGCAAGAACAGAATACTAGGAGGCTACCCTAATAATATCTGGACCTTTATCCGATAAATTATCCATTAAATTGTCCATTAACTGAACTGACCCGATAACTGACCCGATAAATGACCCGATAAATGACCCGATAAATGACCCAGTAACTGACCAAATAAATGACCGCTTAAACGATTCCGATTTTTGCGATTCTTCCTTCCCACTTTTAAAGCGACCATCTCATGATACCGGGGAGTTTTTCTTTTCTTCTTTTCCTTGATCCATAAAGGAACAACCTCTTTTTAGAGTAGGTAGCCTTATTCTAGAAAAGGGAAGTTCTCAAAAGAATCTTCTACAGGAAAAAGTCTATGAAAGAATCCTAAAGTCGTACCAAAGGTTATTCTTAAATCTTCTCTTCTTTCGGTTTCCCTTGTCCGATTTCCTTTAAGTAGGATCGACCTAATATGGAAGAGAGACGGGCTTTGGAACAGGCAACGTCAATCGGAGAGTCTTTCTTTAAATAGTAGACACCGACTCGGAAGGTCTGTTTCTCTTTGGTTAGGAGTTCCACTTCATCGATCAGAGGATTGATGGTTTTAAGGAAGGTCTTTTCTTCTATGAAGGCATAGAAATGGCTTCCCGAGGAATGACAGAGCAAAGCGTTAGGATAAACGGCCTCTAAGGAAGAAGCGACATTCTTTAAGAGCGCTTCTCCTTTCTCTTTTCCGTTTTCGTCGATGTAATCGGCATAATCGGAAAGAGAATAGAAGACGATCAGCGGTTTCTTTTCTTCTTCAAAGGAAGTATGAAGCATCTCCGCGACCTTTTCCCGGAAGTAGATCGGAGTCAATAATTTTGTTACCGGATCTACTAAGGCTTTATCGGTAGGATGGGTGAACGTATTGAGAACACCGGTGCGCTTCTTGTCAGGATCATAAGGAGCACCGGCATAACCGTTTCTTCCTTTATCCTTCGCTTCATAAAGATAAGAATCGGCTTGGGAATTCATCTTCTCAAACGAAGCGGGATCCTTGGCTATGCCAAAGACATACCCGCAGGAGAAAGTGATATCGACTTTATGTTCTCCGTCTTGGAATGCGATTCCATCGTTAAAAAGAGCATTCAGTCTCTTCTTTATTTCTTCTTCGCTCTTCAGTTCCGGAGTAGCAATCAAAAACTCATCGCCACCATAGGAATAAGCATGACTCTCTCCGAAATAACTCTTCAGCTTCTCTCCCATCTGCTCGAGGACTTTATCTCCTAAAGGATGTCCGTAGATATCGTTGAAGGATTTGAAATGGTCGATATCAAACATCAAGACGGCAACAGGACGGTTGAGATAAGAAGGGGTATCTTCCAGTAAGGCGGTACGATTGAGAAGAGCGGACACCTGATGGATTCTGGCAACCTGCTTTGTTCTTTCGAAACTCTCGATCCCCAGAATATTGAGATAAGCCATCAGATACTGAAGGATATAGGAAGCCGAGAGGAATTCCAACTGATGAGCCATATCGATGACGAAGATGCTGTAATACGTTCTATCCCCCGGTAAACCCATACCATAGAAATCACAGAAAGAAAAAGCGGTAGCAAAAACAAAAAGAAACAGGAATTTCCTCCAAGGGACATCCACTAAGAAGATCGGATAGACGATCGAAACCAATAAGAAAGAGAAACTCTCTCTGTCCGGAGAAAGATAGTAAGTGCCGGAGAGAATCGTCGTGACGAAATTGATAGCCACAAAAAGATACCCGATCCAAAGATAATGCTTCGCTGGAATCCTGTTCTTGAAAGGAGGATAAAGGCAGAGCGCAAGAAGCGTCAGTCCGAGCTGAGAACCGGAAAGAATCCATTTTGCCACCGAGTTTTCTCTTCCCGGAATCCAGATACGGGAAACGAGAATAGCGCTATTGAGCACTAACGCCGTCAGAAGCAAAAGAAAATAATCACGTTTATTGGCTTCCGCTACCTGTTCCCGATAACGGGGAATCAAAACAAACTGCGAGCGAGTCTTGAATAAGGAAACGATCTTATGCCATACCGAAGATTTCTCAGCCATTGCCTGTTTCGGACCTTCCTAGTTCTCTTTTCAGAAACGATGAAAAAAGGGAGATATTCAATAAGAACTTATGTTTTTATTGTATCAATAGAAAAGAAGGTTGCAAGTTACAAGGGCGAACAAAGTCCGAAACGCGTCAGTTTTTCGCATCCAAAAGCTTTTTTCCAGGTGACAATACTAGTCAATTGACATCTTGTATACGTTACTTGTTTTATCAGGCAACAAAATCAAACGTTGTATTCAACGTAGAGATAAGAGAGTTATATTCCGTCTCACTGAGAAGACTCATACCCGAAACAGCAGTAGAAACGGCTCCGTCTCCGGTATTTCCATACTCGGAGAAAGAAGCATCCGTCGGTTTATTTCCGGACATGCTTTCATAACGGGCGTTCTTCTTATCACTGGTATCTCCATACGCTTTCTTGGAGACGACATTGCTCATCGAGCAGTTGAGATAATGGACGATGGCACTCTTTGCCCAAGGTCTTGCTAAAGAGACCGTACCTTCGACAACACTTTCTTCTCCCTGAATCGTGCAGGAATCAAAGACAAAACCGACGGTAGTCGAAGATCCGCCTTTCGGAGCACAGACATAACCGCCGTTGGTATCGCTGTTACGATAAAGCGAAGTAAGTGTGCAACGTCTTAAAAGAATATCGGCATCCTCTCCGAAAACATAATCCGTCATACCTTCAATTTTGCAATCGAGATAGGCCTGATGATGAAGCCTTGCATAAAGGGTATCCTGATAACCTTTGAAGGAGCAGTTCTTGAAAAGAGACTTATCGGCTTCACAGAGAAGAGCAACGGCCTGCTTGTTGCTATCTTTGCTTCTGTTATATTCCGCCATCGAAGCGAATTTGCTGTTGGAGAAAACAATGTTCTCGGCATGGAAAGCATCGGCAGACTCCTTGACGGAGACAGAAGCCGAACCATAAGTAGAGAACGGATTTCCTAACGCATCCTTGCTATCGGCATCATAAGCGGCTTTCAAAGTGACCGAAGGTGTTCCGTCCTCTCCTTTTTCACCGTTCAGAGTGAGATTCCTGATTTCGATATAGACCTTCTCTTCATAGGTACCGGCTTTGATTGCAATCTTCTTTTTATCGTCATCACTGGTAGCCGTCTTTAAGAAGTCATGGGCTTTCTGTAACGAGGAGAAAGTAAGAACGTTATTCGAAAGGGTTCCTTCCTCAGTAATCGAAGAATCCACCGCAACAACATAGACTCCATCGCTATCGGCAGTAAGGAAAGAAGAATCTAAGACAGTAATCGAGATCTTATCTTCATAAGTCTTGCTATCGTTGATGAAGGAAATTCCGACATCCTTCTTTCCTGCTTCGGAAGTGGTAGGAAACGTAATCGTCGCTTTCGAAGTGACATTCACTTCGACGCCATCGTCACGGGTAGCTTTGATAACGATAGCGGTCTTATCTAACGTATCGTTCTTCTTATAGACGGTCGGGAAACGGGAAACCGTCTTTGAACCCGTGCCGTTCTGAAGGACTTCATAGTAAGCTTTGATGCTCTTTACCGCATGGACTTTGACATCGAAAGACTGCTCTGGATAGTTCTTATACTTCACCTTGATCGGATAGGTTCCGGCTTTCGTTTTATCAAAAGCCGAAGTATCGACTGTATAGTCTTTGCTCTCGAGTTCTAAGGTGGCTCCGGAAGAATAGGTGGCATTGACTCTTAAACCGGTGAGAGAGATATCTTCTCCGATCAGAGTATCGGTATCTAATGCCGAAGTATCCAAAGCAAAACCGGTCTCTTCTCCTAATTCGACTTTCTGGGTGAAATCGAAGTAGTAGAAATTGATACCATTGACCTTCGAATAGAGGTAATAGGTACTTGCCTCCGGAATCTCATAGGTATAGAAATCCGGCGTAGAGGAACTGGCGGTAGAGACGCCTTTCGGAGAAGTATAAAGTTCCGTTCCGTCTCCCTTGCTGATGGTATAGGTACGGGAAGTATCGCTTCCGTTAGCTCCTAGACAGGCAAAACGGAAAGTACCTTTGCCGGTCGTCGTAATCTTTAACGACTTCTGATTGAGATGATCGCTATCGCTCTTGCCGTTGAACTTGAATCTACCTCCGGAAGCAAGGTCGATTCCATCGACAGAAACGGTCTTACCGCTAGCAAAATCGATGGTTACTCCGCTGGATAGCGTGAAGACGGAATTCAATTGATAACCATCACTACCGACAGAGACAGTACCTTGGGAAGAATCTAAGAGAGCAGGATAGGCTTTATAGACTAAGGTGACTTCTTTATCCTTCGTCTCCGTAGAAGCAGAAATCGGAGAAGAAGAGGAAGAAGGTGGTAAAGGTTCACTAGAGACAGAGGGAGTTGAATTGGAAGGTTGAAGAGGAGAAGAGGAAGAAGTTTCCCCAGGCTGACAGGAGACTAAGAAAAGCAACGAAAGCAGAGACAGAAGGCCGATCTTTTGTTTCATAAAAATACCCCTTTTGTATTCTTGGATATCAGTATACCCCAGAAAGCCCTCACTTTCTTAGGCTGTCAGAACAAACTTGTATACAAGAACTTTGGAAAGAATTATCTACAAAATTAGAAGTTGGTTCTTACTTTAATATTAAGAATAATAATGGTTCTTCACATATAAACTCTTTACGACATTACTTTCAATCTTTTCAATAACTCCCTTTTTCACCTTCAAAATCTCCTTTCTGATCTTCGGAAATCCTCTACAATAATAGCCGTAATTTCTAAGGGGTTTCATCGCTATGGATAAACGTGCACTATTCTTTTCTCTGCTTTGCTTCTCTTTGATTTCCTGTACGAGTAAAAAGGATTCTTCCTCTTCTCTACCTGCTAGTGACAATAAAGAATCCTCGGTTTCTTCTTCGGAACCGGATAAAGTTTCTTCTTCGGAAAAAGAGAACACTTCCCGTGTCTCTTCTTCCTCTCCGATTTCGGATTCTTCCTCTTCTTCTCTTCCTACTTCGGAAGATGGTGTTACCTTTGAAGGAAAAGAAGAACAGATTGCTCTTTCTTGGTCTAAGGAAGAAGGAGTCACTTATGAAGTTTCCTATAAAGAATCTTCGGCTTCTTCCTATACTTTCTTAGATACGGAAGCAATTCAGGAAGAAGGAGCAAGGATCCTTGGACTAAAGAACGGAACCTATGAAGTAAAGGTAATAAGAAAGAAAAACGGAACCGAAGAAAAGAACATTGCCAAAGAAGTAGAAGTCTCTTCCTTGGATCGTTCCGGTTATGCTTTCTTTAAAAGGAACGAAGGAGTCGGTGCCTATAACTTAGATGGTACCTTGAAAGAAGAAGCCATTGTTCTTTATGTCACCGAAGAAAACAAGAACACGATTTCCTATGGCTCCTATAAAGGACTTGTTCCGATTATCCAGGCTTCCAAGAAACTGAAGAAACCTCTTGATATCCGTCTTACTTCTTCGATACAGACGAATCAATTCAAAGCGAAGAACTCTTCCTCTTATTCGACTTCCCATACGGTTTATGACTATGGAGGAGAAGCTTACTTCACCAACGAAAAAGAATCGACCTATACCGAACTTGACGGATTAACCAGCTGGGTCAAAGGCCCATCTTCTTTGAATATCCAAGGAAACGGCTATACCTACAAAGGAGTCTCTAAAGCTTCCGATACCGATTCCTATTTCAATATGGCCGATATCGATAGTGCCAAAGATGTCACGATCGAAGGGGTCGGAAAAGGAATACAGATCCATAACTGGGGCTTCACCTGGAAGAAATGCTCTTCGATTGAAGTAAGAAACCTCACCTTCGCCGATTATCCGGAAGATGCCTGTTCCTTCCAAGGAGGAAGCAATACGGACATGGATTACTCCTATTACTTCGTCCACCACTGCACCTTCGAAAAAGGAAAGAACAACTGGGACTGCACCGAAGAACAGGATAAACACGATGGCGATGGAGCGATGGATCTGAAGTATCTTTCCGGATTCACGGCATCCTATAACCATTACCATAACGACCATAAGACGGGTCTTATCGGAGGAAGCGATAGCGCCTACACGAAAAACGTCACCTTCCACCATAACTACTATCAGTCCTGCTCTTCCCGACTTCCCTTAGGAAGAAGAGTCAATCTCCATGCCTACAATAACTACTATCTTTCCTGTGGAACCTGTCAGGATATGAGAGCTTCTTCTTATACCTTATCCGAAAAGAATCTCTTTGAATCCTGCTCCTATCCGCAGAAAGTATCTTCCGGAGCCGTCATCAAATCCGTAGGAGATTCCTTTGTCTCCTGTAAGAAAGCAAGTCAGGCTACTACTTCTACAAGAGAAGAGAAACTCACCAATACCTGTAAACCGGATGGAACAAGCGACTACTCTTCCTTTGATACCGATGCTTCTCTTTTCTATTACGATAACGTCAACAAAAAGAGTGACGTAACGCTCTTAGAAGAACCTTCGTCCCTAAAAACAACTCTTCCTAAGAAAACCGGAGCGGAAGAATAGAAAAGATTTCTTTCTTCCGTTATAGGAAAAAGCCCGATAGGCAACAAAACACCAAAGAAAAGGAAGAAAAAGAACAAAGGCCAAAACAAAAAGAACGATTGCCCAGACAAGATGAGCGACATAGGTGCCTTCCGTAGCCGTGAAATAGACAAGCAGTCCTAACCCTAGACTTCCTAGCGTACCGGCTAGAAATCCTAAGAGCATTCCTTTCGGTACCCAGTTCTTATAATTCGGTTTCATGAGTTCTCTTCTTTCTCTTTTAGGCAAGTACGACTTCCAAAACCATCATCAGAGAAAAACCGATGAGGAAGCTCCACATCGCAAAATGGGTGCAGCCGTCTTCCCTTGCTTCCGGAAGAACCTCATCGAGAGTGACATAGATCATGGCACCGGCCGCAAAAGAAAGAAGCCAAGGGGTGATCACTTCTAACTGTGCGAGGAAGAGAGCGGCTACTCCAAAAAGAGGTTCTACCGCTCCCGATCCGGTTCCGAATAAGAAAGCCTTGTTCTTTTTCATCCCATCGGAGAACATCGGGATAGAAACGGCTGCTCCTTCCGGTACATTCTGTATCGCAATACCGAGAGCAAGAGAAAAAGCCGAGTAGCATAAAGCGGCAACACCCGTTTCTCCTATATGACTTAAGGCTAAACCGCAGGCAAAACCGATAGCCAATCCTTCCGGGATGTTATGAAGAGTGACCGCTAAGAAGAAACGGAAGTTCTTTGATAAAGCGACATTCTTCGGACCTTCTTCGACATTCTGAAGTTTATGGAAATGAGGGATGATCTTATCTAGACCATAAAGCAAGAAAGCACCGAGAAGAAAACCGACTAATGGGGGAAGAAAAGAAAAAGAAGCATAAACCGTAGAAGACTTGCTCTCTTCGATCGATGGCATCAATAGACCGAAGAAAGAAGCGGATATCATGATGCCACCGGCAAAACCTAGAATCAGTGCTTTCATCCTCGGACTTAAGGATTTCCGGAAAAAGAAGACGAAAGACGAACCTAGAGCCGTTGCGAAAAAGATCATCGAAAGAGAGATCAGAGATATAAAAGCAGGGTTATCCATGCGTGGTTCCATAAGAGGTTCCTCCTCGGGATATTATAGTTAGACGAATCTAACTACGCAATCGGGATACACCTGAGAAAAGGAGACAATGTTCTTGCTTCCCCGATTATTAACTCGACACATTTCGGAAAAAGTGGTGTTCTTTCTACTTTTTTGAAAACCTACACTAAGGCTGCTCAAGAAAAGAAAGGAGGAACACAAAAGGACTTTTCAAGAACAGATCAAGGATCGTTTAGAGACGGGATTCGGACACTGGAATCACGGGTATGAAGAATGGCTTGAATGGAACAAGACTCTCTATGAACCGGATGCCTATTACAACATCCCGATTCACGGAAAACAGACCCGCCTCACTCTCAAGCAGTATCAGGATATCTGCAAGGTCATGATGGATAACTTCGTGATCGATCTTCAGGGATTCGATAAGATGCTGATCCAGAAGGACTGGGCAGCTATCCGCTACACCGTCAAAGTCACTAACAGGAAAACCGGCGAATACTTCCTTCAGAAGACGATGGAATTCGTCCATTTCAAAGATAACGGCGGCACAATCGGTGCAAGAGTCATCGAAGGCTGGGCTTTATCCGATCAGACACTGGCTTAACTAAGCAAAATATCTTCTTACCGGCTTCCTTCTTCCTAGGGAGGCCGGTATTTTTATTGAAACGAAAAAGGTGCAAGTAATGTGAACGGAAAACGTATTAAAAGGTGCAATTAATGAAGTTGAGTGACAACTTTTGTCGCTATGCTTTCAACAGGTCTTCACAGATTCCTGCTGAGATTTCATCGATATCGTTGATGGTGCTGATGTCGTTATTCCAACGGTCTAACCCGTAGCTTCCGAAGATGTAGTAATCCAATGCCGAAAGCAGAGTCGTCGTTCCATAGAAGGTATCGGTGTTGTTCTCTTTAGAAGTATCTTCTACGACTTTATTCGCTGACGTTTTCTTATATCCGGCTTTGCTCATCCAGGTATCAACTAGAGAGCTCTTTTCTTCTGCGGTGAGAGAAGTATTGTTAGCTCCTTCTTCTAAAGTAGCATAAGCTTTCAAAGCTTCTTCTTTTGTCGATTTCATCGAAGTAGAACGGACGGAATCATACGTAGATAAAAGAGTCGTAGAAGCCTCTTTCTGGAAAGCAGAAACCAAAGCTCCTTCTGAAAAAACATTCGATGTATATCCACTTAAAAGGGATTCTAAGAAGGTGGAGTAATTCTCTTCGGTAAGTAAGGGAGCAAGCGAAGAGAACTTCTCTTTTTCACTTCCGCTTCCGTTTAAAACCGAAAGGATGGCTTTTTCGATGAATTCGATTTGTTTCTTCTGAAGCGAAGCAATAGAGACTTCTTCGATGCTTGTTAAATCTGCAAAATTATCTAACTCTTCTTTATAAGGAGAAAGAAGGATTCCTTCGTATTTCCCTTCTTTGCTTCCGAAGGCATTTTCACTTGGAAGATAGGAAGCAAAACTGAGAGAAGAGGACGAAGAAAGTAAGTCCCGGATCTCTTTTACACAGCTTAGATATTCTTCATAAGTCGTCGAAGATTCTCCTTCTAGTTTCTTTGCTTCCGCAAGGAGTTCTTTTGCTTTGGAAGTCAAAGAGTCGATATCTTTCTTCTCTAACGAAGAGACTTCGTCATAGAAAGTTTTTCCTTCCTTATCTTCTTCCAAGGCTTTCTCCCAGTTCTTATAGGAAACTAAAGAAGTAGAAGAGGAAGCTAAGATCTTTTTCGCATCGTCTAAAGAGAAAGCTTCTCCTTCTTCCAAAGAGCTCTTCTTGGTTTGGTAATCTTCGATTGCTTTACTAAGAACTTCTCTTCCTTTCTGATAAAGAGCAGGAATCTTCTCTTTATCGACATAGGAAGTAAGAAGAAACTTCGCATCGTCACTTAAGGAATCATAAGAAGCAACGGCATTATCCAAGGCTTCTTTTTCCGAAAGAGAAATATCCAAGAATCCGTTATAGGTATCTCCATCGTATAAAGCGACATCCTTCTCGATCGGAGAAAGGAAAGAATAGGCTTCTTTACTGACTTTACTAAAACGGGAATTCTTCTCTTTTGCAGCATTTAAGGTAGCAGCACTATCCTCAACCGGATCTTCCGGAAGAGAGAAATTGATATGGATATACTGCTCACTTCCGGCTAAGGAGAACTCGGTATCGAAAGCGAATTCACCGAAATAGGAACCGGTCTCATCTTCGAAAGTAGTGAAGTGGATGGCAAAGGAAGTGAAACTCAGATTCAATAGAGAAATGTAGGTATTGAGAATCGGATAATTTTCTACCAATGTATTCTGAATCAGGTTGCTGATTGAAAGAAGAGTCTCCTGATCTAAAGAATAAGTCAGATGCTGATACGTCTTATCGCCCTTTACTTCAGAACTTTTCGAAAGCTGGAAACCCTGTTCCAACGCTTCTCCTAAGAGATAGATATAGGAAGCGTATTTTTCCTGATTCTCCTTAGGGATAAGATCTTCGTCATCGTCGATAAAGGATAAAGCGGAATTGACAAGAGTGAAGAAATCTTCCTTGGTTCCATTGGCGAGCAAAGAACTGAACGAAGTCGATAATCCGTTTCCGCTTCCGAAAGAAACGCTTCCTCTGGTTCTGGTCTTCTCGTCAGAAACGTTATATTCGCTTAATCCACTTCCTTCCCTATCCGAATAGAAAAGAAGAGATTCTTCCTTTTCTTCTAATGCATTCTTTAAGGCATCCCCGGTCAAGCCATCGACGGAAGTAGCAACATCCTTGAAGGAAGAACCTAATAACTTCCATCCGCTTGGAAGAGAAGCAAAAAGATTCCCAGGAAGAAAACTCTTGAACAGAGAAAAATCATCCGGAATATCGACTAGCTTCTTAAACCCGATCAGGTTATCTCTTCCCTGTTCGCTTTCACTTTTATTCTCGCTTGCGATTCCTTGATTCAAAGGAACTTCTATCGCTACTTGCTTATCTTTCCCTGAAGCCATCTCGCCTTGCTTTGTCTGATAGGTCAGAGATAGAGGAGCATGGATTGAGATCGAATCAAAACCCATCCCCAAGAAAGCAAGCTGGATATCGGCTTTGAGGGAACCTTCTCTTTTGACTACGCCGCTTCCTTTCTTATCGGTGACAGTTACTTTGATCTCTTTCTGTTTACTTCCGCTTGCTATGAAGATAGAGCATTCTCCCTCTTTTACTCCTAAGACTCTTCCGTCTTTATCGATGGAAGCAATCAAAGGATTGCTGGATAGATAAGAGATACTTTTATCACTGGCATTAGAAGGTAGAACGCTTACCTTCAGAAGCATCGTTTCTCCTACTCCAAGAGAAATCGAATCGTTACTTACTTCAATACTTTCTACCGGTGTATACGTAGAAGAACTATCTCCGTTACATCCGCTCAAAGAGAAAAGAAGAAGTAGAGCAAGAGAGATCACTTTCCGTTTCTGCTTTTTCATGTTTTCAATCCTCCTTAACAAGAGTGAAAGGAAGTTTCTTCATCATTTCCTTCCTTTCAATCGACTCATCGACTAATGTCAATTCAAACGTAGGAGAATCCTTGGAAGAAAAGAAGAAATTCTTCTCTTCCGGAAGATAAATCCGTCTTTCTCCGTAATAGATTCCATACGGGAAAGAAGAATTCCCCTTCTTCGGTAATCCGTTTTCAAAAGAAGCAAGAACTATTTTCTTATCTCCATCCTTCCAATAGAATTCCCCTGTGAAGGAATCCGAAGTAGAGACAAGATAATAACGGCTCTTATTCTCTTTAGACCCTCCGTAATTCGGATCTTCCTGTTTCAGAAGAAGATAAATCACTTCCGGGAAGTGATTCTCTATCAGAGCAATTAGGTTATCCGAATTACCTTTTTCTAAGTCCTCCCTACTCTTCAAAGAAGAAACATTCAGGAGAGTCGGAAGAAGAGTAGGATCGGTTTGCTCAATCACATAAAGAGAAGAAAGAAGCATCTTCAGAGAACTCTTTTCTTTTTTCTCATCCCTCTCTACTCCAATAGCCTTCAATAACGAATCCAATAAAGGACTAAGAACATTCACTAATCCCTCAATATCTCCGCTTTCATATGCAGAGAATAAAGAAGCAATTTCTATTATCTTGAAATAGGATGTAACAATCTCCTTACACTTCTCTAAGGGGAAAACATACCCTTCATGGCAGAGTTTCGATAACACTTTGCTCTCTAAGGATTCTAAGTCAGTAACATAGTCGCCTCTCGATCCGACACCGAAAGAGAAAAGATCGAGAAGCTCTTCTTCATAAATGGAAAGAGAAGAGAGGGGACGTAACGAAGAAACATTCTTTCTCATCCCTTCGTAACTATCGGTTCCTTTTAAGGTGAAATCGTGAAGAGAAGAGGAAGAAAGTTCCGAATAGGATTTCTTCAATTCACTTACTACTTCTTCATATTCCGGGTCCGCTTTTTCCTCTTTCAGAATATGGTCGATTCCGAAGCGTGTGAATCCTAAAGAAGCCATAGGGAGTTTCGGAACAATATCATCGGCATTGACGATATTGAAGATATTGTTGTAATCCTCGCCTCGGTAGGTAGCTAATTCTTCTTCCTTTTCTGCTTCTACGGTTCTCGGAGGTTCAAAACAATAGGCGTAGATATCATTCTTCGTCGCTGCGATCCTTCCTTTAAAAAGAGATTTCTTTTCGTTTGCCTCTTTATCAAAATCCGCCATCAGAAGATTAAGAACGCCACCGGCTCTTGAATAACCTGCTCCCCAGAGAAGAACATCTCCGGCGATATTGTTGACAGAGAGATAATTGGCGATTCCTTCTTTTACTTTATCGGCGGCAATCCTGAAACCGAGATGCACTTTTTCTTCGTTTCCGACCTTAACATTTCCTCCCCATTCGGAACCATATCCGCTTCCCCGGATCAGGATTCCTAATAGGGTTCTTCCTTTTACTTCCTTTTCGGATAAGACATAAGCGATCGAATCGGTATCGGTTTCTTCTTCATACCCATAGGCTTTGACATTCTCAAAACCTAAGTCTTCCAATAAAGAGACCGCTTTCGGTTCTTCTTTTTCTTTCTGGAAGGCCGAAAGCGAAAGAAGCAGTGAGCAGGTAGCTAAAGAAGGCTGATAGTTGCTTGCTTCTTTATCAAAATAAGAATCGGAATAATAAAGAGAAGTCTCTGCTTCTTTCTTTACTCCGCTTAAAGGAAGCGAAAAAGAAGTCGCTAAAGGAGTCTCTCCTTCCCCAGAGCAGGAAGAGAGAAACAACAGGAAGCTAAGAGAAACAAGAAGACTCTTCTTTTTCATATCCTTTCGAATTTCCTTTGGCTCTATGTTAACCCCAGAACCTAAGAAAAGCATACGATTTCCAGAAGAACCGTTTCTCTCCATGGTTATTTTCTTTCTTAACCATGGCAAAGAAGTCTTCCTCTATTTCTAAAAGACGGGTTAGGAACATAGATATTTCTTCGACATCAAAGCGGAAATCGATACCTCGCCGGATACGGATATCTGTGTCATAGGAAGAACGAAGGAAATCAATATTAACAAATAGATGAATCAAAATCTGTAATTTCTTTAAAATCTATTGCTTTTATCGATAAAATTGAAAATATCGGCTTAAAACTAAGAAAACAAGGGTTCTTTCTATGTTGGAAAAGTGCAAAAAACATAGCTTTTTCACGTTGGAAAACGGGACAATCTGAGCAAGAAATCTTTACTTATGGAGCATTGATCGATTCTCCGATTTCGACATTTACCCCTCTCCGTGTTGTTCTTTCTTTTTCTTGAAAAAGCTTTAATAGAGCCGTAAAGAAAAAGGAGGTTTCAACCAATGAATACCGATAAAACGTATGCCGAGCAGATTGCCAGTGAGTATGCCCCGAAGAAGGAAAGCAAAGTCGTCGCTTTGAAGAAACTCGATGCCAAAGCCAAAAGGCCGGCTTTGATTTTCGCCTATACTTTCGGAACGATCTTCGCTCTTGTTTTAGGACTCGGAATGGCTTTTGCGATGGGAAGTCTGAAACTTTTCGATAACGGAACCGCGAATCTCGTCGTCGGAATCATCATCGGTGTAGTGGGTCTTGTCGGAGTCGGAGTCAATTATCCGATCTATCAGAAGATCTTAGCTTCTTCCAAAAAGAAGTATGCTCCCGACATCCAGGCCTTAGCCAAAGAAGTCGTCGATGAGAATCCGGAAGATTAAGAAGGGTTTCTCTGCTAGAATAAAGCCATGCCGGAAAAAGAAGAGAAACCGAAGAAGAGCCGTTATTTCCAGACGGCGGAACGGATGGACGAAGCTCTTCTCCTCTTGTTGGAGAAGAAGGATTTCCCCTATATCAGCGTCAAGGAGATCTGCCAGAAAGCGGGCGTCAACCGCTCCACTTTCTATCTTCATTACGAGACCATGGAAGATCTTCTTCAGGAAACAACCGCTTTGATAACGGAGAGGTTTCTTTCTTATTTCCACGACGGAAACGACAGCGAAGACATCGTTTTACAGGACCGGTATCTGACAACCGGAAAGTATCTGATTCCCTATCTCACCTTCGTCAAAGAGAACAAGAGAGTCTTCCGTCTAGTCGCTCTTCATCCTAGCCTTTTCAACGGCAAAGCCACTTATCAGAAACTGGAGGAAACTATCTTCTATCCGATACTCGACACCGTGGAAGTTCCCGAAAAGGAAAAGCCTTATGTTCTGGAATTCTATGTCAAAGGGACTTTGTCTCTCATCTATAAATGGCTCGATAACGACTGCAAAGACGATATCGAGTTCATCGCTTCTCTGATCGAACGTTTCACTCGCCTCAAGTCTTAGCTTGAGGCTCAAAGAAAACATCCCCTACGACCGAAGAAAAAGAAAATCGTCCTTCTTTCGTTTTACCCATATTTCCCATCCTTTCTAAGGACATCGGTTTCCTTCTCAATCGGATAGAAGAAAGCAGTGATAATTTCATCTCTGGAAGAAAGAAGAAAAAATCCTCTTTCCTTTTTCCTATCCATCCCTTAAAGTAGTCCCATTGAGGAAAAAGGAAATGATTCACTCTGGAAAAGTAGCCGTCATCGGTTGTGGCGCTGTCGGTTCTTCAATCGCTTTTGCTCTGATGCAGAATCCTTATGTCCATGAGCTTGTTCTTCTCGATTACAAACAGGAAAAAGCCGAGGGAGAAGCTCTTGATATTCTTCACGGAGTACCTTTTGCAAGACCGACAGATGTCTATGCCGGAAAATACGAAGACCTCAAAGATGCCGAAGTCATCGTCATCTCGGCCGGTGTCGGACCGAAACCCGGTCAGACCCGTTTCGATCAGATGAAAATCCATCTTTCGATTCTTCAGTCGATCTTAGATCAGCTGAATAAAGTAGAACCGGAAGGCTGCATTCTCTTAGTCTCGAATCCCGTCGATATCTTAACGGCCAAAACCCTGAAAGTAACCGGTCTTCCCAAGAACCGTGTCTTCGGAAGCGGCACCTTACTCGATAGTGCCCGTTTCAAGACCATCTTAGCTTCCCATCTCCATGCGAATATCGACGATATCCATGGATACATTCTCGGTGAACACGGCGAAAGTGCCTTTCCTGCCTGGTCTTTGACCAATGTCGAAGGAATCCCAGTACAGGCCTTATTGAAAGCAAGCGGTATAGAAGACCTAGAAAAAGAAGAAAAACAGATTCTCTCGGAAGTCGTCTCTTCCGGTTATGACATCGTCAAGAAGAAAGGGATGACCTGCTATGGCATTGCGATGTCGGTCACCCATATCGTCGAAAGTGTCTTGACCGATAGCAAAGCCATCCTTCCGATTTCGGTTTTACAGGAAGAAGGAATCGAAGGAGTCGCACTGTCTTTACCGACCGTCGTCGGAAAAGGAGGAGCAGAGAAAGTTCTTCCGGTCTCCCTTTCCGCTACCGAAAAGGAAGAGCTTCTTGCTTCGGCAAAGAAACTCAAGGAAGTCCTCACTTCTCTGGATATTGTTTTCTGATTTCCAATCGAGTATTCAAAAGCCCTCTATCAATAACCGCTTTCACAGAAACAGATGTGAGGGCGGTTTTTGTTTGCAACGAGATCGGCTCGTTGCAAATTCATGACGGACCGCTTAATCGGCTTTCCTGTAGGTTGTCGCGGAACTGCGCCCTTCCTTTATCAGTACTCCTTTGCGGACCAAAGAATTCAGAAGGCGGATAAGAGTTGCTTTGCCCAAGTGAGAGACTTCTTCGATTTCGGAGCGTGTATAAGCGACATTATTTTCCAATAGTTTAATTAAATTCGATTCCGGTTTTGTCAGAATCGCTTTTTCTTTGAGAACTGGTAAAAGGATAGTGACACTGGTATCAAAAATCCGGAACTGAGGCTTCTGATAACTCTTCTCATAACTCTGACGGATTCTTTTGATTCCGGTGGCAAAGACTTCGACGATATTCAGACGATGGAAAACATTGGCCAGAATCGGATTTCTTAAAGAAGAGAAGCTTCCCTGAAGGTACTGCTCTTCGGAAAGGTTAGAGGGTAATCCGCCTGGGGAAGTGATTTCGATGTGATCCGCATAGAAGGAAACCTTCGTTTTTATCCGGACATCCCATGTCCGATGAATCAAAGCGTTGGCAAGGGCTTCGCGGAAAGCTTCGTAAGGAATCTTTTCGATTTTCTGACGGGTGGCACCTAGGATTCTTTCTTCGACATAGTTTCTTTCGAAAACAGCCATCGCATCATAGAACTGCTTCAATACGGATTCTCCGCTCAGATCGATACGCTCTTTGAAGGTGTTTTCATCTTCTCCGAAAACAGCGATGTCCAAACCGTAAAAATCGTTGCTATCCGCTAATAGGCAGGCAGCTACGTTATAACCCTCTTTGTCGGAATAGAGGCCTAAAGTCTTCAGATTATCCAAATCAAAGCTTTCCACATTGAGTGTTTCTTTGAATTGATCCGCAAGATAATGGAAAGAGAGATTTTGATTCCGGGAAGGAAGTTGTTCGAAATCCAGATTCTTTCCTCTGAGAATCAGTCTCTTCAGTTCATCGTTATCCACTTCGATGGTTGCCGTATCGTTGCGGCGGTAGGCTTTTCCGTTATAAAGATAAGGTGTGTTCTCTCCCTGGTAGACTAAAAGAACAATTGTCTTATCCTTCTGAATCGTCAAAGAAAAATGCGGAACAGGCTTCAGAGAATCGTTGATCTGATTCTCAATCGATTCACAGAAGGATTTACTATCTTCGATGGGAACAATCCGATAATCATCACGGACACCGAAAATGATCTTCCCAGTTCCATAATTAGCGAAAGCGGAGACAGTCTTCAGATAGCTCTTCGTCATATCGCTTTTGTATTCTAAGGCCTGATTTTCTTTTTCCATAGCATTCTTTTCTACCCGATAGTATATCGTATGTGTAACGAGTTTGCAACGAGATTGGCTCGTTGCAAATTTGCTTATTTATACAAAACCAAAAACGAATATGTGAGAGAAAAACTCGGTGTCTCACGCAATACGGCCGGGAAATATCTCAACGAACTTGAGAAGATTGGAATCTTGACTTCCGAACAGGTCGGAAAAGAGAAAATCTATAAGAACAATTATCTTTACGATTTGATGAAAGACTGGTAAGAAAAGTAAGAACAAAAGTTTACTTCATAAGCTTGTGGATCCCCACAACTTTATGAAATAAGATGCTAGATATCCAGCGAATCGGGGTCTTTGAGGAAGCGGAAAAGATTGAGATGGAGGATGCCGTTTTCATCATAAAGCCCGGTTCCGGAAATCTTTGTGATCAGAATCTTTTTGAACGAGTCCCTAATCAAAAGCAGAGGGCGGATTTCCTGTTTTCGTTTTTCTTCATCTGGAATATAGAGAACCGATTGAATGTAATATCTTTTTCCATGTCTTTCCGCGACAAAATCGACTTCGTAGTTCTTTCTTTCCGTCTTCCCGGATTTGCCTTCGGAATATTCGCTCACTCCTCCGATAGAGACTTGATATCCGCGGAGAATCAGTTCGTTATAGATGACGTTCTCCATAGAATGAGGCTCTTGGTTGTGATCGGTGAAATCACAGGCGGCATTCCGCAAACCAAGATCTTCAAAGTAATATTTTTTCTGGGAACCGATATGTTCTTTTCCTTTGATGTCAAAGCGACTTGCTCCATGAAGAAGGAAAGCATCTTCCAGATAGGTGAGATAACGTGCGATAGTCGCCGGGGATACTTTGTTTCCTTCTTTGCTCACGAAAGTGTTCGAAAGTCGGTTCGGATTGACAAAGGAACCGACGGTTGAGGCAAGAACCTTCACGGTTTCGTCTAAGCTTCTTTCGCCCCGAAGAGAAAAACGCTCAACGATATCTCTCAGATAAGTGGTAAGGTAGACATCACGGAGATAATCTCTTTCCTGTTCCTCATCTTCCGTTCTTGCAATCGCCGGTAAACCACCGTAGAGGTAATAGCGATTCCAAAGGGAAAAATCATCTCCTCTTCCTTCGTTTGCACTAGAAAATTCCGCAAAGCTTAGAGGATGCATAGGAATCTGCCAACCTCTTCCGCGGAATTCGGTAGCGATATCGCTCGAAAGCAAGTGGGAATTGCTTCCGGTCACGAAAATCTCTGTATTTTTGTAACTTAGGAACTGATTCAGGACATCATAGAAAGTGATTTTCTGTCCTTTTACCCACGGATTCTCTTTCGGATAGGAAAGCTGTATTTCGTCGATGAGGAAAAACTGCGTTTTCCCATCGCTGGTTTTTCTCTCGTCGAAGTATTTCTGGAGTTCATCGAGATCGCGGTATCTTTCCTTGTCCCGCTTATCTAACTGCAAAGCGAGGATATGGTCTTCCTTTACTCCTTGTTCCTTGAGATATTTGGGGAACATCTCGAAAAGAAGATAGGATTTTCCGCATCTTCTTGGTCCCGTGATGATTTTCACCATCCCGTTACCGATAGAAGATTCCAGTTTCTTCAGATAAAGGTCTCTTTTGATTTCCATGCTTTCTCCTTTCTACTTCATAAAATTGTGGAAAACCACAGATTTGTGAAATAAGTATACCATGAAGGGAAGATAATGTATCTCTGAAACGGAATTTCTAAGTGAATCTTCTGAAAATCTTTCTTTTGGATCTTTCCACCGCACATGATAATGGCTGGATTTTCTTCCCTCTTCTTTTCCTCGCTTTCTATTTTCCGTTGACGAACCCCCTCTAGGCGAGTATCATCTTGTCAGTCGGAAATCTTTAAAACGATACAGAGAGATCGTTAAGACATATCCCGAAAAAATATCCTTGCCCTTATTCTATCTACGAACATCTTCTTATCACGGAACCATGTCCTATCTCCCTTTATCGGAGATAGGATTTTTTTCTGACAGGGAGGTAACGCATGAAGAAAGAAGGATATGTCCGTAAATCCGAGCTGATGGATGAAGCCAGCATCAACCGCTCCATCCTCCGTATGACCCATGAGATCATCGAGAAGAACGAAGGTGCTTTGAACCTCGTCTTCTTAGGAATAAAAACCAGAGGTATCCCGCTTGCCAAAAGACTTGCGGACAACATCTTCTCTTTCACCGGACGCAAAGTTCCTTTCGCTCCTTTGGATGTCACCGCTTTCCGCGATGATATCCCGCATGAAAAAGAAGTTTTACCGAAGGGTCCTCTTCCTTTCTCGGTCGAAGGAAAGATCGTCGTTTTAGTCGACGATGTCTTCTATACCGGAAGAACCGCAAGAGCGGCGATGGAAACGGTCTTCTATGAAGGTAGACCGAAGAAGATCCAGTTAGCGGTCTTAGTCGATCGCGGACATAGAGAACTTCCTATCCGTGCCGACTATGTCGGAAAGAATGTTCCTACTTCCCATAACGAATCGGTCGAGGTCTGTCTGAAGGAGATCGATGGAGTCGATGCCGTCTATATCGGCGAAAAGGAAGAGAAGGAATAATGAGTATCCTTATTCCGGTCTCTTTTCCGAAAGCCGAAGAGATCGCTAAGAAGCTTCCTTATTCTGCCGGAATCCTTTTACCAGGACTCTGTGATCCGCATGTCCATTTCCGTGAACCGGGTCAATCCTATAAAGAGACCATCGAAAGTGGAAGTAAAGCCGCCTTGCACGGCGGATATACTTCCGTCTTCACGATGCCTAACCTCCATCCGGTTCCGGATAGTCTCGAACATCTTGAAGAGGAAACCGAACTCATCAAGAAAGAAGCAAAATGCCCCGTTTACCCTTATGGCGCTTTGACCATAGGCGAAAAAGGAAAAGAATTAGCTGACTTAGATGCTTTAGCTCCGCATGTGATCGCCTTCTCCGATGATGGCAAAGGCGTTCAGGAGAAAAAGATGATGAAGAAAGCGATGGAGGAAGCAAAAAGACTTAACAAAGTCGTTGCTCTCCATTGTGAAGTCGATGCTCTTACGAAGAATGGTGTTATCCATGAAAGCGAGTTTGCTCTTTCCCATAACCTTCCTGCTATCCCTTCTTCCTCGGAATACGAAGAAGTCTATCGGGATATCCTCCTAGCCAAAGATACCGGAGTAAAACTTCATATCTGTCATATCTCTACGAAGGAATCCTGCGAAGCCGTAAGACAGGCAAAGAAAGAGGGAATCGATGTCACCTGTGAGACCGCTCCTCATTATCTTCTTCTCGATGACACAATGTTAAAAGACGATGGCTCTTTCAAAATGAAACCGCCACTTGCCGATCCTAGTGACAGAATCGCTCTCTTAGAAGGCCTTAAAGATGGCACCATCGATATGATTGCTACCGATCATGCGCCGCATTCGAAAGAAGAAAAGAGCAAAGGACTGCTCTCCTCTTCCTTCGGTATCGTCGGTTTAGAAACAGCCTTCCCTCTTCTCTATACCTACTTAGTCAAAGAAGGAGTCATCTCCATAGAGAAACTCATCGACTTGATGTCTTTTGCGACAAGAAGAAGATTCTCGCTTCCTTATAAAGAAGGAGACTGCACTCTCTTCGATATCTCTTCTTCTTACAAGATTGATTCTAACGATTTCTTTTCGCTCGGCCGTTCTACTCCTTTTGAGGGAATGGAAGTCTACGGACAGTGTCTACTTACCATGGTACAAGGAGAAGTCAAATGGAAAAAGTAAAGAACCGTAAGCTGACCTTAGAGAATGGGTCGATCTATTACGGCGTCGGTTTCGGTGCCGAAGAAGATAAGCTTCTCGAGATTGTCTTCAATACTTCCATGGTCGGCTATCAGGAGATCCTATCGGATCCTTCCTATACCGATCAGGCCGTTGTCCTAACTTATCCCATCATCGGAAACTACGGTATCAACGACGATGACTATGAAACCAAGAATCCTTCCTTAGGTGCTTTTATTGTAAGAGACTACTGCGATTCTCCTTCGAACTACCGTTCTACCAGAACCTTAAGCGAGATCATGCTCGATAACCATATCGATGGTATCAGCGAGCTCGATACGAGAAAACTCACCCGTGAAATCCGTAACTTCGGCTCCATGAAAGCTTATCTCTCTTCTGCCGATATGCCGGATGAAGACATCGCAAAGATCCTGAAAGAGACTTCTCTGAGACACGATCAGGTAGCCCGTGTCTCCACCAAGAAAAGATGGTATTCCAAGACCCCGGATCACAGATACCATGTGGTCTGTGTCGACTGCGGAATCAAATACGGCATTTTAAGAGACCTGAAAGCGAGAGGCTGCAATCTCACGATCGTCCCCTATAACACGACTCCCGAAGAAGTCATGGCACTCCATCCGGATGGCCTCTTCCTTTCCAATGGCCCGGGAGACCCGACCGATTGCAAAGAGACGATCGCCTTAGTCAAAGCTCTGAAAGGAAAACTTCCGATCTTCGGTATCTGCTTAGGGCATCAGATCATCGCGCTAGCCTATGGTGCTAAGACCTATAAACTCAAGTTCGGTCATCGAGGTGGTAACCATCCGGTCTTGAATCTTCTTACCAACAAAGTCGCTATCACTTCCCAGAACCATTCCTATGCGGTCGATGCCGGATCTTTGATGGGAACCGGTTTAGAAGTCACCCATATCAATCTATTAGATAAGACCGTCGAAGGTATGCGCTGCGAAAAAGATAACCTCTTCTCGGTCCAGTATCATCCGGAAGCTTGCCCAGGTCCGGAAGATTCTTCGTATCTTTTCGACGAGTTCATCAAGCGGATGGAGGAAACGAAAAATGCCTAAACGCACGGATATCCATAAGATTCTCGTCATCGGTTCCGGCCCGATCGTCATCGGTCAGGCAGCCGAGTTCGACTATGCGGGAACCCAGGCCTGTCTCGCCCTGAAGGAAGAAGGCTATGAAGTCGTTCTGGTAAACTCTAACCCTGCCACCATCATGACCGATGAAGCGATCGCGGACCGCATCTATATGGAACCTCTGACCGAAGAATATCTTTCCCGTATCATCCGCAGGGAAAGACCGGATGCGATCATCCCTTCGCTCGGTGGTCAGACCGGTCTTAACCTAGCGATTGAGCTTTATCGGAAAGGTGTTTTGAAAGAGTGTGAATGCGAACTGTTAGGAACCTCTCCGGATTCGATTGAAAAAGCCGAAGATAGAGAGAAATTCAAGGAGCTCTGCCTTTCGATCGGAGAACCTGTCTGCCCTAGCCAAGTTGCTACGACTCTTCCGGAAGGTTTTGATGCCGTAAGAAAACTCGGTTATCCGGTTGTCTTACGTCCGGCTTTCACCTTAGGGGGAACCGGAGGTGGTTTTGCTAACGACGATGAAGAATTCGAAGAGATGATGAAGACAGCCTTAGAGCTTTCTCCGGTCCATCAGGTCTTGGTCGAGAAATCCGTTAAAGGCTATAAGGAAATCGAATATGAAGTCATGCGGGATGCTAACGATACGGCTATCACCATCTGCAACATGGAAAACGTAGACCCCGTCGGTGTCCATACCGGTGACTCGGTCGTCGTCTGCCCTTCTCAGACTCTCACCAATCACGAATATCAGCTTCTGAGAAACGCTTCTCTGAAGATCATCCGCGCTCTGAAAATCGAAGGTGGCTGCAACGTCCAGTTCGCTTTGGATCCCTATTCCTTTAAATATTATGTCATTGAAGTCAATCCGCGTGTCTCCCGTTCTTCGGCCTTAGCTTCGAAAGCAAGCGGTTATCCGATCGCCAGAGTCTCTGCAAAGATTGCAGTCGGCTTAAGACTCGATGAGATTCCGTTAAAGAACACGCCGGCTTCTTTTGAACCTGCCTTAGATTATGTTGTCTGCAAGATGCCTCGCTTCCCGTTTGATAAGTTTGTCTCCGCCTCCAATAAACTCTCTACCCAGATGAAGGCGACTGGCGAAGTGATGGCGATCGGCAGAACCATGGAAGAAGCTTTCCTCAAAGCGGTGAGAAGCTTAGAGACCGGCTTTGATTCCTTTATCGACAGTAAATTCCAGCCTTATGAAACTAACGAACTTCTCGACTATATCGAAGAAGGAAGAGACGATAGACTCTTCGCTATCTATGAGTTGCTGAGAAGACGAGTTGATGAAGGAAGAATCCTCGATAAATCGAGAATCGATATCCTCTTCCTCGATGTCCTGAAGACGATTCTCAAAGAAGAGTTAGCCTTAAGAGAAAAGAAAGACGATGTCGAGGAACTCAAGTGCGCCAAACGCATGGGCTTCTCCGATAAGACGATTGCTAAACTCTGGGGTGAAAAAGAAATCGATATCTTTGACTTACGTAAGAGGATTGCTCTCTTCCCGGTCTACAAGATGATCGATTCCTGCGCCAGTGAATTCTCTTCCTATATTCCTTACTTCTATTCGACCTATGAAACGGAAAACGAATCCATCGTATCGGACAAAAAGAAGATTGTTGTTCTTGGTTCCGGACCGATCCGTATCGGTCAGGGAATCGAGTTCGATTACTCGACCGTCCATGCCGTCATGACAATCCGAAAGAAAGGCTATGAAGCCATCATCATCAACAATAACCCCGAAACCGTCTCGACCGATTACACCACGGCCGATAAGCTTTACTTCGAACCCCTCACGGTCGAAGATGTGATGAACATCTTAGAACATGAAAAACCATATGGCGTCATCGTCTCCTTAGGGGGACAGACCGCAATCAACCTTGCTAAACCTTTAGCCGAACGCGGTGTTCCGATCATCGGTACCGGTACCGAAGCCATCGATAAGAGTGAGGATCGTGATCTCTTTGAAAAGCTGCTTCTCAAACTTGGTATCCCCGAACCGAAAGGAAAAGCCGTCTTCACGATCGAGGAAGGTATTAAGGTCGCTTCTGCTATCGGCTATCCGGTTTTAGTCCGTCCTTCCTTTGTCTTAGGCGGAAGAGCGATGCAGATCGTTTTAAACGAGGCGGAGCTCAAAGAGTACTTAGGTTCCGCCGTCAAGGTCTCGCCGGAAAGCCCCGTTCTCGTCGATAAATACATCCAGGGTAAGGAAGTCGAAGTCGATGCGATCGCCGATGGAAAAGACGTCTTCGTCCCCGGTATCATGGAGCTAGTGGAAAGAACCGGTATCCATTCCGGTGACTCGATCTCCGTCTATCCTCCTTTCTCTCTTTCCGATAAAGTCAAACAGGACATTCTCACCTATACCAAAGAACTTGGTTTAGCGATCGGCATCGTCGGTCTTTTCAATATCCAGTTCATCGTCGATAAGGAAGAGAAGGTCTCCATCATCGAGGTCAATCCGCGTTCTTCCCGTTCGGTCCCTTTCCTTTCAAAAGCGACCGGACTCCCTTTAGGCGATATCGCTACCGAAGTCATCTTAGGAAAAAGCCTGAAGGAGCAGGGTATCAAGGAACTCACGGTCAAAGAACCGCATCGCTACTATGTCAAAGTCCCTGTCTTCTCCTTCAACAAACTCAAAGGTATGGATACTTATCTTTCTCCGGAGATGAAATCGACCGGGGAAGCTCTCGGTTATGATACTTCCTTAAAGAGAGCGCTCTATAAAGGTCTTGTCGCTTCCGGAATGAAGATAAGAAACGAAGGTACGGTCTTTGTCACGGTGGCCGATCGGGATAAGGAAGAGGCGTTACCTCTGATCCGACGCTTCTATTCTTTAGGCTTCAATATCGAAGCGACTGAAGGAACGGCCATCTATCTTAAGAAGAACGGCATCCACACCCGTATCCGGGAAAAGCTTTCTTCGGGCAGTGAAGATATTCTTTCTTCCTTACGTTCTGGCTTTGTCACCTATGTCATCAACACCAGAGAAAACAGTGAAGAAGCGTATTCCGATGGAAGAATCATCCGTGACTGTGCGATTGAAAACGGCATTCCTCTCTTCACTTCTTTAGATACTGTCAACGCTTTGCTGGATGTTCTAGAAGAGATGACGATCAAGGTTTCCCTGATCAGTGAAAGAGGAGAATGAGAGATGAAAGAAGAAACCTGCACGGTCTTAGAAAATAAGAAGATTGCTAAGAATACGCATCTTATGAAGTTATCCCAGAACGAGGAGAACTTTCCTCGTCCGGGGATGTTCTTCGATATCGCTTTACCGGGTCATTTCTTAAGAAGACCTTTCTCGTTAGCCGACCATGATGCTTCTTCTTTCTCGTTTGTCTATAAAGCAATCGGCCATGGTACCGAAGAGATGACGAAGATGGAAGAAGGAACGGAGCTGGATATCCTTCTTGGTTTAGGAAACGGATTCGACCTAGCAAAAAGCGGAGACACTCCTCTTCTTATCGGAGGAGGAAGCGGTATCGGTGTGATGCATTGCTTAGCCAAGGCCTTCATCAAAGAAAAGAAGCATCCGCTTGTTGCTTTAGGTTTCAATACGAAAGAAGAAGTCTTCTTTGAAAAGGAATTCGAAGAATTAGGAATTAAACCTCTGATCTACACGGTAGATGGAAGCTACGGAGAAAAAGGTTTCCCGACGCAGTCTTTAAAAGAACCTCATTCCTATCTTTATTCCTGTGGACCGGAACCTCTCTTAAAAGCTTTAGCTGAAGATCAAGGCAAAGGAGAATTCTCCTTAGAAAGAAGAATGGGCTGCGGGTATGGTTGCTGCATGGGCTGCACCATCGTCACTAAGAATGGCCCAAGACGTGTCTGCAAAGAAGGACCGGTCTTTGAAAAGGAGGATCTTGTATGGTAAAGACAGAAGTGACGCTCTGCGGAGAGAAGCTTGATAACCCCATCATCGCTTCTTCCGGAACTTTCAATTACGGCTATGAGATGAATGATCTTTACGATATCAATATCCTCGGCTCTTTCTCCTGCAAAGGAACGACTTTAGAACCCCGCAACGGAAATCCGACTCCCCGCATCGCGGAAGTCAAAGATGGTCTCATCAATTCGATCGGTCTTCAGAACCCCGGCATCAAAGCTGTCATCGAAGAGGAATTCCCGAAACTAAGAAAGATCTATCACAAGAAGATCTTTGCCAATTGCTGTGGAAACACTCCCGAAGAATTTGCCGAAGTCGCTTCCTATATGGATAAAGAAGATGTCGTCGGTTTCTTAGAGATCAATATCTCCTGTCCGAACGTCAACGGCGGAACAAGCTGCTCGAGTGACCCTTCTTTAGCCTATGAAGTTACAAAGCTAGTAAAGGCAAGAACCCATAAACCGGTCTTCATCAAGCTTTCCCCGAATGTCACTGATATCGTCTCGATCGCTCTTGCCTGTGAAAGAGCAGGGGCCGACGGTGTCTCTCTGATCAACTGCGTCCAAGGTATGAGAATCGATCTGAAGACGAGAAAACCGATCATCGCCCGAAAGAAAGGCGGCATGTCGGGCCCGGCTATCTTCCCGATCGCTTTACGTATGGTCTACGATGTCGCTCATGCGGTCCATATTCCGGTCATCGGTATCGGAGGAATCTCAACTCCCGAAGATGTCCTGGAGATGATGATGGCAGGAGCAAGTGCTGTCGAAGTCGGAGCGATGAATCTTGTGGATCCTTATATCTGTAAGAAGTTAGTCGAAGGATTACCAGCCGCGATGGAGAAATACGGTATCGAAGATATCAATTCGATTGTCGGTGTCGCTTAAAAGAAAGGAAAAAGAAACGTATGCCAAAAGATGTGATCCTTGCCTTAGACTTCCCGAATAAGAGCAAGACTTTAGACTTCCTCTCGCAGTTCAAAGAAGAGAAAACTTATGTCAAGATCGGTATGGAACTCTTCTATGCCGAAGGCCCTTCGATCGTAAGAGAAATCAAAGCAAGAGGTCATAAGATCTTCTTGGATCTCAAGCTTCACGATATTCCGAATACGGTCTATTCCGCGATGAAGGTTCTTTCTTCGCTTCAGGTCGATATGGTCAATATCCATGCCGCCGGGACTAGGAGAATGATGGAAGCGGCAAAACAGGGCTTAGCCGATGGGAAAGGCAATACGCTTCTTATCGCGGTCACTCAGCTTACCTCGACCGATCAGGAAACCATGAACAAAGAGCTCCTTATCCCTGGGAACTTAGGGGATGTCGTCTCTTCCTATGCAAAGAACGCCTACGAAGCAGGATGTGATGGTGTTGTCTGCTCTCCTTTAGAAGTTGAGAAAGTCCATCACGATATCGCCCCTACTTTCTTAACGGTCACTCCGGGTATCCGCTTTGCCGATAACACGACCGACGACCAGAAGAGAGTCACTACCCCTCAGAAAGCTAGAGCTTTAGGTTCCGATTATATCGTTGTCGGTAGAGCAATCACCAAAGCCAGTGATCCTGTTGCTTCTTATCGCCGTTGCGTAAAAGATTTCTTAGGAGAATAACGAAAATGAATAAAGAAGAGATCAAGACTTTAATTGCTAAAGACCTCCTTTCCATCAAAGCCGTCTTTTTACGTCCGGAAGAACCTTTCACCTGGGCAAGCGGCATCCACTCCCCAATCTACTGCGATAACCGCCTTACCTTAAGCGATGTCAAAGTCCGTAACGATGTCGAGAATGCTCTTGCCGAAACCGTCAAAAGAGAATTCCCGGAAGCGGAGATATTGATGGGAACCTCGACTGCCGGTATTGCCCATGCCGCTATCTCGGCTCATCTTCTTTCTCTTCCGATGGGTTATGTCCGCTCCTCTTCGAAAGACCACGGCCGAAAGAATCAGATCGAAGGAAGTATTCATTCAGGCGAAAAAGCCGTCGTCATCGAAGATCTGATCTCTACCGGTAAAAGTGTTCTTGAAGTCGTCGATGTCTTAAGAGAAGCCGGTGTCGAAGTTTTAGGTATCGTCTCTATCTATACCTACGGCATGAAAAAAGGATTAGAAGCCTTAGAAGCTGATCATGTCAAAAATGTTTCCTTGACCGATTTTGATACCACCATCACCATTGCTGCCGAAGAAGGAAGAATCAACAAGGATTCCTTAGAAGCTCTCTTTGCTTTCCGTGATAACCCCAGTGATGAAAGCTGGATTGAAAGGTATAAGAAATGAGAAGCATCAATAACATTCTCGATCTCAGCAAAGAGGAACTCATCGCTCTGATCGAAAAAGGCGAAGACATCCTAGAGCATCCTTCCATCTATGCCCATGCCTGTGAAGGAAAGAAGCTCGCTACCCTTTTCTATGAACCTTCGACAAGAACCCGCCTTTCCTTCACTTCGGCCATGATGGAACTGGGCGGACAGGTATTAGGATTCTCTTCGGCTTCCACTTCCTCTGTCTCCAAAGGCGAAACCATCCATGACACCATGAAGGTCGTCTCCAATTTCGTCGATATCATCGCTACCCGTAACCCTTTAGAAGGAGCCGCCTTAGTATCGATGGAAGCGGCCGATGTTCCGGTCATCAATGCCGGAGACGGTGGACATTTCCATCCCACTCAGACCTTAGGAGATCTTCTCTGCATCTATAAAGAAAGGCATTCTTTAGATAATCTCACGTTAGGTATCTGCGGCGATCTTCTCTATGGAAGAACCGTCCATTCTCTTCTTTCGGCTTTCTCCTATTTCAAAAATATCAAAGTGGTTCTGATCTCTCCGAAAGAGCTTGCTCTTCCTTCCTTTGTCAAAGAGAATATCTTAGAAAAGAACCATATGCCTTATGAAGAAGTTTCTTCCTTAGAAGAAGCTATCCCTTCTCTGGATATTCTTTATATGACCAGAGTCCAGAAAGAGAGATTTGCTTCTCTTGAGACCTATGAACGGCTCAAGGATAGCTATATTCTCGATGCGAAGAAGATGGAAAGAGGAAAGAAAGACCTCATGGTCTTACATCCTCTTCCCAGAGTCAACGAGATTGCCGAAGAAGTCGATGACGATCCCAGAGCTTTCTATTTCAAGGAAGTCTTAGCCGGTAAATTCATGAGAGAAGCTTTGATTCTGACTCTCTTAGAAGATGCGAAAAAGAACCCGGTCAAAGAAAACCGTAGAAAAGGTCTTATCTTCCTAAAAGACCATGCTCCCTGCACCAACCCCAAATGTGTCTCCTTAGCGGAAAGAGACTTACATCCTACCTTCGTTGTGGATAGCGAAGAAAAACACACCTGCCACTGCTACTATTGCGATAAAGAGAGTACGTTCTAGTTTTCCATTAGAAACAACTTCTTAAGATTTAGAAAACGTTTAACGAAAAAAGCCAACTGCTTTGGAAAAATTAGTTGGCTTTTTAATTCTTTCCAGTAATTGTGGGATGTAATATAGTTGTAGAAAAAAGAAAGTTTGTTACTAGATATTAAAGCAATTTGAATAAACAAACAGAACCGACGAAGCCGAACCCTAGATCGACTTCGGCTGTATCACTATCGTATCCATAATTGACGATATAGTAACCACCCCACCAAGTCTTTTCGACACCATAAGCAACGACAGCATGATTTCCCAAACCACTGTTACCATTTTTCTGTGGAAGAGCACCGAATATGATTGCCGGTCTATCAGCAATTAATTCGTCTTCAAGCCCAATCTTTAAGAAATAGTAAGTAGCACTTGCACTGACATTTACTTCGGAAGAATAGTCAAACATTGCATCTCTAACGCTTTTACCCCAGGAAGCGGGATTGCCACCAGCAAGATCTACTAATTTGTCTTTCAAATTATGTTCAACATCTTTTGTGGCTCCAGTGTCATTCAATTCACCATTTGCATCTAAATATTGTGAACCAATTAAACGATCATTTGCCGTCTTTTTCCAAAAATAAAGTATTATTGTTGCCGCAACATAGCCACAAGAGCCATCATAGTTTGAAGGATGCTTGCAATCTCTTATGATTTTATAGTTGTTAATATAGGTTTTATCTCCAACAACGACGGAATATCGAACTTTCGAATTGGCTCTCTTTCCAAGGTATGCTTTATATGCTTCCTTACTTTGCGCTTCTCTAAATGTTTTTAGCTGTGAATCGAATATCTTTTGCAAAGAATAGGCATAATCTAAATCAATAAACTTCTTATCAGTTAACGAATAGAATTTATCATCTATTCGCTCATAATAGTTCATAGGGCCAAAATAGTAATAATCGTTAATTCCCGGAATAATTCTATCTACATCGCTTCTTCATGGGGATTTTGATGGTCTCAGGGCAGGTGATTTTCATCTTCTTGTAAGCCAATGTAGCGATTCTTTTTGTCTCAAGCGGAAGC
>Ga0256406_1000826_pt1 | contig 53149 bp, 41 predicted proteins | sample RumenRJG_03DNA_FD_185986 | JGI IMG/M metagenome (GOLD analysis project Ga0256406, IMG submission 185986) | Bovine rumen microbial communities from Lethbridge, Alberta, Canada - RJG_03 | ecosystem: Host-associated > Mammals > Digestive system > Stomach > Rumen | place: Canada: Alberta | collected...
CATGTCCAAATTGCGTCTACTATTAGGTTTCTTTACCATACCCATACTCCTCCTCCAGGGCCTCCAGTTCGCCACTGCGCACATAGCCGAGCCTACGCCCCTCTCGAGCAGCCTCAAGAAGGCGCGTCCTGCCGACAACAGACTCCGCAGAACGTATCGCTAACGCCACTTTCTGAGAGGGAATTCCGTCGTAGACGGTGCCTGGTTCACCACCTGGCACCCGCACCACTCGAACCCCCCTGGGCAGAGACCTGCGAACTCTCCGAGGAGTCGCAACGAATACGCGGGAAGGGTCAGTCGGCACCAAGCCAAGCAAAGCCATCACGGATTCGCCGTAGAGGTAGGCTCCTGGTCCCGCCATCTTTACCGCAAGGGCGTAGGAGTCAGCATCTTCAGGCACACGTCTTACGAGGCGATAGACCCCATGACCCACTCGTTCGAGCTTGCCGCGACGTGCGTACTCGACCAACTCGTGGTTGCTGATTCCAAGCGCACGAGCCTCCGCGGACGTTATAAGTCCGTGGGCGTCAATGGCAATCTCCCATATGTCGTTAAACTTCGTCATGTCAAAAGTGTACTGTTTTCATGACACTTTTGCCACTCATTCGCACAAACGTAGATAGAGTGCCTCACATTCGCGGCGATTTCTCACAACGGGCAGATGAGTCGTCACAGGGTGCGGACCCAGGCAAAAAAGGAGCTCCCGACGTTTTGCCGGGAGCCCTTCCTCATGAGTTAAAACTATGGTTGCACGCGGTCTAACCAGCCGCGGGCGCCCGCCTACTTCGCCAGGTCCACGACCTTCTGGCGCAGGTCGTCCAGGTAGGCCTGGTCGGGAATCCAGTTGCAGGCCAGGGTGCCCAGCGGCAGCTCGAAGCCCACGCCCTCAAGCTCGGACGCGATGCTCTTCGGGCCAAGCGGCGCCCATCCGTAGCTGCCAAACGGGATGCCCACGCGGCCCTCGTTCTTAGGCGAGAGGCCCTTCATGTACGTGATCAGCTCCGCCATCGGCGGCATCATCTGACTGTTCAGCGTGGGTGAGCCCATGGCCACGTACTTGCAGTCCAGGAACTCCTCCATCACGTCGGAAATGTGGGTGCACTTCACGTCCATCAGACGCACGGGCACGCCGGCCGCCAAAAAGCCGTCGGCAATCGCGTGGGCCATCTTGTCCGTCGAGCCCCACATGGAGTCGTACGCCACCAGCGCCTTCTCCTCCAGCTTGCCAGAGGTGTACACGTTCTCGTACGCGTCCAGGATGTCCGCCACGTGGCTGCGCCAGCACACGCCGTGCGCGGGCGCGATGATGTCGATGGCGTCCGGGCCGAGCTTGCGCACGGCCTTCACGGCGTTCATGGCCTGCATGCGGTACGGCTGCACGATGTTCGCGTAGTACTTACGGGCCTGCTTCATGACCTCGCCCAGGTCATTCTCGTCGTCAAAGCGCGTCGAGCTCGCAAAGTGCTGGCCAAACGCGTCGTTCGAGAACAGGATCTTGTCGTGCGCGTCGTACGTGACCATGTTGTCCGGCCAGTGCACCATGGGCGTCTGCACAAACGTCAAGGTGCGCTTGCCGATGTTGAGCGTGTCGCCGGTCTTCACACCCTCGAAGCCAAGGTCGTGGTAGTGCGCGGTCAGGCCCTTCACGCCCTGCGGCGCGGACGCCAGGATGCGCACGTTCGGGTTCAGCTCCTTGATGGTCGGCACGTTGCCGGAGTGGTCCATCTCGACGTGGTTGCACACCAGGACGTCGATCTTCGACGGGTCGATCACGCTCGAGATCCTGGCAAGCAGCTCGTCCTTGAACGTGATCTTCGCCGTGTCGATCAGCGTGACCTTCTCGTCCATGATCAGGTACGCGTTGTACGTGATGCCGTCCTCGGTGCTGTAGCCGTGGAAGCTGCGGGCATTCCAGTCGACGGCGCCAACCCAATAGACGTCGGGCTTTATCTGAACCGCACTTAGCATGGGAAACCCCTCTCGTTTGCAAGCGCGCCCCGCGTTGCCGTTCAAGGCGCGCTGCGTCGCCTAGACAGCAAGATGATACGACATCTGACGCGTCGCGCGCCGGGCGAGAAAAGCCACCGCCGCTACAGCAGCATGACCCCCGCAGCCTCGCACGCAGCCACCGTCTGCTCGTCCCAGATCGAGGCCTGCACCTCGCCCACGTGGGCCTTCGCCAGAAGCAGCATGCACAGGCGGCTCTGGCCAATGCCGCCGCCTATGGTGTACGGCAGCTCGCCGGCCAAGAGCGCCTCGTGGAACGGCAGCTCGCGCCTGTCATCGCAGCCCGCAAGCGTCAGCTGGCGGTCCAGCGACTCGGGGCTCACGCGGATGCCCATGGAGCTCACCTCAAGCGCGCGGCCAAGCGTCTCGTCCCAAAACAGCAGGTCGCCGTTCAGCTCCCAGTCGTCGTAGTCCGGCGCGCGGCCGTCGTGCGGCTTCCCGCTGCGCAGCTTGCCGCCGATCCCGCGCACAAACGTCGTGTGGTGCTCGCGCACGAAGCGCTGCTCGCGCTCCTCGGGCGCAAGGTCCGGGTACAGGTCCTCCAGCTCCTGGGCGCCCACAAACGTCACGTCTCGCTCCAGCTCAACGTCCAGCTGGGGGTACGCCCACTTCAGCTCGTCCAGCGTCCCGCAGATCGCCGTCACGATGCGGCTCACCACGGACTCCAGGTACTCCGGCGTGCGCTGGTCAACGTCGATGACCTTCTCCCAGTCCCACTGGTCCACGTAGATGGAGTGCAGGTTGTCCAGCTCCTCGTCGCGGCGGATGGCGTTCATGTCGCACACGATGCCCTTGCCCACCTTGAAGTCGTAGCGCTTCAGCGCCACGCGCTTCCACTTCGCCAGCGACTGCACCACCTCGGCGTCCTTGCCAATGGCGGGCACGTCAAAGCCAACGGGCCGCTCCACGCCGTTCAGGTTGTCGTTCACGCCCGTCGCGGGGTCAACCACCAGAGGCGCGGTCACGCGCACCAGGTGCAGCGCGGCGCACAGCTTTGCCAGGAAGATGTGCTTGATGCGCTCGATGGCGCGCTGGGTGTCGTAGGTGTCCAGCTCGGACGAGTAGCCGGCGGGAATCTCGGTCATGGGCCCTCCTTCGTTATCGCTCGTGAGCGCATGGTACCCCAGCGGGGCGAGAAGGGCAGCCGCCGCGGCCGGCACGTTAAGCCAATAGCAACTTTTATGCCCCCCGCGCGGCCGGGCGCCCCGCACCTGCAGCGTAGCAGCGGGCCCCCAGCGCGCACGGCGCCGGGGGCCCAGCCCTCACCTCATGTCGTCACGGCACGCGCGAAGCCTTGCGCCCCGCGCACGGCCGCGCCGCTTCACGCGCTACTTCTGGCCGGACGCGCGCTTCTCCTGGTACTCCTCCGCGAGCTTCTGCTGCACGTCGTGCGGCACCTGCTCGTAGCCAGAGACCTCAAGCTCGAACTCGCCCGTGCCGCGCGAGAGCGAGCGCAGGCGCGTGGCGTAGTCGGTCACCTCGGCGTACGGCACCGTCGCGTCGATCGTGGTGTAGCCGCTCTCCGCGGCGCCGGACGCGGCGTTCATGCCCTCGACGCGGCCGCGCGAGGCGCTGATGTCGCCCATCACGGAGCCGGCGTAGCTGTCGGGCACGGTCACGCTCAGGTGCGCCATGGGCTCGAGCAGCACGGGCTCGGCCTGCGCCACGGCCTTCTGGAAGCCAATGCGCGCCGCGGTCTTGAAGGCCATCTCGTTGGAGTCGACGGGGTGGTACGAGCCGTCGTACACGGCCACCTTGATGTCGATCATCGGGAAGCCGGCGAGCACGCCGTCCCTCATGGTCTCCTGAACGCCCTTGTCGATGGCGGGGATGAAGTTCCTCGGCACGTGGCCGCCCACGACCTCGTCCACAAACTCGTAGCCGGCGCCGGGGTTGGGCTCCACGCGCAGCCAGCAGTCGCCGTACTGGCCGGCACCGCCGGTCTGCTTCTTGTGGCGGCCCTGGGCACTGGCAACGCGGCGGATGGTCTCGCGGTACGGGATGGCGAGCTTCACGGTGTGGGCCGTGACGCCGGCGCGCTCCTCAAGACGGTCCAGAAGGACGGATACCTGCGCTTCTCCGATGGCGGATATCACGGTCTGGCCAGTCTCCTCGTCGCGCGAGACGGAGATCGTGGGATCGGCGTCCGCGGCCTTCTCCAGAAACGCGTAGACCTTGCCCTCGCTTCCGCGCGCGTCCGGCTCGATGGCGACGCGGTACAGGGAGTTCGGGAAGCGGAACTCCGCCGCCTCGACCTTGCCCGTGACGGAAAGCGTGTCGCCGGTCATGGCGTCCAGCTTCGGCACCACGCACACGTCTCCGGACGCGACGGACTTCATGTCCTGCATGTCGTGACCGCACATCTGGTACAGGTGGCCCAGGCGCTCGCCCTTGCGGGTGCGCGCGTTGATGAGCTCCGTGCCGGGCGTGATGGTGCCCGCAAGCACTTTCACGAACGAGAGCTTTCCGTTCTGCTGGTCCTGCAGCGTCTTGAAGACGAAGGCCACCGGGCGGTCGTCGTCAGGCGATATGTCAAGCTCCTCGCCGTTCACCAGCGGCACGCGGCCGTAGTCCGCCATGGTCGGGAACCACTCCGCCACGTCGCTCATGAGCGATATGACGCCCTCCTCGCGCACGCAGGAGCCTGCGAACACGGGGACGATCACGCGGTTGGTGATGGCCTTGCCCAAGAGCCCCTCGAGCTCCTCCTGGGTGATCTCCTCGCCGTCGAGGTACTTCATCATCAGCTCGTCGTCGGCCTCGACCGCAAGCTCCACGAGCTGCGCGTGCGCGGCCTCGGCGGCCTCCTGAAAGTCCGCCGGTACGTCCTCGACCACGGGCTTGCCGTCCACAAGGTGGCGCGCCTTCATGTGCACCACGTCGATGATGCCGCCAAACGCCTCTCCGGAGCCCATGGGCATCGTCACGGGCACAAGGCGGTTGCCGTAGCGGTCCTGCGCGGTCAGAAGCGCGGTGTCCCAGTCGGCATCCGTCCTGTCAAGACGGTTGATGAACAGCGCGCGGGCGATGCTCAGGTCCTCGGCCGCAAACCACAGGCGCGTGGTGATGGTGCCGGGGCCGGACGCGGCGTCCACCACGAAGACGGCCGTCTCCGCGGCGGCAAGCGCTCCGTACGCGTCGCCAACGAAGTCCGGGTAGCACGGCGCGTCGAGCACGTTGATCCTCGTGCCCTCCCACTCTACCGGGGCGATCGTAGTGGAGATGGAAAAACCTCGCTCGCTTTCCTCGCTGTCGTAGTCAAGCGTGGGCTTGGTGCCGGCGTGTCCACCCAGGCGGGACGTCTTGCCCGAAAGGTGGAGCATGGCCTCGGCCAGCATGGTCTTGCCCACGCCGCCTTGGCCCACGAGTGCGAGGTTCTTCACTTTCCCAGTGCTTGTAGCCATGGTTCCTCCTCGAGCCGCATCATGCGGAGGCCTCGCCGCAGTCGCAACGGCGAGCCACCGCGCTATAACGAGCCACGCATAAAGCGTCGTGGAATCACCATACCCATAAGCAACGGGATGCCGAGCGATTCATCGGACAAACGCCGTCTGCCGCTCCGTGGACGCTACCAGGTGTAGCCGCCGTACGATTCGAACAGCCTCTGGAACGCCGGGAGCGAGGTCTTGATGCACTCGTCGCTCACGCAGTAGCTCAGGCGGAAGTAGCTCCGGCACGCAAAGTCGCGCGAGCCCACCACGTAGAGCCGCTGCTCGTTCGCCGCGCGCGCCTGGAACGCGTCGTCGTCGGGCTCCAGGGCACGAACCCACAGGTAGAACGCGCCGTCGGGATGCACCACGTCGTAGCCTATGTCCGTGAGGCCGCCGTAGAGCAGGTCCCTCTTGCGCGCATACTCCTCCACGGGGGCCGGAAGGTCCACGCACTTCTCCAACACGCGGTTGAACAGGCTGTTCATGACCGTCGCGGTCACGCGCTGCGCGCCCAGGATCGCGTCGTACACGCGCTCCGCGTGGCGCACGGTGCCGGGCACCCACACGTAGCCCACGCGCTCGCCCGCGAGCGAGAGCGACTTCGACCAGCTGTAGCACACGATGGTGTTCTCGTAGTACGCCGCGATCCATGGGTTCTGCTTGCCGTCGTACACGATCTCGCGGTACGGCTCGTCGGAAAGCAGGTAGATGGTCTGCCCCAGCTCCTTCGACTTGCGACGCAGCAGCGCGGCAAGCGCGATTATGGAGTCCTTCGTGTACACGGCGCCCGTGGGGTTGTTTGGCGTGTTGATGATGACCATGCGCGTCTTGGGGTTGATGGCCTCCTCGATCGCGTCGATGTCCAGCTGGAAGGTCTCGGGCTCCGTGGGCACCTCCACCACGTTGCAGTGCCACGCCTGCACCCACATGCGGTACTCCGCGTAGTACGGCGTGGGAATGATGACCTCCTCGCCGGCCCTGGTTGTCGCGGCGATGGTAGAGCTGATGGCACCCGCGCAGCCCGCGGTCATGGCGATCTCGCCGGCGCGGGCGTGCGCGTCAAACCTGCGGTTGAGGTTTGCTGCCACGGCCTGCCTCGTGGTGAGGTAGCCGTTGTTGGGCGGGTATCCGTGCAGGTCGATGGACTCGTAGTCCTCAAGCGCCTCGCGAATGGCCTCGGTCACCTGCGGTGCCACGGGCACGTTGGGGTTGCCGATGGAGTAGTCCCAAAAGTCGGTCACGCCCTGCTGCTTGAGCTCCATGGTCTGCTCGAACACCTCGCGGATGGCCGATTTGCCGGCCCCAAGGTCGTACATGAGTGAATCTACGCCGTCTGCCATGCTGCCTCCACTCTGGTCGCATCGTATGGCAGAAGCTTCCCGCGCGCATGTTACCGCAGCGCTACAGAACTTGATGAAGACGTGTTAAATCGCAGCGCACCGCGCGTAACGCCGCACGTGTCCACCACGCGTGTCCGCCGCGCGCGGTCGCCGCATGCGTTGCCGCACGGGCGGCTACCCGCAGGGGCGTCTGGACGAGAAGGACCCGGCGCCATGGTTGGCACCGGGTCCTGGTTGTCGCTCTTCTCCCCTAGGGACACCCCCCCGGGGGTCATGCCACCCGCCGCAAGCGGGCGCCATACGCTGGCCGCATGGCCGCTAGTCGACGACGGCCTCGTTCTGGGCGTCCTCCTCGGCGATGACCTTGGCCTTGACCGAGATCTTCTCCTGCGACATGGCGTCCTCGTAGTGCTTCTTGCCGTCGGGGTACATGTTCAGCCACAGCTCCTCGGCCTTCGGCGCCCACGCCTCCGCGTACGGCTTCGTGCGTGCGCACACGTCCGCCGCGGACTCCGGCGTCACGTACTCGGTGCACTTCGCGTCCGCCTCGTCCACGATCTGCGTCAGCAGGCCGGAGTTCTCGAGCATGGGGCACGGCTCCAGCAGGTTGTCGTTCCAGGGGTAGTGCGCGCGGTACGCCTGGAAGATGGGCTGGTGCAGGCACTCGAGCCAGTTGCCGTTCTCCTTGAAGTTCGCGTTGGAGTAGTGGATGAAGACGCACGGCTCGACGTCGCCGCGGGCGTTCACGTGGCAGTACACGCGGCCGCCGGCGATGCAGCCGCCCACGAACTCGCCGTCGTTCTGGAAGTCCATCGCGAAGATCGGGTAGCCCTCGTCGCCCACGGAACGCACCCAGCGGATGCGGTTGAACATGTACTCGCGCTGCTCCACGGTGGGCATGAGGTCCGCGTTCGCGCCCTCGCCCACGGGCATGTAGTGGAAGTACCAGGCGTAGCGGCAGCCCTTATCGATGAGGAGCTTGAAGAACTCGTCGGAGCTCACGCGCTCGGTGTTCGCGCGCGTGTAGCACGTGGAGGTGCCGTACAGCAGGCCGTGCTTGTGCATGCGGTCGAACGCGTCCATGACCTCCTGGAACGAGCCGTCGCCGCGCCGGCCGTCGTTCACGCTGGGCTCGTAGGACTCAAGCGACACGCTGAACACGATGTTGCCCAGCTTCTGGACCCTCTCGCAGAAGGCGTCGTCCACCAAAGACGCGTTCGTGAAGATGTTGAACAGGCTGGTGTTGTGCTTCTCGGCCAGCTTGAGCACGTCCTCCTTGCGCACCAGCGGCTCGCCGCCCGTGAGCATGAACAGGTGGGTGCCCAGGTCCTCGGCCTGGCTCACCAGGCTGTCCATCTCGTCGTACGTCAGGTTCAGGCGGTTGCCGTAGTCGGCGGCCCAGCAGCCCACGCAGTGCTTGTTGCACGCGCTCGTCGGGTCGAACAGGATGATCCAGGGCACGTTGCACTGGTACTTGTCCGCGTTGGCGGTGGTGTTGCGCAGGCCGCGGAACGCCGCCTCGTAGCCACCGTTCAGGATTGCCGTCTTCAGCACGTGGGGATCGGTCTCGTCGATCACGCTGAACAGGAACTTCTCCCACTTGGAGCCGGGACGCAGGCCCTTCCTCAGGCCGCGGATGGCGCCGGGCGAAGTGTCCTTCAGGAGCTTCTCCGCCATGTCGATCAGATGGTCGATGTTCTTCTCGCGGTCTTCGCCGGAGGCACTCGCAATGATCTTGTCGAGCACCACGCTGAAGGCCTTGCGCTCCGCAGCGTGCGCGATCTTGGACTGCATAGGCACTTCCTCTCTTTCGGGAGTCCCGGGCACTGCCCCAGTTTTCGACTCCCATTCAAAAACTTTGCCTAGCTTACTACTACCCAAATCGCCATGCAACGTACATACACGCACGATTGACAACAAATGTTGCCTCAGCCGCCACAAATCGCGCGGGCGAGAAGAACTGGGGCCCTCCCCCGCGGCACGCGCACGCGCCGCACACATCCGGGCAAAGGCCGCGGTCCTTCTCGCCCGGCTCGCCGCTACAATTGCAGAGAAGAACGCGGGCACGCGCCCGCAAGGACCACGTACGTTCGCGAGGTTACATGGGCTACAAGACCTACACCTGCCCCATCGCAAAGTCGTGCGGCGGCTGCGAGTGGCTTGCCGTTCCATACCCCATCCAGCTCCGGCGCAAGCAGGAGCTGGTGGAGGGTCTGCTGGGCGGCATGGCGCGGGAGGACGGGTGCTCCGTGGGGGCAATCCGCGGGATGGACGAGCCCGTTGCGTACCGCCACAAGGCCGCGACGCCGTTTGCGCCCGGCAAGGGCGGGCGCGTGCGCTCCGGCTTCTATAGCGCGGGCACGCACCGCATCGTGGCGTGCGGCAGCTGCCTGGTTGAGGACCCGCGGGCGCGCGGCATCCTGGAGGACGTTGCGCACGTGGCACAGGAGCTGGGCATACGCCCGTACCAGGAGGACCGCGGGCGCGGCACGCTGCGCCACGCCGTCGTGCGCTGCGGGTACGCCACGGACGACGTGCTGCTGACCGTGGTCGCAAACGGTCAGCGCCTGCCGCGCGAGGACGAGTTCGTGCGGCGCATGGCGCGGCTGCACCCTGAGGTCACGTCCATCGTGCTCAACGTGAACCAGCGCCGGACGAACGCGATCCTGGGGCGCGAGTGCCGCACGCTCATGGGGCCCGGCACCATGGAGGACGCGCTGTTGGGCTGCACGTTCCGCATTGGCCCCACGAGCTTCTATCAGACGAACCCCCGCCAGACGGAGGTCCTGTACCAGCTGGCCGTGGACGGCGCGCGGCTGCGCGGGGGCATGCGCGTGCTAGACGCATACTGCGGCTGCGGCACCATCGGCATCTGCGCGGCGTCGCAGGCGCGCGCCGCGGGCGCAAGCATCGCCGTAGTGGGCGTGGAGCAGGTGGCGGGCGCCGTGCGGATGGCGCGTGGCAACGCCAAGGCAAACGGTCTGGCAGGCAGCTGCGAGTTTGTGCGCGCGGACGCCACGGCCTACATGGAGGACGTCGCTCGTGGCAGGCGCGATGCCGGGTTCGACGTGGTGGTGATGGACCCGCCGCGCGCAGGCTCGACGCCGGAGTTCCTGGCGGGCGTGGCGCACCTCGCCCCCAGCCGCGTGGTCTACGTGAGCTGCAACGTGAAGACGCAGGCACGCGACCTCGCACTTCTCCGCCAGCACGGCTATGCGATGGAGTCCGCGGTGCCCGTGGACATGTTCCCGCACACAAAGCACGTGGAGAGCGTCGTCACGCTCGTGCGGCGCTAACGCCGCGCTGCAGGCACGTGCAAGGCGTGCCACCCGCGTGGCGATTCCATCATTATTGCGACGATTTGGGCCGCGGGCATTGCCCGCGGCCCAACTAAGTGCCAGCCTGTCTTCGGCCCCGCCTCGGGGGCCGAAGCTTGGCGATTCGTACGTAAAGAGGCATGTTCATGACATCAAAAAGCGAGGCGACGCTTAGTCGCAACCCGTTTGGCTACCACAGCCGCCGTTGGTGGGTGGGGCTGTCCGTGTTTCTGTTCCTGTTCCTCGTGGGGCCGTTCGCGACGTTCGGCAACATGGACCGCGGCACCATCCATCACGCGTCGCAGCTCGCGGCGCACTACCAGACCATGCTGCTGTGCTTCTCGCTCCTGCTCATATACCTGGTGCCGTTCTTCCTGTTCGTGCGCTACACGCGTCTGCGTGCAGGCGTGCCGCGCTGGTTAGTGGTGCTGGCGTTCGCGAGCGGCCTGTTCGTTCCCGGCTGGATCGCCGGCGAGCTCAACGATGCCGCGGACGCCCTGCTACGCCTGCTCGCATCCAAGTCCTTCGTCAGCACGTGGGGCGATGCCATCGAGGCGCCGCTGGTTGAAGAGACCCTCAAGCTCCTCACCGTTCTGGCGGTGCTGAGCCTGGTCGGTCGCCGCGACGGGCGCGACTGGCTCGTCGGCGGCATGTGCGTGGGCATGGGCTTCCAGTTTTCTGAGGACCTCGGCTATATAGAGGACCAGATCGTCGCCGGGCACCACGGGTTCGAGACCGCAGTGCCGGTCACGCTCGACGACCGCATCTCCGGCGCACTCGTCTCGCACTGGACGTACACGGCGCTCGTGGCCGTCGCGATCTGGCTGCTGTTCTGCCAGCGCCGCCGCGTGCGCGGGTTTCTGCTGTTGTTTGTGCCGCTGCTGAGCCATGCCGCGTGGGACACGCCACTCAGCGACGCGGGCGCGCTGTTTGAGGCGTTTTTCTGCCTGATCGTGGCCGTCCCGTTCCTGTATGCTTGGGGCGACCTCACGTTTGACGGTGGCCGGCGCCTTTCCGCAGCGCACCCCAAACAGCACAAGCGACGCAAGTCCCAGGGTGCGCACGTGACGCACGCCGCGCCGGGCGAGAAGGACGCGAGCCTTGCGCCGCAGCCCCCACATGGTCTGTAACCAGCGCAAAGGTCGGGAGGTTGTGCCATGCACGGTGGTGACGCACGAAAAGACGCGCGCAAGGCAGCTGCAAGTTGCGCACGCGAAACCGTAAGTCCCTACGACCTTGGCACTCCCCTCCCGCGCGACTATCCGTACGATCCCCGCGGGCGCAGGCTTGCGGACGGCGCCCTCGCCACGGTCATCCTCCTGCGCGTCGCGGCGGCGGCGCTCGCGTTTGCCGGTCTCGCATGGTGCGCAATCTGGTGGGCGGCCACCTCGCTTGGCGCCGCAATCACGGCCATCCTTTGCATCACGCTTTCCGCACTCGTCCTCGGGCGCGGCCTCGAGTATGCGGCCGGCGCGGCGTTCGGTCGCGCGTCGCTCCGCCTGGAGCCAAACGTTCGCCACGACTACGTGCTGCGCGTGTTCCGCAAGGGACGCCGCTCCGCAGGCACCACGCCACGGTTCCTGCTCGCTCTTGCGCGGCTAGACATCCTCAGAGGGCAGCCCCGCCTAGCCGGCGACGCACTCGCGCGCGTAGACACGTCCAACCTGAACCCCAACCGCCTGAAGCTCCTGTACCTGCTACAGGCCGTCACGGCAATACAGCTGCAAGAAGACGCCCACAACGCAGTGATACGCTACGCGGGCATCACGGGCGAGAAAAACGCAGGCTTTCCTCCCGATAACGTGGTCCTTGGCTGGGCGCAAGACGCCGCAGACGGCCGCGCGCCTGAGGACGTAACCATGCGCGACGTCTGCGCAAGCGCGCTGCAACCGCGCCGCCACAAACCGCTTTTGGCAGTCTCGCTCTCCGTCATGCTGGCGCACTGTCTTCTCTTCGCAGGCGTCGCCACCGGGGTCGACGCCACGGACAGTTGGCGCCTGCGCCTGGAATATCAGACCGTAGCAGGACTCTTGACCTCGACGTTCATGGTGGCGCTCGCGATCGCGGGCGTCGTTCTTCTCGCCCGGTGGCGCATGCGCCAGGATGCACCGAAAACGCGCGGGCGCAAGGTCGCACAAGTCGTGGGCTCATGCCTTGTGGTCATGGCTGTCACTTGTCTTGCGCTTGTTGTCGCTATAGGGACGATCTTCGCGACGGATGGAACAGAGCGCATCATCGCGCGCGGCGTACGGAGCGATTCAGCCGACGGACGCCCGTACGACTACGTCGCGCTCGACATGGAAAACGGCTACGGCGCAGCTCGTTCCACCACGTATTGGCGCACGCGCGGTTTCATCGTGATGCAGGAGTGGTCGCCAGCGCAGGACTATGACACCAAGGTAGAACGCAAGACGGCTGCAGACAGCAGCGACGCTGGCACTGGTACGACCGATAGCTCGACGTCCGCAACGGAATATGAAGATGCCTCTTCAAATCCAATCAGCTCCAACGCGTCCGATTCCGGCACGTCCGACGCCGACAGTGCGTCCGCACTTGCAGACCAGATGCGCGCGGTCGCAAGGTATCTGCAAGAGCGAGGCATCGTACCCGGTGCAAGCGAGCCCACGCTCGACTACGATGCCAAGGGCCATGCATATGCAAGTCTGGGCACGCAGGACCAAACCGTGAACGGCAGGACCGTCGAGGTTGGGTACGAGCTGAGAGACAACGGCGAGTCACAGCAGCCTTCCGGCACGGCGCAGGAGCTCGTGTTGGAACGCACGTATCCCAACGGCGAGGGCGATGCGGAGCTCGTGGGCTTCTACCTGGTGGACCACCAGACGCTTACCGTTATGGACGAAAACAGGACGTCCTGGTAGGGACGCCCCTGCTCTCACGTCAATCTTTCAGTTGTCTGCACGCGGCGTCGCGCCGTTACGCGCCCGCCGGCGGGTCGACCACGACCTTGTTGCCCTCCACGTGCACGCGACCCTCCGCCAGCAGCTGGATGGTGTCGGGGTACAGCTCGTGCTCGATCTCGTGGATGTGCGCCTCGAGCGTGTCCACGTCCCAGTCCTCCCGCACGGGCAGCGCGCGCTGCGCAATGATCGGACCGCAGTCGTACTTGTCGTCCGCAAAGTGAACGGTCACGCCCGTGACCTTCACGCCGTAGTCAAACGCGTCCTGGATGGCGTGCGCGCCCTTGAAGCTGGGCAGCAGCGCCGGATGCAGGTTCACGACGCGGTTCTCGAACGTGCGCAGGATCGGCGCGTGCACCATGCGCATGTAGCCCGCCATGATCACGTAGTCGACCTTCTCGCGCACCAGCGTGGAGGCGATCGCCTCGTCCGCCGTGATCGGGTCGGCGTACACCTCCTTGCTCAGGCTCATGGTCTGGATGCCCGCGGCCTCCGCGCGCTTCAGGCCATATGCGCTGGGGCGAGAAGAGATGACAATCGCGACCTCCGCGTCGAGCGCGCCTGCGGCGATCCTGTCGATTATGGCCTGCAGGTTCGTGCCGCTGCCGCTGATGAGGACGCCCAGCCGTATGGGCTTGCGCTCCTGACTCATCGGTAGGTCACCTTGCCCTCGCCCTTCACGCACTCGCCCATCACAAACGGCGCAAAGCCCTGGGCAACCAGGTCCTCGCAAACCTCGTCCACGTCGTTCGGGTCGCAGATGATGCTCATGCCCACGCCCATGTTGAACGTCTTGTACGCCTCGTCCGGGGTGAGGCCGGCCGCCTTCACGCAGTAGTCGATAATGGGTGGCACGTCCCACGCGGGGCCGTCGGCGCCGCCACGGTCCACCACGGCGTCCACGTTGGAGGGAAGCGCGCGGTTCAGGTTCTCGGTGATGCCGCCGCCCGTGATGTGCGCCATCGCGTGGATGGGGGCACCGGCCTTGAGGGCCGCCACAAGACCGCCAGCATAGATCGTGGTCGGACGCATCACGGCATCCGCAAGCGACTCGCCGCCCAGCTCGGGAAGCGGGGTCTCCAGCTCCTCGACCGTCTTGCCCTCGATGGCGACCTTGCGCACCAGGCTGTAGCCGTTGGAGTGGATGCCGGAGCTCGGCAGGCCCAAGATCACGTCGCCCTCGTGCACCAGGTGCGGGCCAATCATCTTCGGGCGGTCGACCACGCCCACCACAAAGCCGGCAAGGTCGTAGTCGTCCGGGTTCATCACGCCGGGGTGCTCGGCCATCTCGCCGCCCACCAGGGCGCAGCCGGACTTCTTGCAGCCGTTCGCGATGCCCTTCACGATCTTGGCAACGTGCTCGGCACGCAGCTTTCCAATCGCAACGTAGTCCAGGAAGAACAGCGGCTCGGCGCCGATGGGCACCACGTCGTCCACGCACATGGCCACAAGGTCCTCGCCCACCGTCTCGTGGCGGTCCAGCAGCTGGGCGATGGCGAGCTTCGTGCCCACGCCGTCGGTGCCGGACACGAGCACGGGGTCCTCCATGTCCTTGAAGCCCTTCATGCTGAAGCACGAACCAAACCCGCCCAGGCCGCCAATGACCTCCGGACGGTTCGTCTCCTTCACGGCCGCCTTGATGGCGTCCACCGCACGTGCGCCCTCATCTACGTCCACGCCGGCGTCGGCGTAGGTAATGTGCTTGGACTGAGTCTCCATGCTCTTCTCCTCCGTGTGTCGCGCAAGGCACGGGCCCCGCGCACCGGCTGCAGCGTATGCCACAAGTCTATCAAGTTCCATCGGCGCCGCCGCGTGCGCGGCGCCTTACGCGCGCATTGTTTACGCGACGCACCCGTGGGCAGGCGCGTCTTCCGTTCCCTAGGAGCCGTTCGTGGTGCCGGAGGTCGCCCCTGAGGTCGACGCGTCCTGCGCCTGGGCCCCCGTCGCCGCCGCGGCCTCGCTCTTTGGCACGCACAGCATGACGGCGCGGCCGTGGCCAAAGTCGTAGTTGCACGTCACGAGCGTGAGCACGTGGCTCGTGCCGCCTATGACCTGCTGCGCGTCCGTGCGCTTCGCCACCGCCTTCGCCAGCATCTTGTTCAGGTACGCGTGGAACTCGTCGTTCGACGCAAACGTGAACGTGCGCAGGTCGTCGTCGTAGTCGCTCTTGATGATGTACAGCAGCAGCGGCTCGAGCTCCCATGCCTTGTTGTTGCGGTCCACGTACCAGACCGTCTTCACCTTGTCGAAGTTCCCCTGCTCCTTAAGGTCGTCCAGCGGCGCGAACATCTGGCCGTCGTTCAGGTGGTGTCCGTAGATCAGCGACTGCGCGTCCACCATGCCCGGCTTCGTGTTCTTGCAGTCCAGGAACACCTGACCGCCCACGCTGTACTCGCCCGTCGCGGACGTGCGCAGGTACGTGTTGTTGGTCTTGCCCTGGTACACGGGAAAGCTCATGCTCGTCCCCACGACGTCCACCCAGCCCACGATGTCGTCGTTCACGGCTTCCAGCGCGGCAAAGTCTATCTTCGGCGCGCCGTTGTTATCCTCGCTCACCTGGACGTTCGCCACCTTCTGGAGCTTCTCGTTGCTCTGCCGGGTGTGGCTGTACTCGCTCTGCGCGTGGAAGTACAGGTACCCCGCCGTGGCGAGAAGAGCAATGCCAACCACCAGGAAGATGGTGCTCAACGCGTTGCGCAGACGGTGCTTGCGCCTGGGGCGCTGCGATGCGCCGACGGCGCCGGGCCCGTCACGGCCGGCGCGGCCGCCAGACTGCGCGCCCTGCGCGGGCGTCAGCGGCTCGAAGCCCACGGCACCCCGCCCCATCGTCGGAACTGCGGCGGGCGACTGCGCCGTGTCGCCGGGCTGCTGAGCTCGCGTGTGCTTTCCCATCGTCACTCCTACCAAGGTCTCGGCGGGCACCGGGCCCGCCGTCTTCGTTTTCAACGCACCATTCTTGCACGTTTGGCCTACGCCTGGCCACAAACGACGCGAGGCGCCCACAGACGGACGCCTCGCGCTGCCGTGCTTTTGCGTGGCCTAGGCCTCGGCCATCTGCCTCTTCAGCTCCAAGATCTTCTCGCGGTACTCCGGCATGGTCGCGCCCAGGATCTGCGTCGCATAGATGGCCGCGTTCTTTGCGCCACCAATGGCGACGCAGGCCACGGGCACGCCGGACGGCATCTGCACCATGGACAGGAGCGAGTCCATGCCGCCGAGGTCGGAGGTCTTCATGGGCACGCCCACGATGGGCAGCGGGGTGTACGCCGCGACGACGCCGCCCAGGTGCGCGGCCTTGCCGGCCGCCGCGATGATCACCTTGATGCCGCGGTCCGCCGCGGTCGAGGCCCACTCGTGCACCTTCGCGGGCGCACGGTGCGCGGACGCGATGACCAGCTCGTAGGGAACGCCCAGCTCGTCCAGCTCCTTCGTGCACGCCTCCATTGCCGGCATGTCCGACTTCGAACCCATGATGATTCCGACGACAGGCTGCTCTGCCATGCTTGACCTCCAAGGTCTCGTGTTCGTCTCTTCGGAAGGCGCCCTCCAGCCAGGATCTGCGCCGGCGGTCGCTACAGACAGTATAGGTTCGGCGGCGTCAGTTTCCACCGCCCGAGCCCGTTGCCGCACCGGACGCGTTCTTCTCGCCCGTGGCGCTTGTTGCGCTTGTGGCACTCGCGGTGGCGCTGTCGTTGTTGTCCGTGGCAGACGCGCTGTCCGTGGCAGACGCGTCGCCTTCCGACTTGTCGTTTGTGCCGGAGGTCAGCACGCTCAGGATGCCGCCGGTCGCGTCGTCCGTGCCGCTTGAGGACTTGTCGTCCGCGCTCGGGCCAAACACCTGGTCAAGCACGCCGTTCGTGATGGACTTGCGCAGCTGTTTCTCCGTCGCGGAGTCAACGCCCGTGATGGAGCAGTTGAAGCGCACGCCCTGCGCGGTCGACGTCTTGGTCCAGATGAACGTCATGAGGGTCTTCAGCTCGCCCGTGGGCTTGAGGTAGCCAAAGAACCTGGACGTCTGGATCTTGCCCGCCTTGTTCACGTGAACGTTCACGTTGTAGATGACGGTGTTGATGTCAGGGTTCATGAGGGCGTTCGTCGCAAGGGCGGCCGCCTGGATCTGCGAAGTCGAGAACACGCCCAGCACGTCGGACGAGCTCGTGTCCGTCACGGTCACCTCGATGCGATGGGTGTTCTCGTCCGCCTCCTGCACCGAGAAGTCCTCCGGGAACTGCGTGTAACCGTTTCCCCACTCCACGCCGTTGCTCATGGCTGCGACGACGCTCGAGATGCTGGCTTCGTTGCCAAGGCTGCGCGTGCTGACGCGCCGCACCACGCCGCAGGACACCTGCAGCGTTACGACGGCCAGGAAGAACACCACGAGGAAGATGGTCGTGGTGCGGGTCATGACCTCGCCCACGTTGGAGCCCGAGGGGTCCTTGTCGGAAAGCGGGTCCACGTCGACGCCGTGGTGCCCCTGGCTGCGCATCTTGCGTTGGCGCGCCGCGGTCTCCTCGTTGGTGTGGCCCGTCTCGTCCACGGTCGAGAAGAGCTTCTCTGCGTCTGCGGCGTCAAGGGTGCCCCGCCCGCGAGCCTTTCCCCCCAACTTTGCCATGAAGCCTCTTCCTGCCGCGGGCCACGCCCGTCCCGTCAATCAATCCGGCCAACAATCAATCCCGTCAAGTATATTGCTACCGCGCGTCCGCGCCCTGCGGGGAGAGCCGGTGCGCAACCGCATCACATATGAGCGCGCCGACCACGGTCTTCGCGTCCTCGATCCTGCCGTCGAGCACGGCGTCCACCAGCTCTGGCAGGTCCACGAGGTCGACGTTTATGAACTCGTCCGCATCCGGGCTCGACTCCGCCAGCGTGAGGCCCGTCGCCATGTAGATGTGGATGAGCTCGTCTGCGAACCCCGCCGCCGTGGCAATAGTGGTGAGAAACGCCATCTTCTGGGCGCGCATGCCCGTCTCCTCCGCAAGCTCGCGCTCCGCGCAGTCCAGAGGGTCCTCGCCGGGATTGAGCTTGCCGGCGGGAATCTCCACCGTGACGCGGCCGAGGGCGGAGCGGTACTGCCGCACGAGGCAGATGCGGCCGTCGTCCGTGAGGGCGACGATCGCGACGGCTCCGGGGTGGCGCACGACATCGCGATCCGCCTCCGCACCGTCTGGCAGCCTCACGCGCAGGCGGTCGATGTTGAACACGCGCCCCTTGAACACCACGTCCTCGGTAAGCACGTGCTCGCTCAGGTTCACGTCACGCGGGTCGTCGTCGCCCAGAACCAGGTGCCTGCGCTCAGGCGCCCCGGAGTGATGGTCGTGCCTGCTCCTGTCGCCGTCGTACGTCAGGGCGTCCACCCCATCGACCATGCTCGATACCGCGTGGTCAAGGGCGTCCTCCGTCCCGTCGTCGAGCTGCACCTCGTGCTGCTCGGCAAGAAGCGAGAGGTCGTCTTCATCCAGCGTGACGTCCTCCTGGCCCGTGGCCTCGTTCTTCTCGTCTTTGGACATTGCGCTGCCTCCCGGATAAAAAGTCGCGGCACCACGCGGCGCCGCGACGATTGGCCTACATGCTCATGGTACCCAGGCGGGCGCTACAGGTTCGCGCGGCCCTTGATCGCCTTGATGCCGATGTCGTGGCGGTACGTCTTGCCCTCGAAGAAGATCTTGTCGCACGCCTCGTACGCCTTGTTGCGGGCATCCTCGAACGTGGGGGCGACGGCCGTGACGTCGAGCACGCGGCCGCCGTTGGTGTAGACGGCGCCGTCCTCGCCGAGCTTGGTGCCCGCGTGGTAGACGGTGACGCCGTCCATGGCGTTTGCGTCGTCGATGCCGCTGATGAGCTTGCCCTTCTCGTAGGAGCCGGGGTAGCCGGCGCTCGTGAGCACGACGGAGACGGCCCAGTCGTCGTCCCACGAGACCATGTCCGGACTGAGGGTGCCATTGTCGCACGCGAGGAAGCACTCGACGAGGTCGCCCTTCATGCGGGGCAGGACGACCTGGGTCTCGGGGTCGCCGAATCGGGCGTTGAACTCGAGCACCTTCGGACCGTCCTTCGTGAGCATGAAGCCGCCGTACAGGCAGCCGCTGTAGGGATTGTCCTCTTGGGCAAGCTCCGCCACGACCTTCTCCTCTATCTGGACCATCTGCTCGAGCTCGCCGGGAAGCAGGATGGGCACCGGGGAGTACACGCCCATGCCGCCCGTGTTGAGGCCGCGGTCGCCGTCGAGCGCGCGCTTGTGGTCCTGGGAGGTCGCGAGGGGCACGACGGTCTTGCCGTCCGTGAGAGCCAGAAGCGAGCACTCCGGACCCTCGAGCATCTCCTCGACCACGACGAGCGAGCCCGCGTCGCCGAACGCGGTGAAGCACTCGTGGACGCCGTCGAGGGCCTCCTCGGTGGTCTGCGCAACGATGACGCCCTTGCCGGCAGCGAGGCCATCGGCCTTGATGACGATGGGGCCGCCGACCTTGCGCACGTACTCCGCACAAGCGGCCTCGTCCGTGAACGACTCGTACCTGGCCGTGGGGACGCCGGCTCGCTCCATGACGTCCTTGGCGAACTTCTTCGAGCCCTCCATCTGCGCGGCCTTGCCGCTGGGCCCGAAGACGGGAATGCCCTCCGCACGCACGGCATCGGCCACGCCCGCGACGAGCGGTGCCTCCGGACCTATCACCACGAGGCCGATGTTATTCTCGCGGGCGAAGCGCGCGACCGCCGCCGGGTCGTCCTGGTCCACGTCCGCCTTCTGGGCGAGCTGGTACATGCCGCCGTTGCCCGGCGCCACGAACAGCCTCCCGGCGCGCGGGGACTGGGCGAGCTTGACCAGCATGGCGTGCTCGCGCCCGCCGGAACCTAGGAGCAGGATGTCTACCTTGTGGTCTTGTGAAGCCATGGTGCCCTCCTTGGGCTAGACGTGGATGTGGCTTAGGCCGGACGTGCCTGAAGGATTGAGGAGGCCTCCTCGGCCGTGATGAGCGACGCGGGAGCGTAGGCGATTCCCACGGCGCCGACGCCGATCTGGGCGCAGGTCGAGGGGTTGGCCCTGAGGCGGGCGGCGCACGCAGACTCGAACTCGTTCGTGTCGAGCGGTTTCTCCAGCTTCTGCAGGACCTTGGGGTCGCCGGAGTAGACCTCGGCGTACGTGATGGGGCCGACCTTCGCGGAGTAGCGGCTGAGCGTGCGCGCAAGCACGCCCGCGAGGCGGGCCGTGTCCGAGGAGGTGGTGATCTCCTCCGCCTGGCCGTCGGGCGTGATCTTGACGAGGCCGCGCACGCCGAGCGCGCGACGCTGCAGCTTGCTCATGTGGCCGAGGATGCCGCCGCGCTTGTGGCCGATGCCGTTTGACGGGTTCGCGTCCGCCGTGGGGACCATGAGCATGCGCGACGCCGCGGACAGCGCCTGCGCGCGCTCCACGGCCTCGTAGGAGTCCATGCCCGCGTTGCGGTCCAGCACGAGCCGCGAGAACACGAGCGCATACTCCGCAGAGGCCGCATGGGTGTCGATGACCGTGACGCGCGCGCCCTGCACCTTGGAGACGGCGCTGCGCGCGACCTCGCACACGTCCCTCATCTGGGACGAGACGTGCAGCGAGACGATGCGCTCGCACCCCTGCTCCGCAAGGGCCTGGTACACGGTCAAGAAGTCGACCTCGGACGGCGAGTAGGTGTTGATCTGGCCGCGGTGCTTGGTGTACTCGCGGTAGAACGTGGGCGTGTCGATGTCGAGGCAATCGCGGTACTGCTCGTGCCCCATGCGCACGATGAGCGGTACGAGGGCGACCCCCGCCCTCTCCAGCGTGGAGAGGGGGAGGTCGCACGAGCTATCGCACACTATCGCGAACTTTCTGTTGGAAGTGCTGGCGGTCACGCTGGCCTACTTCCAGTAGCGGTCGATCGTCTGGTCGCGATCGGGACCGACGGTGATGATGGAGACGCGCACGCCCGCAAGCTGCTCGAGGAAGTCGACGTAGTCCTTCGCCTCGCGCGGCAGCTGGTAGAAGTTGCGGACGCCGGAGATGTCGCACTTCCAGCCGGGGAGGGTCTCGTACACGGGCTTCGCGTGATAGAAGACGCTCTGGTGCTCCGGCACGGTGGTGTAGCGCTTGCCGTCGCACTCGTACGCGACGCAGACCTTGATCTCGTCCAGGCAGCCCAGGACGTCCAGCTTCGTGATCGCGAGGTCCGTCAGGCCGTTGACGCGGGCCGCGTAGTTCACGACGACGCCGTCGTACCAGCCGCAGCGACGCTTGCGGCCGGTCGTCACGCCGTACTCGTGGCCGACCTCGCCCAGCTTGTCGCCCACCTCGTCAAACAGCTCCGTCGGGAACGGGCCGGAGCCCACGCGGGTGAGGTACGCCTTCGCGACGCCCAGCACGCGCTTGATCTGGGTGGGGCCGACGCCAGAGCCCGTGACCGCGCCGCCGGCGGTGCAGTTGGAGGAGGTGACGAACGGGTAGGTGCCGTGGTCGATGTCGAGCATCGTGGCCTGCGCGCCCTCGAACAGGATGTTCTTGCCAGCCTCGAGCTGCTCGTTCAGGAAGAGCGAGCTCTCCACGATGTACGGGCGGATGCGCTCGGCAAACGGCAGGTAGGACTCGCAGATCTGGTCGACCGTGTAGGTCGGGAGGTCGTAGACCTTCTCGAGGATGGGGTTGGTGTACGCAAGGGCCGCGTCCAGCTTCTCGCGGAAGATCTTCTCGTCCAGCATGTCCTGGATGCGCAGGCCGGTGCGGTTCATCTTGTCCATGTAGCAGGGGCCGACGCCGCGCTTCGTGGTACCGATGAGGTTCTTGCCCAGCTTCTTCTCGTGCGCGCCGTCCAGGTCCTTGTGGTACGGCATCACGATGTGCGCGTTGCCAGAGATCTTGAGGTCCGCGCACGAGATGCCCTGGCCCTCGAGCATGTCGACCTCGCCGAGCAGGACCTCGGGGTCGACGATGCAGCCGTTGCCGATGACGGGATAGGTGCCCTGGTACATCACGCCGGAGGGAACCTGGTGCAGGGCGAGCTTGTGCCCGTTCGCGATGACCGTGTGACCGGCGTTCGCGCCGCCGGCGTAACGGCAGACGACGTCGTAGTCGCCCGAGATAAGGTCCGTGACCTTGCCCTTGCCCTCATCGCCCCACTGTGTGCCAACCAGAACTGTTGCAGGCATTGCATCCTCCCTGTCGGGTCATGTTCACATGTCGCGGCGCCGTGGCGCCGGCAGTCTCAGTATAGGCCACGAGAAGGACTTCCCGTTCTTCTCGTTACCTATGTTTGAGACTCTCAACGCATCTCTATGGGCGGCCGTGCCGCTAGTCGCCGTGCCTGGTGTCCACCTCGACGAACTTGGTGGAGCCCGGCAGGAACATGAGCGGCACGATGTTAAGCGGGCCGGAGCGGTTCTTCGCGATGATGAACTCCGTCACGTTCATGTCCGGGCGGTCGTCGCGCGCGGCCTCCTCCTCCGTCATGGAGCGGTCCAGCAGGATGACGATGTCGGCGTCCTGCTCGATGGAGCCGGACTCGCGCAGGTCGGACAGCTGCGGGCGCTGGCCCTTGCGGTCCGTGACCTGACGGTTGAGCTGCGACAACGCGATGACGGGGACCTCGAGGTCCTTCGCCATGATCTTGATGCCACGCGACATCTCCGAGACCTCCGTCGCGCGGCTGTCCGCACGGTGGCCTCCGGACGGCGGTGACAGCAGCTGCAGGTAGTCGACCATGACCATGCCTTTGGGCTTGTCCTTCAGCATGCGGCGCGCCTTTGCGCGGATCTCCGTCACCGTCGTGCCGGGCGTGTCGTCGATCAGGATGTCCAGCTGCGACAGGTCGCGCGTGGCGTCCAGGATGGTGCCCCACTGGTCGTCCTTGATCTTTGCGCCGCGGATGGCGGAAAGAGGGATCTTGGCCTGCGCGGACAGCAGGCGCTGCGCGATCTCCGTCTTGCTCATCTCGAGCGAGAAGAACGCGACGCTTGCGCCCGCAGCCGCCGCGTTCACGGCGAGGTTCAGCGCGAACGACGTCTTTCCGACGCCCGGTCGCGCGCCGATGACGACCATCTGTCCCGGCCGCAGACCCTGCAGGCACGCGTCGATTCCCGGGTAGCCCGTGGAGACGCCCAGCGTGCCGTCCGGGTTCTGGCACATCTCGCCCAGCTCGGTGTAGAGGTCGCCCATGACCTCCGTGAGCGTGGAGTAGCTGTCGCCGATCTCGCGGTTCGTGACGCCCAGAAGCAGGTTCTCCGCGGTGTCCACGACCTCCTTCGTGTCCTCCGGCGCGTCAAACGCAAGGGCCGTGATCTTGGAGGACGCGTCGATGATGGCGCGCAGCGTCGCGTCCCTGTGCAGGATCTCGACGTGGTGCTGCCAGCTCGCGAGCGAGAACGAGTTCGTGTTGAGGTCGAGGATGTATGCCATCCCGCCGACCTTGTCCAGGTTGCCCGTGCTCCTGAGGTGGTCTGCGAGCGAGACGGGGTCCACCACCTGGCCGCGGTCGAACAGCTCGTTCATCGCGCGGAAGATGGCCTTGTGCGAGTAGAGGTAGAAGTCGTCCTCGTTCAGCGCGACGAGGCACTCCTGCAGCACCTCCTGTGAGAGCAGCATCGCCGAGAGGATGCTCTTCTCGGCGGCAAGGTCCTGCGGCATCACGCCCCCGCCCGGAAGCGACCCCCCGGAGCCAGAGTAGTTGTCGTATTGGTTGTCGGACATGTCGCATCCGCTCCTCGTCTGGTCAGCGCAATCCACTCATTCTAGAACGAATCCTTCGGCGATTTGTCAAGTCCGCCCGCAGCCACTATCGAGGGCTGCGACCCAAATTGTTGATAGCTAGGCGCCACAAGCGGGCCTTTCGTCACTTTTCTTAGTTTTCAACAAATTTGGGAAATTTTCGGGCTTCGCGTTTTCAACATTTCTCCTCACAAAGTCAGCCGCGGGGCGAGAAATGCCTCAGCCTCCCATCCACCACCGTCTACCTGCGAAAACAGTACATATCCGCAGGTAGATTGCGTGTAAGCCTTCCCAGTGAGAAAAAGGCCACCCGAACGAAAGCATGTTCGGGCGGCCCGTATGGCGCACGTATGTGCTGGCCAGGCTCTTGTGACAACCCCTCTACCTGCAGGTATTGTTGAAATCCCCTGCTAGGGCCGCCACCGGAGCCTTGGTGCGGGAACGCTACTCCGCAGACTCCTCCGCGGGAGCCTCGGCGGTCTCGGCCTGCTCGGCCTCGGCAGCCTCGGGCTCCTCGGCAGGCTCCTCCTCGACGGGGGTGCCAACCATAACGGTGACCTTGGAGCCGATCTCGCGGTAGAAGTTGACGTCGACGACGTGGGCGCCGGCGGTCTTGATGGCGCCACCGGTCGCGATGCGCTTGCGGTCGACCTCGACGCCGAGCTGAGCCTTGATGGCGTCTGCAATCTGCGCGGCGGTGACGGCGCCGAAGAGCTGGTTGTTCTCGCCAACCTTGGCGTCGATCACGATCGTCTGGCCGTCGAGCTTGGCCTTCGTCGCGTTGGCATCGGCGATGCGCTTCTCCTCGCGCTTCTCGATGTTGTGGCGACGCTCCTCAAGCTGCTTGATGTTGCCCGGGGTGGCAGGCTGAGCGATCTTCTGGGGGAACAGATAGTTCTCCGCATAGCCCTGAGCGACCTCTACGATGTCGCCCTCGCCGCCCTTGCCCCTGAGCTCACCCAGAAGGATGACTTTCATGGGAACTCCTTTTGTTGGTCGGCCTAGGCCGACTCTTTGCTCACTTTGGGATCTTTGGCCGCGCGTTGTCCCGCTTGCGCGGAAGTCCGCGGAAGTTTGCCGCGACTACGTCGACCAATCCCACAACGCTCACTAACAAGAATGACACTTCAAGATAGAACGCTGCGACCAGCGTCAGCCCCTGCGTTATGGGACCGAAGCCAGCCCTCTTCGTGTACCACGTCGCCACGGCCGCGCCCTGCAGGAACAGGGCTACCCTGGCTGCCGTGAGGACGTTCTCCCCCACCATCTTCACCTGGGACGACCAGGCAGGCAGCTGCGAGCTAACGAGGCTCGCCGCAACCCCGACGATGAAGAGCACCGCAACCCAAACCGGCGCGTCAAACTCGGAGAACGTACGCTTTGTGCGCGCGTCTCTCTTTCTTGCCGCGAGGCTCCCGCCAATGTGAGAGCAAAGCGCCTCGACGATGGCGTTGCTCAGAAACGCCATCGGCCAGTAGGTCTTGGCCAACGTCACCACCGCGGTCAGCTGCTCGCGCATGTCCGCGCTTGCAGACTGCCCCGCCTCCCTCGCATACACCCGTATCGCACCGTTCATCGCGGCGGGAAGGGACGTGTTGTTCAGGTAGGCGAACACCGCGTCGGTACCTGCCATCGCAAGCGCTATCGCCGCGACGGCAAAGCACTTCCAACCAGTGGAGACCTCTGCGTCCGAACCGTCCGCAGAGAAGATCCAAGCCGTCAGGCACCCAATGAGCACATAGGGTATCTGCTGGGGATCGACCAGAATGCAAACGAGGACGGAGGCGAGGCAGGCAACGACAAACGCCGTCCGCCTGGCCCCTTTCCCGTTCGATTCCGAAAGGCCGATGCCGTACGCCACAAGCACGCACGCGAAGTCGATTCCCACGAGCATGCATGCCGCGCCGGCCAGAATCCAGACGAGACCACCTTGGGTGGAACTCGGTCCTTCCGCCACCTCTTGGGCGCCGCGCTTACCCTTGGAGCCGTCAAACCCCTCGGGAGCCACCGGACGTCCGTTTTCGGAAGTGTCGTTCAAAAGAAGCTGCGTCCTTCTCTAGAGGCTACCTAGCCGCGGTTGCGGCCACCACGGCTGGAAACCACGGTGACGGTGTACGGCAGGAGTGCCATCTCGCGGGCGCGCTTGATAGCGACCGCGATGTCGTGCTGATGCTGCGTGCAGGCGCCAGTGACGCGACGGGGCTTGATCTTGCCACGGTCAGTCATGTACTTGCGGAGGAGCTGCGTGTCCTTGTAGTCGATGAACTCGACGTCCTCCTTGCAGAACTGGCAATACTTGCGACGCGGCTGGCGCTGTTCAACTTGCCTTTGCTTAGCCATGTCTTTTTGCCTTTCTTACGACGGCCGTGCGTACGCTGGCCGCCTTCTTTAATCCTAGAACGGGATGTCCTCGTCGTAGATGTCCGCGCTGGGCGGGGTCTGGACGGGGGGACGGGAGGGCTCGGGAGCACGAGCGGGCGCAGGTGCAGAGTAGTTCTGGTAGTTACCGCCGTTGTTCTGCTGGTAGCCACCACCCTGCTGGCCGCCATTCCTCTGCGAGAGGAACTCGACCTCATCAACGATTACCTCGATCTTGCTACGCTTCTGTCCGTCGCGCTCCCAGGAGCTCCAGCGAAGCTTGCCCTCGATGGCAACCTTCATGCCCTTGGAGAGGAAACGGGAGAGCGGTTCGGCACGATTGCCAAACACGACGCAGTCGATGTAGTTGGGAACGTCCTCCCACTCGCCGCTCTGCGGATTGCGACGACGGTCGTTGACGGCAACGCCAAAGGTAAGAACCTGGGTTCCACCAGCGGTCGAGCGCAGCTCCGGGTCGCGAGTGAGGTTACCGGAAATGTTCACCCTGTTGATACTCATGCTTGCTCACGCCTCTCGTCCGTGGACGCGCACGTCCACACTTCCAAAACTAGTCCCTGTCGGTGCGACGCACGATCATGTGGCGCTTCACCGCATCGTTGATGCGGAGAACGCGATCGAGCTCGGCGATCTGAGCGGGGTCTGCGTGGAAGTCGACGAGGGTGTAGTCACCCTCGGTGAGCTTGTCGATCTCAAAGGCGAGCTTGCGCTTGCCCCAGTCCTCGACGTTGTCGATCTTGCCGCCGTTCTCGGTGACAGCGACGTCAATACGCTTGGAGACGCCGGCGCGAGCCTCCTCAGTGGCCGCGGGATCGACAAAATACAGCAGTTCATAAGCCTTCATGTGGTCACCTCCTCTGGGCTAACGGCTCCGGTTAGTGAAGGTGCATCCGGAGCAGGAAAGGTCGATTTGGTATCGTAACACAGATGCGTCCCAACTCTTCGTCATCGCGCCTTAAACACGACTCCCCATACGTTCCCCACACAAGAAGCGTAGCAGGCGGTGCTTGCAGAAAAATATCCCCGGGCTGCAGATGTCTGCCCGGGGATACATATGCGCACGTTATGAGCGTGATGGCGAGAAGAGCAAGGTCCCTTTGCCCAAACCTCGCCACGAACCCTACAAGAATCGGGGCGAATCGTCCGCATCTCCCGATGCAGGCGAGTTTTGCACACCGTCGCTACCTGCGCCTTCCTGCGTTTGGTTCGTAGGCTCCTTCCCAGCGGTCTCGTTCTTCTCGCCCTCAGGGGCTGCAGGCTGCTGCGAGGTTGCCGGTGCGGCGGCGCTTTGCTGTAAGGAGGCATCACTTTCCGTGGGGTTTGCGGGGCGCTCCGGCTCCGGAAGGGTCGCAACGGAGGTTGGGAGCGGATCGGCGCTCGCACCCCACGCGGGAACGTCGAAGTTCCTCATCCACAGGCCAACGGCCGTGACCTCGATGAGGGTGACGAAGGCCTGACCCACGCTCGCGAGGTACGCCATGAACATGATCAGGGGGAAGATGCCCGCGATCGCGTCCACAAGGACGTTTACGAACGCGCGGTAATCGGTGGAGGGGCTCGCCGACACCGCAAAGCCAATCACGCGCACGACTGACGGCATCATCGCCATGAAACCGACCACGCTCAGCACGAAGCCTATGACAAGCGACGTCAGCGTCGTGATTCCCGTGATCTTCGCGATGCCGCCAAAGTCCGCCTTCAGCATGTCCCACAGGCGGTTGGCTTGGTAGCCCGCCTTGAAGTTCTGGTACACGGCCGCACGGAGCGCGGCTGCGCACAGGATGACGTTTACGAAGAGCGAGCATATAGCCACAAGCAGGCTCACCACGTCGTTGTTATGCGTCAGGCGCGCAAGGCACAGCGATATGACCTCCCACACGATGAGCCAGCCCAGGCAGGCCACGAACCCGCGCCAACCGCTCTTGATGCACTCGCCCACGCGGACGTCCTTCTGCTTGGGCGACGCGTCCACGCCCCACGCCGTGAGCCTGGCCCACTCCAGCGCATAGCCAAACACGCCCAAGGGCCCGACGATGGGCACGAAGCTCGCGATGCCTGCAACCAGCAGAACCTTCCACCAGCCTTTGTCGCGTGTGAGCAGCGCCCATGACCTGGAATAGTAGGCTTCCTTCTCGGCACTCATGTCGGACTCCTTCCTGCCGGTTGGCCGACAGCGGGGCAGTTTGCTTGCAAATGATTGTCGCATACAGCTCGTTACATCTTTGCACGGCGCCGAGGCGTGTCAAGGCAGGTGCAAGATGGACCGCGCTTGGCCGACGGCATTCCGTCAATAAAGAAAAAACGGGCGGAACGCGAGGTTCCACCCGTCGGGCTTCCAATGGCGGAGGAGGAGGGATTCGAACCCTCGTACCCGCGAAGCGGGTAAACGGTTTTCGAGACCGCCGCATTCAACCACTCTGCCACCCCTCCGTGGGGTATTGGCTATCTAAAAGTGGCGCCCGAAGGCGCCACTGGACCATTCTGGCGGAGAGTCTGGGATTTGAACCCAGGATACGCTTTAGGCGTATACACGATTTCCAATCGTGCTCCTTCGGCCACTCGGACAACTCTCCTCAAAACCGCGGAAGCAAGTATACATTACTTTGCCCCCTTGTGTGAAGCCCATTATTTCTACAATTTTTGCCCACGAGGCCAAGCGCAGCCAAAACGTCCGGCCAAAACGGCTCGGGGTGCGGCACGCTCGCCACCCTACGCATGCACGCCACATGCGGCGATTCGTACGCCCCCACACTCAAGAACGGCTATATTCGTAGTTCGCAACATTCACACCCAACAACGCAGGGAGAAGAACGTGATTCCCGAGCTCATATCCGCATCTGGGCCAGACGTTACCGCAGTTGCCATCCCCGCATGGCTCGACGCGTCCGCCGTGGCCGTAGGCTCCGTCTCAGGCGTACTCGTCGCAACGGAGCGCAAGCTCGACCTCGTGGGCTTCATCGTACTCGCCATGCTCGGCGGACTGGGAGGCGGCCTCATCCGCGACCTCATCATCCAGCACAACGATGTCTACATGGTCAACTCGTCGTACGCCATCCCCATGACGGTCCTCGTCGGTTGCGGTGGCTTCCTCTTCCCCAGCCTGCTCACGCGGTTCCCGCACCTCATCGAGTGGGTCGACATCATCTCGGTCGGCCTGTTCGTGGCCGCCGGATCCGACAAGGCCATCGTGTACCACATGAACCCGTGGGCCGTCGTACTCATGGGCACCGTCACCGGCGTTGGCGGAGGCATGCTCCGCGACATCTTCCTCGGCGACACGCCGCGAATCTTCCAGCGCAGCAACTTCTATGCCATCTGCGCCGTCGCAGGTTCCATCGCGTTCTACATGCTCATCATCCACGCCAACGTCACGGGCGAGTGGGCCACGGCCATCAGCGTCGCCATCGTTATCCTCATGCGCCGCCTGTCGCTGCACTTCAACATACTCTCCCCCGCAAACGTGGACCTCGCACCCGTGGTAAAGAAGAAGGTCCGGATCATCTACCACCTGGCGCAGGAGGATGGAAGAGAAAGCTCCAGGCGCATCCTTCGCAAGTTCGAGGGGTGCGACGGCTACCAGATAACCTACGTGCAGCAGCCATCCCCAGACGTCGCGCACCCCCAATCCGGCGAGACAGACGCATCCTGCACACGCGTTATCGACAGAATAGAGATCGAGGATGACATCCCGGAGGAAGCCTCACAGAGCGGCTCCCCGCAAGACATCGGCGACAGGCAACAAAACTCCTAGTAGCCAACTCCTAGCAGCTCGCGGCGGTCGACGCTGAGCCGCCGGTTGCCGCAGCCAACTGCAAGCCCCGCCGCAAGCAGTACGGTCTGCACACCATCGCGCCACAAAGACGCCGCCGAGAAAAGCCTCATGCTCTTCTCGGCGGCGCATTCTTGCACTTGTCTCTCACGTTGCCCGAGCCCTGCGAACGCAAGGCTCATCCAATCGCAAGACCTACTTGTTCACCAGGCCGTTCCTGACGCGCCACTTGCGGCGCTCCGTCTCAGAGAGGATGCGCTTGCGCATGCGGATGCTCTTCGGCGTAACCTCGACCAGCTCGTCGTCCATGATGTACTCGAGGGCCTCCTCGAGCGTAAACGTCCTGGGCGGCGTCAGCTGCACCGCGATGTCCGCGGTGGAGGAGCGCTGGTTGCCCAGCTGCTTGGTACGGGCCACGTTCACGACCATGTCGCCGGGCTTGGAGCGCTCGCCCACGAGCATGCCCTCGTAACAGTCGCCGCCAGGCGCCACAAACAGCTGGCCGCGCTCTTGCAGGGTGCCCAGCGCGTACGCGACGGCCTTCTCGGTCGACATGGAGATCATGGCGCCGTTCTGGCGGCCGCCGATCTCGCCGGCAAACGGGCCGTACTCCAGGAAGTTGTGATAGAACACAGCCTCGCCGTGCGTCACGTTCATGATGCGGGTCTTCAGGCCCATGATGCCGCGCGTGGGAATGTGGAACTCAAGGTGAGTCTGCTGAATGCCTGCGCTCATGTTGCTCATGGTACCGCCGGCGTTACCAAAGACCTCGATGACCTTGCCGGAGCACTCGTTCGGGCACTCGACGACGGCCTCCTCGATCGGCTCGAGCTTGTTGCCGTTCTCGTCCTTCTTGAACAGGACCTTCGGGCGGCCAACCTGGAACTCGAAGCCCTCGCGGCGCATCTGCTCCATCAGGACGGACAGGTGCAGGATGCCACGGCCCGCAACCTCGACGCCGGTCTTGTCCGGGGTCTCCTCGATGCGCATCGTCACGTTGTTCTCGCGCTCCTGCTCCAGACGCTCCTTCAGCTGGCGACCGCCAACGATGTCGCCCTCGCGGCCAACAAGCGGGCTCGTGCTGGGCTCGAAGATGATGGAAAGCGTGGGCGGGTCGATCTCGATCGGGTCAAGCTCGACGGGATTCTCGGGGTCGGTGTACACGTCGCCGATGTCGGTGGAGTCAAGGCCCACCACTGCCGCGATGTCGCCGGCCTCGGCCTGCGTGCACTCCTTGCGGCCCAGGTAGTCAAACGTGAACAGCTGCTTCACCTGGCTCATGGCGCGCGAGCCGTCGTTCTTCACCACCAGGATCTTGTCGCCTGCGTGGATGGTGCCAGAGTAGATGCGGCCGATGCCGATGCGACCCACGTAGTCGGAGTGGTCCACGGTCACGCACTGCATGGCCAGCGGGCCGTCCACGTCCACGTCCGGCGCGGGCAGCGCGTCCACGATCATGTCCAGCAGCGGGTACATGTCCATGTTGCCGTCGTCCGGGTCAAGGCGCGCGTAGCCGTTCACGGCGGACGCGTACGCCACGTGCTCCATGGCAAACTCAAGCTGGTCGTCGTCGGCGCCCAGGTCCATCATCAGGTCAAGGCAGTCGTTCAGCGCCTTCTCGGGGTTCGCGCCCTCGCGGTCGATCTTGTTGATGCACACCATGATGCGCAGGTTCGCCGCGATGGCGTGCGAAAGCACAAAGCGCGTCTGCGGCATGGGGCCCTCGGCCGCGTCCACCAGCAGCACGGCGCCGTCAGCCATCTTCAGCACGCGCTCGACCTCGCCGCCAAAGTCCGCGTGGCCCGGCGTGTCGATCACGTTGATCTTCACGTCCTTGTACTCGATAGAGATGTTCTTCGCCAGGATCGTGATGCCGCGCTCGCGCTCCTGGTCGTTGGAGTCAAGCACGCGCTCCTGAACCTGCTGGTTCTCGCGGAAGGCGTGCGTCGCCTTCAGCATCTGGTCAACCAGCGTCGTCTTGCCGTGGTCGACGTGCGCGATGATTGCGATATTCCTGATGTGCTCCTGGAGCATGTTTACCTCTTCTGTCAATTCAGCGGTGCAACCTGCAAAACTTTATAGCACGCAGGCACATGCAAGACCGCCACCTGCCGCTTTCCATCTAAACTGCTCGCGGCAGGCAGCCTCAAGACCAAGGCCGGCCTGCCGCGCGTCTGTTTTTTCTCGGGCGAGAAGGACGTGCCCTCACAGCAGGGGCTCTAGCTCCCCTGCGGGCGCGGGATCGGTCCAGGCAAATCCCTCGCCCGTACCTTTGCCCTTGAAGTAGGAGTATGCCGAGTATGACCTATAGCCCTTCTCGCCAAACTCCAGCAACAAGGCGTCCTGGTACGTGCCGGTTTCGTCCGCCACGGCTCCCACGTACGTGATGGCGTAGCGCACGGGCGTGCCAACGCCGGATTCCGCGTCACCATGCACCCGCGCAAGCTCGCGCACCTTGTCGCGCGCGCCCTCGAGGCACTCCTCTATCCCGTCGTCAGAAAACGAGAAGGACGCGACGTTTCCCTTGGCATCCGATGCCACCAGCAGCACGTTCACGTCCTCGCCGGCGGCCAGCAGGTCCAAGGCATCCCCCATGAGCGCTGCCGAGAGCCGGTCGAGCTCCGGCGAGATGCCATCGGCCCTCGTTTCGTCTTCGCGTGTGCCAGACATGCGTCCGCCTTTCAAATTCCTGTCGCCTGCCTTACGAGCGACGAATCAGCTCTGCGATCAGGTCGCTTACCGCCACCACCTGGGACGGGTTCACGTTCTCCGGCACGTCGTCCGAGGTTGCGGAAAGCGCCGGCACGCCGTCCGGGCTCATGCCCATGAGCGTCGTCGCGCGCACGGAGTTCTGCATGGCCAGGGTCGCGTCGGTCTCCCCCCAGTCGAGCTTCGCCCTGCCCAGCGGAATGTGCAGGTCCTTCGCGATGCTCATGAGCATCCTGCCCATGCGCCTGTCAGAGCGGCGCGTGTTCGTGCGACCCTCGTGCGTCAGGAACACAAGGTCGCCTGCGCCCACGGAGTCGAGGTTCACCAGGAAGGCGCCGCGGATGTCACCGCGGTGTTCCGCCAGGAAGTGCTTCATGCCCGCATGGTCCACGTTCGAGGCGCCCAGCGCAACAAAGTAGATGTCGTGCGCCAGCAACTCGTCGTTGCTCATGCCGAGTATCGCCTGACGCAGGTCCTCCTGCGTGGGCTCCTGTCCGGCAACCTCGGTCCCGGCATAGGCGTCAGCAGGCGCCGCACCCGGTGCGTACCCGTCAGCAGCGTAGCCCTGGGCATCCGCGGCAACATCTGCGCCAGCACCAGGCTCGGCCTGCTGGTAGGCAGATTCGTCCACCGGATACAGGTCGTAGCCCTCCGCCTCCTCAGAAGCGGCACCTGCCTGGGGCTGGTCGCCATACCCATCGCCGTAAGCCTGCTGGACGTCGTATGGAACCTGCTGGTCATACGGTGCCTGATCGTCGTACGGCTGGCCACTGTACGGCTGGTCGCCATAAGAGTTGGAAGCGTCGGCACCGTCGCCCTCCACGACCCTAAAGCCAGAGCGCGTGGTGGCACCGCCCTTCCAGTCTCCGCGGCGACCAGAGCCGCCGTTCTTCTCGTCCTCGTCAAAGTGCTCCCAGTCGCCAATCTTGCGACCGTCCGTCTTCGCGTCGAAGTCGTCTCCCACGCCAAGCCACTCTCCCATGGACTGCTGCTCCGGCTCTGGGTCGCGGCGCTTCTCCCTGTTGCCAAAAAGGGACGAGAAGCGCTTGCGCGCCGCGGCAGCTTGCGCCTTTCTGGTTCGCTCGGCGCTTCCGCTCAGGCGGCTGGCTTCGTCTTGCATGGCGTGTGCGCCGTTGACCAGGCCAATCGGCTCGCGCGTGCCAAGCGGGGCGGAGTCCACCTTCTCGGCACCGGCCGCAATGGGCGTGCGCCCGGTGCGAAGCGCGCCGGAGTCGCCAATGTTGCCCGTACCAAACGGGTCGGTCGTCGCCTCACTGGGATCCGGCAGGTCAAACAGCACGGCACGACGCGCCATGCTGTTGTGTGCCGGCCGGAACTCGCTACGGCCCCAGCTCGGGTCGTCAATCGGCCGCGGCGCCGGAATCTTCTCTGCAGGGGTGTCATCCTCGATGGGCGCGTCCAACCCAGACGCGTCCTTGGCGGCAAGCTCCTCCTCAGGAACCTCCTCGTTCGGAACAAAGCTGTAGCCAGACATGGCGCCAGTCGCATCCGCGTCGGAAGGCATCTGCGAGTCGGGCTCTTCCGCAACGTCCTCCATCATGCCGGTGTCGTCTTCGGTCTCTGCGACAGCGTTGCCGCCAGCGTCCTGCGGCTCGTCCGCACCGTCTGCGGTCTCGGCCACCGGCCCGTTATCTACCTCGTCCGCGGGCCCGAAGGTCTCCTCCGGCGCCGCCTCGGCCGCCGGCTCCTCAATCGGCTCCGTGGGCAGATTATCCTGCTCGGTAGTATCATCCGCCAAGGCAGGCTCCTCGGACGCGACGTCGCCCGCGTGCTCCACGTAGGTCGGCATGGGCTCAACGCTATCGGCGTACTCGTCCCTCAGAGTCGCGGGGCGCAGCGGCTTCAGGTGAGCCGTTGCCTCAAGCTCGTCGAACGCCGCGGTATCGTCCACGGCCTCATTCGCGGCTTCCTCCTCCGCTACCGGCTCTTGGTAAGACGGCGCTCCCACGTCAGGCAACTGCGAGTCATCCGCCTTGGAATCGTCAATCACCTCGTAGTCCTCTATTACCGGAGCGTCATCCCCAAAGGAATCGACTCCAAAGGTAGTTGCGGGTGCATACGTCACGTCCGCATTCGCTTCGGTTTCGGGCTCATAGTCTGGCTTGGGCTCATATGCTGTTGCAGGCTCAGCTTCGAGTGCGGGTTCGCTCTCAGGTTCCGCCTCTTGCTCAGACGACGCATCATATGCCTCGACAGTCGAGACAACCTCGTAGTCATGGTCGTCGTATGCGTCATCGTCAGCCGTCGTGTCAACGCGGTAGTCATCGTCGTAATCCGTCGAGTTCTCCTCGGCATGCGGCTGCTCTGCCCAATCGTTAGCAGATTCCTGCGAGACGGGCTCATGCCCCTGCGTCGAGTCAACGTTGGCAGTGTCTTCGCTCGGCTCACTGTTTCCATAGTCTTCCAGATGAAGCACCGGCATGTCCGCCGTCGAGTCAACCGGCAGCGGCTCCTCGCTTCTCGCCGCAAACCTTGCACTCTTCTGACGGTCGCCATGCCCGGCAAACAGAGACTTCAGCTTCGCAAGGAAGCCGGATGCCTTTCGCTTCTCTTCCGGTTGAGCGGTTCCGACGTCAATCAGCTTGTCCGATGTCCCATCATCCGCCGCACCATCGACGGTCGTGTCGGCCGCCGCAGCGCCCGCAGCTTTCTCGGCCAAAGCGCCTTCGTCCTTCTCGACATCATCGCTTTTGACAGCAGGTGCGTCATAGTAGTAAGGCTCGGAATCGCCGTTGTCTACGGGGATGAGAAACTCGTCGTCCTCTGCAGTTACCTGCTCGGCATCCGCAGAGTCATCCTCTGCAGAATCCTCGACCAAGTAATCCTCGTCCAGCGCCGTATCGGCCTCGTCCCATTCCTGTTCCGGCGCCAAGTCGAAGTCCGACGTGGCTGCCTTTTCCTCAGGCTCCGTCGCCTGTGCACCTTCCGGCTCTGCAGTGGTCGCAGGCTCGACCGCATGTTCGGACTCGCGCGCCGTGGCAGGCGCGGGCTCGGGCTCTGACTCGAGCGCGGGCTCTGGCTCGGGCTCGTCCTCATATATGACCTCGGGAACGGCATGGTCAATCGCCGTGTAGTGAGGCTCAATCTCCGGAAGGTCGATCAGGTGTGTCTGGCTGTCGTCGACGGCAGGGGTCGCGTCCATGCGAGCGGTGTCGCCACCAGCAGCGATGGCGTCGTATTCCTCAGTTGTCTGCGCGGGCTCCGCAACTGGTGCCGAGACGACGTCCGCGGCATAGTCAGAAGTTGTCTCATCCGAAGCCGACGCACTCAGATCGCTATCCGTCGCGCCACCCGCCGCAGATCCTGACGCCTCATCAGAGTCGTCCGGCTTGTCATGCTTCGGCTCTTCTATTACCTCGTACTCCTCAACGATGGGGTACTGCTCGTCGTACGTCACATAATGTATGTAGTCGACTTCTGCCGGAGCATTCTCTATATAGGGGTTGCCGGCCGCAACGGGGGAATACCGCGTCTCGTCCAGATCCCCTGCCGCATGCGGCTGCGTGACGGCAGCCGGCTCGGCGTCGAGCACCTCCTGGGCATCCGCCGCCTGGACAGATGCGTCCTGCATCTCAGGCGCCACGGGCGAGAAGGACTCGGCGTACTTCTCCTCAAACTCCGCCGTGAAGTCCGGGATCTCCGGAATCTCGGGAAGGTTAGAGAGGTCCGGGCGCGGGCGTGGCGGATTGTCGTACACGATCTCGCAGTCAGCCGGAAGAATGTTCAGGCTGCCCATGAAATCCGGACCGCGACGGACGTTGTCCTCAAACGGGTCGACTTCCGGAACCTGAGTGGGCAGCGGGGTCGCCCGGCGCACGTGGACATCATGCGCGCCGGAAACGTCGCCGCGCGGCGCGGCAGACTCGCTCTTCTCGCCCTGCGGCTCCTCCGTGACAAAGTCCTCCGGATAATTGGCAGCTGCCTCGTCAAAGCCTTCGCCCTCCGAAGGCTGTTCCGCATTGCGCGCAGCACCTCCCGCACGTCGCGCCTCTACCTCGTCGCGAAGGGTGCGCACGCCACCGGCGATGCTTGCAGAAGCCTTCTTGAAGAAAGCGGCTACGGGGTTCGCGGGCGCCTCGGTCTCCGCAGGCGCGTCGACGTTCGCATCGGCTGTCGAATCTGCGGCGTACGCCTCGGGGTAATACGCGTCTGCGTCCTCCACGCCGGCGGGCTCCACAGCAGAAGAGGCGCCGTCCACATCAGCGTCTGCGCCGCTCTCCTGCGCCGGCTGCTCCTGGACTTGCTCGGCGGGAATCTTCTCCTCGCCAACAGGTTCGGCAGGGTAGTATCCGTCCGCGCCAACATACTGCTCCTCGCCGGCAAACGGCTCTGCATACTCTTCGCCCTGCGCAGCAGGCTCCTCCTGCGGGAACTCCTCCATCGGCTGGCGTGGGTGCAACGCAACATAGCGCTTCGCAGCATCGTCGGTGGGTCGCACCATGTCCATCACGCCCAGCATTGCCGCAAGAGAAGCCTTGTTATCGTTCGCGCCCGTCGTGCAGGGGGCAAACTTCTGATAGATTGCCGAGACCCCCACCGCCAGCAGCGGGAGCGAGGCCAAGATGCCCGCGATCCAGAATATGTGCCTAAAGCTTTCCGGAAGAAAACCCATCAGCTGCACGAGCGCGCAAATCGGAACGATCACCGCACAGTAGAACGTCGCGCGCTTCAGCATGGGCTGGTACCTTGCGACCTGGGGACGGCTCAGCAGATCCTCGTTCGGGCTGTCATAGTGCGCCATGATCACGATGGGGCGGTTGCCCTTCATCACAAGTGGGCCGGTAGCGCGATGGACGCCAATCACGTTCTGGCTGCGACCGCGGGGACCAATGTTGCCCAGCACGTCACGGCCGGCAAACTCCATGGCAAGCAGCACGAATGAAGCCGCCACAAGAATGAGGCCAACTGCACCGGCGGCGGTCCCCAAGAACCCTGCCAGCAAAATGCCAACAAACATGACAATGTACAGCACGTAGTGGGCGAGCTTCCCCTGCGCCGGCGCGTCAAACTCCTGCGTCTGCACGTCAAGCCCGTGTTCCTCCATGAGGGAGCCCATCAGCTCGGCAGCGTCAAGCTCCTCCTGGCTGTTGGCGGGCGAGATGTCGATCTTCTCGTCAAGGTAATCAAGATAGGTGCGAGTTGTCGCCATGCTATTGTCCTTTGCCCCAGGCAACGATTTTCTGCTAGTACTCCATCGTCTGAGTATACGTCTTCTCTTCCCGCGTTTCCCAAACGCGCATAACCTACCCTATATTGGAGGGTAATCAAGCGGCTAAAGGCCGCCCGGCGCAGGGGCGCGGTCCAAACGCGCGCATGGTGCAGGTGGCGGCCAGGGAAAGTGGGAACATGGCAAGGCAAAGCAAGAATACTGCGGAAGACGAGTTTGACGAGCGCAACAGCGACGACATCCAAGCCTTGCGGCTGTCTTCCCTCATGATCGGCCTTGCGGCCAGCAGAGTGCCCATGCCAACGGCAACCATCCGCTCCCTTTACTATCCGAGCCTCGATGAGCAGGCTTTCTTCAAGAAGTTCCAGCGTGACAGAAAGATGCTTTCTACCTGCGGCGTTGCCGTGGTTGAGTCTGGGCGCAACGCCAGCGGGGCGCTGTGGGCCATCGACGCGCAGGCAACGTTCGCGCAGGCACAGGAGCTCACGAGGCAGGACGCCGCGTTCATCGACGTCGCGTGCATGCCGCTCGCAAACGACCCCGCGTTTCCGTACCGGGACGAGCTCACCCTCGCGCTCGCAAAGATAAACCGCAGGTACAACGCAGTGGTGACGCGTCGCGATGCCACCGGCGGCAAGGCGTGGGACTCGACCCTCGCAGAGCTTCTGGACGCGCTGCAGGCACGCCACCCCATAGACGTACGCTACCAGCCAAAAGACGCTGCCGAGAAGGACTACTGCCTCGCTCTTTACGGCTCCTTTGGCTTCAGGGAGCAAACGTACTTCGTAGCATGCGAGTACGACAGGGATTCTCGCGCCATAGCATCTGCCCCACGAACGTATCGTCTCGATCGCTTCCGCAAGGTAAGGACAATAGCCTCGCGAACGTATACGGTTCCGGAAGACTTCTGCATAAGCGACTTCGTCAGGCTGCCGTTCCAGATGGGCGAGGCCACGTCGCGCGCGTCCTTCTCGCCCCTTGGCGCGGCAGGTAAAGACGCCTACCTTCGCACAGCAGGCGTGACAGAGCTTACCGCGCGAGGCTACGCGATGGAGGACGGCACCATACAGGATGTGCCCGTAGCAAACGAGCAGGTAGCAGCCGCGTGGTCAATCGACGCCGGTGTCGTGCCCATGGAGCCGGAATCCCTGGTACAGGCATATCGCGGCATTCTGCTGTCAGCAAGCGATTGCCAACCGCAGTCCCTCGACCCCTGGCTGGCGGCAGGAAAGGCACATGCAAGTAATGCCCATCCTCGGCGGCGCGGCCGCAAGGGAGGAGTGCTCGAGGCGCGGCAGCTTTCCGCCCTCATTGGCTCGCTGGATGAGGAGGGTGCCACCATCAGTGCAAACGTGGTGGCACAGCGCCTGGGTTGCACCATCGCGCACGCAAAGCACCTGCTCAGCCTCCTGATTGACGCCTCGGACGAAGAGAGCCTCAACAGGCTGCCCCTCGCCACGGATGACGACATGAGCGAGGCGGTGCTCCTGTTCAACACCATCGCCGGAAGGCCCATTCGCCTTACGCTGACAGAGTCGGTAGCGCTGATCGCAGCTCTGCTACTCGCGGGAGTTGAGCCCCAAGACCCCCTCTTCCAAAAGCTTTCGCAAAGTCTGTCCGCAGCCATCGGCGACGCACCCACCGTTGCAAGCCTTGTGGTGGCCCGGCAGGAGCCTTCCAGTCCCAAGGCCCTTCCCACCTGCGCGGATGCCATAACCAACAGGCGCGTCATCTCGTTTGGGTACACATCCACCACCGGCCAGCACAGCAGGCGCCTTGTAAAGCCGAGCTCGATATCCCACCGGGACGGGCAGTGGTACCTCGAGGGCTACGACCTTTCGCGCTCCGCCATGCGCAACTTCAGGATAGACCGCATGACAGACGTCACGATCGCGAAAGACCACGCCAACGTGCCAGAAATCGCACCTGACGGGACGCCGCAGCGCACTATCAACTTCGTTCTTCTCGACCAGGCCCTTGCCGATGCGCTCCCGTGGAACCAGACGAACTTCACACCGCTGGCCACGGGGGCTACGCTCGTGAGCTGCCCCTACTTTGGCGGCACGTGGCTTCCCCGCAGGCTTGCGGCGTGCGGTGGCGCAATCGCGATTGACGACGCAGACATGTGCAAGCTTGTGCGTCAGTATGCCAAGTCCGCACTGCAAGCCTAGACTACTCGTGTGACTTTCGCCACATCTCTATGTATCTGCCAACGTTGTCGCGTTCCAGCATGGTGCCGGAAGTCTTGGGCAACGACGTCAGAAACTGCCGACCGTAGCGCTTCGTCACCAGCCTGGAGTCCGCAAGCACCAGAACACCGCTGTCAGAAGCGCTGCGTATCAGTCTTCCAGCTGCCTGCTTCACCTCGATGACGGCCTCGGGCAGCGAGTACTTCCACCACGCGCGATCCTCGCGCCGCTCGCGCTCACGTACAAGCGGGTCGCGCGGGCTGGCAAACGGCAGCTTGGGAATCACCACGCAGCGCAGCGTGTCCCCAGAGGCGTCGAACCCCTCCCAGAACGACTTAAGCGCCATCAGGGAGCGGCTCTTATCTGCCAGGAAACTTTCACGGAGGCGTCGGGGAGAAGAACCCCTTTCCTGGCAGAGGACCTCAAGCCCAATGCCGGCAAGCCTTGGCTTAAGCGCCTCGTAGGTAAGCTCCATGTCCCTTCTGTTCGTGAACAGGGTGAGCACGGACCCCTCCATGGACCTGTGCACGTCAAACAGCAGGTCACACAGGCTGTCGAGGTAGCGCGGGTCGTTCGGCTGGGGCATGTCCTTCGCAACCACCACAGACATGTGCGAGTCATAGTCGAAGCTCGAGTCAAGGCGCACGTCCTTGTGCATGTCCTTACCAAGCCTATCGAGCCCAACGGCGTGGTCAAAGTGATCGAAGCTCTTTCCCACCGCGATGGTTGCGGAGGTGAACACCACGCTCTGCATCTCGGGCAGCCAGCGCTCGCCCAGGTCGGCGCCAATGTCGAGCTTCTCTGCCAGCAGCTTTTCGGAAGACATGTCCTTCTTGCGGCGCGCCACTTGCGCGGAGTACACGTACGTCTCGTCCGTGCCCTCCACAATCAGTCGCAGGCCGTCCTTGAGCTCGCCCAAAAAGCGGCCGGCTTCGTTCAGGTCCGCGCCAAGTTGAGGCGCGACCTTGTTGAGTTCCTCGACCGCGGAGCGCACGTCCTTCTCGGCCTCTTCAAGCTTGTCCGCCGCTGCGTGCCCCGCCTCGGAAAGCGACGCCCACTCCGGCGTGGCGCGCGCCTCCTCATCAAGCCACACCGTAAGGTTGTCGTATCCGCCACCAGGTCCCGCGACCTTCGCAAGGTCGTGGAGCGCAATAAGCATGTCAGACATTGAAACTTGCGCCCTCGCAGACGATGCAGCACATTTGGTGAGGAGCCTTATAAGCAGTGTCGACCCCTCCAAGCCCGTGGCCTTCGTCATAACGTTGTGAATCGCGCCCGTCTTCGAGCCACCAAGCAGTTCGAATCCCGTGCGGGCGCGCTCGCCGGAAACCTCCACGGCCCACTGCCGGCGGGCCTCGGCCTCAAAGCCGTGTGCCTCGTCAACCACCCAGTTCCTTACGGGCGGCAGAATCTTTCCGTCCATGTCGATGTCGCGCAGCAGTAGCGAGTGGTTCGTAACGACGACGTCGCTCGACGCAGCGCGGCGCCTTGCCCCGTGTACCAGGCACTCGTTCGGGAAGTACGGGCACTTTCCGCGCAGACACTCGGCGGGCGTCGTGGTCAGAAGCGGCCGCGGAACGTAGCGCCACCTGATGCCAAGGGCGTCCAGGTCGCCGTCGGGGGACTGGCAGCTAAACGCATACGTCACCGCAAGCGCCGTCAGAACGTCCTCCTCCACGGCTGCAAGAGACCTGCCAGACTGTCCCAAAAGCTCCTCTGGCAACTCATTTCGCGCCGTCTGGTCCATCCTATGCAGGCAGGGATAATGGTCGTAGCCCTTAAGGCTCGTGAAAGAAACCCCTCCCAGTGCGTCGGAAAGCGCGGGAAGCTCATGGGTCACAAGTTGATCGGTGAGCGCGTTGCTCTTCGTGGCAACGCCAACGGTCACGCCATTGCGGCGGGCAAAGTCAACCTCGGGAAGCAGGTAGGCCATGGATTTTCCAACGCCCGTACCCGCCTCGATCGCGCGATGCGTCGAGGTGGCGAGCGCATCCCTTACCTGCAGGGCCATCTCGACCTGCTCCGGACGCGGCTCGTAACGCTCGTACAGCCTCGGCACCACCCCGTCCGGACCAAACGCAGACCTCACCTGGTCCTGACTCATCACCTCGAGGCGGCCGCTCTTCTCGGCCGCATCGCCACGCAGCTCCACGGACCCCTCCGCAAGAAGCCCGTGCCGCAGCTCCTTCAAAGAAAATGGTGCATCCACATTGCCCTTCTGGAGCATGACGTGCCTGATAATCGGCCTAAAAGACCACTCAACGTCCTCGTGCATCTGGGCGAGAAGTGCAAGCATGCCAACCGGCAGGTCGCTTAGGCCAAGCAGCAATATGCGCCACATGCCACAGAGGGCGTCCACGTCTGCCATCGCCCTGTGCGTGACGGAATCGCACCCAAAGGCCTGGGCCATGTCAGAAAGCCTATGTGACCGCAGGCGCGGCAGGGCAATTCTGGAGAGTGACAGCGTGTCGATCCAGTTGTCCGTCACGTCGCGGCCGCCAGATACGCCCTCGATAAACGTCCTGTCAAACGTCGCGTTGTGCGCAAGGACCGGCGAGCCGGCAACAAACTCGGACAGCGCGAGAACGGCCTCCTCGGCAGAGGGGGCGTCCGCGACGTCTACGTCAGATATGTGCGTAAGAGCAGTTATTTCCTTCGGTATCGGTCCGTGGGGGTGCACGAAGGTCTGGAAGCGATCCACGACTTCCCGTCCGCTCAGGCGCGCGGCCGCAATCTCGATGAGGTCGCAGTTTTTGAACGAGAGCCCCGTCGTCTCGGTGTCAAGAACGACGATGTCTTCCTCAAGAGGGCCGAAATCTGTCGTAAGCGCTCTTTCCTCCAGCGAAAGATACCTTTCCCTAACAGAGGAGGGCGTCCCCGGCATGAGGAGTGACTCTACGGTCGTCAAGGGAGCCTTGGTCGCTTCTGCCTTTGTCATTCAGTGCACCTACTCCTTGTCCTCGGCGTGCGCCTCGAGGGCGAACTCCACAAACATGCGGCAGAGCTGCGGGAACTCGATACCGTCGTGTCGTGCGGAGTCCGGAAGCAGACTCGACTCGGTCATGCCGGGGATGGTGTTGGTCTCGAGGATCACCGGCGTGCCGTCTGCCTTGACGATAAAGTCGCTCCTGGATGCGCCCAGACATCCAAGCGCCTTGTGGGCGCGGACGGCAAGCTCCTGAGCCTTCTTGTAGGGGGCTTCCGGCAGACGCGCCGGGATGACGTGGTGGAGCGCGGAAGGCTCGTATTTCACCTTGCTGTCATAAAAGTCCGCACCGGTCACAATCTCGATGATCGGAAGAGCGTGTGCATCCTCGTTGCCTATAACCGGAACGGAGATTTCGGTGCCCTCGATGCACGACTCCACCAGTACCCGGTCGCCCTCGGCGCCGGCCTTCTTCACCGCGGCCGCAATCTCGTCTGCCTTGGTCACGCGGGTCACGCCATAGCTAGAGCCATTCGCGGCGGGCTTCACAAAGATGGGGAGGCCCAACTGCTCTACCAGCTTCTCAGCTGCCGCATCGTCAATTTCGGCATCACACGCCACGTCAACGCCCTCGGGAACTGGTATTCCCGCGGAACGATATATAGATTTTGCAACTTCTTTCTCCGTACCCGTTGCAGAAGCCAGCACCCCGGAGAACGTATAAGGAATATGCATAATTTCAAGCATTCCCTGTATACATCCATCTTCTCCATAGCGACCGTGCATGGCAACAAACGCCACGTCGTACTCACCGTTTGCCAGTAACGTCACGAAGTCGTCGGCAGCTACGTCCAAAAAGTCCACGTCCCCAAAACCAGCGTCGCGCAAAGCCTTCTCGCAAGCCTTTCCTGACTGCAGAGAGATTTCCCTCTCGTCAGACCAGCCACCTGCAAGAACGGCAACCTTATATTGTGTAACGTCGGTCTTCTCCATCTTAGACTCCTTAACATGCCGCGCCGTGCGGTAGTATCAACTCGATAGGCGAGATAACTCAGAAGAGGATACTCCACAAGTACAACCAGACTCAGGCGAGGTCCCAAATCATGCAAGATGACAACACTAGGCAGCCAAACACGAAGACGTCAAACCGCCCTGACATTCACTCGCTTTCGCACAAGGAGCTATTGGCGCTTTTTGAAGAAATGGGCCAACCCAAGTTCCGTGCAAAGCAGGTGGAAGAGTGGGTTTGGGAGAAGAACGCATCATCCTTTGACGACATGACAAACCTGCCCAAATCCCTTCGCGCAGCCCTGTCCGAGCGCTGTTCCATGGGAGGAGTCGAGGAGGTTGCAAAGCAGGTATCACAAGATGGAAGCAGAAAGTATCTGCTCCGCTATAACGACGGCGTTTCGGTTGAGTGCGTCGGAATGCCCAGCCGCGGAAAGCTCGCCGTGTGTGCCTCTTCACAAGCTGGGTGTGCTATGGGCTGCGCTTTCTGCGCAACCGGTGCCTCCGGCTTAACGAGAAGTCTCACGGCGGGAGAGATCTATGAACAGGTTATGCACATACGAGATGACTTTGATACACGTGTCACCAGTGTTGTAATGATGGGTCAGGGCGAGCCCTTTATGAACTATGATGCAGTGCTTGGTGCACTGCGCAAGTTCAATTCCCCTGAGGGAGCCGGTATTGGAGCGCGGCATCTAACCGTGTCTACCTGTGGCGTAATACCCATGATCAAGAGGTTTGCCAATGAACCTGAGCAGTTTACGCTAGCTGTCTCACTGCACTCGGCTGTTCAAAGAACTCGTGACATGCTCATGCCAGGAGTAAAGATATACTCCCTTCTTCACCTTTACGACGTCATGGGCGAGTATGTAGACAAGACGGGCAGAAGGCCAACCTACGAATACGCACTTATCAAGGGTGTCAACGACACCGAAGAGGAGCTCGCTTCGCTCTGCGACTTTTGCCGTAGCAATCTTGCGCACGTCAATTTGATTCAGCTTAACAACGTCAAGGGCTCAAAGTTTCAGCCAACTTCTGAGGCTCGAGCTCAAGAGTTCGTGAGACGTCTCGCAAGCGTTGGAGTCGAGGCGACAATACGCAATTCCAGAGGCTCTGACATCGATGCCGCCTGTGGGCAACTCCGGCAAAACATCGAGCGTTCTTTGAAGCGATAAGAGATTTTTTCGAGCGTCTGGGCAGATACAAGAGCGAGGGTTGGAAAGCGATAAATTCCAACCCTCGCCTATTTCTTAGAAGCCGATGGAGCCCCATTGTTCCATTACGTTATCTTCGAAGTCGGTCTCTGCATTCTGGCTGACGTCTCCTCGAGTGGCTATCGCATCTCGTATGCCCTTTGCGGAATGACCAATCTGCTTCACCGTTGCAAGGACAGATGAACGCGCCTCATCGTTCAAGAGTACATACCAACTTACGCATGCGCCTGTCATGACTATTGCTGTCGACAAAAGAGCTGCTTTCCATCGTTTCAACTAGTCACCTTCGCCTTCCGAAGCAGAGGACAACATATCAACTATTCTTGCTAGGTCATCTTCTGTGGTGAACTCAATCTCAATCTTGTTTCTATTTCTGAGCTTCTTAACCTTCACATTCATATTTAGAACAGTTCTGAGCTGTCTAGCAGCACGTTTATATGAAGTTGGCGTTGGTTCCCTCGTTGTGGATGTCTTCTCAGTATTTGTGTCAGAAAACAAAGGAGCCATATTTTCTGTCTGTCTTACCGTAAGATTCTCTTGAACTACTTTCTCTGCCAGTCGAATTTTTCCCTCTACACCAGCAACAGCAAGAATTGCACGTGCATGACCCGCTGTCAGCTTCCCTTCAAGCATCATTTGCTGCACTTCGTCTGGCAAGTCTAGCAACCTCAAAGTGTTTGCAATAGCAGATCGTGATTTTGATAGAGCCTGACCGAGCTGCTCTTGTGTTAAGTCATCTTGCTCAAGTAGCTTTCTATATCCTTGAGCCTCCTCTATAGGATTGAGGTCAGAGCGTTGAAGGTTTTCAATGAGAGCGAGCTTGAAGACCTCTTTGTCAGAGATTTCTTTGATGTTGACTGGAATCTCTTTGAGTCCCGCTAGTTTTGCTGCTTGATATCTTCTTTCACCTGCGACAATTTCATAGTTCGATCCGGTCTTCCTCACGAGAATGGGTTGCAGCACACCGTTTTGTTTAATAGAGTCAGCCAACTCATCTAGCGCTTCTTTATCAAATTGCTTTCTGGGTTGGTCCTTATTAACCTTGATTTTTGAAATCGGTAAGCTTGCTTCAGGTGAAATGGCACTTATTTCAGCATCAGCGCTGCCCATCAATGATTCTAGCCCTTTGCCAAGACCACTCTTTCTAGCCACGTCTTGTCACCTCTTTTGCCAGCTTCATATATGCGAGAGATCCCTTGCTTACATGTGCATACATAGTAATTGGTAGACCATGCGAGGGAGCCTCTGATAGTTTCACATTCCTCGGGATTATTGTCTTAAACACTTTTCTCCCGAAATATTTTGTAACCTCTTCCACTACTTGTTTTGACAAAGTCGTTCGTGCGTCATACATGGTCATAACTACGCCAAAAACATCTAAGTCAGGATTCAACCTGGCTTTCACCATTTTCATTGATTCAAGCAGCTTAGTCACACCTTCAAGTGCGTAGAACTCGCACTGAATTGGTATCAGGAGGGAGTCTGCCGCGACGAGTGCATTGATTGTCAATAAGCCGAGCGATGGGGGACAGTCGATAAACACGTAGTCAAACTTGTTCTTAATAGGATCAAGGATGCTTTTCAAAATGCTCTCACGAGCCATGGCGGAGACCAATTCGATTTCTGCGCCTGCCAGCTGAATAGTTGCAGGTATTACAAATACGTTTGGTTCTACAGTGTCCGCAATTAGGTTTTCTATTGGGTAATCTTGTAGCAGTGCGTCATAGACATCGTACTCTAGCTCTTCTTTTTCGATTCCATAGCCGCTTGTTGTGTTTCCTTGAGGATCTAAATCTATAACAAGACATTTCTTCTTGTTTTCACCGAGCGCAGCAGATAGATTCACCGCAGTCGTAGACTTTCCTACGCCGCCCTTTTGGTTGATTATTGCTAGTACCTTTGCATCTCTATCAGGAAATGCTCTTTTTACATCTTCAAATCCCAAGGTTCCTCCATCCAGACAACTGTTTCACGTGAAACATTGTATCTAGTCGAACTCTTCTTAGCTATCCTTTAGGACTAGAAAGGCTCTTTGAGGCATGTATTGTTTCACGTGAAACGTTAATGGTGTTTCAGGTACAAAGGCTCGGACTTTGCCAATCCGTTCCTCCTAGGTAGATCCACCTTCGAATCTCTCTCACGAACATATGTGAGAAGTTCTCTATGCCCTGATTCTTCTGGCAACTCAAATGTTTCACGTGAAACAAGCTTCATACCGCAAATCTTTGCTGTGACTTGAGCTTGTTCGATTTCATCATCCGACATACGCCCTTTAGAGAAAACTGCCTTACCGCTTTTTATAAGAAAAGGGGTTGCATACTCAATAAGTGTTGATAGCTGAGCGACTGCCCGAGCAGTCACATACTCAAACGAACCAAATCGCTGCTGAGCAATTTCTTCAGCGCGGCTCTTAATGCATTCAGACTTAGAATCTAGACCAAGCTCATTAACAAAGCTCTGAAGCACGCGTACTTTCTTACCCACTGAATCTATCATCGTGACATTTACTGAAGAACAAATATCTATAGGAATACCTGGATATCCAGCGCCGGTTCCGATATCCAACAGTCTGCCACGCGATTCCCTCATACTTAAATCAGCAGCAATATATAGGAGGGAATCAACAATGTGAAGATTAATACCATCACGTACAGACGTGATTCTCGTTAGGTTAACAGACTTGTTAGCTTCAATAACCAGATCAAGATGCCTTAGCAAATCACGTGCTTCTGAATCACTAATTTTTACTCCATATAGTTGTGCTTTCTGTTTTACGTCGTTAAAGTACTTCTCTTCACTATCTTGAATCATGTTGTTCCTTCGATATGACAGAATTTCCCGTATCGAGATTTATTGTCATGGCATCAAATACGTTCAGACGTTAGGTATTAAATTCTACAGCCATACCCTTGGCATATCGACATCGCAGACGATGCATTCTCGAAGAAGGTAACATTGGCTGTACTTCAGATGGGTCCGACTATCAGTCGGAATTTTAAATCTCATTCAGGGGATCTTGTTAGTAACCTAAACATCTCAATGCCCACATGTTTGTTATCAGTATCAGACAAGATCGCAGACATTGGATCGTACATCCAGCTATAGTTGCCAAACATGCTGCGTGTATTGCAATTCAAATCCTATAAGCACTCAATCATACGTACTCGCTCATGCTAATACGGCCAATACGGCCCTCATAGAGCTGCTAGATCGAAAGAAGTTCTCCTTAGGACATGCAGCAAGTACGCAACACTACATTTTGTCTTACACAACAGCGTTAGAAAATGTCAGAACGCTTCAGGACGAGAATTACCGAAACAAGCCTCATCAAACGATGTTCAAATCTTGAGTCTTCTGGTGGCCGATATCTCAGATTCAATGCTGCACCCCGTGTCCTTCCGTTCATCCCTATCAACACAGGCGTCTTCATTGCATCCAACTCATCTATTGTCAGGGTACTCACAAGAGCAACGTCTCGATCTTCGTGGACAAGACGCCTGTCTCTCTCTTATCTCGCTCGACCCCTTCAGAACACCTGGAACAAATCGTCGTTGCAAGAAATACTTCTATATACGGAGTAAGAAATGAAACGGAGGATACCGTATGGTTGTAAGCACTATTGAAGACTCTCTTCTGATTAGTTCCACTTGCGAATTATGAGTCCTGTGCCATCCGTACAAGTCATACGTCCAACACTAGACCCTCTTTCCAGTCGTATCACAACGTGAGGGGTGTCTTCTCAATGTTGCACTGTTGCAGGGCCACACGCTTGTTAATGTTCATAGTACTCGAAAGGATATCCGAGCATTCTTACTCCAATACATTTCCTAACGCCTTAGCCTTGTTGTAATCGATTTCATAGATGAAGTGGCACACTGCAAGGGGCTGCAGCGCTCTCATTCGCCATTAGTCTTTCAACCCAATCAACATGCAGGTCCCCCCTTCGTATCCCAGCAATTTGAAGCTATTTACACTGAACTTATCGTGCTATTTCCACTGACATATGGGCTTAACCAGATCCGGGACCATTTACAAAGCTGAATACAAATCAACCTGTTCATTGGGCCTTACAAGACTCTCTTTGTCTTTGTCGCCATCCGGCTTCACACTGCTTCGCTAAATCACAATGAGGTACATACGAATCCGTATGGCACAGTTGAAACCGTTCTTTCTGCGCCATTCCAATCTTCTCCATACATCAGAAACGTCAGCCTGAGTAAACTTCATCCAAAGAAAGAAGGCGCTCCAACGCATCGTTTGAATGCTATCCGCTCACTGGTCGAGCGGCCCAATATCACATCACGCAACAAGAATTGATACCTGATGAAAAAAAGAGACCGCCCTAGGGCAGTCTCCTCACTTGCTTTTGGTCTTAATGACGTGACGTTATGCTTTTACGTAGGTAACAATTACCCTGCGCTCAGGCTCGTTCCCCTCGGAATGCGTTGTCACCTCGTCGTCATCAATGAGAGCCAAGTGCACTATGCGGCGGTCATAGGCATTCATGGGAGCCATCGCAACGCGCCCATGCTGCTTCTTCGCCCGTGCGGCCGCCGAACGAGCGAGCTCAGCAAGCTTTTCACGGCGGCGGCTCTTATAGCCCTCGATATCAACGACGATCGGATAGTGGAACTTGAGTCTATTGCTCAGATAGGAAGAAACAACCATCTGGAGGGCATCCAAGGTCTTGCCGTGTCTGCCGATGAGAACTGCAAGGTCGCCACCGCTGATGTCCAGAATGAGTTCGCCTTCGTCGCCGTCATACTCGTCAATAGAAATGTGCTCCTCGCCAAAGAAGCCAAGTAGTTCTCTTATGTACGTCACGGCAACGTCAGCAATCTTGTCGACCTCCTCATCAGTGAGGTCGATGTCACTCTCGAAGTGCTCGCGAATGCTCGAGAACTCATCCTCAATCACAGGAGCCTGCATCTGCTCGCTCTCTTCAGAAGAGGCACTCTGAACGTCCTCCACGTGTTACCTCCACAAACGATAGCGCGACCCATCCTAAGGGGCCGCGCACTTGAATCAACTAATACTAGTTCTTCTTGTGCGGGCGCGGCTTGCGCTCCTTGCGCACGACATCGACCTGGACACCCTGGTTCGCAAGCTTTGCCTCGGTCTCGGCCTTGACCTTGTCCATGACCCTCTGGGTGACGATCTTCTGCTGTGCGACCTGCCAAACGGCAGAGGCATCGTAATAGAGAAGGACGGCACCAGGAACGGTCCAACCAAACCAGAGCATCATCGCAGCCATGACGACACCCATGACAAGGGTCTGCTGACGCTGCTCATCAGGAGTGTTCTGCAGGTTCATGATCATGGGGATGAAGGTGAGGATGCCAAACAGCACGTCGAAGATGATGTACACCGCAGCGACGCTAATGCCCTTCTCCATTGCCTGCGCGGCAGACATCCCAAGCGATGGCATGATGTTGAGGAAGTGCGCGGAGGCGGGAACCTGCTTAGCGACAGTGAAGAGCGCGAAGAAGACAGGCATCTGCAGGAAGATGGGGAGACAGCCCCCAAGCGGGTTGAACTTGTTCTCTGCAGTAAACTTGCGAAGCTCCTCTGCCTGGCGCTCGGGGTCGTCCGCGTACTTGTCCTGAATCTCCTTCATCTTAGGCTGCAGCGCCTGCATTCTTGCGCTCGAGGCCGTCGACTTCGTCATGAGCGGCATGACCAGGAGTCGGATGATGATGGTAAGAATGATGACGGCAACACCCCAGTCGCCGCTAAAATCGGCGAGCCACTGCAGTATCTGCATCAGGAAATTAATAAACCAGTCCCACATGGATTCCTCCGGTTGTCAAAGCTAGGGGACAGGGTCATAGCCGCCTTTGTGAAATGGGTTGCACCGCAGGATTCTTTTAAAGGCGAGCCACGAACCTCTTAGGGCACCGTACTTGCCAATGGCCTCGAGGGCGTATTGGGAGCAAGACGGCTCGTAGATGCAAGACGGCGGGAACAGCGGGGAAAGGTACTTTTGGTAGCCCCTTATCAAGGCGAGAAGAACTCTCTTAACCATATGGCAAGCCCTTCTCGCCCGCGCCGTTCTTAGCCGTTGATGCCACAACGCTTGAGAAGGCTCCGCAACGCCTCAGACACCTCGTCTGGAGAGCTTTCGTGCGTCGCCTTCGTTGCGAACAGGATGATTCTTGTGCCTTGGACGGGAAAGCCGCACGCACGCGCGGCCTCGCGAAGCACCCTCTTGCACCTGTTTCTATAGACCGCGTTGCCCAGTCGCTTAGGTGCGACGAAGGCGACCTTTCCCAAGTCGCCTTCGTTGCACTTTAGAACTGTAGCTCGGACGAGTCTGTGGCTGACTCTCTTCCCGCCAGAAAAGACCTCTTCAAAATCTCTCTTGGATTTGATGGTCTCCATGGCGTGCCTAGACGGTAAGCCTCTTGCGGCCCTTGGCGCGACGGCGAGAGAGAACGGCGCGGCCGCCCTTGGTTGCCATGCGAGCACGGAAGCCGTGGGTCTTTGCGCGCTTCCTCTTATTAGGCTGATAAGTACGCTTCATTTTTAAATCCTCCCGAGGATCAACATATAGGACCAATAGCGTCAAGCCACAAGATTGTAGTGAACTGTCAGGCGAAATGTCAATTTCCCTCTGCTAGAGACCACAATTTGGCCCATGAGGGGAAGTCCGGCGTGCACGGCGGCACCATTCAGGCTATGTTGAATGAAATTCATTGAGCATGATTTCGTCGATACTTCAGTCTTATCTGCGGTTTTGTTGATGAATGATGCTATGATTTTTCACCCGATACGAACAACATCCGCCCAAGTTTTGAACATCGTTTCATCCAGTGTTGAAATCTTTCATTCGGATGCTATTCAGATTGAATAGTTTTCAACATGCGTAGATGAATTGTTTAAAACTAAGGAGAAAGGGACGAACATGCCGCGTGACTTCTACCCGTTTGTAGAGAACGCAGACGGCGAGAACGAGGCGCAGGGTACCCCCAAAACCTCCACAGATGGCGATGAATTGAAGGTGAAATACCCCGCGCGCATCGCCGTGTACGACGACGCAGCCGCCGCGCCGCGCGTCGTGCTCGTTGAGCCGAAGGATGTGCGCTCCTACCTTGAGGAAATCACTGCGACGGTGACAAGGCTGTCCAAAGAGCAGGGCGGCAGCATCCCCTTTATGGTGATAAGGGAGATTGTCGAGAACTTCATCCACGCATACTTCCTGGAACCGACCATCAGCATCCTGGACGGCGGCGAGACGATCAAGTTTTCTGACCAGGGGCCGGGCATCAAGTCCAAGGAGCTTGCGCTCGAGTACGGGACGACGTCCGCAACCGAGCCCATGAAGCAATACATCCGCGGCGTGGGAAGCGGCCTGCCATACGTGCAGCAGTACATGACGGACCGCGGCGGCTCGCTCACCATCGAGGACAACATCTCCGGCGGCACCATAGTCACGATATCCAACGTGATTCAGGACGACGAGCAGATGGCAGACCAGCCCATGGACGCCCAGGGATTTGGCATGGGAGGCATGCAGGGGCAGGGCGCCATGGGCATGCAGGCCGCTCCTACCGCACAGGGATACGGGATGCCGACGGCGATGCCCGGGGCGACGGGAGCGGTACCGCAGATGCCGCAGGGCAACGGGATGCAGCAGTATGGCGCGATACCCTACGGTCAGGCGGCCTATCCGCAGGGGGGCTTTGCGCCAGGATGGCCGCAGTACCAGCAGATGCCCATGCAGCAGGGCATGCCATACCAGCAGCAGGGCCAATACCAGCCATACATGCAGCCCCAGCAGCCCATGCCGGCGCAGCAGCCCGTGCCCTTCTCGCTCAGCGAAAGGGACGTGAGCGTTCTTTCATACCTCAAGGCGAACCCGACCGTGGGCCCGACGGAGCTGACGCGCTCCTTTGGCAGCTCGCAGCCCACGTGGACGCGCGAACTGCAGAAGCTCGAGAAGGCGGGCTTTATCAGGAAGAACAAGGGTGCCCAGAAGTATGCCCTGACCGACCTTGGCAGGACGTACGCACGGCAGCTATAGCGCGGTTACGTGCGGTAACAACAAAAGCG
>Ga0256406_1000827_pt1 | contig 53115 bp, 53 predicted proteins | sample RumenRJG_03DNA_FD_185986 | JGI IMG/M metagenome (GOLD analysis project Ga0256406, IMG submission 185986) | Bovine rumen microbial communities from Lethbridge, Alberta, Canada - RJG_03 | ecosystem: Host-associated > Mammals > Digestive system > Stomach > Rumen | place: Canada: Alberta | collected...
AGAATTAAAGTTTGATATCCGTTAACCGGAAGGGAAGGAAATAAGAAATGGCAGAAGCTACATACTACGGCACCGGCCGCAGAAAGACATCCGTTGCCAGAGTCCGTCTGGTACCGGGACAGGGTAACATCACTATCAATGGCCGTGAACTGAAGGATTACTTCGATCTGGCTACTCTCGAACTGATTATTAAACAGCCGCTGGAACTGACTGGCACTACTTCCGCATATGACGTGATCGCTAACGTTAAAGGCGGCGGCCGTACAGGTCAGGCAGGTGCCATCCGTCATGGCATCTCCCGTGCACTGCTTGACGTTGATGCAGACTACAGAAAAGTTCTCAAGAGCGCAGGTCTCCTGACCCGTGATCCGAGAATGAAAGAACGTAAGAAATACGGTCTCAAAAAAGCAAGAAAAGCAAGCCAGTTCTCCAAACGTTAATCATTGGAATACAGACTTCAAAAGGACATCCGATTGGGTGTCCTTTTTTACTGGATAAAATAGAGGCATTCGTGCTGATCGTGATTCGTGAATCGTGGTTCGTGATTCGTGGAGGTGGTGCCCCTGGCAGGATACCCGGTTTGTTATCCCTTTCATTTCTGCCGCTTCGCAATGTAGCCATAAATGGTATTCATGTCGTATAATAAAAAGGAAATATAATTCCAGGAGGTATAATATGGTACCGGTTATGTCTGCAGAAGATATACATGATGCTACAGAGACGTTTGCCCGATATGGTGTGCCTGCTGACCGCATATTTAATGAGGTCATGCGTGCGAGGTATCTGGACTACGTTCTTTTTTTAAATCCTGAAAATGTACAGTATGGCATTTCCATCGATGATCTGTATGAAAATATGAAGAAAACCTCAGACCGCCTCGGCATGTATGAAGGCGATGAGGATACGTATGTCAAAGCCTATACGCTGGCTCTCCGGGTGGATCCCATGGTCTTTGCGCCGGACATTCCGGAAGGAAATGAAAAGCTTCAGCTCCTTCTGGCAGAAGCGGTGGAAAAAGCAAAGAAAGCGGAAAGTACGGTGCTTTTCTGCGGAGTGGAAGGGTACATGATCTACCTGGCCCATATTGCGGACCAGCTGCCGGATAAGCGTCTTGCCTTTGCCGTAAAAGATGAAATATGGAAGAAACGGCTTCAGCTTGTATTTCCCAGATGCCGCCTCATGCTGACTCGTGAACTTTCAGAAGATACCCAGAAATATGACTATATTTTCAATCTGGAAACGGAAAAGCTGGAAAATACAAAAGAAGAGCTGAACCTTCTTTCCTCAAAAGGATTACTGGATACGCTTATTCCTGTTGAGGATATGAAGGATGATACTCCGATCGTAAAAGACTTCATGGCAGATTCGGAAAAACTTTCGGGCTTCTATAATCTCGAGGCCGGGGGTAAAGAATATGATTTCCTTCGCTTTATCCCTCAGTCAGAAAAAGTCTCCTTCGGGGAAGCTGATTTCTCAGAAGGTACTTTCAAGATTGATGAGAAACTTTCTCTTCCCTATGAATCTTTTAAAGAGGCAGGGGAGTGGAATTATGACGTCTATGCTTTCAATGGCTCTCCTGCCATTCAGGCCATTCTGTCAGCCAATGTGCTTCAGATGGAGCATACTGTGGAAGATGAATTTGCACCGGTCGGAGCAAAGCCTCTTACAGCCGGAACTTATGCTCTGCTGCAGGCGGAAAATATGGAAGATTACGGCATCGACCTTTCCGGGGTAATAGAAGGTACCCTGGATGAGGGAGATGAAGCAGTACTTCTTGAAGGGGGAGATCTGGCTCTTACCCTTTACCGTGGAAAATTTATTATGGCGGTGGTACCTGAAGGATTACAGCTTCTCGCAGGCGATGGGGTTTATGGATTCCGCAGCCGTAATGCGTATACGGCCAATTTCCTGAAACTTTATCTTGACGGACCGGTGGGCCATCTTTTCCTGGAAAATATGAAAGCAGGAAAAGGGTATAATGTGACGCAGTCAAGGATCCTTCGGACGCCCCTTCCTTCCGTGGACAAAGAAATCATTGATAAAGCAGATATTCTCTGCAGAAATACGATTTCCGCCCTGGCAGCGGCAGAAAAGAAATGGAAAGACGCCAAACGTCTTTCTGTGGGACTTATGATGGGAAATAAATTCTGAGGAGGCTTCTATGAAACTGGTTCTTGCGACTCACAATAAAGGGAAAATCAGAGAATTTCAGAAAGCTTTTGCCGGAATCGGCTGGGAGGCTGTGCCGGTAGCGGATGTGTCCGACGCGCCGGATCCGGAGGAGACAGGGACTACTTTTGAAGAAAATGCATTGCAGAAGGCTCATTATTATGCAAAAGCCACAGGCCTTCCCGTGCTTTCTGATGATTCCGGAATCGTGGCGGATATCCTTGGCGATAAACCGGGCATTTATTCCGCCCGTTATGCCGGTCATCATGGAGATGACGAAGCAAATAATCAGAAACTGATTAAGGACCTTGCTCCTTATTCCGGGGAAGACAGGAAGGGTCATTATGTATGCGTGGTGGCTCTCGTGTGGCCGGACGGGAAGGAACTGACGGCCGAAGGCAGCTGCTATGGCATAATCCGCGATTTTTATCAGGGAACCGGCGGATTCGGTTATGACCCGCTCTTTTATCTTCCTGAATATGGCAAGACCATGGCAGAACTTCCCATGGAGGAAAAGAATAAAATCAGCCACCGCGGCCGGGCACTCCGCAGGCTTCTCGCAAAACTGGCAGATGAGCCGAAGAACTGATATTTCTAAAAACATATAGAGATTACACTTATTTATATATAAAAGGTATACATGTTGTAAAAGTATTTTCAAAACAGGTAACCTTATGGTATAATTGGAATGTTCCATTCCAGAACTGAAAAGGGGTGGCACTCTACTGATGAAAAAAAGCAAGTTAAAACTTTTTGGTTTCAACAATCTGACAAAAACCTTAAGCTTCAATATGTACGACATCTGTTATGCCAGCACAGAAGAAGAGAGGAATAAATACATCGCCTACATCGATGATGAGTACAGTGCCCCGCGGCTGACAGAGGTCCTGAAGGAAGTGGCCTCCATGATCGGCGCACAGATCCTCAATATTGCGCAGCAGGACTATGACCCTCAGGGGGCCAGCGTGACCATGCTGATTGCGGAGGAGGAAGTGGAAAAGACAGGACCGGAGAAGCAGGATGTGGTGGCTCACCTGGACAAGAGCCATATCACAGTCCATACCTATCCGGAAATGCATCCCCAGGACGGCATCTGCACATTCCGTGCGGATATCGACGTATCTACCTGCGGCAAGATTTCGCCGCTTAAAGCGCTGAATTTCCTGCTCCGTTCCTTTGATGCGGATATCGTCATCACGGATTACCGGGTGCGGGGATTTACGAGGGATGTGAACGGAAAAAAGATTTTCATCGATCACCGCATCAATTCCATCCAGAATTATATGGCGCCGGACCTTCGTCACAAGTATGACATGATTGACGTGAATGTGTACCAGGAAAATATTTTCCACACCAAAATGATCCTTCATGATTTCCGGCTGGATAATTACCTGTTTGATGTAAAGGAAAAGGATCTGGACCGGAAACAGGTCAAACAGATCCGCCGCCTTTTGAAGCAGGAAATGTATGAAATTTTCAACGGCAGAAATATGCCGGCTATCAGAGATTGAGTCATCCATATTATTTTAAGGAGGAAAAAAATGGATACAGCAAAACTCAAGGAAGAAGCCATTGCGCTCAGAAAAGAAAAGCACCAGATGATTACTACGGCTCTCAATGCCCCCATGAACGACGGCCATGATCTGGCAGTTGTTTATACCCCGGGTGTTGCCGCTCCGTGCCTCGAAATCAAGAAAGATGAAGATCTTTCTCTGGAAATGACCTGGAGAGGCAATGTCGTAGCGGTTATTTCCGATGGAACCCGCGTCCTTGGCCTCGGTGATATCGGACCGGCTGCTTCCATTCCGGTTATGGAAGGCAAATCCGCTCTGTATAAGAGATTCGGAAATATTGACGCTATTCCGATTGTAATCAACACTAAAGATAAGGATGAATTTATTCATACCGTACAGCTTCTGGAAAAATCTTTCGCCGGCATCAACCTGGAAGACCTCTCTTCCCCCAAATGCTACGATATCGAAGATGAACTGAAGAGAACCATGAATATTCCGGTATTTCATGATGACCAGCATGGTACCGCCATTGCAGCCCTGGCAGCACTCCTTGGTGCCCTCAAAGTCACCGGCAAGAAGATTGATGAAATCAAAGTTGTCATGAATGGCGCAGGCGCAGCAGGCAGCGCTATTGCCCGTCTCCTTCTGGAAGATGGCGTAAAACCGGAAAATATGACCATCCTCAATTCCAAAGGCATCCTCTATGATAATGGCAAGCGTGACCGTATCCAGCTGGAACTGATTAAGAAATGCAATCCGGAAAACAGACAGGGAACCTTTGCTGATGCAGTCAAAGGCGCAGATGTCCTCATCGGCTGCTCCGCTGCCGGCGCATTCAACAATGATGCTATCAGAACCATGGCTGATCACAGCATCGTATTTGCCATGGCAAACCCGGTGCCTGAAATCATGTATGAAGAAGCAATGGAAAAAGGCGTTTACATTTATGGCTCCGGCAGAAGCGATATGCCGAACCAGGTTAACAACTCCTCCGTATTCCCGGGGCTCTTCCGTGGTGCTCTGGATGTAAGAGCTCGCCAGATCAATGAAGAGATGAAACTGGCTGCCGCTCATGCGCTGGCTGATCTTGCAGCTACTTGCGAATATATGGATGCCAACCATGTAGTCGTTGACGTATTTGATGAAAGAGTACCGTTTGTCGTAGCCAAAGCTGTAGCAAAAGCAGCTATCGCTTCCGGCGTGGCAAGAGCAAAAGAACTTCCGGAAAAATATAGAGACTGATTTCTGAATAAAAATAAAAAAGCCGTGAGACAGGAATTCCTGCTTACGGCTTTTTATTTTACCTTTTCAGGAAATTTAAGGAGTTCTTCCGGCTTAAACTATTGGTTTGACGATGCAGTTTATGGGACCATTGCCCAAGGGGGCGATGAAGTATATAATAGATTTCATAAAGAATGGAAAAGTGTTCGTTGGAAAGGACTGCCTCATGGGTTTTATGAATCGTATTTCTTCTTATCTTCATAAAGACGGTATGTATATGCCGGAAGAAGAAAGGGCCGGAAAAATAGATAAAGGAGCCCTTGCGATTCTCCGCGCTCTTGAAGAGGACGGAAAAGAAGCTTATGTGGTGGGCGGCTGCGTGCGTGACCTTTTCATGGAGAGGACTCCCAATGACTGGGATATTACCACTTCTGCCAGACCGGAAGAAACCATGGCTGTGGCAGAGAATTGCGGGTGGAAAGCGGTGGATGGGGGCGGCCGCCGGTTTGGTACGGTCATTATCGTGCTGGACGGGAGAAATTATGAGGTGACTACTTTCCGAAAGGAATTTTATGGCTCTGATTCCCATCGTCCGGAGAGTGTTTCTTTTGCAGAAACGTTAAAGGAAGATGTTTCCCGCCGGGACTTTACGGTGAATGCCATGGCCCTTGACAGTCATGGCATGCTTTATGATTTCTTTGGCGGATTAAAGGATCTGGGAAATAAAAAGCTTCGTACCGTAGGCGATTCCGCACAGCGGTTCCGGGAGGATGCGCTGCGCCTGTTCCGTGCCTGCCGCTTTCTGGGACAGCTCGACTTCATGGCAGATGAATCCCTCGTGGATGGCATGAAAGAAGCTTATCCGCGGGTGTCGGGGCTTTCTCTGGAGAGGGTGAGAGATGAAATAGATAAACTCATCGTTTCTCCTCATGCGGCCCGGGGCTTTGATCTCATGGTACGCATGGGACTCAATGAAACTTCCTGTCGTTTGAAAGCGAATGGAGAATATAAGGAAATCCCCATCCTTCCGGAATTATCCCATCTGGTAGGTCTGCCGCAGCAGAAGGAATTTCATAAGTTTGACGGCTGGTATCATACGCTGGCCGTGCTGGAAGCATCAAAACCGGTACTTCTCAACCGCTGGGCTGCGCTCCTTCATGATGTGGGAAAAGGGATGCCCGGCGTGCGGGCTATCCGCAAAGGCAGGTATACCGATTATGGTCATGATACGAAAGGCGCCGAAATGGCGAGAGATATCCTTATCCGCTGGCAGAGGCCTGCCCGTTTTACGAATCATGTGGTATGGCTCGTGGAAAATCATATGAAATTTCATTATTTTGCCAATTTTGAAGAAGCCAATGCGGTGAAATGGGTTCGCACCCTGGCGAGGGAAAAAGCATTTCCCTCATCCCGGGAGCTCTCGGAAGCTTTTGAAGAGATGACGGATCTGGGCAATGCGGATATCATAGGCTGCGGCCGTCCTCTTTCAGCGACGGAAGGTCATACGGCTTTCGGCAGGTATATGCAGGATTTGGCGATGACCATTCCGGTTTCTTCCCATGAGCTTAATTACGATAAGGAAGTACCGAAGGTACTGGAAGGCCATGCAGCTGATGGTATGGCCAATCTCCTTCTGCGCGTGCAGAACGGGGATCTGGAAAATACGCCGGAAGCGCTGTATGATGCGGCCAGGCGGTATGTGAGGAGGAGATCATGAAGAGAGTCACACCGGGGAAACTGATGAGGAAAAGGAGCATCTGGCTGTACGGATTTCTTTTCCTGATCGGGATTGCCCTTATATTGCGTCTCCTCTGGGTGCAGGTGGTGCAGGGACATCGCTATGAGGAAATGGCTATCAATCAGACCGCCGGCCTGCAGACTCTCTATTCCCCGAGAGGTACGATTTATGACAGAAATGGCAGGGAACTTGCCTTTTCTGTCATGGTGAAATCCCTCTTTGCAGATCCCGGCATTATGAATGTGAGTCCTGAGGAAGCTGCCAGGGAACTGGCTCCCCTTCTACATAAAGATGAGGCGCGTTTAGCCCGGGATTTGTCGGAGGATACCCGGTTCGTGTGGCTGGAACGGGTGATGGATCCGGAAGATTCCGATAAAGTCATTGAACTGATCAAAAAAAATAAATGGCAGGGTTTTGCTTTTGTGGACGAGAGCCGCCGCTTCTACCCCAACGGGGCAATGGCAGCCAATGTGCTTGGCTTTGTAGGCCTTGATGACAAGGGGCTGGATGGACTGGAAATGTCTCTCGATTCTCTCATTAAAGGCGGAGAAAACAAACAGAAAATCCTGACCGATGCCAGAGGCAATCCGATCCTGAAATCCGCTATGGCTCCTTACAAGGCAAAGAAGGAGAAGTCTGTATATCTGACCATCGACCAGAATATCCAGTTTTATGCGGAAAGAGCCCTGGACCGGGCTATGGCCTCCACCCATGCCAATGGGGGAATCATCATTGTCATGGATCCGAAAACCGGGGATATCCTGGCTCTGGGGAATCGTCCTTCTTACGATCCAAATCATTTTGATAAAGCGACAGAGGCCGAATTCAAGAACAGGGCAGTGGTGGATATTTATGAACCCGGTTCCACATTCAAGCCGATCATTGCAGCCGCTGCTCTGGAAGCGGGCACCTATGATACGGAAAGGGTCTGGCATGATCCCGGTGAGGTCTGGGCCTCCGGCCATGCCATCCGGAACTGGAATGATGAACCTTACGGTGATGTACGGCTGGTAGATATTATCAAATTCTCCATCAATACCGGTTTTGCCCATATCGGTCTTCTGACCGGTGGAGAAACCTTGACAAAATTTGCCAAAGCTTTTGGCTTCGGTGAACCTACGGGCATTGAATTTCCCGGTGAGGGAAGCGGTATCCTTTTCAATCCGAAAGATATGCGGGCCATCGATGTGGCCACCATGTCCATCGGGCAGGGCATAGCCGTGACTCCTCTCCAGATGGTACAGGCTTACAGCGCCCTTGCCAATGGCGGTAAAATGGTAAAGCCTCATATCATCGATGCCATTAAAAATCCAGATGGTACCGATTATCAGGTGACACCGGTCGATTTCATCGGCACGCCGGTTTCTGAAAAAACAGCAAATGACGTCAAAGATATGATGGAAAAGGAAATATCTGAAGGCGGCGGTAATAATGCCCAGGTTCCGGGTTATCATATGGCCGGCAAAACAGGTACGGCCCAGAAAATCGATGCCCGGTACGGCGGTTATCTGAAGAATCAGTATATCGCCTCATTCTGCGGATTTGGCCCGGTAGAGGATCCGAAAGCCATCTGCCTTGTAGTCCTTGATACGCCGAAAGGCGCCTTTTATGGAAGCCAGGTCGCAGCGCCGGTATTCAAGGAAGCCATGACGCAGATCATGCGCTACCTCAAAGTGCCTACGATTGAAGATAAAGAGGTCCATGCAAAACCGAAGAACCGGGATATTGAGCTGTACAAGCCGAAACTTCCACCGGAAAATGCAAAAGAATTCCGCCTCCCCAGCTTTACCGGCTGGTCCATGCGGGATGTGGGCGAATGGCTCACCAGGGCAGGTCTTGGCTTCCAGCCGGAAGGCAGCGGATTTGCAGACAGCCAGTCCCCGGGAATCGGCGCCAAAGTCAGGAGAGGGGATAATGTGAAAGTTCATTTCACCCATCATGACTGACGGCAGGATGGAAATATAAATTAAAAAAATTCAATTTCAAAAAAGCTGTGAAGATGCAGGAACATTTTCACAGCTTTTATTTTTTATGGAGGGAAAAACGATGTAAAAAGATTGAAAAATTTAATAATGCCATGGCTTTTACAGCTCGTAAAATTCCATGATAACTATGCTATAATTAAAACAGATAGCTATTTTCTTATTTCAACATGTTTTTATTCAAGGGGGAAAGTAAGAATGTTAAGCGATATTGAAATTGCGCAGAGAGCAGAAATGAAGCCGGTCACGGAAATCGGCGCTTCCATCGGCATTCCGGCGGAAGATCTGGAAAATTACGGCCCTTACAAGGCTAAAATTTCTCTGAAATTTACCAAGGAACTGGAAAAGAAACCGATGGGCCATCTCATTCTGGTGACCGCTATTTCCCCGACTCCGGCAGGCGAAGGCAAGACGACTACGACTGTAGGTCTCGGACAGGCACTGGCTCTCCTTGGAAAGAAGACCATGATCTGCCTTCGTGAACCGTCCCTCGGGCCCTGCATGGGCATCAAAGGCGGCGCAGCCGGCGGCGGCTACTCCCAGGTCGTACCGATGGAAGATATCAACCTCCATTTCACAGGAGACCTGCATGCTATCACTGCTACCCATAACCTTTTGGCAGCCATGGTGGACAACCATATCCAGCAGGGCAATGTCCTTGGCATCGATCCCAGAAGAGTAGTCTGGAACAGGGTCATGGATATGAATGACCGTGTACTTCGTCATATCGTAGTCGGCCTTGGCGGTCATCCGGATGGTGTACCCAGAGAAGGCAGCTTCGATATTACCGTAGCTTCTGAAATCATGGCCATCCTCTGCCTGGCAACTTCCATCAGGGATATGAAGGAGCGGTTTGCAAAGATTATCGTCGGCTATACCTATGATAATAAGCCGGTTACCGCAGGAGACATCCATGCCCAGGGCGCTATGGCAGCCCTTATGAAGGATGCCCTGAAACCGAACCTCGTCCAGACACTGGAACATGTACCGGCCTTCATTCACGGCGGACCGTTTGCGAATATTGCTCACGGCTGCAACTCTATCCTGGCTACGAAAACAGCTCTTCACCTGGCTGACTATGTGGTTACGGAAGCCGGTTTCGGCGCTGACCTGGGCGCTGAAAAATTCCTGGATATCAAGTGCCGTTTTGCAGGCCTCAAACCGGAAGCGGCTGTCCTCGTAGCAACTATCCGGGCTCTCAAGATGAATGGCGGTAAGGCAAAGAATGAACTTACCGAATCGGATCCGGAAGCTGTGAAGAGAGGCCTGCCGAACCTCCTGCGTCATATTTCCAATCTGAAGAAATACGGCCTGCCGGTAGTGGTAGCTCTCAATATGTTCCCGGCTGATACTCCGGAAGAAAAGAAAGTCATCGAAGATGCCTGCAAAGAAGCAGGAGTCGAAGTGGCCGAATCCACGGTATTCGTCAATGGCGGTAAAGGCGGACTTGAGCTGGGCGAAAAAGTCCTGGCTGCTCTTGAAAAAGGCTCCGATTATAAACCGCTCTATGATGTGAACCAGCCGCTCAAGGCAAAGATTGAAACCATTGCGAAAGAAATTTACGGAGCAGCCAATGTTCAGTATGACAGCGCTGCTGAAAAAGAACTGAAACACATTGAAGAAATGGGATTCAGGGATGTGCCTGTCTGCATCGCAAAGACTCCGGCATCCTTCACCGATGATCCCACAAAACTTGGCGCACCCACCGGCTTTACTCTTCATGTAAGAGAAGTCCGCCTTTCCGCAGGCGCAGGATTTGTAGTCGTTCTTACCGGCAAAGTCATGACCATGCCAGGACTTCCGAAACGTCCTGCAGCAGAACGGATTGATGTCGATGATGACGGAAATATTACGGGGCTCTTCTGATGGTACTGGTTCTGGATGGCAAAGAAACCGCAGAGCACCTGAAAGGGGTTCTTAAAAAGAGACTGGAAGCTTTGCGGGCCAGAGACTATGAACCCAAACTGGCTATCATCCTGGCAGGAAGCAGCAAACCTTCCGCCATGTATGCGTCCTTCATGCAGAAAGTGGCCAAAGGCTATGGCATGGAAGCGGATATTTTCCGCAAAGGCGATGACGTGACAGAAGAAGAGCTGGGAAAGCTCATTACCGATTTGTCTAAAGACAGGAAATACACGGGCATCCTTATGATGATGCCTCTTCCAAAAGGTATTTCCGAAGAAAAGATGATTGCCCTCATCCATCCGGATAAAGATGTGGACGGACTTACCGATACCAATGCAGGCCGTCTCTCCTGCGGAAAGGCAGGACTCTTTGGATGTACGCCGAGAGCCGTCATGGCCATTCTTGATTATTACCATATCGATATTGACGGTAAAAAAACAGTGGTCATCGGCCGGAGCAATGTCATCGGGAAACCGGTGTCCCTTATGCTCCTGAAGAAAAATGCCACGGTCACCATCTGCCATTCCCATACGAAGAATCTGGCAGAAATCACCAGGGAGGCAGATATCCTGGTAGCTGCCGTGGGTCATGCGAACTGCGTGACAAAAGATATGGTGAAACCGGGAGCAGTAGTCATTGACGTAGGCATCAACCGGGTAGAAGGAAAAACGGTAGGCGACGTAGATTACGAAGGAGTTTCCGAAATCGCCGGAGCCATCACTCCCGTTCCCGGAGGAGTAGGAAGCGTTACGACCACTATGGTGATTGAAAATATCATTGCAGCCGGAGAGAAACAGCTGGCGCAGTAATATTTCCTCCAAGAAATCAAAAAGAATGTACCGATTTGTCTTCGGTACATTCTTTTTCTTTGTATTCTGTGGTAAAATGGATAGGACTTTTCTGGAGTTTTCTTCATTTATGATAGAAAGGAAATATATGGAAACCAATGCAGTGACCAAAGTGGTGACCGATGAAATCAGCATCACCGCCAAATTTATCGAAGATATGAAAATGTTCGTCCTTAACAAAGGGATGGATATTGTAGAAGCCATCATCCTTTTCTGTATCGGCTACATCATCTGCCGGTATATTAGAAAAGTGGTGGAACATATCCTGGACCGCTCCAAGGTGGATCCGTCGGCAAAGACATTTATTTCCGATATCATTTATTTCTTCTGCCTCGCGATTGTGACCATTGTGGCCCTGGGGACTGCCGGAGTCGCCGCAGGGACCCTGGCCGCTGCATTTGGCGGCATCGGTCTTGCCATTGGCCTTGGTCTTAAAGATAATATCGGAAACGTGGCTTCCGGCATTTTCATCCTTATCTTCCGGCCTTTCAAGGTGGGCGATTATGTGTCTATCGGAGGCGCCCAGGGAACGGTAAAGGAAATCCGCATCATGTACACCAATGTGGCTACCTTAAGCAACCAGATGATCGTTTTCCCGAATTCTAAACTCATCAGCAGCGTCATCACCAACTATTCCGCTTTTGAAACGAGAAATTTGGAATTTACTTTCGACGTAGGCTATGATACGGATCTTCGGAAATGCATTGCCCTCCTGAAAGAAGTCTTTACCGCCAATGATTATGTACTAGACAAAGAAAATCTTGCCATCTTCGTGAATTCCATGGCAGAATCTTCCATCAAAATCTACGTACGGGCCCAGGTGGACCGGGTCAAATATTTCGATGCCCAGAATGATCTCTATATCCGGGTCAAGGACGCTTTTGATGAAGCAGGCATCGAGATTCCGTTCCCCCAGATTGTCGTTCATCAGGCAAAAGACTGAGGCCGGATAGAGACTGAAATCTTTTTGTCCATCATAAAACTATCCGACAGAGTTAAAAATTTTACAAATCAAATAACCGGATAAATCATTATACCCGCTTTGTTACTTACGCCGGAGCAGCAAAGCGGGTATAATCATGTGGGACATGCTATGGATTGCGTCAGGAGATTTCTTCCACCTGCCTGGAAAAGTCCCATAAAAAAAGCACTGCAAAAGCAGCGCCGCTTTCCCGAAATCTCCAATCCAAAAATGGAAATAGACGCAAACCATAAAACAGATGAATAACACAAAAAATCCAGCCGAAAGACCGGGAAATCCAGGAATAGCAGTATGCAATCAATCGGCTGCAGGGACTTTGGCCTGAACATGCAGGGACGGAGCTGCCGTATGAACAGTGGTGGCCGACAAGTTTTTCATGTCGTGAGAGAACTGTGTAATTCTGGAATTTCCTGTCTTTCGACCGGATTTTGTTTTGGTTTTTGTTTCTTGCGCGCAAGGGAGCTTTGAAAAAATTAATCGGATCCATCCTTCCGCCCGCTTCGATCGATTTGTGTACATACAGGTTTTTGAAGAATTTCTCCGGAGCTCTTTCTCATCGCTCTGCCTATATAGTACAAAAAGAGGAAAATATTTTCGCAGAATTTAAATAAAATTTTTCTATATGCATTTCACGTTTTCATTTATAGCAAGTAAGTGAAAATGTGATGAAAGGGGAAGGAAACGGGTAAGGATAAAATCAGATGGATCAGAAAATTATGCTGGACCTTTGCTCCTTTACGGCGTGCATTTGCATGCTTTATGAATGGAAAAAGTGCTACGGAGAAATGGCATCGAGAGCCTTTAAAATCAGACTCAATATCAGCTGCGGCCTGATTTTTAGCGCTTTAGTACTTTTGGGATACCTTGTGCATGAAATGAATTATTCCCGGGTAACCGGGAAGTTTGTTTTTTTCGTATATTTCTTTGTATGGGGCATACTATTTCCCATAGCCGTCTTGTATGGTAACAGGATTAAAATACTCAATGCAAAGTACAGGAAAAAATATGAGGGCATGGATTTGCCCGGGACTACAGCCGCTGGGTAGACTTCGGGAAAATAAGTGCGGTACCGATAGTTCTTTGGATTGTATTTTTACTCATTTTGGTTCTGTATGAATTATCCGTAGAGGATTCAATGATTATGAAAAGTTGGAATAAACCGCTCTGACCGATAGATGGAAACCGGTGAGATGAATCATCTGAAGGACTGTCGGTCATCCTGTATGGGATAGGAAGTTCTATGAATAGATATTTTACCCCCGGCAGCCTCATTGGTTTAGTCGGCCTGGTGCTGGGGACGATTGCATTACTTATAGATTTTGAACCTGTATTTCCACTTTTTTCCTCTCATTGACATCCTAAAGGAGTAATGCTATACTCGAATCAATATAAAACCGATGAACGGGGAGAGTAGTAAAGAAGGAGCCATTCAAGGGAGCCGGGGAGAGTGGGAGTCCGGCATGGCGGTCTTTATGAATGGGCCCGGGAGGCGCAGCTTCGAGCCGTGCGGGGTAGAGGCTGACGGAAAGCTTCCGTTACAAGAATGAGCCGGACTTATGTCAATTTGGGTGGTACCGCGGAAATATTCCTTTCGTCCCTTTGCTGAGAGCAGAGGATGAAGGGATTTTTTAATTTCTATTTTTCAGGAGGTTATTATGGAACAGGTCAGGGATGTATCAGAGCTTGTCTACACCAAGGCGAGAGGGGGTAAATTCCGCTGGCTCACCATTTCTACATTGATGCTGGCTATCGGCATGATTCTTCATCTTGTATCACCGTCGGTTTTCGGCTTTACGCCGAACTGGATGATTGCCTGCTATGTGGTGGCCATCCTTCTCACAAAGCCTAGCTACAAGCAGTGCCTGGGAATCTGTATGGTAGCGGCCCTTATGGAAGTCTTCACTTCCAAATCTGCTTTCCCCTATGGCGACTTTGCTTCTGAATTCTTCGGCGCCTATGTGGCCGGTTTCTTTGTCCACTCTGTGCCGCCCATTAAAATCGGGAAGCTTTCTCTCCGCCCAATGCTGGCAGGTTTTGTGACCACCATCGTTTCCGGCTGGACTTTCCTGTCCATCCTGACCCTGGTCATGGGGATTCCCCTCAAGGTTTATCTCTATGGCATGATGCCGGCCCTTTTCTTCATTGCTATCGGCAATGCTGTTATTACACCATTTCTTTATTTCCCGGCTTTGAAACTTTTCAAGTCCATGCACTACATGGCTGAATCGGATGTGGAAGACAGCGATCATTCCGGACTGGTATTAAAGCAGCAGAAGGAAGGAGTCATCAGTGTGGAACATCTGACTCATACTTATCCTTTCGCTAAGGAACCGGCCCTGAAAGATGTGAATCTTTCCGTCGAAAAGGGAGATTTCATCGTTATTACCGGACCAAACGGCGCAGGAAAGACAAGCCTTCTCATGTCTATGGCAGGTGCCATTCCCCAGTACTATGGGGGAACCATGCAGGGGATGGTTTTCACTGACGGAAAAGCTGTGACACAGCATACCATTGCTGATCTCGCTTCTTCTATCGGTGTCATTCTTTCCGATTATAAAGCCCAGATCGTTACCCTTACGGTAGGGGAGGAAATGGCTTTTACCCTGGAAAACCACGGTTTCCCGCCGGATGAAATCAGGCGCCGTTCCAGGGAAGCGCTGAAAAAAGTCCATCTGGACGGACTGGAAGAAAGAAAAGTTTCCACCCTTTCCGGCGGTCAGTCCCAGAGACTGGTGGTGGCTGCAGTTCTGGCCGAAGAACCGGATGTCCTGGTTTTCGATGAACCGACTTCCGCCCTGGATCCGGAAGGAATTCGCGAATTTTATGAAATGGTGGGCGAACTCAATCAGAAAGAAGGACTCACCGTTATTGTGGCTGAACATCATCTGGAAGCCGCCCTTCCCTATGCGACAAGATTTGTGCTTATGAATAAGGGTGAAATCGTGAGCCAGGGAAATCCCGAGAAAGTTATGCGGGCCATGGCTGAAAATCACATTTACGAAGAGGCCATTCCCGACATGTACAGGGCTCAGCTGGAACTGGAAAAAGAAGGAATTACTTTTGACAAGCCATTCCTGAATATTAAGGATGCACAGTATTCGGTGAATGAATATTTCGCAGAAGGAGGGGAAACACATGCTTGAGATGAAAGATATCTGCTTCCGGTATACAAAAAATACACCGATCATACTGGATCATGTGAATCTCACCTTCGATAAAGGAGAATTCGTGGCCATTACCGGCCGAAACGGTTCCGGGAAAACGACCATTACAAGAATTCTCACAGGCCTTGAAAAACCGGAATCCGGCAAAGTCCTCTTTAACGGAAAAGACGTGACAAAGGAAGATGCGGCCCGCCGCAGCCGGTTTATCGGCTATGTGTTCCAGCAGCCGGACCGCCAGATGTTTATGCCAACAGTCCGTGAAGAAATCGCCTTTGGCCCCTTCCATCAGGGAAAAAGGGGAGAAGAACTGGAAGAAGCTATCACTAAGGCTATGGAAGATACAGATACTACGGCCATGGCTGATGAATATCCAAGAACCCTTTCCAGAGGCGATCAGCAGAGAGTCGCCATTGCTTCTGCCCTTGCCATGAATACGGAATATCTGGTACTCGATGAACCGACGAGCGGACAGGACGGGCGCGAAAAGAAACGGCTGGTATCTCTTATGGAAAGTCTTCAGAAAAAAGGAATTACCATCATCCTTGTCACTCATGATATGGATATCGTGGCCAGAGACTGCACAAGAGTCATCGTTATTGCCAATAAAAAGGTGGCTTTTGATGATACGCCGGACATCCTCTTCTCCGATGCCAACCGGCCTGAAGACTGGGGCCTGGCCTATCCGCCTGCCGTCCTTCTGGGAAGACGCCTTCCCGGTTCTCCCTACTGCAGGGATATGGAATCATTCTGTAAAGAATTTCTGAAACTGAAAGGAGGTGCTTCCAGATGAGAAATCTTGTACCACTTACGAAAATTCTTCTGACTTTAGGGACTGCCGTATGGGCTATCGTCCTCAAACGGCCGGAAAGCCTCCTGGCCCTCTGCATTCTGGAAGTGCTGATCCTTTTGATTTCCAAAGAGCTTTTCAAAAATCTCAAAGCACTTATCATGCTGATTGTTTTTGCTGTTATGCTGGCAGCTATTGAAGTTTTAGGCGGAGGTACCTTGTATGAATCCGTCGTGGCAGCACTCCGCATGCTGGGCATGACCATTATTTTCATCTACCTTCTGGGAACTGTCAAACTGCAGGATCTGACCGCTTCCATGGTACGTCAGTTGAAAGTACCCTATGAATATGCTTTCATGTTCACTGCCGGTCTCCGTTTCATCCCCGATTTCATCGAGGAAAACCGGGCCGTGGCTGAAGCCCAGGCCTGCCGGGGCCTTGCGGTGAAGGGAAATTTCTTCAAGCAGGTCAAACGGTACATGTCCATCGTCCGTCCGCTTATGCTTCGTTCTTTGGGACGCAGCGAAACTATGGCTCTCTCCCTGGAACTCCGCGGATTCGGCGGCTCCAAACGAACCTTTATGGAAAGCGTGGCTCCGAAGGGAAAAGATTATTTCTTCATGGTCATTACTTTCCTCACCACCGTGGCTGTGATATATGCCCGTATCAAACTGGGATATTGAAATAGAAATAAAAAAGGCTGTGGAAATCCATGTTTCCACAGTCTTTTTGTGTTGGAAAAATTAACTGCAAATGGCAAAAGGCTAATAGCTAATGGCTAACTGCTAACGGCTGACCGCTGGCAACTACCGATTATCCACTTTTTCCGGATTCATGTCATGATGAAGGAGACGGAACCTTGCGAAATCCCTCCATTCAGTGCCTGGAATACCATAGTTGCAGTAGGGGTCGATGGAAAGACCGCCGCGGGGGAGGAATTTGCCCCACACTTCGATATACCGCGGGCGGAGGAGACGGATGAGGTCCGTCATGATCATATTGACGCAGTCTTCATGAAAATCGCCGTGATTGCGATAGCTGAAAAGATACAGCTTCAGCGATTTGCTTTCCACCATGTACTTGTCAGGAATATAGGAAATATAAATGGTGGCAAAGTCCGGCTGCCCCGTCTTCGGGCAGAGACTTGTGAATTCAGGGCAGTTGAATTTGATGAAAAAATCCCTGTCTGTGTGTTTGTTAGGGATTCTTTCCAAAAGAGATGGATCGTAATCATACGTGTATTTTGTGTTTTTGCTGCCCAGCTGTTTTAATTCATCCAGGCCTTCTCGTTTTTCTGTCATAAGTACCTCGTATCAATAAAATTCTATGTAATATGTACTAAGAATATCACATCCGGGTTCATCTGAAAAGAGTTTTCCCCGCAGTCTCTCATATGATATGATTGAATCAAAAGCTTAAGGTTATATAAAAGGAGATTCGTATGATCCATAAAAGTGCAAAGACAGCGGCCATCCTCGCGGCATTTATGGCTTTGAACGGAACGGCAGTCCTGATTTCCGGCTGCGGGCAGGAAAAACAGGTGCAGGGAGAAAAGCTGACCGATGAAAATGGGAGAACTTATTACCTTATTAAAAATCCGGACGGTACGGAGACGGCCCGCTATGAGAATGGGGAGGAAGTGACTTTCCGCAGGGATGAGAATGATAATCTTCATTATATTTCCGGCATGTCCAATCTGCTTCCCCTCATGATGATGAGTTATTTCATGTTTCATGGCATGGGCGGCTGGTCGGGTCATTATGACAGGAATTCAGGCACTGTCATCAATGACCGTCCTGCCTATACGCAGCAGAAAAATCCGCAGTACGGAACGACCAATAGTGCAAAGCAGGCAAATCCTTCCTATAAGTCCGGCACTTCGTCCAATAAATCTACAGTAAAAGCACCCGCCGGCGGAAAGACAGGCTTTGGCGGGGCCGGCGTGAGAGGGGGAGCGTCCTGATGGAAAAGACTTTTATGGATGATATAGACCGTGAAATATTTCCTTACGTGGAGTACCCGGGCTATCCTTTCCGTTATCCCACTCACCTGCCCCTCATTATGGAACGGAAACAGTTGGAAGAAATACGGCGGGTAAGCGGCGACCTTTTTCAAATTTTTGTGAAGGCAGTCCGCCGGTTTCAGGAAATGAGCGATGATTTCTTTGATAGTATGGATATGCCGCCAAAAATGAAGCATTATCTCCATTCCGGAAATGCGCTGAAGGATCTTCCCACCTGGCTTTCTCGTTTTGACTTCGTCATTGATGAAAAGTCAGGCCGCATTCAGATGGTGGAAATCAATGCGGATACACCCTGCGCGGAAATCGAAGCTTACTATGCCAATGGAGTGGCGGCAAAATATTTCAAAAAGGACAATCCCAATTCCTTTGAAATGAACGGTCTTCGTAGTTTCATGATGGATGTGTACCTTCGCTGCTGTGGAACCATGAATATGGCAGATCTTTCGGCTCATCCCATCCTTTTCAGCTGCTTTGATGATTATATCGAAGATTATGGGACTACCCTGTTCCTCATGAATGCCATGAAGGAAGCGGTGCCTCCGGATGTGCGGGACCATATCCTTTTTGAGTCTTTCTACAATCTGGCTATTATGCCTGACGGCTCTGTGGCTCTTCCTGATGGAAGGACCGTTTCTTTTCTCTATCGCATGCATCCCATGGAAATCCTCATTGAAGAAACGGCGGACCAGGATGGCTCTTCTCTGGGCGAACTCATGATGGACGGGTACAAGGCAGGCAGATTTAAAATGATGAATCCTCCGGAATGTCTCATCATGCAGTCGAAGGGATTTCAGGCCCTTCTCTATGCTCTTATGGAAGAAGGAAGTTTCTTTAATGGAAAAGAAAAGGAAACGATCCGTAAATACATCCCGGAAAGTTATTTCCAGCGGGATTTCCGACTGGGAGATATGCCGGAAGATTCGGAGTGGATCCGAAAACCCATCTGGGGCCGCGAGGGAAAGGGCATCGAAATCATCAATGGCAGGGGGCAGGTCATTTACCGGAAAAAAGTGGAAGAACCGGAAGATGTGATCTGCCGGGACAGCGGATCAAACCTGGTTCAGCGTTTTGTGAACCAGCCGAAAATCGTGACGAAAACAGATGTGGGAATCCTGGAGGGATATATCACTCTTTCCTGTTTCATGCTGGGGGAAAAACCATCTGCCATTTATGCCCGGTTCAGCGAAGAAAAGATTGCAGGCAATGAAGCCTATTGGATTCCCGTACTGTACTGAAGTGAACATTTGGGATACTTTTGAACTGAAAAAATGGAATCTTATTTGTTAACGCACAAATGAAAACAGTTGACAAATAAATCATCCCCTCTTATAATGAATCCATACAGGAGGCGGATTATTTCCATGAATAACAATCATACGATTCGAATGCAGGTTTTATGTGCTCTTTTTGCTGCAGTCACTGCAGTTTGTTCCCAGCTGACCATCCCGATCCAGCCGGTGCCGATTACCCTTGGTACTTTTGCGGTCCTTATGGCAGGGGGATTTCTGGGGAAACGGTATGGTTTCCTTGCTATCGTCATTTATCTTCTTCTGGGAGCAGCAGGAGTTCCTGTCTTTTCCATGATGCGTGCCGGTATTTCGGTACTGGCCGGCCCTTCCGGCGGTTTTATCATCGGCTTTGCGCCTATGGCTTTCGCAGTGGGCCTTGTTTCTGAAAAACTGGGTTATACCTTCAAAAATATGTTTCTTGCTACTCTGGCAGGGACTGCCGTATGCTATATCATGGGTATCGGCTGGTTCATGTTCCTGACGGGTACGGGCATCTGGCCGGCTATGGTGATGTGCATGTTCCCATTCCTCCCCGGGGATTTCGCAAAAATCCTTCTTGCGTCCTTCCTGGTCAGCAAGTATCGCAGGAAACTGCTGGGAGATTTCTGATCCGATTCAAGACGGGAAGCGCAGGCTTTCCGCCTTTTTTATTCGAGGCATTTTATGCATAGAATTATTCAAAAGCTCTGCAGTCTGTGGAAACCGGAATGGCAGGGCATGGTGATGGGAGAACTGAAATATAATACAGGAAATGGAATTTCCAGAGGAAATTTTGAAACTTCTTTTTCGGAAAGACGTTTCGTAAAGCTTTCTGTGAGAGACCGGGATACCGGAGAAATTATTTCCATTATTCTTTTTCCTTTTTCCGGTAATCAGAAAGGACTTCCGGCGGAACCGGCCGGAAAGTACTGGAAGATATTTTCTCCCGGGGAGGTTCGTGCCTATAGTCTTTCCATGGGAGACCACAATGAAATTCATCAGTCTTCCCATCCTGTGGTCAGCGGTTTTCAGATCCTGGAAGAACTGGCAAAGCTTTATCCTGCAGAAAGTGTGAAGCTTCGTTTCCATCATCCGCTTTGCAGCGGGGAACCGCTGTATCTGAAAGAAGAGGGGTCACGGATTCAGGGATTTACGGATGTTTTATGTTTCACTATGGAGAAATTATGAACAGGGTTTATATACTGGGCGGCCTTCGGACCCATATCGGTGTAAGAAATGGCATTTTCAAAAGAGTAAGGCCCGAAGTCCTTGGCGGTCAAATCGTAAAGGCCCTCTGCGAGAAATATGAAATCAAAGGGCCCGATGCGCTTTTCTGCGGCAATGCGGTAGGCCCAGGAGGAAATATCGGGAGACTTCTGGCACTGGAAGGGAAACTTCCGGAAAGGACGCCGGCCCTGACCATCGATCTTCAATGTGCCTCGGGTCTTGCAGCTATTCATATGGGGGCCCTTTCCATCATGACAGGGGAAAATGATGTGGTCTTTGCAGGAGGCGCGGAATCCGCCTCTCTCCAGCCGAGGCGGATTTATCCTGAAAATGATGAAAGGGCTCATGAAAGAAATCCTGAATTCACAGCGGCCCAGTTCATACCGGAAGAATTTTCCGATGATGCTATGCTTCTTGGCGCTGAACGGGCGGCCAAAGAAGCCCATATCACAAGAGAACTGGCCGATGAAGCTGCTCTCTTAAGCCAGAATCGGGCGAAAAAAGTGGAAGAAGCAGGACTTTTGAATTCAGTCATTCTTCCTTTATATGGAAGCAGACGGGATGAAGCGATTCGGAAAAGGATGAGTAAAAAACTTCTTGCCCGTGCACCCGGAGTGACTGATTTTACAGATGGCATACTGACGGCGGGAAATACATGCACCATCAATGACGGAGCAGCTTTTGTAGTTCTCGTATCAGAAAAGTGGGCCAAAGGTCATGGCATTCTGCCTTCCGCTGAAATTCTGGGTATGAAGATGATGGGCAGTGATCCGCTGGTACCGCCTTTGTCCGCAGACCGTGCGGTATCGGCCCTCCTTTCGGAAAAAGGTTTATTTTATAAAGATATTGACGCTTTTGAGTACAATGAAGCTTTTGCGGTGATTTCTGCGGATTTCAGAAAAAATCACCCCGATGTGGCAGAGAGGCTCAATCGCTGGGGCGGAGCCCTGGCCTATGGCCATCCTTATGGGGCAAGCGGTGCGGAAATCATGATTCACCTCATGGCTATCCTCTCCCATGAAGATGGACGCTACGGGATGGCATCCATTCCGGCGGCCGGGGGAGTGGCGGAAGCTATCCTTGTTTCCCATGTGGATGAAAACGCATGGAAAGGACGGTCCATTTTCAAGGCTGCCGCAGAAATTCCATTTCCGGTCGAGGTTTGATGATGAAGTTTTCTGATTATATTTTCCGGTTTGCCAGGGAAAAAGGAAATGTTCTTTTTTTCTCCGGTGATGAAAAGAAAATGACCTTTCGGGAAGGGGCAGAAGAAATCAATAAGAGAAGCGCTTTTCTCAAAAAACTACCAGTCGAAGGGAAAGTGAGCGGTCTTTATTTCACCAATCCTGCCGATCAGCTTCTTTATTTTCTGGCTGTCCAGGCGGCTGGAGGCATACCGGTCCTTGTTCATGAATATCTGAAGGCAGAGGATATCCGGGAACTTCTAACGGAAAGGCCAATTGATCTCTTTATTTCCGAAAAAGATTTCCCGGCATTGCCAATGATAAAGGCAGATTCTCTTTTTATCCTCGAAAATAAAAATTCCGGGAAGAGGAACAGTGATTTCGGCGTTCTTACTTCCGGTTCTACCGGGATTCCAAAGATCTTCTTCCGGAAGGGGGAAAGCTGGTCTGATTTCTTCCCAGTTCAGAACCGTATTTTTGAAGTAGATGGGAAGGCCCGGCTCTTTCTTCATGGGTCCCTGGCTTTTACGGGAAATCTGAATATGGCCATGGCTTTTCTGGCCGAAGGTGTATCTCTATACTGCACGGACCGGCTCCTCCCAAAATCCTGGCTGCGGACCATAAAAAATGAGGAAATCACTCATGTTTACCTCATCCCGTCGAAACTGTCTCCCCTGTCAAAAGTAAAGGGGAAAGCTGATTCCCTGAAATATATCCTTTCCGGTTCCCAGCTCATGACGGCGGCTCTTTTTGAAAGGCTTGAAAGAGTATTTCCCTGTTCAAAAGTTATTCTGTACTATGGAGCTTCCGAGCTCAGTTATATCTCATATATTGAAGGAAAGGATATCCTTCATGCGCCGGATTCCGTGGGAAAGCCATTCCCCGGGATATCCGTCTCTACAAAGGATGGGGATATATGGGTGGATACGCCCTATGGAGTAGAGGGAATTGAGCGTCCTTTCACCTGTCATGATCTTGGCAGGATGGACGAAAAGGGATATCTTCATTTTCTCGGCCGCCGGGAGGATATGTACTTCATCCAGGGCAACCATGTGGCCAGGCAGAAGGTACTGGCTCATCTTCTCATGATTCCCGGTGTGGAAGAGGCTGAAGTGCTTGCGATTAAAAAGGATCATGGAGATGACCGGATGATTGCATTCCTTGCGGGAGATGTTCCCGATTCTTCCGGCCTGGTACGACTTCTTTCGAAAAATCTTTTTTCCTGGGAAATACCTTCCCGGTTTATTTCTGTAGATGTGATTCCCCGAACTTCTACCGGTAAGACGGATAAAAAGAAACTATTAAGTCTTATCAAATGATTTTTATATTGTCTTTACAGAAGAGAACGGTTAATATAATAATATAGAACATGATATAAAAATACGTTCATTCTACAGGAGGCTGCCATGAATGCAAAGGAACGGCGTGAGAAAATCCGGGAAATACTGAACAAAAGTGAAGGCAAAGTAAAAGGAAACGATCTGGCGGATCTGTTTCAGGTCAGCCGGCAGATTGTCGTGGGTGATGTGGCTCTTTTGAAAGCGTCCGGCCTTCCGGTGATATCCACGCCGCGTGGCTACTATGTGGAAAAAGGGAAGAGCAGCCATGCAGAAAGAACCCTGGTCTGCATCCATCAGAAAAGACAGACCGCAAAGGAGCTTGAAATTATTGTGGCTCATGGAGGAATCATTCATAATGTTTCCATAGATCATGAGATGTATGGCATTATTACAGCGGCACTGGAAATTGAAAATGAAGAGGATATCCGCTTCTTCCTTGAAAAAATGAGGGAGACTCATTTTACTCTTCTTTCTTCCATCAGCGGTGGTATTCACAGTCATCTCATTGAAGCGGAGAATGAAGAGAAGCTGGACGAGATCGAAAAGGCCCTGCGGGATGCAGGTTTCCTGTATGAAGGTAAGTAAAAATGAAATCCTGGAATGTGACTCCTTCGGAAGAAGGGGTAACTGCTCTGAAATATGTGTGCCGTCTCCTGCCTTCGGCATCCATGGGGCTCATTCGTAAAAGTATCCGGAAAAAGAATATCACCCTTAATGGAAAGAAAATGGAAGGGAAAGAGCATCTAAGGGCGGGGGATACGATTTCCATCTGGTTCTCTGATGAAACTTTGACAAAATTTATTGGAAATGGTCCATCAGCACCGGAGGATACGGGGATTTTTCACCTCAGTGATTATATTGTCTATGAGGATGAAAATATCCTTGTCCTGAACAAGCCGGCCGGTATCCTCTCTCAGGGAGATTCATCCGGCAGCTTATCGCTTAATGATGGAGTTCTTGCTTATCTGAAAGATTTCATGACTCCTGCTTTCAAACCATCCATATGCAACAGGCTTGACAGGAATACAAGCGGTCTCGTACTGGCAGGTAAAACCATGGAGGCCCTGCAGGTCCTGAACGAACTGATCAGATCCAGAAAAGTGCATAAATATTATGAAGCTCTTGTGCTGGGAACAGTCGAAAGTGCGGGCGTTTTTAAGGGGTACATGGTTAAAGACAGAGAGAAGAACCGGGTCTTTTGGTCTGAAAAACAGGGCAGAGGGAGCGTTCCCGTGGAGACTCGTTATGAACGGATAAAAACCATGAGGAAAGAGGGTATTACTTTTTCCCTGGTGAAAATCCTTCTTGTCACCGGGAGATCCCATCAGATCCGTGTCCATTTTCAGGCGGCCGGTCATCCGCTTCTGGGAGAAAAGAAATATGGCAGCCCTGAGAGCATTTCTGCCTCTGAAAAGCTTCATATTAGGCGGCAGATGCTTCATGCCTTTCAGCTGGAGTTTCCTGAAATGGATGGAAACTTTTCCAATTTGTCCGGAAAAGTGGTGGAAGCCCCGCTGCCGGAAGATTTTGTGAAAGTGATCAGCCGATAGCTGCGGGCAGAGAGATGAATTATTCTATTTTCCTTCAAAATAAAAACCGTCTCATGATGAGACGGTTTTTATTTTGAAGGAAATGAACAGTTTATGGCTGGCTGCCAGTCTTGAACCCTTCAACAAATCACATTTTTCTGATTTCCGGCAAGGTAACTTTCCAGATTGTCAAATACGATGACTGCCCTTCTGGCCATGGCTTCTTTTGTGTCAAATCCGACGTGGGGCGTGAGGACGAGATTTGGGGCGGAAAGGAGAGGATAATCTGCAGGAAGCGGAGGTTCTCCGTCATATACGTCAATGCCTGCGCCTGCAATTTTTCCTTCTTTCAGAAGTTCTGCAAGGGCAGCATTATCGATGACTCCGCCCCGGGCGGTATTGATAAGGATGGCATCTTTCCGCATGAGGGAAAGTTTTTCCTTATCCAGAATATGCCGGGTTTCCGGAGTCAGCGGAAGGTGGACGGTAATGATATCACTTGTTTTGAGCAGTGTATCCAGATCTGTGTAGTCAATAGAAGGATTGTTTTTAGAGCGGTTATATCCGATGACTTTAGCGCCAAAAGCCTTTGCGAGCTCTGCCACCCGGGAGCCGATGGCACCGGTACCGATAATGCCGATTGTTCGGTCTTTTATTTCAATTCCCACAAGTCCTGCATTGTTTTTTCCATTTTTAGTGGCTTTGCTTCCTTCAGAAAGTTTGCGATAGAGGGAAAGAATCATGCCGAAGGCAAGCTCTACCACTGATTCCGTGGAGTAGCCGGCACAGTTGGAAACGGAGATTCCTTTTTCTTTACAGGTATCGATATCCACATGGTCCACACCGGTGAATGCGACACAGATATATTTGAGAGAAGAAGCTTTGAGGAGGGCTTCTTTTTTCAGCGGATAATTGGCAATGACCAGAAGGTCGGCTTTTTCAATCCTCTTTCCCAGGTCTTCCTGATTTTTCGGAAGAGAGTCATAGGCGGTGATGTGGAAGCCTTTATTTTCCAGATTTGCGGAAAGACTCTCAAGCATTTCCTTTGTAATTCCAAGAGGCTGGGCGATAACGATTTCTTTCATGTGATTTCTCCTTTCTGAAAGAGAAAAATTTTAAATAGAAATATTTAATCAGAAAATAGATTGACCTTTGATCAGTACGGGGCTGGGAAGCTGGCTGAAAAATACTCCCGCAATCATGGCAATGGCGCCTGCCGCCTGAGTGGAGGTGAAAGATTCATTCAGGAAAAGAACTCCGAAAATACCACCAAATACCATTTCCATGCTGAGAATCATGGAAGCTTCCGTAGGAGGCAGGAATTTCTGACCTACTGCCTGCAGCGTATAGGCAACGCCGGTAGAAAAGAGTCCGGTGTAAAGAATAGGCCATAGAGCACCTTCGATACCCGAAATCGTGGGAGTCTCAAAAAGAAAAGCCAGCAGGAGATTCAGGATGCCTGCCACGAAAAACTGACCGGAAGAAAGAAGAACCGGCGGAAAGCGTTGGGTCAGGTAATTCAGGGCATGAATCTGGATGGTAAAACCCAGAGCGCAGAGGAGCATAAGGAAATCTCCCAGGCTGATGGTAAAATCTTCCGTAATAGACATGCAGTAGGACCCTATGATGGCAAGCAGGGCGCCAATGAGATGATTGCGGTGAAGAGAAAGTCCAAGAGCGAGTCCTGTGACCGGTACCAGAAGAATATAATTGGCTGTAAGGAAGCTGGCTTTGGAAGCGGTCGTGTACTGAAGACCCACCTGCTGAAGTGTGGCTCCTGCAAAAAGGGGTACTCCGCACATGATGAAAGCCGCCCAGAGTGGAATTTTCGTCGTCAGGGGCGGTTTTTCTTCGTGAAGAATATGAATCACCGGCAGAAGGGCAAATGAGCCGAGAATGAACCGGACACCATTAAATGTGTAGGGTCCTACCGTATCCATGCCAACTACCTGGGCCACGAAGGCAAAACCCCAGATGAGTGCGGTCAGAAGCAGAAGGAAACGATATTTCATAAAAAACTCCTTTTAGTAATGTTATAATAATTATTATAAAAGAAAACAGAACGCTTTTCCATTATTAGTAAAAGGAGTATTTATGTCCATCCGTATGATTGCCATCGATCTCGATGGTACCCTGCTTCATGATGATATGACTATTTCACCTTATTCCCGTTCCGTTATCCGCCGGGCTCTTGACAAAGGATTTAAAATCGTAGTGGCTACGGGCCGCATGTGGGATTCTGCCAAAATCAAAGTGGACTTGCTGGATCTGGGCAATGTGCCGGTTATCTGCTATACCGGTTCCTGGATTATGATGAGCGAAACCGGTAAACCCGTGCTTCAGCAGGGCCTTGATCCGGAACTGGCATCCCGCATTTTATACTTTGCGAAGGAAAAGGGCTGGGGAACCACTATTTTCATGGATGACCGGATCTATATGGAAAAGCCGGACGGCACGGAAATCAAGTATCAGAAATATCGTTCTAAGAAACCTGTATTTCTGGGCGATGCTTTTTTCCATCCGACACAGCTTGTAACCCGGGTTATTCTTGCTGACCCTTCTTATGAGCAGCGAATGGTTATCAGAAAAGCTATTGAGAAGGAATTCGGGGATGCAGTAGATATTGTCTTTCCGGGGGATGATTTTGTCGATGTTCATAAAAAAGGCGTGAATAAAGCGCAGGCGGTCCGTTTTCTGGCGGAAAAAGCAGGGATAGGGCCTGATGAAATCCTTGCTTTTGGAAATACGGAAAACGATGTGCCCCTTCTTAAATATGCGGGCCAATCTTTTGCTGTGGCCAATGCAGATGAGGTGGCAAAAAAGGCGGCCAAAGGAATCTGTCTTTCCAATGAAGAAGATGGCGTGGCAAAAGAAATAGAGAAATTGCTGTCATAAATTTTATTCCTGCAGGGAACATTTTCATTTATTGTTGTACATTATTCGTGGTCCGGTGTCAGTTCTTCACCGGAATCTTCTATTCTTAAAAAATTATTCAAATGGAAATGCATAAAAAAACTGTGAGTCTCAAAGGAGAGTCACAGTTTTATATTTCCTTATCGTGGTCATTGCCGTTTCTGGAAGAATTCAATGGTATCTTTCAGCCCTCTGGCAAGGGGATAGGATGGTTTCCAGTCAAGTATACGGAAAGCTTTGTCATTATCAAGAGAGGAGCGGTAAATGTCTCCTGTCCTTTCAGGTCCGTAGTGGATGACAGATTCATCTCTTCCTGCGAGACGTACCATTTCATGAGCCAGTTCGTTCAGTGATATTTCCGATTTCGTGCTTATGTTGCAGGTTTCTGCATCACCCTTTGTGAGGGCAGCCACATTGGCTGAAACAACATCATGAACGGAAATAAAGTCTCTTGTCTGTCCTCCGTCACCAAAGATGGTAATATCCTTTCCTTGTGCCAGCGCTTTGGCAAAAATGTAGATAACTCCGCCTTCCCCATGGGCACCCTGACGGGGACCGTACACATTGCTGTATCGGAGCACTGTATAGTGGAGACCGTATAGTCTGTGGTATAGAGCAAGGTACCTTTCTGTCATCCACTTGGTGAGACCATAGAAAGAGGTGGGGGCGGGGATTTCTGTTTCTTTCAGGGGAAGGGCCGGATTATCGCCATAAATAGCGGCAGAAGAGGAAAATATGATTTTTTTGACTCCTGTCTTTCTGGCTGCTTCCAGAATGGCAAGAAGGCCCATGATATTCTCATCAGCATCGAAACGGGGGTCAGTAATGGAAACTGGCACCATGGTTTGAGCGGCTTCGTGATAAATGACATCAAAGCAATGGGATTTACATATTTCCATGAGGTCTGTATGGCGTATATCAGCCTCAATAAATTCCGCCTTCCGGTTGATGAACTCCTTTGTACCGGTGGAAAGGTTGTCTATGATCGTTACCTCATGACCTTGATCAATCAGTGCATCAACAAGGTGTGAGCCGATAAATCCGGCACCGCCGGTTACTAAAATCTTCAAAATATGCTCCTTACTGCTGATTTGCGTGAAAACGATAACCTGAACCCCAGACGGTTTCAATCTGTTCATAGGGCTTGCCAGAGGCATGTTTCAGTTTATCCCTGAGGCGGTTGACATGAACAGTGACGGTAGAGGATTCTCCGACCGGTTCAAAACTCCAGACCTGCTGGAAAAGCTGGTCCTTGGAAAAAACTTCATTTGGATGACGGGCAAGGAAGTAAAGAAGCTCAAATTCTTTTCCTGTAAGGTTTACATTGACGCCGTCTATAAGTACCTGGCGTGCTTTGGGGCGGATGGTCAGGTTTCCGATAACGAGTCCTTTTTCAACTGCAGGAACCGGTGTATCATCATCTTTTCCCAGAAGCCGTTTATGAGTAGCCAGCTGGGCTTTTAAATGGGCGATAAGTACTGTACCCCGGAAAGGCTTTACGATATAATCATCTGCTCCCAGGCCCAGTCCACGGACAATGTCTGCATCTTCCGTGCGAGCTGTGGCAAAGATGATTGGCGCATCTGTCATTTCGCGTATCTTGCGGCAAAGGGAAAATCCGTCATCTTCGCCGGGAAGCATGATGTCAAGTATGATAGCATCAATCTTTTCCAATCGCATGATTTCCAATGCATCTTCTCCGTTGGCAGCCACATAAGGCCTGTACCCGGAACCTTCCAGAAAATCTCTTTCCATATTTGCAATTTTGGGTTCATCTTCAACAATCAGTACATTGGTCATTCTTACTTACTCCCTTCTGCGAGTGGGATATCAATAACAATTTTTAATCCGTTTTCACTAAGAGCCCGGTAGCGGCCTTTGTGGGCGGTAATAATTTCCGCCACAATGGCCAGGCCCAGGCCGCTGCCGTTACTTGTACGGCTCCTGGCTTCATCAGTACGGTAAAAGGCTTCAAAAATATGGGGAAGTTTATCCAAAGGGACTCCTGGTCCGTCATCCAGATAGGAGAATTCAGCATATTTCCCTTTTTCTTTAATAGTAATGAGAACATCGGAAGCATCTTTTATTCTATATTTTATCGTATTTGACAATAGATTGAAAATAATCCGCTGGAATTCTTTTTCGTCTACCAGTGCCGTGATGTTTTCATCCATATCGAAGGTGACGCAGACATTTCGTGAATCCAGATATTGTTTGTCATCATCGATAAATTCGCGGATGACTCTGCTGAAATTCATGGGCTTGGGATGGCAGATGACCCGGCTTGTGGAAAGCTTGTTGTATAGAGAGAGTTCATCAATCAGCCGTGACAGGTCATCAGAGCAGGAAGCAATAGCACCCAGGTACTGCTGCTTTTTTTCCGGTGTTTTTGCCATACCCAGCTGCAAAGCTTCCGTATAACCCATGATGGTGGTAAGGGGTGTCCGGAGATCGTGAGCAATACCGGAAAAAACAATTTTCCTGCTTGTCATGGACATAGCCCGTTCGGCGATAGAATTTTTCAGGTGTAGCTGCATCGTCCGGAAGGCATTGCAGGCTTCGCCGACTTCGTCGTTGCTATAGTAATCTACCGCCATATTGTAATTTCCATATTGAATGGCACGGGCAGCCATGGAAAGCTGCTGCAGAGGTATGATGAAAGATTGCTGCATGTACCGGTAAAAAGAAAGATTGATTCTGGCGCTGAATATCAGGATTAAAAGGATAAACAAGGCAGAAAGGCCATAAATAAAGGAATTAAAAATTATACCGATAGATGCGGAATAAATGAGGAAAGACAATAGAGAAACAATGCATATAAGAGAGGGAATACAGATGTAGAATAGCGCTTTAAGTACGATCTTATGCCGGAGCATGCTGCCCGGGTCTCCACTTTCCGGGGATGAAAAGGGAGCCTCTTTCATCTTTCTGGCGGCCCTGTCCATGAGTTACCCCAGATCGAGCTCTACAGGGCAATGATCACTGCCCATAATTTCCGGATGGATGGAGGCATCCCTGATATTTTCCTTCCAGCCATCAGATACAAGGAAATAATCGATTCTCCAGCCGATATTCCGCTCTCTTGATTTAGCAAAGTAACTCCACCAGGAATAGGCATTCCTTGCATCGGGATTACGATAACGGAATGAATCCGTAAATCCGGCAGCAAGCAGGTCTGTCATTTTGCCCCGCTCTTCATCAGTAAAACCGGCATTTTTATGATTGGCGGCCGGATTGGCTATGTCGATATCTTCATGAGCCACATTGAGGTCACCGCAAAGTATGACAGGCTTGGATTCGGCCAATCCTGTCATGTATTTCTTCATTTCGTCCTCCCATTTCATCCGGTAAGAAAGACGGGCGAGACCTCGCTGGCTGTTTGGCGTGTAACAGCAGAGAAGGTAATGATCTCCAAAGTCGGCAGTGATGAGGCGTCCTTCCTGATCATGTTCGGCAATACCCAGCCCGTAAGTTACAGAAAGAGGCTCTTCCTTCGTGAAAAGGGCCGTGCCACTGTAACCTTTCTTGACAGCACTGTTCCAGTATTGGTGGTAACCGGGAAGTTCCAGTTCAATCTGGTGAGGCTGCAGTTTTGTCTCCTGAAGGCAGAAGCAGTCTGCGTCAAGCGTCCGGAAAGCATCCATGAAACCTTTTTTCAGACATGCCCGGAGACCGTTCACATTCCAGGAAATATACTTCAGTTTTTTCATAGGAATCTCCTTCTGCTTGGAATAAAAATAATGATTTCTTATAATCATAATTATAAACTTTCCGTGACCGTTTTAAAAGGCAGAATGACATAGTTAAATTATTATTTATAACTTTTTCGCATAAATATTAAACTCGAAATCCCGTCAACGAATTTAAATTTTATGGCTTATAGTATAAATGAAATATAAAAGATAAGCAGAAAGAAATAAATACCGGATATATTTTAACTTACTGTGTAAATATCGTGGAAACCTGGCCCGGTGTGCTATAATGTAGGCAGTTAAAGCAGGCAGGGCGTAGTTTCTTCCTGGCTGATTTCCTGGAAGGAGAAGGAGTCAATATGAAAAAGATTGTTATCACTGTAATTGGCGCTGACCGGGTCGGTATTGTTGCCGGCGTAGCCACTGCCCTGGCAGAGGAAAATATAAATATCCTTGATATTTCGCAGACTATTCTTGGAGACATTTTCGACATGGTCCTCATTTGCGATATGGAAAATGCCAGGGGTACTTTGAAAGATGTACAGGACGATATGGGCAGGCTGGGAAAAGAGCTGGGAGTCGATGTCCGTGCCCAGCTGGCTGATATTTTCTACGCCATGCACCGTATCTGAAAGGGGGAGCCATGCTCGATATAGAAGAAATCCTCGCAACGGAGCGCATGTTTGACCAGAATAAACTGGACGTGCGAACCATCACCATGGGCATTTCCCTTCTGGGCTGCGTTTCAGATGATGAAAAAACATTGTGTGACAAAATTTATGACACAATCTGCACCAAAGCGGAACATTTAACTGAGGTGAGTCATGATATTTCCAGGGAATACGGTGTGCCTATTATTAACCGTCGTATTTCCGTCACTCCTGTGGCTCTTGTAGCCGGCGGGCTCCATGTATCCAGTTATGTACCTATCGCGCAGACACTCCAGAAAGCAGCCGATGCGGTGGGGGTGGATATCCTTGGCGGATTCTCAGCTCTTGTGGACCGTGGAATATCAGCATCGGATAAAATCCTTATTGATTCTATTCCGGAAGCACTGGCGTCTACATCATCCATTTGCAGTTCTGTGGCAGTAGGTTCAACGAAAGCAGGCATCAATATGGATGCTGTGAAACAGATGGGAGAAGTAGTCAAGAAAACTGCTGAACTCACAAAGGACCAGGATGCTTATGGATGTACGAAACTGGTGGAATTCTGCAATGCAGTTGAAGATAATCCATTCATGGCAGGCGCTTTCCATGGCGTCACCCAGGGGGATACAGCTATCCATGTAGGTGTTTCAGGACCGGGCGTGGTAAAGAGAGCACTGGAGGATGTGAAGGGCGCACCGCTGAATGTGGTTGCCAGGACTATAAAAAATACAGCCTTCATGATTACCCGCCTTGGCCAGCTGGTGGCAGAAGCAGCTACCAAAAGACTTCACGCGCCATTTGGTATCATCGACCTGTCTCTGGCACCGACCTCAGCTGTTGGAGACAGCGTGGCCCAGGTACTTGAGGAAATGGGACTGGAAAGCTGCGGCGGGCCGGGTACTACGGCCGCTCTGGCACTTCTGAATGATGCGGTAAAAAAAGGCGGCCTTATGGCTTCTTCCAGCGTTGGCGGACTTTCAGGCGCTTTCATCCCTGTCAGTGAAGATTTGGGAATGATTCAGGCAGTGCAGAGAGGAAGCCTCTGCCTGGAAAAACTGGAAGCCATGACATGTGTCTGCTCTGTCGGGCTTGATATGATTGCTATCCCCGGGGATACTCCGGCTTCCACAATCTCTGCCATCCTTGCCGATGAAGCGGCAATCGGCATGATCAATAACAAGACGACTGCTACGAGACTGATTCCGGTTCCCGGGAAAAAACCGGGCGATATGGTACAATTTGGCGGGCTCATGGGTTATGCTCCGGTTATGGAGATTAATCACTTCCGGGCGGATGAATTCATCAACCGCGGCGGTAAGATTCCTGCACCTTTAAGATCCTTAACTAACTGATATGATAGACAAAAACTTCCGGGGCTCTTGCTTCGGAAGTTTTTTGATGGAAAGTTCAGTCTGCTGTTTCTGCTTTTTTTAAATCGAAATATTTCCTGTAGAAATATACACAGATAAAAACAGAAAGAAGAGAACCGGCCGGAGCGGCGAGCCCCATGGGGAAAAGAGTGGCTGGAAAGAGAAGAGCCGCCAGATAAGTACCGGGGATGCGGAGAGTAAATATGGAAATGACATTGTGAATAAAAGATAGTTCTGCTTTTCTGTATGCAGAAAAATACCCGCTGAAGCAGAAGTGAATGCCGGCAATAGCGCAATCCAGGCAGTAAGCGTGGAAATAATCACTTCCCATGGCGATGACTGATTCTTCGCCGGGAACGAAAAGGTTAATGATTTCGGGCGCCTTTAATTCTGCCAGAAGGATGCAGAGAATGCCAAATGTTATGCAGGTCGTAATGCCGTACCGGAGTCCCTGCCTTGCTCGCTCATGGAAACCGCCGCCTGCATTCTGGGCCGCAGTGGCGGAAACGGTAGACATCATGGCAGAAGGAACGAGGAAGAGGAAGCTGATGATTTTTTCCACAACCCCAACTGCCGCTGCTGTTTCGACTCCAAGGCTGTCAGCAATGGAAGTAATAGCCAGGAAGGAAATCTGGATGAGTCCATCCTGACAGCAGATGGGAAGGCCGATAGAAAGAATCTGGCGGAGATAAACCATCTGCGGGTTGAAAGAATTTCCGGAAATCTGCAGATTTTTTGCTTTATGATGCAAATAGAAAAGACAAAGCAGGGCGCTTAATGCTTCAGCGCCCACAGTGCCAATGGCAGCACCTTTTGCACTCATGTGCATCGGGCCGATCAGGAGATAGTCCAGCCCGATATTGACAATCCCGGAGAGGGCGATAAAGATCATGGGGGCTCTTGTATTTCCCATACCCCGCAGGAAACTGCTCATCATATTGTATAGGAAAATAAGAGGGACGCCCAGAAAACAGATGAATAGATAATCAGCAGTATCCCCGACTGCCTCAACCGGTGTCTGGAGAGCGGAGAGGATGAAGGGCATGAGGAAAAGCAGGATAGCAGAAATCAGAAGGGACAGGGGAATAAAGAAGGCTGCCGACGTACCCATGAGCCTGAATGCTGTTTTCTCGTCCTGTCCGCCAAGACTCCGGGCAATAGATACCGCACAGCCTATGGTAAGTCCCGTTATCATGACGATGACCATGTGCATAACCTGGCTGCCGATAAATACGGCGCTTACAGGGGCGGCACCATAAAATTGTCCCGTGATGAAGAGATCTGCCATACCGTAAAAGGTCTGCAGAAAACAGGCTGCCAGATAAGGAACAGCGAAATTCATCATTTTAGGAAATAATTTTCCCCGGGTCAGATCATTTTCGAGAATCATAAAATCACCTGCATTAAAAAAGTATTCTGAATTTTCATCAGAATACCATGGAGACAGGGGTTTGTAAAAAGAATAAAAGTGTGGATATCAGCACTTTTTTTCATGGGTAAAATAAATAAGCTTTCTTAGAAAAGGGGAATGTTCGTCTTTCCGGCAGATAAGGCAGGTTCTTTCTGCAAAGGACTGGTCCAGGGCAAATGCATGCAGGTCATCGTATCCGCTTCCCGGCTTTATTGGAAGAATGGCAAAACCTTCTCCCAGGGAAAGGCGCAGCAGCTGCTCAGAAAAAGTGGGTACTTTTTCCGTAGAGGAAAAAGTTATGCCAAATGATTTCATGAATTTCTGCCGGCAATTTTCAATGTATCCCGGATTTTCCGCCTTGGTCAGGAAAGGCAGGGAGGAGATGACGGATTTGATATCTTTTAAAGCTTCGGCTTTTTCCCGTGAGCATACCAGTGATTGTGGTACAAGGGCCAGTTCGAAGGAAATAAAACGGGAAGAAAAGGAAATCGCTTCCGGAGCAATAATCGCGTCAATCCGGTGGCTGGCGAGTTCATTTTCTAATACTTCCGGCGGCTCAATACGGTAATTAATTGTGATTTCCGGAAATTCCTTCAAAAAAGCAGGCATGAAATCAATTCCCCGGTATTCCTGAGAATCAAGTCCGATGGTAATGGAAGATAATGCCGGGACAAGCCGGTGGATCAGCGACTCATAACGCTCATAAATTTCTTTCATCCCATCATAAAAATTTTGCCCTTTTGAAGTCAGGACCATGCCCCGGGAGGAACGGGTAAAGATTTTGAAACCGGCCTCTTTTTCCAGGCTGCTGATATATTTGCTCATGGTGGTCTGGGCTATATGACATTTTTCTGCGGCTTTTGTGAAATTTCCGGTTTCTGCGGAAGCAAAAAAATATGTGAGCTTGTTGATATCCATAAAAGCACCTTTCAATAGCAGGAATTCTTTTAAAATTATATCATTCCATTCCCTGAGAAAATAGAGATTTCAAATTTTCTATGGGAATAATGTTTTTTTCTTTATATTGTGATAAAATAATTTAGTTATGAATAGTACAGGTAGAACCTGTTCTTTATATACAGGGTGTGCAAATGGATTACAAAAAAAGAAATTCCCTGGAGTGGGATGAAAAGAAACAGTCTTCGGAAGCGATGACTGCCCGGGATAAGAAGGACAGCCCGGGACATTGGAAACGGTGGTGGCTTATTGCAACATTCGTTCCTTTTTGCTTTGCCTTTTTCCTTTCCTGGTATTTTGGGGCGCCGGGGGGATATGAGCCCTTCTCTCAGGTCAAGGTGTTTCTCCTTTTCCTGCAGGTGGGGTTTGTAACAGCTTATTTTATCCGGCACGATTTGAAAAAGGCAGCAGTGCATCTATGGATTACCATCATCAGCCTCTGGGCCCTGTCTCTTGTGGTGCCCTATCTTTCGACGCAGACGGATGTACTTCTTGATATGTCGGATGTATCAGGCGAACTTTCCACTCCGCTTTATCTTTTTATTTCCTGTCTCTCGGCAGCCTGGATTCTTCCGGGCAGATGGCGTGTGATTGCCCGTCTCGCCTGTGTGGTGCTTATCGTTTTATATGTGCTGGTACAGTTTACCTATATCGGCTATTATACGATTACCCATTCCCTTATTTCCATAAATATGCTGCTGGCGCTGGCTCAGACGAACCTGGCGGAAACGAGGGAATATATAGAGGTGAATATTCCCTATGCGGAAATCGCTGCGGGAATCATTGCCCTTGTTATCCTGGGATGGCTCATCTTTCATGCCAGCCGTTTCAGCTTCAGCCGCAGACAGGTGTCCAGAAAAACCTGGTTTGTCATGCTTGGCCTTTTCTGTATCAATCTTGGCCTTTGCTGCCTTTCCATCGGTGCTACCCGCCTCGCCCACGTCTATTATGAAACGTATGAGACCCTTCACAGTTTTTCGGATTTCCAGAAAATTGTGGAAGCCAGAAGGCATATGCATATCCGTAATAAAGTTATTGCAGACCGGCTGAAGGCAGCTCCGGATGGAGTCTATGTACTTGTTATCGGTGAATCACTGACAAGAGACCATATGGGTGTCTATGGTTATCCGAGGGAAACAACGCCGTTCCAGTCCCGCGCAATCAGCGATCCTCATTATGAATTCTTCAATCATGGTTATTCATGCTATACACAGACAGTACAGGTGCTGACTGAAGCCCTGACTGAGAAAAACCAGTACAATGATATCAATCTGGTCGATGCTTATTCCGTGGTGGATCTGGCACGGGAAGCCGGATTCCGGACTACCTGGATTTCCAATCAGTCCCGGTTCGGCGTATGGGATACACCCATTGGGGCCATTGGTTCTGCCTGCGATGATCAGTACTGGATCAATCAGTATGTAGGTACGGATGTTGTGACAAAGGATTATGATACGGCTCTTATTCCTTATCTGAAGAAAGTTGATCCGAACAACCGCAGACAGCTGGTTGTCATTCACCTGATGGGCAGCCATGTGAGCTACTGGGACCGCTATCCCTCCGAATTTTATAAATGGCCGGAAAATCCCGGAAATACCAGAAGTACGGAGGAAATTATGAATGATGAATACGACAATTCCGTACTCTTCAATGATTATGTAATTGAAAATATCATGAATGAAGCGACTAATTTCCTTCATGCAGACGGAGTGCTCTACTTCTCCGACCACGGGGAACAGGTGACGGAAAGACCCGGACACAATGCTGATCAGTTCGATTACACCATGGTTCATATTCCATTCTGGGTATATCTGTCAGATCAGTATCGTTCCATGAATCCTGAAAGGGTTCGTCTTATGGACGAAAGAAGGAATATGCCGTTTTCCAATGATATGCTCTATGATACTTTTATGGGAATCATGGGTCTAACCGCCGCTCATTATGATTCTGAATCCGATATTTTTGCACCCGAATTTGATAAGGATGTAACTACCCTCATGACCATGTATGGGAATGTCATGATCCGGGATGATGTGGAACAGCTTGGTTCGGACAAGGAAATTATGGATCAGAAGTGGAACCGGAATATCTCGGACCATGCCCGTGCCCATGGATATCGGAGCTTTGACTGGAATACATTCCAACCCGTCCCGATTGCCTCGGAAACAGTTCCGGAAGTGGAAAATGAGGGAACGAGCCGGGAAAATCAAAATTAAAAGGCTGCAGGAAACAGAATGCCGGACATTTCGTTTCCTGCGGCTTTTCAGCAGGCTGAGGCTGATTTGTCACAGGAACGGACCTGTGTTATAGTAAAATAAATTTATTCTATTTCATCAGGAGGAAATATGAGGCTTCGCAGGAAACCCTGGATTGAAGAGGCAATTAAAAACTACACATCCATCCTTTTTCTGGAGGAACCTAAAGACAGGAAGGGAAAATGGAGGGATTTATTTCCCTGTCCGCAGAATGAACTTCATGTAGAATTCGGTACGGGAAAGGGACAGTTCATATCCGGTATGGCTGCCATTCATCATGATGTAAATTATGTAGGAATGGAAGTACAGGAAGGAGTTATTTACTATGCTGCAAAAAAAACGGCGGAAATGGATCCTCCCCTTGATAATGTACGCCTTATATTGGGAGATGTCAGCGAGATTGCTGATATCTTTGCGCCCGGTGAAGTGGATGTCATCTATTTGAATTTCAGTGATCCCTGGCCGAAAAAGCGCCATGCCAAAAGACGGCTGACCTACAGGGACTTCCTGAAACGCTATGCACTGATTCTTAAAGAAAAGGGAGAGATCCGCTTTAAAACGGATAACAAAGATCTTTTTGATTTTTCTATTGGAGAATTCCAGGCAATGGGATGGGAGCTTTCCCAGGTAACCTATGATCTCCATGCATCTCCGGTAGAAGGAGATGTGGAAACGGAGTATGAAGAGAAGTTCTCCAGAAAGGGGAATCCGGTATGCCGTCTCGTAGCGAGACGTCCCTGATGGATATGAAGTATGCACCAAAAGCGCTGCAGAAAATGTTTATTGTTGCAGCGGTACTGATTATTCTGGGGGCTTTTAACGTATACAGTTCAACATATTATATGAATCTGGAAGCCGGCGGAAGTCCTTACAGCCATCTTCTGCGACATATCGCGGTACTGGCGGCAAGCATAGTTATCGCTTTGGCGCTCACAAGGATCAACTACCGGTTCATACGCAGGTTTGCAGGATTCTGGTGCGCAGGGACGATTGTTCTTCTGATCCTTGTGCTGGTGGCCGGACGTACTGTAAATGGCGCTACACGATGGATTATGCTGGGACCGGTATCACTGCAGCCCTCGGAAATTGCTAAAATCACCGGCCTTATCTGGGCCTCATCTCTGCTTTCGGAAAAAGTGGACCGCCATATAAGGATTACCGTTTTTGCCCGCTTTTTAAGACCATTCATATTCATTGCAAGCAAGAAAAAAGAAAATTCCTTTGTCGCAATGCTTCGGTATTTCACTCCTTTTTATATGCCGCTTATCATGGCTGCATTTATAATGAAACAGCCGGATATGGGTACGGCAGGAATGGTTCTTATGTTTCCGGCTCTTCTTTATATCATTGCGGGCATGCCCGCTTTTGAAATCATTCTTGGATGTATTGTTACTGCTGTAGTTTTTGGAGCCCTTGCTATTGCGGCACCTTATCGTATGGCACGCCTTATAGTTCTATGGGATCCTTTTTCCTATGCACAGGATCTGGGCTATCAGACTGTACAGAGTCTCATTGCCGTTGGCTCCGGCGGCCTTCTGGGACAGGGCATGGGAGAGGGATTGTCTAAATTCCTTTACCTGCCGGAACAATATACGGACTTTGCTTTTGCTGTTTTCAGTCAGGAATATGGATTTATCGGTTCCTGTGCAGTGCTTTGTCTTTTTATGGCTTTTCTGTATTATGGATTTTGTGTAGCCAGGAAACTGAAAGATACATATTCCGCATTTCTTGTATACGGACTGACTCTTCTTATTTCCGTGCAGGGGCTCATCAATATAGCCATGGTTATCGGATGTTTCCCGGTAACAGGGATTCCACTTCCGTTTATTTCATTTGGCGGAACATCACTGCTGGTTAATATGGCAGCCCTGGGACTGATTTGGGGGACATCTACGCAAAGCCTCAAGGATTATGACGAACAGGAAAGAAAGAAACGGATTGCTGCCATGGAGGGACATCCTCTTTCTTTCGGAGAACTTTCCGGGAATGTCTATGCGCCTCACCGGTACCGCTGGCGCTGATTTCCGGAAGGAAGAAATATGTTTATAAGTGCATCTTTCTTCTTGCTGGGGGAATTATGGATGATTTTCTGGATCTTCTTTCACCGGATTTCCTGAACCGGATTCGCTCTTTCGGAAAGGGGGAATGGACCCTCTCCGTGTATGCCTCATTCCCTGCAGAAAGTGCAGAGGGGTATTTTCTGGCACAGGCACAAAAATGCCTGGAAAAGTCCGGCATATCCATCCGCTCTTTTTATGAAAGCCGGGAAAATCTGAATGAAGCTCTTCGAGGCAAAAAACTTTTAGCTTTTGTAGACTCTGTCTCCAAAACAGGCCGCCTTGCATTATGTGCCGATGCGCTCGATCTCTCAGGGGCCGTTGTTTATGGAATGGAGTCCGGCTTTCCCAGCCTGGAAGGAAAGAATGTGATTACTTCATTTGGGAATGGCCGTTTCTGTTCCTGCTATACCTGCATGTCGGATTTTGCTTTTCCGGTCATTGGTGATAGTTTACTGGAAGGCTCTTTAAGCGTCCTGAATGATCGGGAAATAAGGGAAGTGGTCCAGATATTGACAGGCCTGATGATTTTCTCTCTGAATCCTGATATTGGAATCCTTCCAGCCATGGATCAGTGCAGGTCCATTTCGATGTGTGAATAATAAACTAAAAAGCAGGCTTTCCGGGGAAAACCTGCTTTTATCGTTAAAATTAAAGCTTAAAATATTTACGCGCCTGCGTCCAGGCAATTCCGGAAGCAGTCTGGAAGAGAAAGAGACACATGGCTTTCTTTGGATGAAACAGCCAGAATGTTTTTGAAATAGGAGAAAGAGGTTTAAGGATATCAGGCGCCGTTTCCGTTTTCCGTACTTTTTCTTTTACCTTTTCCACCGGCTTCTTTTCTTTTACTTTTTTCGTGACCACTGCGGCAGCCAGGGCAAATACAAGGGCCTTAATGAGTTTATCCATAATCTTTGTCCTCCTTCTCACCTTTTCTACTATCATAGCAAATGGGAACGGTAAGTTCAAAGGGAATTGATGATTTCCGGCATTTTTTAGCATTGGGCTATGTTTTGAATTTCTTTTTTTCAACAGGGGAGTGTGGTATACTTTTAATGGAATTTTATTTATTTCCCTTTGGGGAATGATTCTGGAGGAATTTATGAGCGCAGATTCAAATGTTTTGCTTTTACCTTTATGCTTTTTCGGCTTATACATGATTCTCGAAGCGGCTGACTGGGGCGTTACTCTGGCAGCTCCGCTGGTTTCCCGCAATGAAGAGGAAAACAAGGCAGCTCTCGGACTTTTGAAGCCAGGACTTGATGGTAATGAACTATGGTTTTTCCTGGGCATGTTCATGATGGGGGCCGCTGTTCCGGAAGTGTCGGAAAAACTGGCCGGTACGAAAATGGTCATGATTATTCTGGTATCTCTGGGGGCTGTTCTCCGTCTGGCCTCCTGTTTTCTCAGAAATATTTTTGGAAGCAGGGCAGTCATGAAAATACACGGCCTTTTTTCCATTATTGTTTTGGCTGCATTGGGCCTTATTTCCTCATCACTCCTGATGGAGGAAGGAGGGCTGATCAGTGCTATCGGTATTTTTACTGCTTTATGGCTCATCCTTTCAGCATTTCAACTGGGCTCCCTGTATGGTGCTGTCAAAGTGGTGAATCCTTTGGGCGAACGTTTCCGTGCTGCATTCCTGGTATCCAGTGTCCTTAATGTGGTCGTGTATATTATTCTGGCGATTCTTCTGAAAAATCATGCGGCTGATTCCAATCTTTATGGCAGCTTTTTCTGGATCAGTCTGGTGGCAACTGCCATCCTTTTTGCCATCGCTTTCCTCTTTACACGCATGCGCCATGTAAAGGTGGGGCTGGCAGCTGTTTATTTCTCATCTTTCTTTGCTATTGCCATTTACCTTTCAGCTTATGCGGTCATGCTTCCTGCTCATTTCACTGTCGAGCTTGATTCCCTTAAAAATGCCATGGACGGGCTGCCGGGGACGGCACTTCTCATCGTGGCTTTTGTATGGACCCTGGGAACTTTCATCTGGAGACAGATCCGCAGAAAAGAAACGTACGAATGGAAAGATCATATTTAAGGAGGAAATTATGGGTGAACTTTATAAAACGCAGCATACCATAGATGAAATGCTGGACCGCATGGGTGTCAAAATCGTTCTTGATTCCGAACATCTGACAGAAGAGGACCGGTTCGAGGCAGAAAAGCAGGGTGCCTCGGTGGTGCTGAAAAAAGTGGAAAAGAAAGAAAAAGAAAAGGAATAAAGAAAATCGTGAAAGTCTGAAAAGCTTTCACGGTTTTTATTTTTTGCTCCGAAAAATATCTTTTAAATAGAACATTTTTTCTATTTTTATGCTATAATAATTTCATAGAAAATCTTTTCAGGAGGCGCGTATGGAAATAGGTGACAAACTGGACATACTGGCAGATGCGGCCAAATATGACGTATCCTGTTCTTCCAGCGGCTCCGCCAGGGCCAATGACGGAGGGCTTGGAAACGGGCATAAAAGCGGGATCTGTCACACTTGGACTGCCGACGGGCGCTGCGTATCGCTCCTGAAGATTCTGATGACCAACTCCTGCATTTTTGACTGCGAATACTGCGTGAACCGGAGAAGCCACGATACGCCAAGGGCCATTCTGACACCTGAAGAGATTGTACTTTTAACAGTAGAATTTTACAAACGGAATTACATCGAAGGGCTTTTCCTGTCTTCCGGGATTCTCCGGTCACCGGATTATACGACGGAGCTCCTCATCCGGGTGGCAAAACTTCTGCGGGAGCGGGAGCATTTCAATGGTTATATTCATATGAAAGGAATTCCGGGAACGGACCCGAAACTCCTGAATGAACTGGGGCGATACGTGGACCGGGTAAGTGTTAATATCGAGCTTCCTTCGGAAAAATCCCTCCATCTTCTGGCGCCCCAGAAAACGAAAAAAGCGATTCTTGCGCCTATGAAGTTTTTCAAGGAATCCATCGAAGTCCACAGGGAGGAGAAAAAACATCACCGGAAACTTCCCTCTTTCGTGCCGGCAGGTCAGACGACCCAGCTCATCGTGGGGGCCAGCGGGGAAAGCGACCGGCAGATTCTGCTCCTCACGGAAGGACTTTATCAGAAAGCATCGCTGAAGCGGGTCTATTATTCAGCCTATGTACCTGTGATGAAAGGGAAAAACCTCCCTGCCCTGATCAAGCCTCCTTTGGCAAGAGAAAACAGGCTGTATCAGGCGGACTGGCTTCTCCGGTTCTATAAATTCCGTGCAGAGGAAATACTGACACCGGAGGAACCGGATTTCGATGAAGAACTGGATCCCAAATGCACCTGGGCCCTCCGGCATCGGGAACTATTTCCTGTGGAAATCAACCGGGCACCCTACGAAATGATTCTGCGGATTCCGGGAATCGGTGTAAGAAGCGCACTCCGTATAGTCAGGCTCCGAAGGTACGGCGGCCTTTCCTATGATCATTTGAAACGGATAGGCGTTGTACTTAAGCGGGCAAGGTATTTCATGACTGTGAATGGCAGGTATTACGGAGAATGGGCGCTGGATTCAGAAAGTTTGCGGAATCGGCTCATTTCGGAAACCGCAGCCCGGGAAGTCCGGGAAATGAGCCTTTTTGATACCCAGACCTGAGGATTTGATAAAATTCTTAATATAAAACAGGGCTCCTTCGACCATATACAGAAAATCATAAAATGGTTAAATTGGGAGTTGAAGGAGGAGGTTATGTATTTTTTATACGATGATACCTATCCGGGATTTCTCACGGCTGTTTATGAGATTTACTATTTCGGTACCAGCCAGCTTGAAGGGATATCCTCATCGAACGGAGAAGTACCACTTTTCAGTAAGGAATATGTGGTAAAGACCAATTTCCTGAAGGCGGAGAAAGTGGCTTCAGCTTTTGAAAAATCCTGCGGGAAAGAAGCCATGCGCTGGATGTACAGGGCCTGGCTTTCTGATGATGAAGGACGGGAACTTAGAATTTTTAATTTCATGAAAAAAGGGTTCCGGCTGGGAAAGAATATTTACACCCATAAAAAGGAAAGCTGGGTCATGGATATTCTGGATATGTGCCGGGAAGTGGGGAATGAAACGGAAAAATTCCGGGGAATCCTCCGGTTCAGCGAACTGGAAGATGGCCTTCTTTATGCATCTATCAATCCTACCCACCGGATCCTGCCGGTGCTCTCTGCCCATTTCAAAGACCGGCTGTCTTCAAAGTATTGGGCTATTTATGATGTAAACCGTCATGAGGCGGCTGTGTATAACGGGGAAAAGGTATCTTTCGTCACAGTGGAGAAAATCCGGAAAAATCTGAAGTACAGCAGGGATGAGGAAGATTTCCGCCAGCTCTGGAGGAATTACTATCGCCATATGGGGATTAAGGAAAGAAGGAATCCCAAAGAGCGGATGAATTTTCTCCCAAAGAAATACTGGGCGAACCTGACGGAAATGGAAGATCCCTATAATGCCCGGGATCTGGACCTTAAAGGCATGGAAGAAAAAAGACCTGGGAAACTTTCGAAAACCATATCGCCTGCGGAAATCGATGATGCCTTAAGGGCTGTGCAGCTGAAACTGGATTTACAGAACAAGAAAAATAAAGAATAAAATTTTTCCGGAAACATTGCATCTGTTTCCGGTTTTTCTTTATAATGAGACAAAAGAATTTTAATCAACAAAAGGAGGAATCTTATGCATCCCATGAGAAGGAAAGACCGTCTTGTGACGGCGGAAGAGGAAATCCGGGCCATTCTGGACAAATGCGGCATTGTCCATCTGGGCCTTTATGATGAGGACCGCATATTCGTGGTTCCCGTGAACTACAGCTATGAATATGAGGGAGGGAAACTGACTCTGTATTTCCATGGCGCCAGGGGCGGGCTCAAACGGGACCTGATCCGGAAAGACAACCGGGCGGGTTTTGAAATGGATACGGGAAATCATGTCATTCCTCACGATCAGAATCCCAGCCGGTATACCACCCATTATGGCAGCATCATTGGAAGCGGCCGGGTGACCATCGTGGAAGATCCGGAGGAAAAAAGGGACATCATGACCCGGTTCATGAAGCAGATTTCCGGGAAAGACTGGGAAATCACCGATGGTCATGTGAATTCCATCGAAGTTTATAAACTGGAGGCAGAAGAATTCCAGGCCAAGGAAAATCCTGCTTTCCGAAGGAAATAAATCAAAAAGGCTTCCGCTTGATGCGGAAGCCTTTTTGATTTCCCGGATTTATGCCCGCGGGCATCATATGGATTAGAAATCAGGTATTAGACAGAAAAACTATCCTGATTTATGATGAGGACAAAAGAAATTTATATATTCTTCTGCTCTGAAGAAATGAAATGAAGGGTTTCATACCCCTTTTTCAAATCCTCCGGCAGCTTTTCATAGGGTATGGGACCGGTGAGAAGGGAGCCTTTTTTCTCTGCTGTCCTGTAATACCAGAGCTTGTAATTGACCACATTCATCATTTCTTTCAGTTCCTGCTGTTTTTCCTCAAGCACTTTCTTCTGGCGGGTGAGGATGGAAAGTCTTTCACTGATGGTTTCAGGACTTTCCGGAGGGAGATTGACGAAAGTTTTGATGTCCTTCAGGGAAAGGCCTGTTTTCTTGAGGCACTGAATGAGTTTGAGTTCGGAAATGTCTTTTTCCTGAAACATACGGATGCCTCCGGCTGATCGTTCGAGATCCGGCAGGAGTCCTTCCTTGTCATAATAACGGATGGTGGAGACTGGAATTTCAAGAATTTTCGCGGCTTCCCCGGCAGTATAGAGCATAAATGCCTCCTTGGGAAATACTTGACTTAAACATTACTTTAAGGAATACAATATACTTTAAGATGATTTCAGTATAAGAAATAGAAGTTCCCTCGTCAAGGGGATGAGAAAGAGGGAGTACCATGAAAATATTGACAGTTTATTACTCTAAAAGTGGTCACACCGAAAAACTGGCCCGGAAGATTCATAATATTCTGGGCGGCGATATCACTTCCATTACTGCAAAGAAGACTTATGCTTCTTCTTATGGCATGACGGTCCTTCAGGCGGGATTCGACAAGCTTAGAAGCCGCCGGCCGGAAATTGAAGAAATTCCCTTCCCTCTTGAAGAGTATGACATCATCATTCTGGGAGCGCCTACCTGGTATTTCACCATGGCTCCGGCCATGCAGGTATTCCTTGATGGTCATGATTTCAAGGGTAAAAAAGTTTATACTTTTTCCACCGATGGCGGGCAGCCGAAAAATACGCTTTCCGATTTCAGGAAGAAACTGGAAGAGAAGGGAGCCCGGGTGGCAGGGCAGTTCCATGTGACCTACAAGATGAACGATCGTCTTACCGGAGACGATGAAATTGATAAATGGATAAAGGGATTAAAGGAGGATGCAGTCCGATGAAGAGGAAATGGATAGCAGCTTTTCTGGCTCTTTGCCTTATGACCGGAACTTTGGCAGGCTGCGGAGGAAATCAGGGAAGTGCATCCCAAAGTGCAGCTTCAAAGGTTTCAGACAGTCCTGTCAAAGAAACCATGAAACCCTTCAATGTGCATCAGGTGGTGGTATCGGACAATACGAAGGGCCGCACCATTATGTGGGAACTTCCCACGGATCAGGAAAACAGCCTGGAGTACAGAGAAAAAGGGACGGAGGCTATTTATTCCGTTTCTGCCTCTGCCAAAGGGCTCAAGGGAAATAACGGTATTAAGGATGGGACTGTTTATACGGCGTATCTGGACAATCTGGTCAAAGGAAAAGACTATGAATTCAGGACCCGCGAAGGAAATACGGTGAGCAGCTGGTATCCGCTGAAAACGGATCAGGGAGGCAGTTTCAAAGCCATTGTCACTTCTGATTCCCAGAGCTCCGACTATACGGACTGGAAGAACCTCTTTGCCCATGTATGGAAAGGAAATCCTGATGCCTCTTTCTTCATTGCCCTGGGGGACCTGGTGGATAACGGGGAAGATGAATACCAGTGGCAGACCTGGTTTTCTGACGTGAAAGATGCGATTTCCAATATACCTGTAGTTCCAGTCCTGGGCAATCATGAGGCTTATTCACTGGACTGGAAAAATCATATGCCCGACAGGTATCTCACTCATTTCAACCTTCCTTCCAATGGAAATAAAAATCATCAGAACCATTACTACTCCTTTGACTGGGGGGATGTCCACTTTGCCGTACTGGATACGTCTCTTCGGGAAGAAGGAGAATGGCTGCCAGATCTTTTTGAAAAGCAGAAAATATGGCTGGACAGGGATTTAAAAAGTACAAAGAAGAAATGGAAAGTCGTCCTCATGCACAAGGATCCGCTCCAGTACGGCTTTGCCGATGAAGGAAGGCCGCACCGGGAAGAAGGATTTTCGGAAGAAGGAAATGTTTTCATGCCTGTCTTTGATGCCAATGGCGTAAACCTGGTGCTGTCGGCTCATCTTCATACCTATAGAGACCGCGGACGGATTTATGATTTCAAACGGTCGGAAAAAGGCCCTGTCTATGTAATCGAGGGCCTTTCCGGCAATGTCCGTTATCCGGGACTGTGGAAACGGCATGAACTGGATGAATATGTGGCACCTCAGCCGGAGACAGATAATTATTCCATTCTGGAAGTGACGGATCAGGAAATAAAACTCACCGGATACCTTCCGGATGGTACAAAACTTCATGAAACAGTAGTCAGAAAGGATTAAATGATGGAAAGAGCAAAAGTTATTCTTCATATGATGATTTCAATTGACGGGAAAATTGAAGGCTATTTTGCTGATGCACCCCTTACAGGTGCTTGCGGGGAGGTGTATGATGAACTCATCCCGACTCTGGGCGATGCGGAAGGAACGGGTTCCTATACCGCATGTCTGTACCTCGCCGGTGGAGATGGAGATTACAGTGCTTTCAAAGACAGTGAAGTTCCGGAAGGGGATTTTCCTGTCATAAGTGAAAATAAGAAATATCTATTCTGCTTCGACCGCCATGGCAAATGCGCCTGGGAAGGACCTCTTTCCGGAGATAAGCAGGTGGTGGAAGTGGTGACACGGGAAGTGCCGAAAGAATTCCTTGCATACCTTCGAAGCAAAAATATTTCATATATCTTTGCCGGCGAACATGATCTGGACATCCCGGGCAGTCTGGTTAAGATTCATGAGCTTTTCGGCGTGGAAACACTGGTCCTCTGTGGAGGTGCCACCATTAACGGAGCTTTTTTCAAGGCAGGTATGGTAGACGGTATTTCTCAAGTGGTCGTACCTTATCTGGAAGGCAATCATGACCAGAAAGGGACCGCGGAAACCGATGTATTCCTGCCCAAAGCATATTTGCTGAAAAAGGCGCAGCCTGTGGGGAAGGGCGGCATCCACCTGCTTTATGAAGCGGAAAAGAAATGAAATAAAAAAATCCTGTCTCTTCGGAAACAGGATTTTTTATTTGTCATGAACTATGTGCCAGTTGCGGAGAAGGACTTTTTTACCCCGCCAGGCAAAGGCATATTCTTTATATTTCCTGTCAAAGCCGCGGTTGGAAATATTTTCAAGTTCTTCTCCGGAAAGACAGGAAATACGGTTTTCATGAATTTCAGGGATTGGAGAAAAGGGGGCTTTTTTATTGAAAGGGCAGCATTTCTGACATTCATCACAGCCGAAGATGAGAGGCGTCTTTTTAAGGATTTCTATTTCCTCTGCCGTCAGGTCTTCCTTTTTCTGGGTAATACATGATTTGCAGCGGGATGGATTAAAGAGCTCTTTTCCTATGATCTTTCCGGGACATGCTTTTTCACAGAGATGGCAGTTCCCGCAGGAAAGAGAAAGGGGTTTGTCCGGCTCAAGTTCAAGAGTGGTCAGAATGGCACCGATAGTGACACTGGAACCGTAAACGGGATGGATGAGGCAGTGATTTTTTCCGAAAAATCCGAGCCCTGCCGACCAGGCAAGCCACCGGTCCACCATAGGGGAGGTATCGGTGAGAGCATAAAATCGGGCTTCAGGGAATTTTTCCTTAACGGAAAGGATGATTTTTTCCATATACCGGTGGTTGATAATATGGTAATCTTTGGGCCTTGCATAGAGGGCGATATTGGACTTCCGTTCATCTTCCGCCTTATAGGGAAAAAGGAGGACGAAGAATGAGGAGGCTCCGGGAAGAAGATTTTCCGGGTGAAGCCGTTTTTCCATGTCTTCCGGGGCAAAGGGGATGGGACCAGCCTTTTCCAGTTTTTCCCGCAGGAGAGGAGGAAAGAGAGCCGGCGCTGTGCCGCAGGCGTTAATGCCCAGATTGTGGGCCGCTTTGATGAAAAGCTCTTTGGCCTCGCTCATAAAGTCTCCTTTCAAAAAAACTGTGAAAAATAAATTTTCACAGTTTGAAATCGATTTATTTTACCATTCGTTTTGCCAGCAGTTCTCCGACCCGTTCTGTCGGCATGTCATCACTGTCATAGAGAAGGCCCTTCGGGCTTTTGATAATCAGCCGGCCCATGAGATTCTGGGCAATCAGTTCATTCGTGGCGGAAAGAAAAGCGGTGCAGGCTTTATCGTGATATTCTTTTGTGATGAGGCGGGATAGTCCCGGAGCCTTCAGCCGCTGCTGGAGGAAGAGCTGATGAATGGCTTTCCAGCTTTCTTTCTTCGGGCAGGCCCGGAGAAGGACGCAGATTTCATAGCCCATGCTTTTCAGGTAGGAAATATATTCTTTCGTGTGGGCCACGTTTTCCAGAGAGCCTTCCTGGAGGATATGGTAGCGGCCTTCAGCGGCTTTTTTCATGGTGAGGTCTGACAGGTACTTGCCCTGGTCCAAGGAAAAGTAAGCACAGTACTGACCATATTTCTTCATGAGCTTTTTGGACCGCGGATGAAAACCACGGAAATTATCGGTCATGCACTGGACGATATCACCATTGTATTCATCAATGATCATGGAAGACATCCTGGTCTTTCCCGCACCAGGCTGTCCGGCGATGATAAAGGCCATGGGGTGTTTTTTATTTCCGGTCTTTTTATGGGAAATGGCAGGCCATACGGTTTTGTCAAAAAGAGCATTCATTTCTTCCGGAGTGAAAGCGCTTTCTTTCCGGGCCAGCTGTTTGATGAGGAGGGGGTTGACTGGGCGGAATATCTGGTCCGCCATATAGCGGGTCTCGATATTGTAAGCTTCCCGGAGCATGCCTACCTGGGTAGACATGGCAAGGCCGTGTCCTTTGCGGATTTCAATCAGTGACATTTCGCGGATGGTGCTCATCCACAGGCTGTAGAGACGGGATTCGTCCTGAGGTTTCACATCAATTTCATCGCCCATGGCACAGAGGAGGTTGTGAATGGTATTGAATATTTCCAGATTCACTTCCAACTGAATCGCCATAGGGGTTATTTCCGCAGATTCACTTAATTCTTCAATGGTCCGCTCGTCATAGGGCATGCCGTACCAGCTCCTTTTTCAACAAAAGATTATTTCTTCTATCATAACAAAGGTTCAGAAATTTGTCTAATTCCTTATTAAAAGGAAATAAAAGAGTCAGCCCTTTTTCTTTCGCAGCATTTCCAGATTAATGGCAGGAGGAGTGGCAAGAAGGGGGGAAGCATTCCAGGGGTGGTCGATGTCCCGTACGCATTCGATGACGGACTCATAGGCAGCGTGAGCCAGAGAGGCACCCAGTTCTGAAAAAGGTCCGGCATCTGTATAAGATGGCCCTTCCGGATTGCAGATCAGGGTAATCCCGTCAGTGCCCGTCCCGGTGGCCGGTTTTCCATTATTCACATCTGCGATTCCCAGGTCCTGGAGAGCTGCCGTTTTACCTTCCGTCAGGGTGATCAGGGCCCGGGCCATGATGCCTTCAGGAAGATTTCCATGGAAAAGGATCATCATATTGATGGTGCCGATGGGTCCAAAACTTCCATCTTTTTCCCGGTAGAGAGCGGGGGAGGAAGCACGGCAGGCTGTCTTTTCCACCCCTCCCGTAACGACGGACTCCACCAGTACATCTCCGCTCCGGATAATTTTGTGAGAATAAAGATTGACTTTTGCCGCTGTCAGCAAAACTGCACTTTCCTCCGGAAGGGCACCGGCTTTTTCAGCACATAGTTTCAGGTAGCCTTTCACCGAGCCGCCGGGAAAATCCTTTTCAGAGGGGTAGAATTCTGTCAGCTTCTGATTCAGTGCAAAACGGATATTCCGGAAACCGCCGCCGTAGATGGCGGTGGAAAGGGATTTCTGAAATCTGTCGAACTGAATCATCAGCACTTCCGGCGTTACTATAAGCCGGCTGCCGGGATATGATAGAGGAAGAATTTCCATGGGAGCCTCCATTATATTTTTATTTCGTGGGTGGGGAATGAATCATTGAAGTCATTTTAGAAATATGATACCATAGTACTGAATTTTGTGTAGATTTTTTAAGCAGGAGATTTCATGGTTATATTACCTTACCTGGTCCTGGCAGCTGTGGCGCTGCTGTTTATGATTGTATCCTATTTCGTGATCTGCGGCCTGCCGAAACGGGGCAGAGAGGAAGAAATTCCTGCCGATGAACAGACCATGGAAATTCCCCGTCCCCGGCGGACTGAAGAAAAAGAACGGGAGAAATCTGTGGTGGACGAGGCTACCCGTATCATTCATGTGCCCCATCATAAGGAAAAAGCTCAGGAAGCAGAGGATGAAAAGACAAAGGTATTTACAAGAGAAGATTTTGGCGAATCAAAATCAGCCGATGCCTTTTCTTCCAATGCCTCTGCAGGGCTGTTTCCGGAAGAACCGGAACCCCGTGTTCTTTCTTCCATGCCTGACCTTCCTACACTTGAAGAATATTTCATCCGTCATTTCCTGAACCGATACGGTGCGGTCTCGACAACGGTAGAGCAGGATACCCGGAAAGTGACACAGCACCTGATTGACGGACTCCATATGTCCGGCAATGAAGCAGTAGACACCCTGACGCACATTATGGTTCAGGAAGCACTGCAGAATGCCCAGCGCACTTATGTGATGATGCCGACGCCGGTAGTCCTTGAAATGGTGACGGATGCTTTTTCCGATGTGGCTCATGGCAGCCGTTCCGATACGAAAACGATTCTGGCCTATGATGCCCTGAAGGCTATGCCCCGCATGGAAGAAAGTGAATTCCATGCTCTGTCTCTGCTCCTCATTTTCCATTATTCCAGAAACACGGATAACGTGGATGGGCATCATCTGAAAAAGTATACGGATAAATACATCACTCCTTTCCTTCACAAACTTCCCGACGAATACGCAGGCTACCAGCAGCTGGAATACCTGCACTGCGTATCTCTGGAAAATAAGGATATCCCCTTTGGCCAGGTACTTCATGATTCTTATCCCCTGGTGTTCTCCTTCCGCGGCTGCCTGAAGGCAGAACTTATTTCTGTTCATAAGGATTGGCCTGAGGGCACTATCGTTGCCAGCCTGTACAATTCCTATGTGAAACCGGCTGCCGTGGATGAATCTACCCTGTCCGGCCTTTTCGACGATATGGGCATAGAAGATGAACTGACCCGGCGAAATCTCCTGGCTATCCTGGAATCGAGACCGGTCCCCTATGACAGAAAAGAAATGACCTTTATTCTGGATAAAATCTCTCCGGATCTTTCAAAACTGCAGGATATCTGGGACAGCAGTATGATTCGTCGTTCATCCCTGACACTCATGGGTATGTATATCGCCAAGATCTGCATCCGTGAAACCATTGGGGAAGACTTTGATTTGAGTCACTGGATGTAAACTGGTATAATGAATAAAGTGAAATAATTTCATAATCGTTCAATGATGGATATGGCAAAAGCCAATTCACTTTGAGGCAAAATCTGCCGAAGCTGCGGCAGATTTTTATTGTGTAAAGAAAACCCCCGGATAGTCCGGGGGTTCAGTATTAGCTTTAGCGGTGATTTTCCAAAGACTAAACAAAAAACCTCCCATGATATAGAATATGGTAATGCGGTCTGCAAGCTGCCTTATC
>Ga0256406_1000828_pt1 | contig 53056 bp, 69 predicted proteins | sample RumenRJG_03DNA_FD_185986 | JGI IMG/M metagenome (GOLD analysis project Ga0256406, IMG submission 185986) | Bovine rumen microbial communities from Lethbridge, Alberta, Canada - RJG_03 | ecosystem: Host-associated > Mammals > Digestive system > Stomach > Rumen | place: Canada: Alberta | collected...
GCTTGCTTATGCGATGATTGACAATAGTGGCAAATCTTCTCTCACGTCCTTTCAACCGTTTCAGCAACTTATGACAGTTGCGCGTGCCTTTGGACTGAACAGAAGCTCTCACTCTGTTGTATCTGTTTCTTATGTTTTTGACTTCATTAGAAGAAATATTAGTACCATCAGACAAAGAAACGATGTCTGTAATACCCATATCGACACCAAGGAAATCCTCGGCAGTTTCTTCCTCCTCGTCAGGAATATCTATCGTTTGGTACAGATAGAACTTGTCTTTGATAAGAACAAGGTCTGCTTCTCCTTCCGCATATTGCATGAGTTGTGGGCGATAGCATGTAAACGCGATTTTCTCACGACTACCGATAAGCGAAATGGAGCAGACGGATTTGTCGATATTATAGGAAAGAACGCGGCTATCATAAGTGATAGCTCCGAACTCCCTAAAATGTCGTTGTTTTTTCTTGTCAAGTTTGTAAGCGTCGGCAACCTTGCTGATTGCACGCACAACGAGCTGGGAGGAAAGACGATATGTTTCCTTGATAGGATAATAGACTTCTTTGTGCAGATTGAATTGCTTAAACACATGGCGTTCCCACGCTATCTGCGAGATAGTGTTACAAGCCTCGTTGAAAACACTGAAGGTCTTTTTCAGTTTAACGGCTTGCTCGGCTGTTGGAAGCAGTCTAATCTGCAAAGTCAATTTCATATCGCAAAGATACAAAATAGTTTCGAGATACTCAAATATTTGAAAGAAATAATTATGTTAAATCCAACAAAAGAGGGAATTGTGGTTCAATTCCTCCCCGAAGCTAAAGACTTCGGGGTTTCCTTGAACCAAACATATGATGCTGTGAATGATGCGTTCCATCCCGGCTTGTATTGCTCGCCGGTCAAGAGCAGGCCGTAGCCGACGCTTGGCGTGAATTGCCAGCGGTCGCACCAGAAGTCCATCTTGATGCCAGCCGTTGCCGACAGGAGGCCAGGAGTGAATGATGCGCCGACGTATGGAGACAGGGACCACTTCGGTGGAACTGGATAGTGCTCGGTCACAATCTTCGTTTCCTGGAAGGACTTGTGCCAAAGCATCTTCGTGTCATAACCCCTTACGACGCACTCGTATGTCTTGCCGTCCGTGAAGGTCTTGTCCGTCAGCGGGACGACGATAAATGTAGTGTCGTGGATAGTAACGAGCGTCGGTTTTGCATTGAGGGAATCCTGGAACTCTGCGATGGTTTTCTCGTAGTCCTCGATCTGCGAAACGGCGATGAGTTTAAATCCGGCTGGAATTGCGGCCTCTTGTGGCTTGTAGTCAACGATTGTGTCGCGGATGGTAATAGTATCCACCTGGGGAACCGGAGCCTCAGGATGTGCCGTTTTTCGCCCAACGAGGAATCCTGCCCCGAAGAGGAGCAGGAGACCCACGATGAGCAGTATAAACCGAACCCTACCAGACATACTCGATTTCAATCGCCTCGCCGTTCTTATGAGCGGCAAGCATCTTGGAATAAAGTTCGGCGAAGGTGACTCGGCTCTGCGTCAAGCCGCCTTTGACTGTGTTTTTCCCAACGAGGAGGCATCCCGCCGTATCGAGCGCGTTACTTCCGGGATGGATCAGAATACCCTCGAAACCAGGCACGTTCTTAACCATCGGCATTTTGCCACCGTTGAACTTTCTGTACCACTCGACGGACGCGTACTTTGGACTTACAGCGTCCATTTCTACCTTGTAAGTGCCAATAGGGATCGCCGTCTCGGAATAGACTTTCACACTCTTAATCTTTGACAGCGGGTCGGTGCTTTTCAGTCCGCGATCCCGGTCCTCAAGAGTGTTGCAGAAATACACCCCATCGACATAGAGCCTGCCGATGGTGTACGTTTCCTTCCTCCACTTTCTCTCAACCCTTAGTTTCATTGGTTCATGAGTTTGTTGTAGAAGGACTTGACGGTCGGGAAGGCCATGACGGCCAGGGCCACGACACATGCGGAGATGAAGTACGCCTTGTTGTACAGGGCATAACCAAAGCCACCGATGGCGCCAACTGCGTAGGCGCACATACCAAAGAAGTAACCGAATTTTTTAAGCATAGCGTTGTTATTTTATAGTGATGTCCATGTTGATCCTCCGTTTGTTGTCTTCTGGATTCCTGTATTTGTGATTCTCAACCCATAGTTCTCGTTCATCATCTGGATATAGTTCGTTGTTCCAGAAAGATATACCGAGAAATACACGTTAGAAGCAAGTGCAACTCTAAACCCGTTGCTCGCAATCTCTACCTTCTGGATTGATGTGGCAAGCGTAATCGTGTTCATCGTTACTTTTCCACTGATAGACGCCCACAGTTCATCATTGTCGTCCATTTGGCTCGTGTTGAACGGGACCATTTTGAGCCTCAGTTTCACCGTGTGAGAACCGGCGGCAAGATTGATACTCTGGCTATAAATTACAATGGTCTGAGTATCAGTTGTGTGCTCTGGTCCCGCATCAAGTATCTGTTGGTTGGACGCTCTAACCGTTCCGTCAACGAGCCATTCAGCCATCATCATGACGTGCATGTCTGTTCCTCTTGGGTTAGACGAGCTGTAAGTGAGTTCTGCGCTGCAATTTACCTGCGGTAGTTTAAGCACACGCTCCTCTGTCGTTGTTCTCGAAAATATATCCTTTGTAACGACAAATTCGGCGCCATCGGACGTTGATTTCGTGAACAGCTCCGAATTTACAGCGGATTGGTTTGAACTCGGCTCCGTAATTGTGCTACCGGAGATAGACGAAAGAGCGCCGCCGTGAATCTTCATCCTCTCGTCTCCGCTGCTATTGAACAACTGCAACACATTCCCAATCATCTGGAGGAAACCGCTACCTGAATTTTCGGTCGTGATTTCCTTTGCTTTGAGATTCTTCGTGTTCAGTTGCTCAATAAATGCAGATTGAGCAATAAGGTTTGTGATGAAGGCCGTGTTCGCAGATAGATCTCCTACATCAAGGTATTTGGCCTTGATTCTGTTCGCCAGCACGAGGGCCGTATAAATCGGCTTAGCGGAGTTCATGCCCGTCCAGTATTTGTTGCTCGCACCTGACACCGGAAGGGCCTGCCCCGTGTTTGTCTTTGCGCAAATCCAAGCGCTCGGAGGGTTCGTGGCGCTATAAATCGTTATCTCATCAGAATAGACAACATCAATATATCCGATATTGTTTGCGTCACGATAGTATGGATTATTGTCGTTCCTGTACTCTACCCCGCTGACAAATTTCGAGTACCTGTACGTCAATCCGGTATCCGCAAATACGCTGATAATATGAGGCGTAGTGTCAACGGTTGTTGTTCCGGAAGAGTACGTTGTTCTGGTGAAGTGCCAGAGATAGCGAAGTGTGGAAGTTACGGCCTGCGGTGTAGTAGTCCATCCGCTCGTGGAGGTCGTGACACCGCTGCTGGATTCAGACGCAAGGTAGTATTCTGTGACAGACGTAATCCCTCGCCCATCCGCGCCATAGTGGCCGATGATTACCGGGGTGGTTGTGGTCGAGGAGCCGTCGGAATAAACCACTTTTTCGTAGTTCCAGAGATACGGCTTCGTCTTCCGGATTGTCTGGATGCTCGTAGTCCATCCGCTCGTGGAGGTCGTGACACCGCTGCTGAATGCAGACGCAAGGTAGTATTCTGTGACAGACGATACTCCCTTACCGTCCTTTCCGCTCCTAACGCGGGTTACTACCTTAGAACCTTGCGCCTTCGCCGTAGCCATACATTACTCCTCCTCTTCGGAACCAAACACTTCTTCGATCACCGCATGAGCAATGGTCTTAGCCTTCGCTCTCCAAGTCTGGAAAGCCTCCAGTTCGGCGGCATGTTCTGGCGTATCTGAGCCGTTGGCCAGGATAGCCTCTACGCGGTCCTGAGAGTATTTGTCGCGCACGATGGCCGCCACGATGGCATCATACTCAATCGCGCCGGTGATGTCCACGTTCTCGCACACCAACTGCTCGATGGTCTCGCCGTCGATGGTCTTGGTGATGTGCTCATAGTCGAAGTAGATGCGGGTGATGGGACCCTCCTTTACCACAACGACGCCAGCGGGGACTTCCCCGTTGTAATCAGCATATACTTTCATAAGTCTATAAATTTATACGTGAATCTTCCTCTTCCGAGATCGACGCGGGTGATGCCCACGTTTTCGACCGGGAACACATTTTTGCCAGCATCCTCTGCCTTCCGGCAATCGTCCAAGATGTTCTTCATCTGGAAGGAACTGATGGTGAACTTGATTTTCTCGCCGTCCTCCTTCCTGACCATGAGCATGTAGCGGTCATAGTTCATCTTCGTCGGGTCGTGCAGGTCCGGCGTGGGAACGTTGGCCTCGAAGTCAAGCACGGAGATGCGCTGGTTCAGCACCTCCGTAATGCTTCCTTTCCGGCACTCGAAGAACTTCTTGCCGTCCTTCGAGCTTGCCTTCTCGATAGATATTCCTTTCTCGGCGAATCCCATAAGCGGTTTTCCTGTTATCGTTTCCCAGAGATTCCGGCACCGTCCGTACTTGCACCATCCCCGGTAGCTGTCAATAAGTTGCCTTTTTCTTTTTCGGCTTTTTACGCGGGCCATGCTCTTTGCGAATTTTGTCTTTATCGACTTGCGCAGCCGCTGGTTGTCCTGACTGAACTGGTACCCCAGAAAGTCTATGTACCGGCCCCCGCTGCCGCTTTCTCCGCTTTTTCTTGCCATGCCCCTTTATCGTTCCGTAGAAACTGCCAGCCTTGACCACCATCCCTCGCTCCTCGCAGAGCCGGTTGTAAACGTTCAGAAGGAACCGGATTTCCGCTTTTGACCGACCGAAGATTACCACATCGTCGCAGTTTCTCTCGATCTTGGCCCCGTACTTTTCTGTGAGGATGTGGTCTATCTCTAAATGGCCGAGGTTCCCAATCATCCCGCTCGCGTATGAGCCAATTCGCACTCCGCGTCTTCTTTTCTCGTTCATCTTCCAACATCTGCATTATCTCGTCCCCGCAGTAGTAGTCCAGCACGCATATTTCAATCAGCCTTATAAATTTCTCATCCTTGAACCAGTGCCGAAACACCTTTACCATGTAATCAGGCTCCAGCGTCTGATAGTATTTCTTGCAGTCGGACTGGGAGAAGTACACGTGGTCAGGGTAGCGCCGCATGATCCTCTTAATCCGCTTCACGCCGTAGAGGCATCCCCTTTTCTTGATGCAACTGGACGTGTCTGCAATCATCTTTTTGTTTATGTAGGGTTCGATGACCTGCATGATGGCGTGGCTCATTATCTTCCACGGGTCATACTTTTCATCTTCCAAATCCCGGACCTTGCCACGGTCCGTCCTGCGCTGCATCTTGCGGGCCTCGTGCTCCGGGAAGTCAAGATTCAGTATCATGTTCCGGAGTTTATCGACCGTTCCGTCAATGTCTGCATTGACCGCACGGATCTGCGCCGACCGCTTCGCCTTCCCTCCCCGCTGGGACCGCTTGATGGCTAACCTTAAGTTATCCTCGTCAGCGACCTTCTCAAGTATGTACCCTACACGTTTCGTCATACAAAGGTAAGCATTTTTTTGTTCCCTGCAATAGTGATTCCGCCCGGGACGTTCGAGAGTTGCCATCGGAGTGACACTTCGGCGATTACAAAACGCTTACTCACGGTCACTACACGCTCGGCCAAACCTACATTAGCCCCGCTCGCAGGCCCATACTCCGGGCCGCTCTCCCGCATCCGAGATGTTCTGACTCTCCGGCGCGACCTGCCGCCGGGGTCAAGGCTGAGGGGGTTCGCTGGCCGGTATCTATCCGGCAAAACGAGAAAACAGGGTATTCACTTTGTATGGCGGGCGCCGATGTTCGAGTTCGCGTTCGACCAGGCGTTGTTCGAGTTCACGTAGAGCGGCCCCGACTTCGACCCGTTATTCGAGTTACCGCCGACAAGGCAGACCGAAAGAACTGGAACCACCGAGCGTACTATACCCCCTCCTACCTACCACGAATTCGGCGCGGTTGCAGCCGCTTTGGAGCGGCTGCCCCGCGCTTTTATCGTTCGTGGATTTGCTTAATTGCAAGGGTGTTTCAAAGAACTGGTTAATACATTAGAGGTCAGCGCCATCTACAATGGTCACAGGACCATAATATGCAGGGCGGGCGCCGATGAACGAGTACGCGACCGACCAGGCGCTGTTCGAGTGCACGAAGAGCGGCCCCGACGACGACCCGGTATTCGAGTAACCGCCGACAAGGCAGACCTGGCCTGTGGTGCTGCCATAAAAGTAATCGGACCAGGACACGTTCGAGTTGCCACCGGTGAAGGAGGTGGCGATGATGTCGAAGAATTCGCCCTTGGTCATTACTTTGGCGTAGCCGCTTGTGGTCAGCCTGGTCAGTTCGCGGAACTCACCGTCCGGGTGTGATGCCAACTCGGAAGCGGAAGGCAGGCGGTTGCCCTTGTAGATGTACACCTCGTCTCCGTCCTGAGCGGCATTGCCGCTGTTGCCGAAGAAGATGCCCTGGACGAACTCCCACTGGAGATTCCACTTGTCCTCGATGCCGAGCACAGAAACGTGTGTGGAATCAGCGCTCGCACCAGAGACGGCCACCGTACCGGAAGCATCGCCGAGGCCCTTTGTGGCGCCGGTCTTCTTGAGGGTAGTGGACGAGTTGACCGTATTCCAGTCGAAACCGGCAGAACCGCCAAGGCCCTGGCCGAGACTTGCCTGAGCATTGGCATTGCCGTTAGCCTCAGACAGGCACATAATCTCAAACCAGCGGAGGAAGTCGTAGTCTTCCAGGCCCCAGTTGGCGCCGAAGGACTGGGCCGCATTGAAGTAGCCCTGGATGGTCTTGCTCGAAGTGTCGAAGTCAACACCGGAGCGAGACACAAGTTTTCCGCCGGAGATGGAACCCTTATAGGCGCCGATACACATACGGTTGCCATTGTCGCAGTTTGCCAAGTAGTGGGCGGAGATGGGGAACTCGGAGGCCCACAGGTAAGGGATACTCGTCTCAGCGTCCGTAGTCACGAGGTAGTACAGACGAGGGCCGATGACTACCACGGAACCCTTGGTCTCGTCCAGGGTGGTGCCGTCCGCGAAGACATCGGAGTTGTTCTTGTGCAGCTTGGCCGCACGACCGTTTGCATCCATAAGATACCGGCCCACCTTCGCCTTATAGGACTGGTAAGCCGCGAGGTTGCCGATCATACCCCAGGCCGGGCTGGTCTGGGTAGCATCCTTGAGAGGGAATCCCCACGCTACCTGGTGGAGAAGTTCTGCCTGCCCCTCGTTCATGGCCGTCTCGAAGTCCTCCATCGAGATTCGGCGGATGGACCCGCCGATTTCCACGATGAGGCTGTTCGATTTGAGCATGGAGGAAACAGACTGTGCTGTTGCTAAATTCTTATTCGCCATGTTCTATGATGTTTAATGGTTTACATTGTCCATTCGACCTCGGACACCACAACCACGTCCTTCTCGACGCCGTTGATGTCGGTCTCTGTGGTGGTTATGCTCACCAGGTTAGTGGCGCCCGTGTTGTAACTGGAGGCCGGTATGCGCTTCCGCTCCACCCAGCCGTCCGGGTCCATGACATGAGACACCCAGTGGGCGCTGGTGATGGTGGATAGTTCGTTGTTGGTCCGCACGTTCACCACGTAAGCCTGGAGATAGACCGGCTTACTGGCATCCACCTCTCGGTTCGGGGTGCCGGTGGTCGTTCCGTCGCTGTTGCAGTAACGGTGCTCCACATGGTAATCGTCCAGCGTGTCGATGATGCGGATGCCCGCACGATAGACCGGATCAGCCCCGTTGTTGTAGTCGGCCTGGCTCTTGTAGAACTCCGCGATGAAAAGCTGAGTGCCGTCCACGTCGGAGCGGGTCACGGTGATGCTGTCCTGCCCAAGTTTCTCGGACCAGTGCGTATCGTCCTTGTACCACTTCACGTAGTAGCCGCTCTGGACGGTGCCGCCCAGGTACAGGGCCGTGTTCACGGTGGTCTGCGTCACCGAGGCGGTCAACTGCTCGGTGGTGGCGTTGATGGTACCGTAGTACGATGAGGCGCCGACGCTCTGAATCTGGATGTCAATGCTCTTGGTGAGGTTGTATTCCACACCGGCCACGGCGGCCACGCAGGTGTACGTGAGGGAGTCGGAGGCGATGTTGGTCGTGCTCGCAAGATCCCCGATGATGGCAAGCGCCCCGGATTCGGCCATGGCGAAGCGGGCGTCATTGCTGGCCTTGGTGTACACGACTCCGCCTATGGTGACAGTGCTGCCCGTGAAGGTCAGGGCCACGTTGTTATACGACCAGGCGTGATGGCCGAGCGTGACGGCGTTGCCACGTGCCGAAGTGACCTGGGGTGTGATGATGGGAGTCACCTGCCCGGTCCCGGTCCCCCAGGACGGAGTGACTGTGCCGGTAACGCGGTCAACGCCCTGGTAGAGCGGCACGCCGTTGTTACCGAAAGTGATGAAGAAGGTATCACCGTTGCGAAGGCGCTTGACAGTGATGCTGTTTTGTGCGCTGTAATTGTCCATTACCAGTCTCCTTTTTTGATTAGTTTCTTGATTTCGATTACGTCATAAACCTTCCCGCCAACGGCCTTGGCACGATCCTCCAGCGTATCGCCGGGGATGATGTTCAATTCCTTCTCGTTGACGATGATGTGGTTCCCGTTTATGTTATGGCCACGGGGCGAGATTCCCGCCTCGGCCACCTTCTGCTTGTTCGCGATGATGTACAGCATGGCTAATTGAAAATTAAGGTGTCACCGTTCTCGTCAACGAGCGTGTTGCCGCTCTCGTCAATGGCTACGTCCATGGCGGGCTTTATCTCACCCTCGCACTGAATCTCCATCCAGCAGTCCGAGTAAGTGTTGCCGATGCCGGTCTTGGCTATGGTGAAGATTGTCTTCTGTCCCTCATTGTGGTGCAGATGCGTTTTGTCCACGGTGTCCGTGTACCAGTCAATCTGAATAATACTCTCGGGGTCCTCGACGGTGTTGCCGTCGGAGGAGCACATCACCTCATCGTAGCGCTGCGTGTCACTCGGCAGGATTCCGGCACCGTTGGTGGGTTCCAGGTTGTAGTTCTGATAGACACGGTTCACGCTGAACTGAATCTGCGGATTCGGGTGTGTGCTGTCCGAAAGGACGGCCACCACAAGGAAGTCCTCCTTGGTGATAAGACGCAGGTCAAGGACGATGGCCGCGTTGCTGACGCTCAGCACCTCCTTGTTGCTTTCGGGCGTCAGTTCCGTGAACGTGCTCGCCCCGTCAACCCGGTATAGCTTGATGGTGAAGCCGGTCGTTATGATCTCGGCGCCCTGGTGGACAGTAATCGGGATGGTGCGCTTGTAGGCGTTCTCGTCAGTAGCTGCCGTCTCGGCAGCGGAACTGGCAGTCACCTTCCCGTGGGCCACCTGGTATTCATATAGGTGGAGTTTGTCCTTGAAGGGGTTGTACTGGATAACCTGGTCATCCCCGATACTCAGGGAGAAGCCGTCCGTGGAGACATCCTGTGTGGAGAGGATAACCGGGTCGGTCGTGATGGGGATGAGCGTGCCGAGGCGCGTATCAGCAATCACGCCCTCGAAGTGCAGGCTGTACTGCTTGTCCGGCGAGATGTTCTGCTTGATGGAGATGGAGCCACGGTAGTTAGTGCTCGAATTGTCAATCTCGTACTTGGGGTCCCCGAGGCTGTTGTTGCCCTGCCAGTCAGGATGCTCCGAGATCTCAACGCCGTCAATGTACCAGTGCATGTCGGTCAGCAGCATGTTACCATACTGATTGAGCCATGACCCGTCAGCCGCGTTGGCAATCACCTCGGGCCAGAACTGGGACGGGCTGACCTCACGGTCCGGCTCGTACTGCTGGCCGGATGCGAGAGCCGCGTTGAAGACCTGCAAAGCCGGAGACAGTGGCGTAGTGCATTGTATGGAAACGGCTACGTTCAACGGAGCGTAGTCTATCCTGATTCGTTTCTTGTTGCTCTGCATATCCTAAAGTGTTAAATTGAATTCTGTTGAAGTGCCGTCATTGACGAGCGCCCGGATGGTGAACAGGGTGCTCACACCTATCTCGGCCAGGTCGGTGTATTGGACCGTATGCACGATGTCAATCTCACCCTCGAAGTTCTGTACCTTCTGGAGGAGGGACCATGCAGCATCTGCCGCCGGATCGCCGGAATCCCTCACAATCTCCCACTGGACCACGTTGTTCGTCACGTCCTCCCAGCCCTTGTAAACGCGGCATGACAGATGCAGCGTCTCGCCGTAGGCCAGGGTGTCCATGCCCTCCGTATCAATCTCGATGCGGTACGGCAGGTGCTCGAACTGCTGAATGGTGCCGGACATGTAGATATTGTTCAGGTACGCGGAATAGCCGGTCATGTTCAGCCCGAACAGGCTGAGGTTGGAAAGGTCTCCGAACTGGGCACCGATGTTGTCTGCGGTGAACTCCCAGGAGTTGACGTCCTTAAGGTAGCGCTCGTAGGTCCTGGTGCTGTAACGGCTCGTCTGCCTGGTCTTGTCGGAGAAGTTACCGTATGCCACAAAGTGCATGGCCTCGCACGGGTGATGCGTCTGGGTCCACCTGGCCGATACGGGTCGGATTGAATACCGGAAGCAGTGGTTGTCCTCGGCCAGGATTTCGGTCACGCGGAAGTAGGTGGTGTAGAAACCGGAGAACTGGAAGTTTCCGATGCCATCGTCACCGTCCGCAAGGGCATTGCTGTCCTCATTGATGCCGTCATGGAAGATACCCATGCAGATATCATCCAGGGCCAACTTACCAATCTCACCTTCCTCCAGGTGGAGATAAGCCACGCCGGTATTCAGCATGTTGCCGTTCCCGTCGTAGTCAGGTTCCACCCTCTCAATGACGCCTCCGCCCGGAGCACGCCACTGGTTGCCAACGATCATTTCGGTACGGTTGTAGCGCATTTCCGGCACCTCAAGGAAGTGACGGATGCTCAACTCTTCAAGTTCACCACGGCCATGTTCGTCGATATTACCGCCCATACCGGCAAGGCCCTCGGCATAATCACCAAAGGACGTTCCCTTGGCCATCTTGATCTTGCCGACAGCAGTGTCCTCATGCTCGCGGGACAGGTAGGATTTCGTCATCGCACGTCTAGCGGCCTGCGCCTTCTGTACGATATTGTTGACGTTCGCAAGGATCTGCTCAGGAGACAGCGATTCGGAGCCGGAAGACCGGCCCAGGACGTTCTCGGAAAGGACAACCTCGACGGCGGGGTACATCACCGTGCTCTCGCTCCATGTGATTGTCATTGACCGGATGGCCAGTTGCAGAATCTCGCCGCCCGAGAAGCGCGGGTCGTAAATCTCCATCACCTTCCCAACTGCCAACTTGCTCATCAGCGTCTCCTCCTCGTCCTGGGCGAGCGTGTTGATGCGGACGGTATCGAGTTGCACGGCCCAGGTAGGATTGGCGTAAGCCTTCGCATCCAGAGCGGCCTGCTTCGTCTCGTTCAGTTTCTTCTCTGCCCACAATACGTAGATATGGGGCATGTCGATGCCGATAAAGAAGAAGTGGTCCCCTGCGACAGGCTTCGCAGTCTCCGCACTCGGGATATACTTGCCCGTGGATTCGTAGTCCACGTCGGACTTGGCCAGGCAAAGGCGCCACTCGGACGCAACACCGTTGATGCTCTTGGTGCGGTCCACGGAAGGCCAGTCCACTATGGTAAACTCGTAGTCGCTCGATGCGGACATCCAGCCGTCGGAAAAGACAATCTTGGCCTCGTTACCAACACGGTCGCCCAGGATAGGCTCCCAGACGCGCTTCATGTACTCAAGGTCGGTCTCATTGGCCCCCTGCTCGGTCTGCCAGATGTTCTTCACCCATACGTTGAAGGTGAGCGGATTGCGGCCATCGGAAGTGACCACCGTGTTTTTCAGCACGACATTCTTCAATCCAACCTCGCGGATGGTCATCTTGTCAACCGGCCTGGCGTCGAACACCATGTTGATGCGCAGGTGGTACACGTCACCGCCGGGTATGTTGCCGATAGGGAACTCCGCGTTATCCCTCTCGCGGACGGCCACAATCTCGGATTCGCTGGTCAGTTGCGAGAAGACGTAGGCGTAGTTCAGATAGGAAAGGCCGGACTGATCGTTGCTGACATACCAGTTGTAGGAAATCTGCCCGAGGTGTCCGGAAGGGACCTCGAAGGACGGGCCGGTGAACTGGAAGGAGCGGCGGAAGGAACCTGCGCTGAAATTCTGGCGCATCACCATGTCACCAAGGCTCACCTCGGAAGTGGCTCCACCATCGTCTCCGTCGGTAATCGTGCCAATGGCCACCGTCTCGTCAATTCTGCCGTAGGGGGCAACGGTGATGCCCTGGATGGTGGGGAAGATGGTGTCATCATCATCCAACTTGCCCTGGCGCACTCCGTATTCGGCTATGGAGGCCGCGTCCTCTACATACTCAATCGGCTGGAACTTCTCATCCGTGAGGCCCTTCTGGTAGGCCCAATGCGACTGAATCTCGGCGCTCTCCGGAGTGGACGGGACAGGGTAGTCGGGATTCGCGGGCCTGTTCGGGTTGCGGAGCCAGCCCTTGACGTAGTAACGGAAGTTAAGGTCAAGCAGGCGCTCGAAATAGACGTTCGCCAACTCGGCGCAGGCATCAGGGTCTCCGGCAAAGGCCGTATTGTTCGGGTCCGGCTTCTTGAAGTACCTGTAAGGAAGGTTCTTCTCGCCGCCACGCCCGAGCAACTGATTGTAGATGTCCGCATCCTGCAACTGCCGCTCGATGCGGGTAAGGCCACCGGAATAGCCGTACTGCCAGATATGGTTCGGAATCTTCTCCACGGAGCCGCCCACGCGGATGTAGTGGATGCTGCCTACCGTCTGGAGGTGCCATATCAGGCCGTACACGTCATAGAGCGCCGGGAGCACATCCCACAGGTAGGTGTATTCGATAGTCACCTCCTTCACCTCGTCGGACAGTTCCGTGCCGTCTTCGACCTTAATTACGAACTTGTTCGGGCCGAAGTAATACTCCAGCACCCGGTTGAAAGCAGTGATGAAGTTCTGGGCCGACAGGCGCAGGGAGGCTATGTATTTGTTGACAACGACTGTCCCAAGTTTCACCTCGGACAGTTCGATGAAGAAATACCGCTTGAGTTCGGAAATCGGAAAGGACGTGAAGGTCAGGTCCACCAGGGAGTTCCTTGTGGTATTGTCCTTTGATGCCTGAGGGGTATGAGTGTTTAACACAAACTTCTCACCCTCATACACAAGCGCCCACTCCTCACTCTCGAAGTCCGGAACAATGTCGCCGTCAATCCGTACCTGGGCCGTAATAACGCGCTCGCCCATCTCCTCGAAGGAAATGGTCGCCTGGTTCAACGTCGCATAGGACGGGAAATTGACTTCGGTTATTCCTGGTATCATAAGTTGAAATTGCAGAGGCTCGGCTTATTCACCCGGATAGTCCATTCAACCACTACGACATCATGGGTCTCGCCAGAGGAATCCCGCCAGAATTTCGTAGGGGTCGCAATGGGCTTAGGATAGCCGACGATAAGCACCTTCTTATAATCGTTGTAAAACTTGACCTGCTTGTAGGTCTTGACTCCGCCAACATGGTCCTGGTCGTAAAGCAGAGCATTGAAAGCGGCAACCTTCTGGTTCGCGTTCTCCAGACGGCCTTCGGCCTTGATGTAGAACTTGACCTTGTAATCGAAGGGCGCATCCACAGTCTTCGGACTCAGGTTCTCGCCCTCCTGCTCGGGGTAGGCAGTAACGTCAAAATCCTTCGAGTCCGGCGCAAGCCGGGAATCGGAGGACAGAAAGACGAGACCGTGGACCTGGGAATCCTGTATGGCTCCGTCGCCTATTTTAATCCTTGCCGTGAGCATGTTTCAATTCGCATCTTTCACATTGATCGTCCAACTCGTCCTCGTGGGCCAGGACGGGACATCCTTCGCCCTCGGCAGTGTACTGACAGTGGTTAGCCCGACGGATGGACTCGCACTTGTCATCCAGTTTCTTTTCCAGCAGGCGGTTCAAATCGCGTGTCTTGCGGTTCTCCTCGTCCTGGTCGGAGATGTACTTCTTCTGCATGTCCAAAATCTGCGTGACGTTCTCAAGCAAATCCTTCTCCTTTTTCTGCTTCGAGCGCCAGATGCTTGCAAACCAGCCGATGATGGCCGTGACGATAGGCAGCGCAACATCACGCATCATATCTAAAATTATGGTTCCTCCTTCCATATTATTTGACCTCCTTGTTATAAGTTACTCCAAGAATCTTCGGGGTGGCCTCACAGGTAACGCTGTTGGCTCCGAAGATATAAAGGGGAACCTTAATGGGGGTGGGAAGGACAAAATCGTTCGCGCTCTCGATTCGCATGTCACATCCGTTGGCAAAGTACAGCATGGGAATCTCCTTACGGTCCACATTGAGGCCGGTCTTGATGGTGCCGGTGCAGTGCTGGAATATATACACGCTACGGTCCATCAAGACGTCGCCGTCAAAGTGTTTATCTATGAAAATACCATGCAAGTCAAGCCTCTCTTCCGGAAACTGACGCATCAGAGCGATCGAAGGACAGTCATTCTCCAGGGACCAGTCAACACCGCGCCGATACAGGTGCAGGAATTGCGGTAAATCCTTGCTCCTGCTCAGCAGTTCGGCATATTCATTGCAGATGCCCTTACTGATGGCATCCGCAATTACGACTGATTTCCATTGGTTCTCCTTCATAGCGCAAAGATACAAAAAGTATTTTATTTTGTCGCAACCGCATGAGTGTTTGTATTCGCACTCTTCGGGGTAATCACGCTCTTGAGCATGTAACGCATTTCCGAAATATTCTCGTCGATGCGCTGCATCTGTCCACGGAATGTCTCGTCACCGAAGGTCTGGCCGGTCTGGTTATCAGCGGAAGCGGCCCTGGCCATGGCACGACCGGCAGCAGTGTTCTCGCCGGTGGAGCCTCCGATGGCCGCGAGGATGGCATCTACGGTCGCACTGATGGCGGGCATGTACGACATGTAGAAGTTCTGCGTGTTGATGCCAGCCGCCAGGCCGTTGATGCTCTCCTCGGACGCACCGGCGATGTCTTTACTGATGCCGGAAAGGTCGCTGCCGGTCGCACGCATGTTGATACCGGCGGCAGCAAGGCGCTGCATGAGGGCCTGCATGGCGGTGTCAATCTTCCCAGTGGCAACCTCTGTCTCAGCGGCAATCTTCGCAATATCCTGCTCGGAAAGTTCCCCGCCCTCCTGGGCCAGGTCGTCAATATCTTTAAAGATGGGCTTCAAGATATCCTGGATGATCTTGGCCGCAAGGGAGTTGACTACCATGGAATCAATCATCTCCTTGAAGTTCTCCTTGATGGCCCCGGACGTGAAAGCGAACTGCTTGTAGGCGTCAATCCAGGATTTAGCGAAGGACTTGGCCGCGGAGGTGACGTCGGTATCGGACATGAACTCGGAAACCTGGGACCGCATTTCGGCCATCTTCTGCTCCAGTTTTTCGGCTTCCTCCTCGTAGCCCTTCGCCTTTTTTTCATCAGCCTTCTTACCCTTCTTTCGCTCCAGTCTGGCCTGCTCACGATAGGCGGCAATCTGGGCCTCCATTACCTTCATCTGCTGGTTGTAGGTGCTGATATAATCGGAGCCGAAAGCCTTCTGGATGGCCTTATCCAGTGCGTCATAGTCCTTCTCAAGGTTATGCAGAATATCCTCCTGCTCCTCAATCTTTTTGTTCAGGCGCTCAACCTTTGCATTGACAATACCCTTAATGAGACCGACAACAGCACCGATGGTCGCAATGATACCTGCGGCCATGGCGATGAAGGGGTTCATCATAAGGGTGGCATTCAAGATGCCGTTCAGCGTAATAATCACAGGGAGAATGGCCGATATGAAGGAGAGGGAGTCCGTTACGCCCTTTAACACTTCGTCAACAATCGGAATATCCTCAATATCAAACACCTCGCCCATGTAATCACGGACGGTCTTCAATCCGCTTGCCAACTGGCCCCATGCACTAACATAGTCAGCCATTCCCTTGATACCCTTCTCCATTTGCTTATTGGCATCACGGAAGCCGTCTTCGAGGTGGTCAAAATCAAGTTTAACCGTGCCCTTTGCGGATTTATTAAACTCATCAATAGCCTTCTTTGCGTTGGCAATTGCCGTGGGGTCCCCAGAGGCAATGGCGGACATACCCTGCTTGGCAAGTCTCGCGCCTGTAAAGCCCTCGCTGACAGCCGTGATAGGGTTCCTGGAAGCCTCGGTATTCTTAACCTTCTCCAAAGCCTCAGACATAGCCTTCAACTGCTCAGGGGTAAGAAGGTTGCCCTCCTTGTCAATGATTTCCTGAATCTTGACGGCAAGGTCCGAAAGAGTCTTATTCCCGACACGATCGAGGTCTTCAAAAGCCTTAGTCCATTCATAGGTGTTCTTTAACTCCTCGACGTCAATGGCGGCTGTTTCTTTTGCCTCTTTCTGGTTCGATGCGGCAGTGTAAGTATCCTTAACTTTCGCTGCTTTCGCTCGCTGGGCCGTAGCCTCGTCAGAAGTAATCTGACCTGCCTCCTCCTCCTTCCGGATACGCTCAAGTTCCCTTTTGTACCACTCTTCAATTTCAACCCTGCGCTGAGCCTCGCGGTTATGGACGTCCGTTCTGCGCTCGTCGTAGTCCTTGGCCTTCTCATACGCCTTCGCAATATCCATCATCATGTCGGCATAGTGCTTCTGGCTGTCCTTGGCCATGTCCTTCAAGACATCCTGCCACTCCTTCGGGAACTGACTAAGATTGTCGAGGATATACCCGAAGTCCTGGCTGTCAATAGCAGCCTTCATTTCAGGAGTCTTGGCATCGTCGCCGAGGGACGCGAAAGCCTCATTCAACTGAGACTGCATACGCTCCTTGAAGTCCTGGCCGATGCCGCCATAAACGGACACCGTGATGGTCGTGGCAAGGTCGGAATCACTGGTCACGGACAGGATATCATCGTAGAACTTCTTTATGGTCTCGCTCCGCTTCAACTCGTCCTTCATGCGCTTGAAGGCGTCCTCAAAATCCTTCGTCTTCTGAGTGGTATCGAGGTCGGTCTTAGCATCCCATAGCGACTGCAATAGCGCCTGAAAATCACGGAGCGCTTTCGCCTTGTTTGAACTGCCTGTAATCTGCTGGCTGAGGAAAGTTGTCAAATCGCCGCTCGCCCCCTTCTTCTTCGCTTTCTCAAAAGCCTCATTCATCATATCGGTGTACCAACCAGAAAGTTCTTCGGCGGCACGCTTTTGGTCGGACGCGCTGATGCCCAAAGAAAGTCCGCGAGAAAGCATGATATCGCTCTCTCTGCCAAGAGCGCCAGCCTTATTCATGTACCTATTCAAATCGTCATACCCCTTTTTGAAGTCCTTCATAAACTTCACGCGGTTTTCCATTTGACGAATGAATGGATCCTGAGAGTAGCCGGTGCCATGGGGCGTTTTAAGAAGGTCGAGAGCGTTGAAGTCCTCAAGAATCTTCTTATACATAGCCTGCATTAGCAGCGCGTCATCAAGAGACTGCTGCGTCTGCACTTTCCTCGCACCGGTCGCCGTCTGGAGGGCCTTCGTGTAGAAGTCAACCAGGGCAGTCTGCGCCTCGTACTCCTTAGCAACAGCCTTAAGCGCCTCCATCTGGTCGCCAAATCCCTCAATCTGGTCTTTCGTCAGGGCTTTTATGGCAGTGCCGGTGCTTTTAAGCGTTGTGGTATAACTATTGAGTTGAGAACGCCAAGCATCCCCAAAGAAGTCCGGAAGCGGGGGGCCGATAAGGTCCTTGGTCAATCCCTGCAACGCGGCATCCGCCTCGTCAATAGCAGTCTGAAAGTCGCCAATCTGCTTGTTGAGTTCCATAAGGCGCTCACCAAACTTTGCGCGGTCTTCATCGGAAAGATTGACTTCCTGGTATGTGCCGCTTGCGCCGTACATACCGGAGCCTGTCTGTACATACTGGAGTTTGGTGCCGCTCTGGAGTTGAGCAATAATCTTGTTCCGCTCCTCGACCAGATCTGCCATGCTGTTCTCAGCACGTTGCTTGTCAAGTTCCATTTTGAGGCGGATTGCCTCTCGGGCCTCCTTGTTATTCTCGCGGATGGCCTCGGTATTCAGATCAAGGGCGCCGGTCTGAGCGTCGGTGCCATTGATTGCCTGAGGATAGGCACGGCCCAGTTCTTTTGTGACACGGACGAGTTCGTCAGTCTCCTCCTTGGTCCGGTCCGCCTTATTGGCCAACTGATCGTACTTGTCGCACAGTTTGTCAATATCATCAGCATGAGAAGATGCCTTATTGAAAGACTCGACGGACTTCTGGAACTTATCAATAGAAATCCTCGAATCATCGGTTTTCTTCGCCAGGCGGACAATGACAACTATCAATGCGGCAATGGCGGCGGCAGCGAGCGCATACGGGTTTTTCAATATCACCAACAGCATGTCATAAAGCGCCTTTTTGAACATGTTGGTTGCCGCCATCTGCTTCCGCTTCACGGCAACATAGGCATTTCCGAGCGCTATCTGTACCTTCGTCGCAGTAGCCTCACCCCAGATGGCCGCAATCAGTTTGCTGCGAGATACAGTATTCAACTCCAACGCGGAAATTTCCGCTACCTCGGCAGCAGTAAGCGCGTTGGCCGCTATTCTCGCATTGGCTATGACAACCCGATATGCAACATAGGAGGCAGCGGCGGCACCAAGAACCTTTCCAATCTCGCGCCAGTTCTGCATCAGCTTCATGGACGTAGCAAGCAAGTCGGTCATGGCGTTATGCACCGTTTTCGTATTACCGATCTCATCGTACATAATAGAAACGGCATCCTTCAACTTCATCCACTGTCCCTTAAGCGTCTCGGATTGCTTTTCCTGCATCTTATAGAAGATGCCTCCGGCATTGGTCATGTCCTCGAAAATCTCCTTGATCATCGAGAACGGAACCGCTCGCTTGGAGATAAGGTCGAACACCTCTGCTGTCTTTACGGCGCGGCCATTCAGTTTCGTAAACTTCTCGGCCAGCAAATCGACCAGTGGAATACCGGCCTCCGTGAACTGCCTCAGTTCCTGGCCGCGCAATACGGCTGCTGCGCGGACCTGACCATAGGCGAGCACCAGGCGAGACATGTCAACGCCAAGACCAGCAGAGACGTCAGCCAGACGCATCGTCACGTCAAACAGGTTTTCGGTCTCGATTCGGTAAGCAGACAACTGTTTCGTAAAGGAAACCAAGTCCTTAATCTCGAATGGGGACTGGATGGCCGCAGCCTTGATCTGCTTGAATAGGCTTTCCGCTTTCTCGGTGTCCTGAATGATACCGCCGAGAGCAACGCGCTGCATTTCAAACTCAGCCGTCACGTTTCGCACGTTCTGAATAAACCTGAAGGCCGAATGCAGACCGATAAGTGTAACCGAACTTTTAATCAAGGTGCCAAGGTGGGAACCAGCCGTTGCAAGCCCAGCATTCCAACGCTGGATATACTCGTGCCCACGGCGAAAACTCGCCGCCATCTCAATCGCCTGCTTGTTTGTGAGATCGACAGCAACGCCGACCTTTGCGGCGCCCAGCCCCATTCGGTCAAGTTCAATCGCACATGCGGAAAGGAACGTCCGCTGCTGCTGAATCTTCGCATTGATAAGGTCGATTTGCTTTCCGTACTTGGAATAGTCAACCCTCGGATCGGTACCGCCGGTTAACTTACCGGCCATATTCTGCTTGCGCTGTAATTTGTCGAGTTGCGCAGTATATTTTGCAATCTCAGCCTCGGCAGTCTTCATGTTTATGGTGAGGACTTTACCCATGGTCGAAGAGGCGTTCCCAACGCCTTTAATCTTCGACTCAAGGATTGTCGCCGCCTCAAGCAGGTTCTTCTCCTCTCCGGTAAGGCCCTTAAGCAGGCTGAATCCACCCTTCGCCGCCAATTTATTTATCTTAGCCTCGACGCTGTTCAACGCCTCCTGGAATTTCTGGACGGAAGTGGTCTCGTCCAGGAAGAGGTCGGCAAGAACCTTCTTGGATTTGCCAATCTTGACGTCAATAAACAGCGAAGCCGGTGCCGAATCAAGCACCGACTGCAATGGCTTCATTGCGGTTTTTACCCTGCCGGCGGCTTCGGCAAATGCCTTGTCTATATCAATGACAACAGGTATATCAACTGCCATGTTTTTGTTCCTCCTTGATTATAAATTGTTGCAATTTTTCGTCTTCGCTCTCTTCCTCGACCGGCAGTCCAAAGTTACGAAGAATTTGGTTAACTTCCGCCTTGGATTTCTTGGTTGTTGACACGAGGGCAATCTTTTTAACCTTCTCGAAGTCATAGTCATAGTAACCCTTATCAATCAGCAGCATCGTGACGAAATTGGCCGTATCCAGGTACCAGTACCGGAGCCACGACCAGAAGTTGTAATTGCCGTATATGCTTTTGATACGCTCGTTGTGAGTAGAGATCTCAAAGGCGGGGTTTACTTGTCTTCCTTTTTTATCCCCAAAGCGTCCATCTCCAACATATTTATCACATTCTCCAGCCGCTCTTGCGCTTGCTTGGCGACTTCGCCAACCGGCTTCATAAACAGTTCGCGTTCCTGCCTTGAGAGTTGCCAGTTGGCTGAGAAAAAACCCACGTCATCACTGACGGCACCCGCTCCGATTATTTTGAAGGTTTCCTCGTTCGACCGGAGTTGCAGGATATGCCATTTAATCCAGAAGACGAAAGGCAAGAAAATGGCCCAGTTGCCGAGAAGGTAGTAAGCGGCCTTCTTGGCATGGAGGGAGTAGAGTTTCTTGGTCAGCGTCTTCGCGCTTTTCTGAGATACACCTTCCTTCCCTTGGGCTTCCAAAACCTGCGCCTCCTGCTCCAGGAGAGCGATGCGCTCCTTGACTTTGTTTGAAACCTGACGGACTTTGTACCGTCGGCCCCCGGCGATGACAACACAGGGGGCCTTTGATACGGTCTCATATTCTCCGGCAAGAAATTTATCGGACTTCCGCATAGTGCTTGCTCAGGATTTCGTCAAGTTCACGGATCCAACCCTCAGGAGAGTTCTGAATCCAAATTTTGTTCTTGAGCGCGTCTTCGATGAGGTAGATGCGCGGATTGCTGCGATAAACGCCGCATTTGAGGTTATCTTTGTCAAAGTCGAGCCGGAACGGAACACGGTCGGCAAAGTAGGTGTTGAAGTACAGGTTCTCGACGATGTAGGACTGGTGGTCACAATCGTACTTGTCGTAGATGGCGAACAGTTTGTCCCACTCGTAGTACACGGGAAGGTGGCAGACCCAGTTGTAGAGTTTCATCCCCTCTTTCTGGCATAGTGCCCTGGTCTTCGCCATGTCACGCTGCCAGCCGTTCTCGCTGTGCGCGTCTCCGCCCATGTCCTTCTGGATGATCTTCGGGAACAGGACCTCGGCCATCGTGAAATTGTTGACCGCATACATATCGTCGCAGGCGTAGATGAAGCCCTCGGAATTCGGGAACAGTTCGCGCACCTTGCGGAACTTGTTGACGTGATCCAGGTGGCAGGTGTACTGTCCGGGGACAGGCTCGATGCGCGGACACTCGACGAACGTGATGTCATCGCCGGTGTCGCAGATGGGATGATAGTCACCAATTACCACAATGTGATGCGGCTCCTTGAAGTGCTTGCGCCAACCGGTAACAGCGTACTCAAGTTCTCTGCCCTGGGCTGCGGTTGCCAGGTACGGAATTACGACCAAAATCTTACCCTCAAGTTCGATTTTTGGCGTTTCCTGTTCGATTTTATCGGTTTTTTGTTCGATTTCCGGCTGATTTTGTTCGATTTCCGGTGCGGGCACCTGAGCCTCGTCGGCTTTCTTCTGCTTGTTCTTCTGGTTATTTCCTTTAGCCATAATGTCTTGATTTAATTTAAAATGGGGTGGGGGTGCTTTTCACCTCCCACCCCACGGATTAGGATTTAGTACCGAGACTAAGCGCCCTTGCCGTCGCCGGAACCGCCCTGGCCCTCACCGTCGATTTCCTCGGCGGTCACAGAGCCGTCAGCGTACTGAGCCTCCTTGGTGGAGAATATAGGCATGACGGTCTTGAGGTTGGCGGTGTCCATGAATTCGGCGGTCACGACCACATGGATGCGCCAGAGTTTGTCGGACCATGCGAGGGAACCGGCCATCTTCGCCTTCGGGAAGAACAGGGCCCTATCAGCCTCGTCGTTCGTGACCATGATAGGACGGGTCTTGACGGGGAGTTTGTGGCCGAAGCCAAACACCTTGACAGTGCCGTCACCGAACACGGCAGTAACGCCGCTCTCGGCTGCGGTCACTTCCTCGGCGCCCAGGAAGACTTTCAGGAAGTCAGGCTCCAGGTCGGCAAGGTCGAAGGAGAACTCATGGGTACCGTTGTTGGCGGTAGAGGTGATGACATCACCCTGCTCGTCCAGGAGAGCGTCGAAAGACACTTCCTCACCGTCCCAGGAGGTAGAATCCTGCACGACCTGACCGAGGCTTGCACCGTTGGTCAGGCACTGTGCCATAGTGGTAGAGGAGGTATAACCTCCTGCGGGTGCGCTGAAAATGATGATGTCGCCCTGTCCGGCGAGCAACTGTTGCGCAGAACCAAGATTCTTGATAGACATAATTATTGAGCGTTAAAATTGTTAGTCGTATGCCACCTCAAATTGAGAGTGGTTGTTGAATATCCGGAAGACTGACTGGGCGTAGTCGGCGTGATGAAGCGGTCCATTTCAAGAGCGAAGAAGAAATTCTGCGTTTTGGCCTTATCCACGACGGTCTCAAACTGCTCCAGAATTTTCGTGACGCGGTTCTTTTTGACGGAGCCATCGTCGTTCATTTTGCAGTAGAGGATTATCATGAGGTCGCCATCAGCATAGTTCACCTTCGATCCTACGCCATGGACGTCACCATTGATGAAGATTACGATAAAATCGGCGGGCAGGTTGTTGGTGGGCCTCTCCCAGTCGCCGTAAACGGCAACCGGCTCAGTCCCTCCACCGGCCTTTCCCACTACGATGCGGCCCTGGAGGAAATCCCTCAGTTCCACGTCCGGATTTATTTTCGATGGTCTTATCATTTGGCAAATCGTCTGTTGGCTGCGGCCACGGGCTTGGCGCCAGGATGAGACTTGACGTACTTAAGGACTTCCACGCTGGTCCGCATTTCTGACTCAAAAGCATTTTGGAGCCAGTTCAAATATCCCCTGCGCTTGCTCGTTGCATTTGCGCCCTCCGCATAAGGGACGGCAACAATGAGTGTAGATGCAACGCCTGTTCGCGGGTAATCCGCTCTGCGGACCGCACGGATAGCCTCCTCCATACCAACAATCCTCTTTCTGTCCGGCGCATTCTGCGGCCTGGTTGCTTCTTTCGGCATATAGACGGCGCGAAGCACGCGACCGCTCTTGGAAACGACAGATACAATACTGTCGTGCAGGTTTGCAGTGTAGTACGGCAGGAGTTCTTTGTTGTCCTGCACGTAGTCCATGAAACGGTTATTAGCATCAATGAAGACCTGCTGGGCAGCACGATTAACACCATCAGCCGAAGCGAGCAATTCCTTTTGGAACTGCGCACTTGCGTTCTTCCATCCTTTCAGGTGTCTTCTCATCGTTTAGTCTCCTTGTGCCTGTTTCAGTTCGATTCTCGTGACCTTGACATTCGCCCTCCATGGCATATTGATGTCGCGGACAATCTCAGCGATGGCCTTGACGGTGCGTCCCTGTTCGGTAGTCACCGTGATGGCGTCGTTGATGAGCACCATGACATCGTTACCCGGCAGATAGACGGTAGGACTCCTCGTAATGATGCTCCTCGAATAACCTGTCCCGCCTTCCTCGTAGAGGCATTTGCCGGAATAGATAATCTCTGGATCAATCGGGTTGTCCCACTCGTCCTTTCCACCGTTATCCCTGGTGATAACGCAAGTGTCTCGAAATTCGATGACCATTACAATCCCAGTCTAAGTGCCGAAGCGTCGTACATTTCGCTGCTGGTGGCCTCGTCTGCCACGATGTCCCATCCCCACTTAAGGCGAAGGGCGTCGGCCAGGTCCTTGAACCGCTTGCGGTCCGCCATGGTGATAGTGTAGCCACCACGGGAAGCGCGGACGTCGCCAACTTGTTCAGTGAAGCCACCACCAGCAAATACACCCAGCATGGAGTAATAAATCGAAGAAGCCGCATAGTCGAGCCTCATAGTGTACTCAACATCAGTCCGCTCGACCTTTTTGGTCACTTCCTCACCGGTATTCGGATCGGTCTCGGTTATTTCTTCGTAGTCGATGTCTTCGTCCAGAGGAAGCGGGGATAACCCCACCTCCTTCGGACTTCTGGCACACCGAGCGACTACGTTGGCCTGGAGATCGTACCCAGGGACCAAACTACGCAGATATTCTTCGACATCCATACTCTCTTCCGGTTAAAGGTTAAGCGCCACCCTCGGTGCCACTGCCACTGCCGCTGCCGCTGCCGGAGCCTTCCGGGGCGGTGTAGGTGATGACATAGAACATCTCCTTCGGGCGGGTAGGCACGCAGAGGCCGTAGAACTCGGACCACCAGTCCTGAGTCTTCGCTTTCACGTCGTACTCGTACTGGATGATGCCGCGACCCTCGAAGAAGGTGGCGTAGATGGCATCGCCGTCGGGCAGCAGAGCCATAGCGGTCTTGATGGTGCCGAGAGGACCTGCGGGATAGAGGACGTAGGTGTCGGCGTTGAAGGTGCGGAAAGCCTTAGTGACAAGTTTGGCGTTGATGCCCTTGCCTTCCAGGCGCTCGACTGCGGTGAGACCCTTCTTGAACTTGATGTTCGCGAGAGGCAGGCCGATGAGGGCTGCGAAGTTGGCCTTGACTTCATCGTCGGTGGCGTTGTTGCCAACGATCAGGGCGTTGGCGTCATTGGCCGGAGTCAGAAGCAGGTCGCGACGCATACGATAGCCGATCTGCTTGCGGATCACGGGATGCTCCATATCGTCGAGGAAGGACAGTTCGTCCACCTCCATCATGATGGTACTCTTGTCGTAACCCTTGCGGATCATGTTGCGGATGGTCTTGCGCAGGACGGCGATGAGGTCAACGTTGAGGTTGGCCGTCTCGGCGGTCTTATTCTCGGGATCGGAGAACATGTTCGCGGTGCGGGTGATGTTCTCGTCAGGGACAGCGGCCATGAACACCAGACCCTTGATACCACGAGGGTTGTTGTTGGCGTCCAGAACGAGACCACGGTTGGAAACCATCTGGTCACGCTGATACAGCATGGACAGTTCGTGGGCGTTCTTGATGTCGGTGAGGCCGTTGAAGAGCAGATCCAGGGCATACTCGCGGGCTGTCTGATTCTGGAACTGAATCTTGGACAGGGCATCCAGATAGTTCCGGTAATCGTCCGAATCCCAGAAGAAACGGGCCTTCTGGCAAGGGATGACGCCTTCCGTCATCTCGAATCCCTTGGTACCCAGAGGGATGACCTCGGAATCCTTGTCGGCGTAGGTGGCCATCACCTTGAGCTTGTTGGACATCAGCAGCTGCTTGAAGTCGAAGGTGATGCTGGAGTACGGATCCCAGGAGAAACCGTCGAGGTCCATGTCCTGAGAGTTACCGAAACCGATAACATCGGTTACGTAGAGGTCGAAACTTTCGGCAGAAAGAATACCGGCCTCTGCCATGAGGGTGCGGAACCCTTGATTGTACTTGTGAGCCATAATTCTTTTCTCCTATTATTCGTTTTCGTACTCGAAGGTGATACCGGTGAGGGCATCCTTGTAGAAGTCGAGCATCTCGGGGATGCGGTCTCCAAGGATCTGGCCCTTGGTCACGACAGCGACGGTGCCAGCGTAGGCGCCATCGTTGCTGACGTAGATTTCACGCCAGGACAGACCGGTGGGTTTCTGGAGAGCGACATTGCTGCCAGCGGCCTTGGCCACATACAGTTTGTCACCCTTGTTGAGAGCACCGAGGGAGTTGGCCTCGATGGCGAAGGAACCTTTCTCGGCGTCGTATGCGCCAAGAGCAGCGGCCTTGGTCAAGCCGTCGCCAGCATCGTTCAGGATACCGAGGATGAAACCCTCCTCGGGAACGGCGTTATTGGTTCCTTTCAGTTTGATGGAGGTGGATGCGGCGGTCACGGCCTCCTGAACCTCGTAGGAGTCCAGGAAAATAGCCTTACCACCCATCACAGGCAGGTAAACCGGAAGGGCGAGAGGAATCTGCGTGCCCTTGGGCAGACCGATCAGGCTGACGGTACCACCGGCAAGTTTGCGCTCTTCCACCTCGATCCAAACAGGCATCCGTTCGGCGGGATACTTGGTTACGACCGGCTTGAAATGGACGTTTCCTAAATTGCTTCCCATTTTCGTGAAAGGTTAATTGGTTAAAAACTACTGTTGTGAAGCAGGTTCTTTGATGCCATGACGCGCCTTCTGACGAGCGGCCTCAGCCTTCCAGTCGGTCGTGCCAACCTTGTGCTCAGGGTCCGGGTCAGCCACAAAGGGCTTGCTCGTATCCACGCCAATTCTGGCAACAGCCTTCGTGAAATAGCCGCTGGCACTCTCGAAGAGTTGGTCGGCATTCTTCTTGCTTCCGGTCGCCTCATTCATCTCAACCGCCCGTTCCCATGCGTCTTCGGCCTGGTCTTTGTACTTCTTGGCGTAATCGCCGCCAAAGAACTTGGCCTTCGCGGTTTCAAGAGCGAGTTTCGCTGACTGGTTCGACTCGAATCCGTTGATCTTGTCCTGGAGAGGTTTGACGGCTGCTGCTACTGCGGCCTGGACGATGGCGGCGATGTCGCCATGGCCAGAACCACTGTCGCCGTGGCCGGAGCCACTGCCACTGCCAGTACCACTCCCGGAATCACCCTCCGGATGATTCACCTTGTAAGCGTCAAAAGCACTCTGCGTCTCGGTCCTCTTAGTGATTTCCTGGTCGCGATGCTTCATCAACTCCTCGGCGACGAGCCTCATGGTCTCTGCGTCCGTAAGGGCTGCTTCAACCTGGGACTCTTCTGTGATCGTCTTTTCTCTCGCTGAGGCAATCCGATCAATAGCCTCGTTACTCAGCCCGAAACGCTTTATTTCAGATTTCGCCCTGAGTCCTTCTACGATTTTTTCCTTGAACATATATGTGTGATTTAGAATTGATATTCTGCCGCAAAAATAGAAGATTTTTTTCAATTCTGCAAAGTTCGGCACACATTTTGCAAATAATCGCCCCTTTTTCGTATCTTTGCGGTGATGTTCAAACTGATCCATACCGATATAGCATTTCCCGAGCGATACGAACACGTCGAGCGGAAAATAGCCACAGTCAAAGATAAGGGATGGGACAAAGTGGGAGATTTCGTGCTGAGGGACGGAATCGACCTCATCCCGCAGGAGGGCCTCCAGGAAAACCTGTGCAAGTGCGAGGCGAATCTTATATTTATTTGCGGACAGGCAACTTCCGGGAAGACGTTCGGCATGATGCTCAAGGGATTAAACGGTATCGGTAAGTATGGATACACCGGGCGTCTCATCAACGTGCGTAAGTTGGACTCCGCCAAGGGTACGTCTATGTACCGTGACGCCTCCTTCGTCTGGGGCGAATTCTCACATTGCGAAATAACCACCGGAGAACTACCTACGTTCGCATGGCCAATCTGGAACAATGCTATCCAGATGATTCACGCGAACTTTAATCCGGAGAATCCGAAGGAGTGGGACGAGTTCCAGGAATACATCAAAAAGCAGCAGGCCGCTTACATCGGAATCGACGAGGCCACGGCCATCGAGCAGTTCAGGATGTTCGCATACATGTTCTCGCGTAACCGTGATGCGTCAGGCGTAGAGCCTTGCATGGTGCTGTCCTTCAACCCGAAATACGGACACTGGACAACCCTGTTCCTCATCACCGGCGGATACATCAACCCGAAGACCTGGTACATCATCCCGGAAATGGATGGCAAAAAGCGCTACTTCTATATCAAGGGTGACGATCCGACGGCAGTTGTCTGGGGAGACTCGAAGGAGGAAGTGGTTGAGGCCGCTCACATCAGAATCAGCGACGATGACCGCGCTGCTGGACTTACAGAGGCCGACATGGTGAAATCATTCGTCCTGTTCACCGGCTCAGCCGCAGGCAACAGAAAACTTGTGGCCGCAACCAGGGGGCAGTCCGTGGCTAACCTTCACAACGTAGGCGCCGCTCAGCGTGCCGTCCTTGCTGAGGCTTATTTCGGGCCGACTGACGATGAGTCCGTAGGTGTCGCCGACGCAGACTTCCGGGCCATGGAGACCAACCCGAGAAATAGCGATGAGAACATGTACGCCACCATGGATGTATCCGGCGGAAAACTCAAGAGCGATGATAACCTCATGCTCATCTTCCAGGGCAACTGCTGGGTAGGCGTTGAGGCGTTCCGTGGGGACCCGAAGCAACTGCTCGACTGGATTGACCAAAAATTGGATCACTGGGGCGTGCCGAGACAGAACTTTGCGTTTGATGCCACCGGCATCGGATACTACCTCACCGCATTCAAGGAGGGCATTCCAATCACTCCGAACAAAACGCCGATGCAGGAATACGATGAGCAGGGAAACCCTGTCACCATCGAACAATACTTCAACCTGCGCTCGCAACTCCTTGCGAAAACCGAGGTCCTGTTCAAGACCGGATTCTTCTGCACGACCCTGGACCTCAATATGCAGATTCCCTATGGAAAGAAGGGCGGCAAGCGCCGCATCATAGATATTCTCTACAACGAGAAAAACGTGTTCATCAAGGGGCAGAAAAACAAGAAGATCCTCTACCGGAGCAAGGACGAGTATATCGCCAGGTTCCACGAATCCCCCGGCCTCATGGACCCGTTCACTTATCGCGCAGTTTTTGAACTTGACGCGAGGCCGAAGAAGCAGCCGGAAAAGGAAATTGACGATTCGGCATACTCAGGACTATTTCAAGATTATGGCGGAGGACGCTCCGTCGTTTGGATTTAATTTACATAGGCTATGCGAATTTCTGATTACATTAACGACTCAAAAAAGCGGTTGTGGACTCGCCGCCTTGTCGGGGCACCTGTCTTGGAGCAGAATCAGAAAGGAAGGAACAAGCGCCGCACAGTGGTACCGCCAGCCGGTACATTTATCACTCTGCGGCAGGAGGACTTCCTTAATGAGATCACTCCAAGCGCCCACGACATAAACTCCAAGTACATGTCCAAGCGCCCTATCTACAAGGATACCGGCATCAAGGATGCAAATGGGAGGACCAAATGGGAACTCGCCGGATATGATGACGTCGAGACGGTGGCCCTCGGCATCCAGGAGTGCATCATCGGAAAGAAGATCTCCCACTTCGCCGGTGACGGATTCTGGATTGCCAATGAGACCGAGGATAAGGAGGCTTTTGACAAGTTAACATCCTGGCTTGACATGTCCGGTATCAACAAGACCGCTTGGCTCCAACTCGTCCGCTCAGTCTTCCGCACAGGAGACGGCGCCATCTATGTGTACCGTGACGAGAACGGCATTGATTACCAGGTATTCGGATACGAGGAGGGTTCCGTACTCTACCCGAAGACCGACATCAACGGGAAAACCATCGTAGCCAGGAAGTACACGTTCGACAACCACGCAGCCGTTGATATCTTCACGCCGGACGGCATGGAAACGTGGATGCTCCTCGACGATGAGGATGATTCTATCATCCCGAAGGAAGGCCGCATCAAAAGCGAGGATGATTACGTCCTCGTGAAGAAGGTTGCCAACCAGGCCGGGAGACGCGTTCAGTGCATCTATTTCCGCGTTGACGATATTCCTACCGGCCCGGCCCAACTCTCCATCGAGGCCCTGGAGGATGCCTATTCCTACATGTCCGAGGAAATGAAGAACACCGCCTTCCCGATCCTGTTCCTAAAGACCGAGAAACTGGTAAGCCTGCCGCCTTCCGAAATGAACGGCAAGACCATCGGCGTGAAGGGCAGCACAGACGCACTCGCCCACAGCGATGCAAAGTTCCTGGACCCGCCGGATGCCAGCAACGTTGCGACCATCCACCTGGAAAACCTCTGGAACAACATCGTCCGTACCTGCATGTCCGTATTCGTGGAGCCGGACGTGCTCAAACAGGGCGCAGACTCCAGCACGACCATCAAGATTATGTTCGCTCCGGAGATTCAGTGGTGCCAGAACGTATGGCCCCAGTTCTTCAAGGGCGTCCGAGACCTTATCAATGTCATCATAGCATTGGTGGGCGTTGAGGAGGGAGATCCAGACCGTTACGCGAAACTCCGCGTTTCCGTCGGGCAGAACATCTGGATGCCGCAGAATGTCGCCGAGCAGGTCAAGAATGAATGCGACCAGGTGTACGCACGCATCAAATCCCGCGAGGCCGCTATGGAAGACCTTGGCTCCCAGCATGTCGGTGACTACGGCAAGATCAAGGAAGAGTGGGAATATGAACTGCAAATCAAGTCCGAGATTCCCGCGAAGGTCAAGGCACAATATGGAGTTGATACAGAGACATCCGATGAGGAGACCAACCCAAGTAAACCGGGAGTCAATAACAGCAGCGCTGGACGGACAATCCAGGAGTAAAGAAAAAGGGGCGCTTCACAGCGGCCCTTTTTCATACCTAATTCTATAACCATTTTTGAAAATCCGATACAAACATAAGCAAAAAGCGTGCCATTCCAAAAAGAAATGACACGCAAGCAAAGTCTTAGAACGTTTAGAACGGATCGCCGTCAGTGGATGCAGCACCGTTGTTGCCAGGCGCCGGAGCGGTGGCAGGTGCAGGAGCGGCAGCGCCCTCAATCTTCCAGTCGAAGCAGTTCACGTTGTGATACCACTTTCCGTTGTATTCACGGCTCGTCACATCGTAGTAGAAGGTACCCTTCTGACCAGCGCGGAGTTTCGAGAATTCCTCGGCACGGTTGTTGCGGCACTCAAGGCACAAAGTGCTGTTGTATCGGCCATTCTCGTACTCGATTACAACTTTTGCGGAGAGCCATTCTCCACGCTGACTCGTTCCCCGTTCAAGCGGGAGGACTTGGGTAATACGCCCTGTTACTTCATTTTTCATCTTCGGTTTTTATTTGAATGTCTAACATCTCTTCTTTATCAAAATGTATGCCATGCTGCTCGCATTCATGTTGATATTTGCAGAATTTGCACATGTCCTCCGTATTTTCCTCGCAAAATTGACGGTACGCGCACTGGCCGCAGGAGACGGGAAGATACCGGCGAGGTTCCTCCGGAGCCTTCTCGTCAATCTCCAAGAGGCCGGTTTTATCGGCCAACTTCATGACCATCTCAGGGTCCTTTGCCTGGTCGATGTTCTGGATGAGGGACATGGAGAATTCGGTGAGTTTTTCCTTGGCCTTCGCCTTCCTCTCCTCCAAGGATAACTCCGGGGCAAACGGCTTCAAGCCCTTCGCGGGGTTCAGGAAATTCTCCAGCGTGGTCTCGTAGGCCACCAGGTATTCCTTTACCTCTCTCCTGGCGAAGAACTGACGGACATACTCGTCAATAGCAGCCTGCGCTCTGGAGTTGAGCATGTCTGGACGGGCGAAGGTGATGAAAGCATCTCTGCGCGTACAGCCAGAAATAACGTGCCAAGTTAAACATGTCTGTTCTTCTTGGGTGAGGCCGGTCGCAGCATAGTTCTCCGGCCTTAACGGTATCATTCCTTTTGCCATAGTGGGACAAAGATACTACTTTTTCTCGGGATTGCAAGCGAGGTCAGAGTTGATGATTGTGGTGGCTCTAAGCATTCAGGTATTCGTTAATAATAGTTTTGAATTGCTCTAAACTGCGGCAAATGAAATAAGCGTAGCCGTTCTGTTCAAGCCTTGCCTGAAACGCTTTCTGCGCATCGCTTTGAGCCCCCGTCTCCGTCTTAAATTCCACGGCAAGACCGTGCTTCCCATGTCTCGGTATAAACAAAAAAGTATCTGGGGCACCTGCGACTAATCCTAATGCCTTTCGCATCGCGCCATCAAGTTTGCTACTCCGGTTTCCCTCGTTCGGGATATGAATGTATAAACCACGAGTTTCCGGGTAATTATTCCATAGAAACTCAACACAGCTCGCCTGTATTCTCGCCTCGGGCTGAGTGTGCTTACGCTTCTTCGGTTGCGGCGGGGTCTCAATGATCGGCATGGCGGTTTTCAATGTATTCGATGAGTCTGTCAAAAATATCTTCGCTCTTGTCCGAACCAAGAGAGAACCATCCGCCTGAAATGGTTCCACTCAAAATATCCCATAGCCTCGACAGCGACCAGGCGGGAAGCGACACCGGCTCCGGGCCCTCAGATTCTTCGTGCGTATCGACACAGGGATATTCACTCCATGTACGCTTATAAGGTATGCAGCCAATGCCATTAGTTATAATCTCTTCTATGTAGCACATATCCGCACTCTCCGGGTCAAGACCGGCGGCAAGGAGGCGCTTACTTTGTGAGATTGTTGTTGCTATTTGTGATACACTTTTCTCCATGCGTCAAACTCTTTATGCGTTTCTTCAAGCGCCGCCTTTGACTTCTCGACCTTGCGTTTCCAGTAACGGCGCGTCAAGAAGGAAGCCGTAGCCAAGCGCCTCGTGTTTATAAGCAGTTCCGCAGCTATCTCATCCTCGACCATTCTGAATATATTGTCAGTCAATTCTGGCAGACATTCGTTAAGTTCTTGCTGCGCCTTGTTCGACTCCTCGATGGCGTCCGCTAACTGCTGGGCTACATTTTCAGATAGCGGCTTGATTCCGCTGCTCATGGCATTCCCTCGCAGCTCCTCCGCCTTCTTCCTATACCAGGCGGCCTTAGCCCTATCAGTCTCGGCAGAATTACCTTCCTTCAGACCGGCCCGCCAAAGGTACTTGAATTCGTTGCATTCGCAGAAGTTGATGACTGCCTGGGCGCCGAACTTCTCTATCATAACATCAATGCACTCTCTGCCATTCTTCAAGTAGTGAGATGGATGGTTAATCTGGTCGCTCATGTTAAACGTAGTCTAAAATATTCGGGTTCTTTCCTTTCTTGACTTGCCGTTTTATCTCGCGGCGGGTGCGCCTTGATAAATACGGCCATTCATCGCCGATTGTTACCGGCTTTGCTTCTCCGTCGTATTTGAACGGCTGGGCCTTGTATTCTTCGATGGTCATAACTCAAATAGTTTGGGGTCTTTACTATGTTTCTCGTACTTCTTGTAGTGCTCTTGTCTATATGGGCAATCCCGCATACTACAAACATCTATCGTCTTTTGGGAAATAGGCTCATTAGAGCACATCCGCGAGAATATGTCCCTCTGGATAGCGCATCGGCACTTGGTGTATTCTTCTCCGGCTATGGTTTCACCCTTATATCTGGATGCCTTCACGCACCTTTCGCAGTTGCGTTCGTTCCATATATCGAACTCAGTGCCATTGCTGAATGGGTCAATGTCTACTTTTGCCATATCACTCAAATATCTTCATATAGTATTCTTTCATTGCTTCCTTTGTCGGGAAGAGAGCGAATCCGTCACGCCGATGGGCGCACCCACAATCGCCGATATCCCAGACTTCGTAAATGACGAAGCCTCCAGCGACACGCTCTATATTCTTTACCTTACAGTGTATCACTTGCGGGAACGAACAGTATTTACCGATGGTCAATGTCCATACCTCGTCGCCAATGTCGTAGGTCGGCTCGTCCAGTTTATTTTCGATAAAATCCTCGCACTCCGAAGGACGTCTCTCGCACAGAAACTCCTGCATAGATTGAATCCTCTCCAACTTGCAATAGCCAGTCTTGTCGAACCAATAACATTTCCCCATATCTTCTCTATTCGAATATTTTCCTGTAATGCTCGCACAGCGCCTCGCGGGTGGGAAAAACCACCGACGCGAGATATGGCGTTGAGGAAAGCCCTTCCTTGCTAGTCAGATAAACCACATCGGTCTTGATGACGCGCCGTCTTTCTTTGCCTTTTTTGTCTAACTTTGTTAGTGTAGTCGTATGGGTTTCAATCTTGGCGACAATCCTGCAAACAATCCTCTCGTCGAATTGGATGAACACCCACACCTTGTCTCCACTCTTCAAATTTTGTGCCATAATCATTTTTAATAAATTAACACCTTGTCTCCTGGTTTCTTGTTATTATATTTTTTACTATATTTGCTCTTGGAATTATACCCATCCCAAAAGTGTAATTTCATCTCTGGTACAGAGTGATAAAAAACCAACTCGTGAAAAGGCCGCGAACCTTGAGTTTGTTTATGGCGCAGGTCTCTACTTGCGCCTCTTTTTTACTCAACTTTTACTCCTTTCATCCATTCTGGATGGCCGCGCTTAACGCAATCAATGCAGTTAGATACCCACTGAACAAGATAAGCCTGCGGTTCGTCCTCGTTCGCTTTCTTTGGAAGGAAGCCGAGCCATTCTCCGACAAGATTGGCTATATGAAGCGACTCGTGGGCAAGAGTACCAACGCCAATAACCTTAGGACGACAAAGCAGGACTAAATAGCATATCTCCGAACCGTTTCTCGGTGTGCATTGTATCGTTCTTGCAGTAACCCGTCTGTTTGGGATGAATTCTCCTGGAGAATCAATCAAATTCATATCATCGTCAATGCAATAGTATATATCACCAAGTTCCTTCGCGTCAAAATCCTTAGACACGAGCAACTTAAACGGGTATATCACCGGGTCAAACTCGTAGATTACTGATTTCATAGCAGCTCAAAAATCAAAGTGTGTCCCCATAACTAACAACAGGCGTTCGAGTTGTCCCGGTATCGGAGAATTGCGTTCCGGTTCTTTGTAAGGTTCATTACTATCATCCCGCTTTCCTACCTCAAAATCAATAGCCGCATAATAGTCGTCCATACGGTTAAAATAGTCCTCGCCATGTCCGCCATTCAGATACAAAAGGCGCTCATCTCGTTCCGACTGCGACTCATAAAGTTCTACCGAGTCCGCGTCTGGAATAGACATTCCTTCGTCCATAATCCAGACTTGCTTTACTAATCCATAGAGTTTCATGTTACTCAACTTTTACTCCTTTCATTATCTCGGGTTCATTGTTAAGGACGCTCCACATACAGTTGCTTACCCATCCCGCAAAGTAGGCATATGATTCGTCATCGTATGCTTTCGCCGGACTGTTTCCAAGGTACTGCAAGTATGCATTCGAAGGTACCGCCAAACCGCCGTTGCTTCCCGGGTCAATCCCCACGACACAATCGATTTTAATTTTATTTTCCATCTTTAACAAAAACTAATATTGATTCATTTTGCACTCGCAAATTTGCGTTTGCGCCAAATCCCATGCGGGGCGTCTCTATTAAGATTTCATCTTTCAACGTCAATCCCATGTTCAAAATCGCCTCTTTATGAAAATCAACGACATCTATCACGGCACCTTTGCGAATATGATTAGATACGTTCACAATCAACAACCCACCATGCGCCAGGACACGTTTACATTCGCGCCAAATAGCTAAATGCTTATCCCGATAACGCTCTCCAAATTGCATGTGCCCCGTATTTTCTTTTTTCAACTCATGCCCGAGGAAATGCCGGTAAGTGACGCGCTTTGAGCCATCCCGAGCGATGAAGCTATCTGCCATCCTGTTGCCATAGGTGGGCGACGTGCAAATCGCGTCAAATTGTCCATCCGCCGCCCAATCCATATTAGCGGCATCCGTAAAATGCCATTCGTCAATTTGATATTTTTCGCCAACTTGCCATTCCGGTTCAATGTCATTGCAAGTGATACGACCGCTATAACCGAATTTCCTAATTTCCGCTATTTTGCCGGTGCCTGCCATCGGGTCTAACACATTTTTCCGCCCCTTCAACAGTTCGGCGAAAACAGGCAAGAATTTATCAGTATATTTTGCTGGATGCTTCATTTTTCTAAATTTATGTAATCATTCTTACTTTTCTGCTTCTCCCTGCAAATACCGTGCCTAAAACAGTTTCGGCTCCGAAAATGATTGTTCCTTGCCCAAAATGAAGTCGCAGATGAAGTTGCGGGCATAGTCGGGGGAAATCATACTTCTTTCAGTATTGCAGATGCCTCCGCCTTTCAATGGCTTCTCGCCTATAATCCTTCGCTTCTCTTTATCGTTCTGGACAGACATTCCATGTGTCGGAGTGCAGTTTACGAACCAATATGCCGTAGGTTTGCAGAAATAGTCGCCTCGCAGCATGCGGTTAGAGTCCACCATGCTTGGAGCGGCCACAAAGTTTGCCTTTAAGAAGGTCTGTTCGCTCCATGGGTTCTCCATTATCAGCCTCAGTCCTCGGTCATGCGCTATCGCCATCATCATCACCGCAAGCCGAAAATATTCTTCTCTTTTTTTACTTCTCCTTAAGATTTGTTCCGCCTTTTGCATAACAGATAAGTTCCGGTAATTCCTATGAGTAAAACTAAATAGCATCTGACTTGTTGCGTTAAAGTAAATACACGGGAAAAAGGCAATAACCAAATCGTCGCAACTAATTGAGTCCCAGACACTTTTGCCCCCCTGGTATGCTTTTTCTATCTCCGCGAACAAATCTATCTGATAGTCCGTTTCGCCGAAGTTGTTCTGGATATCCAAGTCAACCGCGTCGTATCCAAGCTTCTTGAACTCATTCTTGAAGGTGCCGCTCTGCTCGAACATGCACCATACTTTTCCTTTAATATCCATACTCTAAAACAGTTTCGGCGAGGAGTCCTGCGCCTTTTTGAAATACTCGTCAAACACCCGCTTAGGGTCTTTTGCGTACTCCCACTTAAAGCCACCAGCGGTCTTATGGCGCATTGGATTAACAATACACTGGGTTATCTGGCCTATGTGTAATCCCAACTCTAACTCTGCATACTTAGCACAAATCCAATCGCGGACAACCTCTCCAGCTAAAGTTAACTGCGTAACCGGTTTGCACACCTTTCGCAAATTAGTTTCCGATTTGCGATATTCTCGTATTGCCCTTCGCGTCTCTTCCGTGTGTGTTCTTCCATAAAAATGGTTTTTCTCTCCCGTGTTCAACTCTCGCAATATAGCCTTCGTCTCTTCCGATGTCTTTCTGCCGAGATTCTTTATCTTATTTTGCTTAAGCACCTTTTCATAAGTAATAGGGTTTCTTGCGTTTTCAGAGCGAGTGACCCATCGAAGGTTCTCCACGCGGTTGTCATCCCTAATACAGTTAATATGGTCAACCTCTGGCTTATTCTCGGGGTTTGGTATAAATGCTTGCGCCACTAAAATATGTACGAGAGCATCCTTTCGTTTTCCCTCTTTACAGAGACTGACAACGATATATCCTCCCTTGTTGTGCTTGGAAAATAAAATTTGCGTGCGACCCGTCCGCATAAAATCTATTCCTCGAACATTACCGAGATTTGATACTTCGTATCTCGGATAGCCTACGACTGGTTTCCAAATTTCATCCATCTTAAAAACCAACCCCGAACTTTCATATAGAGGTCGCAGCTCTATACTACTCATCCGGGGTGTTATATTTTTACTCATCATCTGCGACATGATGTTTATGCAAAGGTAAGCAGAATCCTTTAATTATCCAAACAATCCAGCATCTTCTTTTGTTTGCTTGGGTTTTACCTTGTGCCGATGCTTCTCCCATGAGTTCTTCTTCCAGACGAAATAGAAGCGGTTAGCATCCTCTCTGGTCTTCTCTGGATGGAAGGTCAAGTATGCCTCAATAATGGCCGGTTTGACATTCTCAGCGTTCGCAAGAGCGACCTGAAGGAGTATTCGATAGAATGACCAGCCTTCGCGCTTCTTCTCTGCGCAGAACTGACGAATTGTGCCTTTTTCGGTGTTTGCCACTTCCTCCAGATATAGTTCGTATTCATACTTCTCGGTCAAAAAGATGTGCCCGCATGCGGGACAGACCTTGCAAGAGACGGGCACAAGTTGTCCACATCCCTTCTTGTGGTTAATATCCTCCTTGTCAGTTGGACACTCTTTAACCCCTTGGGCTCCACCGCCGGTATGAGTGTCATGCCATAACAGCCATTGATACTCATCAGCAAATCCTCCGTGCTTCTTCCAGTTCTCACCACAATCGAGCACCGTAAACTCAGTCTTACCTTCCGCAATACGGCACCCACGACCGATGGCCTGGCGCCATCGTGCGATAGAGACCGTAGCGAAGTCCACAATGATCGTCTGGACATCGGGTGCGTCAAACCCTGCGGTCAAAATATTCACATTGACCAACACTTCAAATTCGTTTCGCTTGAAGGCGTCGTAGATATCTTTCCTTTTTCCACTGTACTCCTCATCTTCCTCGAAATCACCGGAGAGCACATATCTGGCCGATATGCCATTCGCCTCAAACTCGCGACAGGTCTCTATGGCCTGCTGTGAAGACACGCAGAAGCAAATGGTCTTCGTGTGTGGAGTAAGCCTCATCCACTCCTTAACGACACCCTGGTATAGTGTCCTCTGCTCAAAAGCCTGAGCCAACGCCTTGCGATTGTAGTCGCCTATACCTTGGTCTATTGGAATGTCGAGTTTCGGTGCTGCTACAGAGAAGAGGCGGCACTTGCAGAGATATCCGAGGTCTATAAGTTCCTGCGTGGTCACGCCAAGAACCATCGCCTTGTACATCTCGCCCAATTGTTTCTGGTGGCCATAGCGTTTCGGTGTAGCCGTACAACCGAGGACAAAGCACTTCGGATTGACGAGATCGTGAATAAAATCTGCCGTGCAATTATGGCACTCATCCACGATTAAAAGTTCAACCGTCTTCAAGTAGTCCAGCCACTCCTGCTTCTCTACTCGGCGCTTCATCGTCTGAGCCATAGCGACAACAATATTCTTTGTTGGCACCTTCCTATGTTTCGGAGTAATGTAGTCCACATCCATTCCGAACTTAACCAAGGCGCCACCATTCTGCGTCAGAATCTCGGTGCGGTCTGAAAGGATAAGCACCTTCCGATTGTACTTCTGCGAGGCCATCGCTATATATGAGAACACGATGGTCTTTCCGAAACCGGTCTGGGCCTGGAAAAGCACCCGCCGGTACTTCGCCAGCGCAGTCCTGATCTCCGAAACGGCGGTCTGCTGGTATGGGCGGAGTTGAATTGCCATCAGTTAATCCACTTTATGATTGTATCTCCATGGAATCCTTTCTCCCAGACAAACCAAGCATAAGCGACAGCGCTTCCTCCCCCGTCTCTCATTCGCTGAAAGTCTCCGTTTTTTGCACATAGTATCCGTGATGATGAGACATACACGTAATGGGGGGGGCAAGAATTAAACAGTTGTCTGCGTTCCTTACCTTCCAGAAACTGAATTTTCAAGAACATCGCCACCTTGTGCCCGTCTGGAATTATCTGTAGAGCCTTATAGATAAAGTCGAGCGCAAACTTGTAGGGAGGGTTAGTTATAATGTCACCGTTCCACTCAGTCACATCCATCCCAAGGAAGTCATGGACATCGCCGTAACCACGGTCTATAAGGTCAGTGCTGCGGACATTATAGCCACGTTTTTTGAGCACTTCACTGAGATGTCCCATTCCGCACGCCGGCTCCCACACATCGTGAGAGAAAGACTCAACATCGCATAACAATTCTGCGGCAACCGGATCCGTTGCATAGAAGTCCTCTCTCTGACGCTCTTTGTCAGTATGGTTCGACGCGCCCAGCGTCTTGAAAATACTGTTTTTATTTCCTGTCCAATCTTTCATAATGCTGTTGTTTTCTGAAATGATGTGTCCATATTCGTTGATGGAGCAGGACTCGAACCTGCGTTTACAGAAACGGGGTATCCGGATTTATGCGTCCACTACGGGGATATCGCCACCTCTCCCTCTGCCGTTCTAACCTACTAAACTACCCATCCAAAAATCGGTGCGAATTTCTCATGCCTCCTCCGCCAGCAGCGGCTGGTCTTGTCCCTCATCCGCACCGAAAGCGATTAAAGAAGCTGTAACACTTCCTCTACGGCTGACATAAATGCGTCTTTAACATCATCCATCGTAAGCGGTTTGAAGGATAATGCCATTTTTCGACCAGCGACATAGTTTTCGCAAGTCTCTTTCATCTGCTCTCTGATTTCTTCCTTGTCCATATTCATTTTTCTTAAACAAATCTTCTGTGTTCATATCTTTATAAGTTTCACCCAATGCCAATAGTAATCCACCTTCCCAAGACGTGATATCCACATTGATTTGATATTCACGAACGGCAGGCCGAACATCCGTTGACAAAAATCGTCAAAGTCACTATCGTATTCTCCATCCCGATTGTTGGTTGTGCTTATGAATTGCGGGATGCAGTTCTTATCGTCCAAGGTCGTAAACCGCACGTTCTCGTAGCCGGACCGCTCCCAGAACCTCTCCTCCAGTGCATTGGACGGGAAGAAAACGTCCGGAGCGAACTTCGCCTGGATCCTGTAATACGTCGGAGGCACCACGGCAGGTGCCTGCTTCACTGATGATTTCCTGCCTGGCATTACTTAATCAGATTTACGATACACAACCATTATGCACTTATCTGGAACCAAAATATCCTTACTATGGCCTTCAATCCTCGCGTATTTCAGCCATTGGTTGAAGGCAACCTTAAATTTCACTCCGTACCGAATCCGGCACAACAAATCGCACATCCTTTCACCCTCCACCACGGTCACTGAGTCAATCAGCACCTCAGGCCCATCAGAGAACTGCATCACGTCGCCGGTCTTCGCCTCCAGGAAAACCCTCGTCTTCTCATAGAAAGCGCCGTACGGCAGCAAGATATAATCAAGCCACGGCTCGCGGGGAAAATCGTGCTGGGGCTTAAAGGTCTTTTTTGGCGAACTCCTTAATTCGTAGCCTTTTCCTCGTGTCATACTTCCTCGTTAAATCGTGAATAGCTTGGCAGAAGGCGTCCATGGCGTTCGGATTCATAACCCTATCTTCGCCCTCGGAAAGCGGACTTCTGCGGAAATTGTAACAGAACTCCTGCATGTACGAGATGGTGTCATCCGTGGTTATCTTCCGGAGATATCGCTCCACCGGCTTCCAATGGATGCGGTTTTCACCCTTGAAAATCTCCATCTTGACGGGATTCGGGTACTCAAGCCACTCCTCTATGCCCATAAGGTAGAACTGCATACAATACGGCAGGAAATACCAAAGGTACGTCTTGTTTACGATGCGATAGATGAAGTCGGACGAGAACTTCATATAATGATGCTTCCGTGCCCACCTGTACAGTGTAAACCGCCACATCTCCCAGTCGTAATCGTCAGGCTCGCCAAGGACGCCGAAGTCCCATTTTTCACGATGCTGTTTCAGAAACTCCTGTGCGCCGTAATCGTCTGCGAATGCGCACGCATCAATAACGCCCTGCTTGAAGCATACGTCAAAAAAGCGCACCACAGTAGGCGCGGAAGTTCTGTTCAGCAACTGTCTCATATCACATCATATCCTTTGTCATGCGCCCAAGATAGGACACGGAAATAATCACCAAGCGAACATCCGGGCATCCGGATGGCGCGATACACGCCATCACGGATTTCACGGAGTTTAACGGCCCTTACGCCATTGACACGGATGTATTTCGCATCAAGATCGAGCAGTTCTTCTGCTGTCCAAGGGGTCCTCATTTCTTCTTCGGTTTTTCTGGCTTCTCGACGATGGTCTGCTTCAACTCGCCGTCAATAACAGACCACTCGCCAACCTTGAACTCGGAAGGATTGATCGGCGCGTCAATCATCTTGTCGATGAGAATAATACGGTCGCGCATATACGCGATAGACTCCCGGTATGCGTCTCGTGAGAACTTAAAGACGAGTCCGCGCCAAGGGGCGAGAGGGTCTGCCGGTTCGAACTCGTTGAATTCGTCGCAGTAGATGTGCTTTACAATCCACACCTCCTCTGTCTTCGGATTAGACAGCCATAACCCCAAGATCTGGTCTCCGTGTTCTTCCCATACCTTTGCTTTCTTCTCTTCATAGGATGTGTACTCGTCAGCAAAGAACTCTATGTTAGAATTACTTACAACCGTCTTAGCGTCTATGACAATCCGCTCGTCTTCCGTGAAAGCGTCCGGGGAAGCACCAAACTTCGCCCAGTCCACCTTCCAAAACGGGATATTCTCCTCCATCTCCTGCGCGTAGATAATCGGAATGTCCGGGTGCTGATTACGGAACCACTCAATAACATACTTCTCGTTCTCGGTTCCGATTTCCATTGTACGAGAAGATACCTGCAATGGGTAACCGTGTTTCCGCTCGAATCGCTTTGAGCGGATAGCTGTCAAGGTGCCGTCAATAATCTTCCCGGACTTCGAAGTGATTTCGGAAAGCATAGATGCGGTGATATATCCGCATCGTTCAAGTCTCCATTTGTGTTCCTTATCCATAACTATTCAGGTAAATCCTCTTTGGTGCAATTCAGCGCCTTCTCTATTACACTCTTTTGCTCGTCACTCAGCGAGTATATTTCTTCGATGTCTGCTATGGTTTTATTGTTACTTTGCGCCCAATCAATCGCAGACTGCACCTTCTCGGCGGGGAGTGGCTTCTTTTTAGTCTCCGGCTTGGATGCTGGGATAAGGCTGACCCTGAGTCCCCAGCAATCGCCGCCGTCTTGTGGATCGCGAGTTTTCTCCTTCGTGAGCCGAATAGCCACATTATGCAGACGGGCCAAATAGCCATCGCACTCGGGGAAAAGCTTGGCTAGTCGTCTACGATTCGTGCTATTGATCACCCACGGAAGGCGCGTGTATGGATTCGGTGCAAAATGTCCAATCCAAACACCAGCCTGCTTGCGCCCGTTGATTTGTTCGGACTCCTTGAACTCGATGCTTTCAAGCACGATGTACTCAATATCCTTACCCGATGGGAGAACTTCAATCCCCGCGTGTGTGATGTTACCGCCAGTGCGGAAGTGAATATCGTTTTGATTCATATTATTGTTTTTTATTGTTCACTTCAAAACTTGTGCCAGAGGCATATTCCCATCGAAATCCACCCGCAGACTTTGATCTTCCGACACAATTATTCGATATTGCGCCTTGGTGACAACATGTAGCCCTTGCCGCCGCAGCCGTACTGTCATAAATAGCTATGAGATTTCCAGCCATATCATATTGGGCTATATTTTTAAAACCTTTCTTGTTCTTATATCTTGTCTCCGAGCTCCGAGCCCTAGCTCCATCGTATGTAACATTGTACGCTGTATCACACCATTCCAGGTTCGATGCTGCATTATTTGCCGGATTACGGTCCTTGTGATTCACAATATTATAGCCAACAGGGTTCGGAACAAAAACAAACGCGACAATCCTATGCACCCTGATCCCTTTCTTCGAGCGGCCATCGCACAAACATACAATATGATAACCGTCCTTGTTAACGACTGGAATAAGGATTCGTCCTTTGCGAACAGCCCTTTTGCCACCCTTTGTCCTAACCAACATGTCAAGCGACCTAATTCTTCCAAGATTACTCACTTGATACCTGCCCTCATACCCCGGAATATCCTTCCAAATTTCTTGCTCCATACTCTTAAAAAAGCGCCCGAACTTTCAGTGAATGGGTCGAGCATTCGCCTACTTATCCGAGCCTTTATATTTCCACTTGCTATCTCGACCATAGCAATACAAAGATACAGAATTATTCTGTCTCCTGCAAATTCTGTGCCTTAACGGCCTTCTTGAAGCGGCGATTGATGCCGCGCTCCATCTTCCTGCGCTCCTTCGGCGTCGCGTCCGCGTATTCCTGGACGGACTTTACTTCCTCAATAGCCTCCTGCTCCTCGTCCGGCGAAGCCGGATTCGACTTAACGAGTCGGGCCTGGTACTTCTTGATGGCCTTCTGAACGTCGTTCACGAGACCCTGATCACGGGTGAGGGTGAAGACCTGCATGTACAACATTTCGGCGAAGCCGAAAACGTTGTTTTCGTTTCCCCGCTGCACTCCAGCAAGCAGGTATGCGTAGGGGTGCTCATCGGCCATCACACGCATCTTCCAGTTGCCGGATTTCGTGGAAATGTCCAGCCAAAACCTACGGAAGGTATACTTGTAGCCGAAGTTTTCTCCCATCCGAACAACCGGGTTTGCAAAACGGAAGAACCAGAACATTTGAATTTTTGACCAAATCTTTTTCATGACTATTTGTTTTTAAGCATTATTTTGGCGGTTCAGTAAATGCGCGTTCTACGGTCCACCCGCTCTTTAATCTTTCCCACGTCCTCTTGTATTTTAATCCCAATTCACGAGACCACGCCGATAGCGTTTTATTTTGTCCTTGATAAAAAATGATAATATTCTTTTCCTTATTATTAGCCTGTTCGACCCTCGTAGACCACTTGCAGTTTGAAGGCTCATAATTACCATCGTTATTTATTCTATCAATACTATACCTTGGGCCAGGCCGAAGTCCCATGTCGGCTATGAAATTTCTAAACCCATCTTTTCCTTTCCATCTCTCGCATACTTTTATTCCGCGAGCGCCATAACAATGAAAGCGATTATCAGAGGGCCTTTCGCACCTTGCTATCATATGTTTCCAGGCTGAATACTCTGGCGATTTGGTCATTCCGTGTGTTTTATTTCTTTTCGATGCAACTTCTCGGCTATAGCAACCACATGATGTTGTCGCACCATTTTTTAAGTGGTCCACTCTTACCGATTTTTTATTTCCGCAATCACATTGACACAACCACATCCTCCCTTGTTGGTCGCTATCGTCTTTACATAATACCGTTAATCGTCCAAATCGCTGACCAGTTAAATCTACTTTTAACATTATAACAAATAACAATCCCCCGCGTTCGACGGTAGGTGTGAGCAACCATTTACTAACGAGGGCTGTAAACTTTCTTCCGGTATCTCACACATACCAATACAAAGATAGCGATTATTTCCGATTACTCAACACAAGCCATTCAATTTTATCCCCCAAATCGCTATGGTCCCCGCATTCCGGCCAGTCGCTGTACCAGTCAACGCAGTTACCTTTAATCTGCCATGATTCTTCTGCATCACGGTCTGGGTACAAAGGAATTCCGCCAGGGTCTCGCAAATTTCCTTTCCCTCCAGTAGCAAGCCATACTCCTCCATAATAACATGAGGCCATCAACGCACTCTTTTCGGACTCCAGTATTCCCTTCGGCTTGTTCTTGAAATGGCTACCGAACATGGGGTTTTCGGTATAGCCATCGCCAATCCTGTACTGACGCCCCATGGGAAGCGTTTTTATCCTATGACCGTCTTCTCCGTACCAGCATACTTTATCGTGACATATATGCCCAGATGGGTTCAGGTACCAGAAGCATGTGCCGCCTTTGCTTGTAGCGGTCACATTGTATGCATTCCATACTTTCCGTACCTTGTCCTCGCCAAAAAGACGCGACATATACCGAAAAAGGGGGCTAAGATTAAAGTCATAAGCCTTAGCTCCGGCCAAAACATCAGGAGAAATATGCTTATTTGCTTTAACTTTTCTGTGCGTGAATTCTCCGTTCCAGTGCAAAGCCTGACTCTCCCCTTTGATCATCCTCAACGCCTCCTTATAATCCGCTGCACCACCATACCGCGTCAGCCAAGTGGGCAGCGATACGCACTCACCGCCTTCCTCGGCAATCCAGACACTGCCACGGCTGATGAAGATTTTGAGTTTGTCCTTGCGCCACTGATGCCTCTCGCCGTTGAGGTAGTAAGCGCCCTCCAATTTACGCCCATGCTGAGTCAGTTCCATCCCAAGCAACTTAGGACAGTTACTTAAGGCCACAACCGGGTCGTACTCAAAGCGAAAATGTTCCTTACTCATGATCAAAAGGGAAGATCTGATTCGTTATCTGCTTTCGGCAGATCATCATCCTGCTCATCGGGAGCCTTATCGGTAGATAAATTCTGCTCCATGTAATACCAGATGCCATCGGCCCTCCGGTGGGAGGCCACGCCCATTTTCTTGAACAGGTCAATGAGGCTCTTCTGGTTCTTCGGGGTCTCGTTCCAGTCGTTGCAGTACCGGACATACTCCTGTACCCACTCTCTCTTGGACTTCCAGCCGTATCCGGTGGTGGCCGGAGGAGTGGCAGCAACGTAGCCCTGGGAGTCAATCCAGCGACGCAAGGAGTTGGCATTATTGCGCATCTCATCCACGACCTCTCTCACGGACCCTGCGATATCAATCTTACCGCCGTTTTTTATGAAGGTCTTGTACCCTTCCAGGACCCAGTTGAAGATAGCGGACTTCACCTCCGGCGCCTGGAGTTTCATTTCAAGCATCGGATCCTTGTCTCTATCTTCAATATGGTTGGGGGCCAAGATAATGAGGAAGCGTCGGAAGTAACCTTCGGTATCGTCGGTGGTCGGAGGGATGGTGTTGGCGCAGCAAAGCATCAGTGGAATCTTATCGACCTTTGTCGGCCTCTTAGAATAAGGATGACGCCCGGTAAAGGCTCCGCCAGATACGAACTGCTTGAAATCTCCTCCTGAAAAGTCCTTGTTTGAGACCTCATCGCAGTAATTGACTATTTTTCCGTTGACATCTGCCAAGTGATATTCCATCTGACTGCTCTTGAATAATTGCTCCGGGGTGTATGAACTGGCCACATTGTGACCAAGCATATTCACCACGGCCTTGCAGATGATACTCTTACCGTTCTGGCCTTCACCGACCACAAAGGTAATATACTCAATCTTGTACTCGTTGCGGTTCGCAAGGAAGCACCCGCAATACTGATGGAAGGTCTCGCGCATGTTCTCGTCCGGGACGGTCATTCCGAGGACCTTATCCCAGAGGGCCGAGCGCACTCCCGCCTGGTAATCGAAATCCAGGATGATGTCGGTCTTGTATTTGACGTCAAACGGATTGAGTTTCATTGTCTTGAGGTCAAAAACGCCATTCTTGAAGCATACGAACTGGCGGTTCGGGACGAAGAGACACCTCTCGTCGCCTTTCAGGCGGTTGAGGCAGTAATCCCGCACAATCTTCGCACTGCCAGTCTGGTACACAATACCCACGTTCTTCTTCTCCATCACCTCGATGATCATCTCCAGCAGCGTCTCCTCAAGCATCAACTCGAAGTACATGCCGTTGAAGACGTACAGCATCCCTTCCTCATCCACCTTGAAGTAATCGCATCCCTCGTCACCATCAATACCGCAAACGTACCTGCGGAAGGACTTGCACAGCCCGGCCTCGGTGCGCTTGTTGACTCTCTCGTCGCTGAGGCCGGCATCCTCGATGGATGGGCCTACCGTTTCGACAAGATAGTCAATTATATGCTGATACTTCATTTGCGGTTTTTAACAAAAACCCCACATCCAGAGAGCGCCCGTTACCGGGCGTTGGCACTTCTCTCTTTCAGTGGGGTTGACTTTCTGCGCTCAGCGTGCCAATACTGAAGTTGCGGACTGCAAAGGTAGGCAATTTTCCCGACTTTGCAAATTCGGAGCAGGGGAAGGAATCGAACCTCCGACCTTGTGGATATGAGCCACACGCGCTACCATCTGCGCTACCCTGCTATGTGTCTCCGTCTCTCCAGAGTGTCACCCATGCCCGTAATTGCGGTAATAAACATTACTCCGGATCCGCTTTCATCCGATGCTTGCCGCTAATTACGGGAAGGCTATGAAATCCATCCAATCACCTACCTTGAGGGATGCCAAGCATCATATTATGAGCCTAATTGACCAGGTGTTGAGGGTTGCAACCTCCGTTTTACATCCGGAAACCTCGTGAGCGGTGGAGAATCGAACCCCCTCTCCGGTTTAACTGACCGGCGCATATAGCCACCATGCTTCCCGCTCAAAATACACAAAAACTTACAAAATCATCGCATCACTGCGAAACTGGCTCCCGATAGAGGAATCGAACCCCTATTGCCATGTGCGAATCGCTAAGCGTCCTAACCGTTAGACGAACCGGGATTGGGCTTCCCAGGGCCTCTTTACATGGACGCAAACAGCGCCTTGTAGTGCTCTACGCACGCCGCCTCGCTCGGGAACAGGGTGTTCTCGGGCGTGTTGATGCCGTTCTTGAGGGTGTAGATGGCAATCTGCTCATCGCACACATCGACACCATCTTGGTTGGCGTGCACTTTGGTGGCGATAATTTTGATGCCCTGCACGGTGCTGGTCTCAACCTTCTGAGAGGCATCGTTGAAATACGACACTTTGTCGCAAACGTTGTACTTTGTTACCATAGTATGTCAAAATTTGGTTTTCTCTCTCACAAATACTGTGCCAAACTATTCGGTCACGTATTCTTCAAAGTTAATATCATTCCTGCCCTGCGGAACATCGCCGGTCTTCCGGCTCAACTCACGGCGCATCAGGAACAGGCGGTCCATCATCCGGTCAATCTTCTTCTTCAAGCATTCCGGAGTCATCATCCTCGGATCATCCGTCTGCTTCTCCGGCCCCTTCAACTCCCTCACAACGCCCGCCAGGAGCAGTTCCTTCCGCAGTTCCTCGTCAGTCCAGCGCCAACCACCCCTCGGCTTGTTATGTAACATGTCGTTCAAGGTCTTCTCGTCCCGGTCAAGGGACCGGAGTATGTCATCGGCGCTCCTCTGAGCGAGTTCTTCTGCTGTCATATCTTTGCGGTTACTTTATACAGGCCGTCAGCGAGGCTATGGACCTTAATCTTAGCCTGGGGAAGGTCTATGTTCTCCTTCCAGACCTCCTTCCACATCTTTTCTTTCAGTTCCTCAAGGACCTGGGCTTTCACGGAGGACAGTTCCCCTTCGCTACATGCTATTTTACTCACCTGCATCATCGGCCACAAATATACAATTATTTTTCAGATTTTTTATCAAATGTTGTGCCAAGGACCATCCTTTTCCATCAAAAATCCTTCCAAACCGGAGTTCCTCAGCGCCTCCACGTTATTCTTGCCGTTAATCTCTTTCATGTTCCTGTATTAATTTTCTTCCTTTGCTCCCATATTTTTCTCATTGCCGCCATCTTCCTGAGCCTGACGGAGGTCTTGTTCTTCTTCAGGCCCAGGCTCGCCGCCTTGTTTCGCAGCGTCTGGACGGCGCAGCCGAAGAGGCCGGCCAGCTCCTTGTCGCCGGCGTTGGCGTACGCAGCCCTGAGGTAATAAAGCTCTCCCTGCGTCCACCGCCTCGCCCCATGCCCCTTGCGGTATTTCGTCGCCCAGGGCTTGGTGGTCAGGCGCTGGCCTTTCTTTATCAGGGAGGTTATCTCCCCGGCATGCTTGTCCCTGAAGCCCTCTTCCTTCCTCAGCCCCAGCTCCCTCGCCTTGCGGTGGAGCGAGGTGGGGCTGACCATCAGCTCGGCTGCGAGATCGGCGTTGAGCGTCGCTGGGAATTTCTCCCTCAGCGTCCTCAGCATGTCCTCCGTCCACTTCAGCCTGGCCGTGCGGCTCTTTCCGATGTCACAGACTTCGTAAAGCTGTCCCCACTTGTTGACGTATTCCTCAGGGCGCTTCCGCGTCCGGGCGTACGCCTCCCTCTGCCTCCTGCTAACGCACTCCTTGCAGCAGGAGGCGAGGCCGTCTTTGCTCCGCCTGCTCTTGTGGAACTCGCTTTCGGGGAGCTCCCTCCCGCATTTAAAGCAGCGTTTCATATCTATCTAAAGGAACATTTCATTGTACAAGGCCGTGAATGTCTCTCCGAATTTTTGAGCTGTCGCGGACGATTCGAAGCAAAGCCGAGAACCGATAGCCGCACTCGCACTCGAAGCCGAGTTACTCGTACCCGTACACACGAAGCCCGCATGTTCGGTCTTATAGAGAAACCACGGAAAATGTTTGGATTGGTCGATATTTGAGAAATCCGGCACAAAGCCATCAATCTTGTTCCACGCCTTTGCGATGATGGCCAGCTTGTAGAAAGCCACAGCGGATTTTGCGATTCCGTTGTCTCCTTTCAGGGCAATCGTGCCTTCGGTAATTCCGAGAAACTTGCAAGCATCGCTGAATGTGAGAGGATACTCAGCATCTTTTTCTTCACAGATTATATCAAAAATAGTGTCAATCAGATTGTTATTAAATGATTTCACTATAAATTTTGACGCATCAATTTTCGTGTCAAATATTCCGAGGACGGAATTATCACTTTTGAGTTTTACGATAAATTTTTTCATTGTTGCGTTATTTTTTTTCGGATTGTTCATGTTCCATCTATTTGAGTTACATTTCTTCCTCTCTTGGCTGGGCGAGCCTGTGACGCATCCACTCCTGCCGGAGCCTGCCTTCCACGTCCCATTCTTGGAATATCGGGATGCCCAGCCCGAGGGCGAAGGATAGTTCGGTCTGGCACCCCATGCTGCCCTCCCAGCCTCGCAGCTGCATTAGTCCGTCGCAGTCCCTGAGGGCTCTCAGGTCGTTGAGGACGTAATCCGCCCAGCGATGCCCTTCCGCCTTTCCGGCCAGGTCCCACGGGTTCACGGCCTCGTAGCCCAGTCCCTCCAGCGTCTCGCACATGCGGCTGAAGGCTTCCCCCGATTCTTTTTCGTCCCTGCCGCTGATTGGGCCGGAGACGTAGATTTTGTACTTATTCATGAAAGATTTATTGCTTGCTGTTTAATGGCTCCCCGGTCAGGAGTCGGACCTGTAGATTGCTTGCATTTGATGATTGCCGCCGCGGCTCCGGGGAGAATGTCTTGGTCAAAGCTCGTTAAAGGTCGTCTTCGTCATCGTCGTTTTTATCCTTTGCCGCCTGTTCGGGTTCCAGCACGGTTAATGCAACGTCAATAAGCTGCAACACATCTTCCAAAACCGCAATATGCGTCGGGGAATCTTTGTGCTTCTTCACGTGCGTCAACCAATTATTGACGAATTCGCGCGTGAATTTTGGCGTGTTGTGAAATTCGATTGTCTTTGACATAATATCGTGGTTTTAATCTCCTTTACAAGTAGGGCCGCATCCGGGTACGCGTGACGCATCCGCCGGGATTGATGTAAAAAACGTTACGTCGATTTTGCAACCGCTTTCATAATTGTCAACGTGTATTTCGATATTAACACGTTTTGCGCCAATCAAATTGCGCAATTCCGAAACCGCGTCAATGGCGCGTTTCTCAAATTCTTTAATAGTTACATCCATCGTTAAAAATTGTTTTGCTCCAACAGTCCGGCGACATCGCAGTGCGCCAACTCAAAAAACGGCCACCTCAGAGCGTGCCGATACTGCTCATAACATTCAAAAATGCCAGTATTCATACTACAAGTACATCCAATACCATTTCCCGCTCTTTCCGTTATGTCTCTGGAGCGCGGCCCTGATGGCATGGGGGTCCAGGCCGGTGGCGGCCGCCGCGTCCTTCACTGTTACAAACCTCTGGATCATCGTGCCATCCACGTCGAACTGGCCGAAGGCGCACAGCCTCGGTTTGGGTCCTCTCCGTCCTCCCGCTTCCTTCTCGTCTGACCACTCCAGGTTCTCAGCCCTGTTGTCGGTCCGGTCTCCATTCTTGTGGACCACGTACTTCCGCCCTTCCATATTCGGGACGAAGGCCCTGGCGACGAGGTACGACACATACCGGCGTTCTCCGCCCAGAGACACCCATTCCCCACGCACCGGCGTCAGTGCCATGCCGTTGCTGAGGACGGTGCCGTCTTCCCGGACTGAGTACCGGCAGTCCAGTTTCTTCTCTCGGATTCTCTCAAGCCCCGACATGGCTCACGAGCATTGGGAGGTTGTCATAACTCTCTACGATATATTGCCCTCCTACCCGGAGAGCAATCATGGTCTGCGTCAGAGCATCAACGGTGGCCTTCTGTCCGTCATAGGTCAGGACCTGGCCCAAATGAAACTTCGTTTTATCCATATTCTTGATAGTTAACGGTTTAACTTGATAATACCCAGCCTCACCAACTCCCAGAAGCACTTCCGAGTGGCGCTGATGTCGGCCATGGCATCATGGGCATCCTCGAAATCGCACCCGAAGAGTTTGTTGTGGAGTTCAATCAGTCTGGGCCACTTGTACCCTCTGGCCGAGGGGATCTTGCAGAAATCCACACTGGACTTCATTGTGTCGATGACCGGCATCCCCTCGATATAGTCCTTACCCCAGTGGCGCACCAGTTCGGATCCTACCACATGGGTATCGTAGTCAACATTGTGTCCGACCAGGACATCGGCAATCCGTGCCTGTCCGAGGAAGGCGTACACGACCTTCTTTGCCGGAAGCCCCTTCTCGGTGGCCACCTCGGTCGTGATGCCATGCACGTTGCTCGCCGCTTCCGGTATCACGAATCCTTCCGGCTTGACGATGAGGTTTCCCTTGGATATCAATCCCTGCTTGTCATCCTCCAAGATGTATCCGAGTTGCACCAGTCGTGCGGCACCCCAGTTGTCGAGGTCGGTAGTGGGCGCCGAGTAGTTTCTCGGGAGCCCTGTTGTCTCTGTGTCGAAAAATAGGTACGTCATTTGACGGTGTTTGCTTTCAAATACCATGCCAAAGTGATGTCCTTCATGCCGTCAATTTCGCTTTTCTGGATTTTCCGGAGGGACTGGCCCATTGTGATGAACTTCCGGCCTCTTCCTTCCTTGACGGCGACGAACCATTCCTTTGTCTTCTTATCGCGCACCGCGTACACGCGGGACGCATACCTGAGGTCGGGATCTGCTTCTCTGAGTCTCCTGGACACCGTTGAGGTGGACACGCCGAGGGCGTTTGCGGCCTCTTCCAGGGTATCCCATACCCCGGGGGCGCTCATTCTGACTATTACTTGCTTTGCCATGTGGATAAAATTTGTCCAAAACCGCCGACAAATATCGGTCCAAAAATCGGGATTTCCAAGGCCGGATGGACGTGATCAAGGCAAAAATGTAGTTTCCGTTCCTATTTTTGTATAAGACTACATCGGCTAAAGTGCTGATAATCAATGGACGAAAACGTCAGATGAAAAAATGTAAAAATTTCCCTATATATATCTAATAATTCGTACAATGCCCCTGTCCACTTTTTACTACTATTTCCTTATTCATTTATAACTACATTCCATCATCAGAGATTGTAAAGTATTGTAAATGAGGTATGTAAAGGACGGGTAGACGATGTAGTTTCAAGCAACCCAGGAAAATACATTCATCGTACCAGTTTTGGCACGAAGAGGGGCCTTATAGTGCAAAAAACGTGCCATGCTCAAAAAAAAAAAAAAAAAAAAAAATAAAATTCC